>Ga0105249_10004590_pt1 | contig 11938 bp, 16 predicted proteins | sample KBSS44metaG_FD_81522 | JGI IMG/M metagenome (GOLD analysis project Ga0105249, IMG submission 81522) | Switchgrass rhizosphere microbial communities from Kellogg Biological Station, Michigan, USA - KBS S4-4 metaG | ecosystem: Host-associated > Plants > Roots > Rhizosphere > Soil | place... | reverse complement strand
GCTGAAGAGCGATATAGTGACTTCATGCAAACCTATCCGTCTATTGCACAGCGGGTACCACAGCATATGCTGGCTTCTTACCTTGGCATCGCTCCTGAAACACTAAGCCGTGTTCGCAGAAAGGCTATGCGAAAAAAATAACAAGCTTCCTTTTTTGATTTTGACTTATGTCAACGGGCAGCCCACAGTCGCCCGGTAGTTTTGTTTTATCAAAAACCTGAAAAAATGAAAAGCAAAACAAAAAAAATTCTAAAGTGGGCACCTTCGATCCTTGTCGCATTGATCATTGTTCCGGGTGCATTTATGAAATTAACAGCTCAGCCACAGTTGGTTGAAATATTTTCAAAAAGCGGTCTGCTCCCTTATATGAAAGGGTTAGGTATGGCAGAACTATTGTTTGTTGCATTATTTCTCTGGCCACGCGGTTTACGGATCGGCTTCTATCTGCTCACTGGCTATTATGGTGGTGCAATGGCTGTTGAATTATCACAACATATTTTTTTCATCATGCCCGGGGCAATACTGGTATTGGTATGGCTGGCTGCCTGGCTGCGTGACGGTTCATTGTTCAGTCATCCCCATAAACAGCAAACAACAGTGCCTTCAGTATAAGAGCTAATCATGATCATTTCATTCTCTAAATCAGTTTTATGAAAAATACAATTGAGTTAAAAACTATAAACAATCCGGCCTGGTTCAGGCAATGGTTCGATTCTGTTTTTTACCACCAACTTTATGCGAACCGATGTGAAAAAGAAGCAATTGATTTTATAGATGTACTCCTGGATGAACTAGCACCCGCAGAAAAGTCTTCCATGCTTGACCTGGGTTGCGGTATGGGGCGCCATTCAAAATATTTGGCTTCAAAAGGATTTAATGTAACAGGTTTGGACCTGGCTGCTTCCAGTATCAGGACTGCGAAGAAATTTGAAAATGGCAATCTTCATTTTGGGAGACATGATATGCGTGATCCTTTCGGCAAAAATTGTTTTGATTATGTTTTTAATTTCTTCACCAGCTTTGGTTATTTTAAAAATGATGAAGAGAATCACCGGGTGATCCGCAATATTTTTAATGCATTAAAACCGGGCGGTTCTTTGGTGCTCGATTATTTAAATGTTGCCTGGGCTGAAGAACGCATCGTACCTGAAGAGACAAAAGAGATTGACGGTATTGTTTATCATATAACAAGATGGACGGATGAAAAGTTTTTTTATAAAAAGATAGTTATTGAAGATATGCCGGAGGGTCAATCTGAATTTACAGAGCAGGTCGCTAAATTCGATCTGAATGATTTTGATGAGCTATTCGAAAAGAACGGATTGCAACTGGAAAAAGTTTTCGGTGATTACGGTTTGAATGCATACGATAGTAAGACATCACCGAGAATGATTTTGATGGCAGGGAAGAATAAATAGGTCATACACACCACAGGGGTATAGCGCTGAGGAATGTGCCGGGCTTTTCAAATGTCCATTTCTTGCCGGCAAATGCCCCAAACTCTATTGCGGCATTTAAATTGTGATAGTTGGGCTAAAATTGTTTATGACACTGACACAATTATTGATACTTCTTTTAATTGCCGCTATATGCGGTGGAGTGGGACAATCACTGGCGGGTTATAGTTTAGGTGGCTGCCTTGTCTCAATTGTGGTTGGGTTCATTGGTGCCTATATCGGCATGTGGCTGGCAGGCAAATTGGGTTTACCCGAAATGTTAGCGATTAAAGTTGGGGGAAAAACGTTCCCGGTTATTTGGGCAGTAATTGGTTCGGCTGTATTCACATTGATCGTCGCTTTAATAAGAAGGGCTGTTTCCGGGACGAGGAATTATTACTAATGGATTAGCCGGAAAGAACATCTTCGTTTGCGGGATATAGATTCCGGCGTCTTCTTTTTGGGATGTTCCAAAAATTTACTTGTTTTTTTCGGTAAGTGTCATACGGTGTTTCCAATGCATGCCAAACACATTTTATAGTAAGCCTTATTAATCTTATCATATAAGGCAGTTTCCTTCTTCTCATAGTAATAAGGTTTATATGCAAATTAGGTTTATTGACAAGGGAAGTCAATACCACTTTAGGGGTAATTCGTGTTAAAGTTTTCTAAACCGGTGTTGGATTTTAAAATGATACAGAAAATTGATTGTATCCTATTAATTATGCGCAGTTCCCGGTATCTCTTTCACGAGTTCTTCACCATAACAGGAAGCCGGAGTTTGATAACCCGTTTTAAAATTTCCTTCCAAAATTTTTTTTGCAATGATCAAACTGCTGAGTGCAGTGAGTGTATAACCATCAGCACAGGTGAAGTGATGTGAAATTTTTTCTCCTTTGTCATTTCTTACTTCACCCCATATTAGACTTTTTGCATTGCTTCTCATTTTATCATCGGGACCTGCAGGCCGGCTCTTTATTTTTTTACGGATAATATTTTTTATCCATTCCATTCTCAACAACCAGTTGAACAGTCCCTGCAATTTTATCATTTTATAAATGCCGGGCTTAACGGAGGTATAACTTTCTATATTTGGAATGCCTGTAGTAAAATAAGCTGTCGATACATCACCCCAGGGAATTGACATAACAAATAATTTCTTCTCTCCGAAATCCACCCACATTCCTTTTTTGGCTAATGGCTGCGGGATGATCTTCCCGTTTTCGCGAACAGTGCCGCCGCTTCCCAGTTTACTTACGATGGTCATTGCCGTACCGTGACTTACACCACCACCAATGGAAGCAAATGCAAGTTTAAGGTGTGTTGCATCCGGTAATTTATTTTTTAAATGTAAAGCCATACAATCAGTCGGCACTACATCGAATCCGGCTCCGGGTAACAGCATAACATTTTTCTCTTTTGCTGCAGCATCATAACGCTTTATCATTTCAAATACACTGATATCGCCATTGATGTCTAAATAATGTGTGCCGGTTTGCAAACAAATATCGATCATTTGCTTTGCCGTGTCCGCAAAAGGACCTGCAGCATGTATCACAACTTTCACTTGCTGCAGCGCAGCTTTCAATTGTTCCGTATTATTAATGTCAATAATCTTAAAAGGGAATTTCAGTTCCTCAGCCAAAGGCCTGATTGCTTCTTCTCTGCGCCCCGCGAGTATGGGTTGAAGACCATACTCCCCGGCATATTTTGCAATCAATGAACCGGTATAACCGTTAGCGCCATACAACAGGAATGAGTTGGACTGCATAATCCCGAATTGATTAAAGAAAGGTAAGTGATATTGAAATAAAAAAAAGTCTTATTTCAATATCACCATTTATACCGCCCAAAACAAACCCAAAAAGGAGTAAGCTTTTTCAACTTTTCAACCGATTCAAATGTCGTTCGAGACGGCTTAAGAATTAGGCTGCCTCTGCCACTGCTTGTTTCACAAATTGAACATTGGGATTTATTTTTACTTCATCACCCAACAATAAGCCACCTGTTTCTGTAACGGCGCCAAAGCTCATTCCAAAATCGTATCTGTTTATTTTACCCGTTACAGAAAAGCCGGTTCTCGTATTTCCCCAGGGATCTTTTGTAATACCGCCAAATTCGGCATTCAATACAATTTCCTTACTCACACCACGTAGGGTAAGTGTGCCATACAATTTATATTCATCTTCACTTATCTTTTCCATTCTTTCACTTTCAAAAGCAATGGAAGGATATTTTTCTGCATCAAAAAAATCTCCATTTTTCAGGTGAGCATCCCGTTGTTCATTGTTGGTAGAAATGGAATCTACTGCCGCCTCAAAATGAACCTTAGCTTTTGTAAAATCATCCCCTTCTGTTTCAACCTGTGAATTGAACCGGCTGAATTGACCGCTTACTGTAGATATCATTAAGTGTTTAATCTTAAAATGAAGTTCTGAATGTGTCGGATCCAGTGCCCATATTTGTTTTGTCATAATTATTTTTTTTATTTCAGGAACAAAGTTACTTATCTTTACTATACATTTTATAGTACTATACAAAAGTATAGCACTATACTCCCGGAAAGCGACTTATAAAAACAGGCAATGGTAACAACAACAACAAAAAACCCAGGAAGAACACAGGAAACTTGTACTAAAGCACTTATTCCTGTACGGGATGCATTGGACATCTTAAGCGGTAAATGGAAGCTGCCGATCATTATTGCCTTATCATTTGGCAACAAACGGTTTAGTGAACTGGCCAAACAGGTACATGGCATCACTGATAAAATGCTGTCAAAGGAATTAAGAGAATTGGAGATGAATGAGCTCGTCAAGCGGACCGTATATGACTCAGTGCCCGTGGTAGTAGAATATTCAATGACTTCCTATGGTCAAACACTGGAAAAGCTGATCGAAGAATTACAGGCATGGGGAACACAGCATAGAAAAAGAATATTGAAAAAAGGCAAATAGATTGATGATCAAGCGATCTGTTTTAAAACCCGTACCTTCACCGGGTGATTAAAAGTTCTACCAACATTCAGTAGGATCAGCATCAATTTTTACTCTTCGATTCAGTAACAGTTAATCTCCTCTTTACTTTTTGCCACGGTTCTTTATTCACGGTATTATTTTATTTATTTAAATTTTTGTTTTATGAACATGTATGTTTCAAATCTCAGTTTTCATACTGCAGATGATGATCTAAGAAAATTATTTGAACAATTCGGTACTGTTTCCTCAGCCAAAGTAATTAATGACCGCGAAACAGGCAGAAGCCGTGGTTTCGGGTTTGTTGAAATGCAATCCGATGCTGAAGCAAAGGCTGCTATCAATGGGTTAAACAATAAAGAAGTTGAAGGCAGGGCGATGTCTGTTTCTGTTGCCAGGGAAAAATCTAACCGTTCTGATAATAAAAGATGGTAATATCTAAAGCCATGTCAAATTAAAAGAGCTCTTATGAGCTCTTTTTTTATGAAATACTTTCACAAATATAATCTTCATATTGCTGCAGGAATTGTTTGTTTTGCTGGCATGAATCAAAAAGAGATTCGAGATGGTCAGTAGCTAGCCCTTTTTTGCTGATAATACTACTCAATTCAGGATTGGAAGTTAACCAGTCAGCGTGAAGAGAATGTCTTTTGAGAAAAGAGATCAGGATCTCTTTTTTATAGACAGCAGGGATATTGAATATAGCAGTGTTTAAATCCATCAATTCATTTATTACTTTCGGAAAATCAGAAGCTTGAAAATTATCATCAGCCCTGATCTTATATTTTTTGTAATTAAGCATATTTAATTTTTGCACTTGTATTGCTGCACTGGTGTAATATATACTTATTAAATGAAGAATAACGTTTTTATCGGACAACTCCGGATATTTTATAACCCTTATCTGCCCTTAAAGTTGTACCTTCACTTATCGCAAAAAAAAGCAGTTTACTCCCGTCATTCTCATAAACTCCTTTATCAATTGCGGTTATTTTAAACTAAAAAACAATTCATGGCAGAATCATGGAACAAAAAAGATCGTGAACAAAGAAAACGGAAAGCAAAAAAAGACAAAGCTGAAAAAATGCAGGAACGAAAGGAAAATGCAAAGAAAAGCAGCTTTGATGATATGATCGCTTACCTGGATGAAAATGGGAACCTGAGTTCAAGACCTCCTGATCCAAGAAAAAAAGTTGAAGTAAAATTAGAAGATATACAGATCGGTGTGCCGGAATACGTACCACCTACAGAAGCAGAATTAACACGTACCGGTAAAGTAACTTTCTTTAATAACGAAAAGGGTTTTGGGTTCATTAAAGACCTGGTTTCGCAGCAAAGTGTTTTTGTACATGCTAATAATCTTCAATCTCCGATCCAGGAAAATGACAAAGTAAGTTTTCAAATAGAAATGGGGCAACGAGGTCCTGCAGCAGTAAATGTAAAACTGGCCAAATAACCATGTTATCTGAGATGATGCTGCGTATTGTCTTATCAAAAATAAAACAGAAACTCCGGATTATTAATTGTAAGTTTGCATTTCTTGATGTTAGTGCTCTCCCACCTGGCGTAGGTTTATTTCTCCTCCAAAATGTTGTGATGGCTTAACGTAAGGCAGGTAAAGTATCATTTAATTATTGATAGCCTTACCACATTTTATTATTTAAATTTTTTTCGTGTCATTTAACAATTTACAGCTCATTGAGCCTGTGCTTAAGGCTTTGAGCAAAGAAGGATACACTAATCCTACCCCCATCCAGGAAAAATCAATTCCTGCCATTTTGGAAAAAAGAGATTTACTGGGTTGTGCTCAAACAGGCACCGGTAAAACTGCAGCTTTTGTAATTCCCGTTCTTCAATTGATGTATCAGCAAAAGCAAGAAGCAGTTGATCGGTCTCCTAAAATAAAAGCCCTGGTCCTTACGCCAACCAGAGAACTGGCCATACAGATCGGTGAAAGCATTCGTGCCTACGGTGCTTATCTTCCATTGCGCCATCATGTAATTTTTGGCGGTGTTTCGCAACATAGCCAGGTACAGGCAATCCGTCGCGGTGTTGATATTTTAGTCGCTACACCTGGTCGTTTGCTTGACCTGATGCAGCAAGGTCAAATCACTTTAAGAGACATTCAGTATTTCGTATTGGATGAGGCCGACAGAATGCTTGATATGGGTTTTGTTCATGATGTTAAACGCATTATTACAAAGTTGCCCCTAAAAAGACAAACACTTTTTTTCTCAGCCACCATGCCTAATGAAATAAAGCAACTGGCAAATATTCTTTTAAACAACCCGGTAAAAGTGGAAGTAGCACCACCGGCGACAACGGCAGAATTGATCAAACAATTTGTTTACTATACAGAGAAGCAAAACAAACAATCCCTGCTGATTCATTTATTGAAAGATGCTTCCATAGAAACTGCGCTTGTATTTACACAGATGAAATATGGCGCCGATAAGCTTGCAAGGATACTGAACAATGCCGGGATCCGGACAGAGGCCATTCATGGCAATAAAGCACAAACAGCAAGGCAAAGGGCTTTGGACAATTTTAAAAATAAACAGATCCGTGTACTGGTGGCAACCGATATTGCTGCCCGTGGAATCGATATTGATGAGTTAACCCACGTTATTAATTACGACCTTCCAAATGTACCTGAAACATATGTGCACAGGATCGGGCGAACAGGTCGTGCCGGTGCAGATGGTATGGCCATTTCCTTTTGTGACTGGAGCGAAAAAATATTTTTGAGCGACATTCAAAAGCTGATCAAAAAAAATATTGATGTCGTGAAGGATCATTTGTATAATGTACCGGCTATGCATGACATGGTGCAGGCAACAGGGCATTCTTCATACGGAAACAGCAGCCGGAGGAATACAGGAATGAAAAAAAGATATAGCAGAGCCTTTACACAACGGGCCTGACATCCTTTAAAGCGATCTTGATTTTTGCCTGAACTCACCCAGGTATATATTGATCTCATCTGCCAGCTTTTTATTAAGCTGGCTTATGTTTTTTGTTGATTTATTTTTATCCAGCATCTCCATAGCCAGATTTTCAAGCTGGCTCTTTAAGGTTTTGAGATACTTACCTAACTGTTGCTGAAAAACATTATCATCTTTTCGGCGGTTCAGTTGTTTGACGGATTCGGCAAACTTCTCGTAAAGTGAAAAGAAGATATTTTTGGCCTTATTATTAAATTCAATATTTACCTGTACAAATTCATCCATCTTAAACTGTAATTTGTTTCATAAGTTACGCTTAATAAAGAGTATTCATAGCAATTTCTCAACTATTACCGGCGACCCATACTGAGATCAGAAGCGATAACAAACGGCATTAATATTCATACCGGCGCCTACTGATGCAAAAAGGATAATATCACCGGGCGTTAAATGATGATCCGGTACTTTGTTTTTCAGTACAAGATCGTATAGAGTCGGGATCGTTGCCACCGAACTATTTCCCAGCCAATGAATGCTCATCGGCATAATGTTTTCAGGTGGTTGGCTGATGCCGCAAAGCTGGTACATTCTTTTAAGGATACCCTCATCCATTTTTTCATTCGCCTGGTGAATGAAAATTTTCTTAAGGTCAGTGATCTTAACCTTGCTTTTCTCCAGGCAGTCGATCATGGCTGCGGGTACATACTTCATTGCAAATTCATATACTTTTCTTCCTTTCATTTTTATATAGCGAATACCGGCATCTCCATTAGGATGATAAGATTGATCCATATTGATATAATCGACTTCATCCATTGAAAAGGTTTGAACCGAATAGCCTAAAATGCCAGGACCCTCTTCCTTTACTTCTTTGTATTCTAATACGGTGGCGCCGGCTCCATCACTGAAGATCATGCTGTCACGATCATACATATCGATCACTCTTGACAAGGTTTCTGTGCCAACAACCAACACTTTTTTTGCGATCCCCGCTTTAAAAAAAGCATCAGCCTGTATCACGCCCTGCAACCAACCGGGACAACCGAAAAGGATATCATAAGCAATACAATTAGAATTGCGGATACCCAAATTATGTTTGATGCGACTGGCTAATGAAGGCACAGCATCGGTTTGGATCGTATTTTTTATTACGTTTCCAAAATTGTGTGCTACAATTAACTGGTCAATTTGTTCGGGGTCTGTACCACTGTCATCCAATGCCAGTCGTGCGGCAATTGCTCCGATATCGGAGGTGTTGGTTTCAGCGGAAGCATAACGCCGCTCTTCAATTCCTGTGATCTGCCTGAATTTCTCTACTACTTCTGCAGGCGATGCAGTGATAGGTAACTGTTGTTCGTTATAAAATATATGTTTGGAAAAATCGCTATTGGCTTGTATAATGGGAGGAATAAAATAACCTGAACCTGTAATAACCGAACGAAGCATAGTTCGAAAGCGTTTTATTGTTTAATCAGTTATTAAAAGGTAAGAAATTATCAGGTGTGTAACAACTTTAAATTATTGTATTACCGATGGATCAACTGCTTCCACCTGGTCTACAATGGTAATGTTTTTTATTTTCAATTGAAAGCTTGAATTCATGGAAAATTCAAATGCCTGGTTGGCGATTATTTTTTTACCCCTGTCATCTTCCTGCAGCAACAATACCAGGTCATTGGCCAATGGCGTTATTTTTTGCTGGTAGCTAATGCGCCCGTTTTCCAAACGAATCTCCGGAAAACTAAATCTTACCTTTTTGCCTCCTGCTGCCCGTTCAAAGTCCGTATGATTCATATCCAGGACCTGTTCAGTTTTGTCAGCTCTTTTCATTAGCAATACGATTACCGGCAGATATTTTTTCCAGGTCTGTGTGAACATAACTTATTTGGTTTGTTAAATACGTGTAACTATTATTATCACTTATCATCACTAAGCCGTGTAAATGAAACACCGTTAAAAATACGGGCAAGACGCACATCATTTGTTTTTTTCCATTCCTCAATGCTGGCACTGCTTACGATACGCCAGAAATTTTTGGCTTTTAATTCCTGGTAATCCGTTGCGTGTATAAAAATTCCCGTGATCGTGCTGCGTTCTTTAAAATGAATATTCACAGCATTATTCTGCCTGTTTTTACTTTCCACAAATTTTTCGATCATTTCTGTTGTCATGTCAATCTATTTTTAAATAACAATGCGAAATAAGCTTATTTTTTAAAATACTTGAGAAGAAAAGCAGATGCAAAAGAATAATACCGGTGGGAAGTTGATTGTTCACTTACAAGAGCTATAACTCAAATTATTGCGGTAAAGATAATCTTTAATCAGCTAGATCGTGCATTTAGTTTTTACTGGGTTTAAAGAAAAAAACCAGAAGCCTTACTCAATTGGCAACTACTCAACTATTTATTTTATACCTATTTCGATTGATTGTATTTTAGTAATTCAAACATTATATATGAAACGCAGAGATTTTATTGTTAGCGGCAGTGCCGGGGCTATCGGTGGTTTGTTAGTTACAGGATGCAACAATACTGATACACAAACAAAACCGGCACCTTCGGTCACTGAAAATTTTTCAGATTTTGAATTAAATGAAGAAACGATCGACAGTTTGCAAAATAAAATGACTACCGGCAAATATAGTGCTGAGCAGCTCACGCAATTATATCTTGACCGTATTGCGACCATTGATAAAAATGGACCCTTCCTTAACTCGGTAATTGAGATCAACCCGGATGCGATAATGATTGCAAAAGCAATGGATGCAGAAAGAAAGAACGGCAAAATAAGAGGGCCATTGCATGGCATTCCTGTATTAATAAAAGATAACATTGATACGGCTGATAAGATGCAGACCACGGCCGGCTCGTTGGCACTGGAAGGTCATATTGCAAGCAGGGATTCTTTTGTTGCAAAGAAACTGAGAGAGGCAGGCGCTGTTATCATTGGCAAAACCAATTTGAGTGAATGGGCCAATTTTCGTTCGACGCATTCTTGTTCAGGATGGAGCAGTCGCGGCGGGCAAACGAAATGCCCCTATATATTGGATCATAATCCCTGTGGGTCGAGCTCAGGTTCCGGTACTGCAGTATCGGCCAATCTTTGTGTGGTGGCGATTGGCACAGAGACAGACGGTTCTGTTACATGTCCTGCATCCGTAAATGGTATTGTTGGTTTGAAGCCAACAGTTGGTTTGGTAAGCCGTTCAGGCATCATTCCTATTTCAGCAACACAGGATACGGCCGGCCCTATGGCAAGAACAGTTAAAGATGTTGCAATACTATTGAGTGCAATGACAGGTATTGACGATGCAGATGCCATTACAAAGGAAAGCGATGGAAAATCTTCTACGGATTATACACAATTCCTGGATGCAAATGCATTGAAAGGAAAACGAATTGGGGTCGATAAAAAACCACAGGGCAACAATCAATACATGCTGGCCCTGGCTAAAAGAGCAATTGATGTTTTGAAACAACAAGGTGCTGAGATCATCGAAATCGATTATATGGATGCTATCAATAAATTGGGTGACGCAGAGTTTGATCTGATGAAATATGAATTTAAAGAAGGGTTGAATAAATATCTCGCCACTGCGAATGCGAATGTAAAAACATTGAATGATGTGATTGTATTCAATAGAACAAATGAAAACAGGGCGATGCCTTACTTCAAACAGGAAACATTGGAAGATTCAGATAAAAAGGAGGGATTGAGCAGTAAAGGATATAAAGAGGTGTATGAAAAAAGCCATGCAGGGTCAAAAAAAATATTGAATGATGTTATTGCAAAAAATAAATTAGATGCTATTTGCGGATTGACGATGGGTCCTGCATGCAGTATTGACATGGTATATGGTGACCGATGGGGCGATGTATTTCTTACTTCACCGGCGGCCATGTCAGGCTATCCGCATATTTCTGTTCCGGGAGGATTAGTTTATGGCCTGCCTGTTGGCTTTTCATTCTTTGGCCCGGCTTATAGTGAACCTGTTTTATTGGCGATCGCTTATGCGTATGAGCAAGCATCAAAGAACAGGGTGGTACCGAATTTCAAGAAATCTTTTCTTTGATCAATAAATGAATGGCAAGATCATCTCCTGTTTGGTCCCCGGGAGTTCTGTCGTGTTCACTGGCCGTATTCTTTGTTAATATCAGCAATGATCGCCTTGATCTTATTGATACAAGTATCGTATCGGTCTATTATTTCATCAGTGTAGGTTAGGTTGAAACAGATATTAAATGCCTGGTCTGATGCTAAAACAGTGCTCAGGTTAGTTGTACTGTCAGTTATTCTTTTTTTTGCGAAATCGATGTAGTCAAATAGTTTTTGCTTTTTTAATGTGTAATTATTAGTGCTTGATAGGAGGCTCGGAATATTTTCCTGGTAGAGATCCATAATATTATCCTGCAATTCTTTATTTTCTATGGTGCCTATTTTGCCTGACGATTTAAAACCCTCAAATCTTCCGCTATTAGGGATCAGACCGGTTATATTCAATATGGAGTTATTGTAGTTGTCTATAGTATCGGCGTTCAGCGATTCATTTATTTTCCTGCTGGTGATATATAAAAATATTT
>Ga0105249_10004587_pt1 | contig 11939 bp, 10 predicted proteins | sample KBSS44metaG_FD_81522 | JGI IMG/M metagenome (GOLD analysis project Ga0105249, IMG submission 81522) | Switchgrass rhizosphere microbial communities from Kellogg Biological Station, Michigan, USA - KBS S4-4 metaG | ecosystem: Host-associated > Plants > Roots > Rhizosphere > Soil | place... | reverse complement strand
GCCACCGCCCTTGATCCGCGAGAGCTTGGAGCGGCGCGCATTGAGCTCGGCGATCGGGATCCCGCTCGCGAGACCCTCGGCATTGAGCTTCGCCAGTTGTTCGAAGGTCACGCCATCCTCGAGCACCTCGACGAGGCTCGACGCTCCACCGGAGATCAGGAATAGCGGTTCTACGGACAGGGGCAGCTCGCTCAACCACTTTAGCAGCCGCTGGCCCGCCGCAAGCGAGCGCTCGTCCGGGACTGGATGGGAGCTTTCGTGGATTTCTACGTTCCGCAGTGTGTGAATTTGCGGAGCGACGTGCCCGTCTTTCGTAATGAGCAGCGTCCGCTCGATCGAGCCACCCAGGACGTCATGGGCTCCGAGGACCATGGCGGAGGCAGCCTTCCCTATTGCTGCGATCCAGACCGCGCCTGAGGATGCGCTCAGTGCGCGGGCAACCGAACGGCGGCCCAATACCCTGTCAAGGCCAGCCTGAAACAGCTCCAGCAGAAGGCGCCGACGGATCGAATTCACGTGCCTCGGATGACTTTGAGTTTGCCCCGGCGCTCGCGTCGCAACGACTTGGCCGCATCCGAGCGCTCATCCCGTAACCGCTCGAGATACTCGGGCGTCACATCACCCGTAACATACTCTCCGGAGAAGCAGGACGTGTCGAACTCGGCGACACGAGCATCATCGTGCTGACAGGCGGCAACCAGATCTTCCAGGTCCTGGTAGACCAGCCAATCCGCACCAATCAGATGCGCAACCTCTTCGACACTGCGATCGGCGGCGACGAGCTCACTCGTCGCGGGCATGTCGATTCCATACACGTTGGGGAAGCGCACCGGCGGAGCCGCCGAGGCAAAGTAAACCTTCTTCGCGCCGGCTTCGCGCGCCAGCTCGATGATCTGTGCCGAGGTCGTGCCACGGACGATCGAGTCATCCACCAGCAGGACGTTCTTGCCACGGAACTCCAGGTCGATGGCGTTCAGCTTGCGGCGCACTGATTTCTCGCGCTGCTCCTGGCCCGGCATAATGAACGTGCGGCCGATATAACGGTTTTTGATGAAACCTTCCCGATACTTCAGGTTGAGTCTCTGCGCCAATTGCAACGCGCTTGTGCGGCTGGTATCGGGAATAGGGATGACGACGTCGATGTCGTGATTGGGCCGTTCGCGAAGTATCTTCTCCGCCAGCCGATCGCCCATACGCATGCGTGCTCGGTACACGGAGATGTTATCGATCTTAGTGTCAGGACGAGCGAAATAGACGTACTCGAAGATGCACGGCGTGTGCCGGACCGTCGGCACGAGCTGTTGGGAATGCAGCCGCCCCTGCTCATCAATGAATACCGCCTCACCTGGCGCAATGTCGCGTACGAACTTGAACGACAGTGAGTCGAGCGCGACGCTTTCGGAGGCCAGCATCCACTCGGGTCCACGCGGCGTGTCCCGCTGCCCCAGCACGAGGGGACGGATGCCATGGGGGTCGCGGAATCCGAGAATGCCGTGTCCGATAACCATTGCGACTACCGCATAACCGCCGCGACATCGGCGGTAAACCGCATTCAGCGCTGCAAATACGTCTGCGGGTGTAACGCGCGGCGTTCCAATGCGCTGCAACTCGGACGCGAACACGTTCAACAGGACTTCCGAATCGGAACTGGTGTTGAGATGCCGGCGATCCTCACGAATGATCACCTCGGCAAGTTCCGTGGCGTTCGTCAGGTTGCCGTTATGGGCAATGCAGATCCCGTAGGGAGCATTCACGTAGAACGGCTGCGCTTCGGAGGCCGAGTCACATCCGGCAGTCGGATAGCGCACGTGGCCAATGCCGTAGTTGCCCCGGAGTTCCAACATATGGTGCTGCTGGAAAACGTCGCGTACGAGGCCACTCCCCTTGCGCGTGTAGAGCTCACCGTCCACTGACGTTGCAATGCCAGCCGCGTCCTGGCCGCGATGTTGCAGGACCGTCAGCGCGTCATAAATTCGCTGGTTGACCGCGCTAGTTCCAACAATACCGACAATCCCGCACATGCACTGGCACCTTCAGGGTAGATTCAGTTCTTTGCGGTCGCGCCGCGCGCGTGCTTCAGCCGCTGCTCGCCAACCAACGCGCGCAATCCATTCGCCACGGATTCGCCATAGGGCACCAGCAGCGACCGGCTCCACCACCTCTCGCCGTCCAGGCGCAGAAGTTGCCCCAGGATGACAAATACCCCGAGCAGGACCACTCCGCGCAAAACGCCGAAAACCATTCCGAGGAAACGGTCCATGCCGCTGAAGATCGACAGCCGCACGAAGTGATCGAGTAGCGCGCCAATAGCCGCGCCGAGCAGCAGTATCAGCAGCACGATTATGACGCGGGCGGCCCACGGCTTGACATATGAGCCTGACAACAGGCCGCCCAGATGCGGCTCGATCAGATCCGAGAAGTGCCACGCTATGAACAGCGCGAACAGCCAGGCGGCGAGCGCCACCGCCTCGCGAAGAAAACCGCGCATCGCACCGACAACTGCCGAAATGATGACGGCGGCTATCACCAGGTAATCGGTAACATTCATCCGCGGGTCCAATAGTCGATGGCGGCGCGGATTGTACAAGAGCGAGACCCAGCCTGCGCGGACCTCTTCCATGGCTTGCCGCAATTGTGGGCTGTATCAAGAATAAGGGACCACCGTACCGCCAGGACGGCCCACAGCCTTCAGCCGCCCCTGAAGGTCCTGCGCCGCCGCGCGATCGGGTGTCGGTCCAACCCGCACTTTGTAGAGTTTGCGGCTGCCGCCCGTGACGGGCGACACAGACACCTTGAAGCCTTTCACCCGTACTTCCACAGCCAACCGTTCTGCATTCTCGCGGCTGGCGAAAACCCCCAGTTGCACTGCCCAACTCCGCGCAGGACTGCCCGGAGGGGACTCCGAAGTCGACGCCGCGTTGGAAGCCGTCGCTGCCGGATGAGGCTTGGCGGGCTTCTCCAGCGCCGCAGCATGAGCTGGCTTCGGGGGCTCCGATCGAGGCGCGGCTGCGGTCGGCGGCGCAGTAGGTTTTTGCGCCGGAGTCACCGTGCGCTGTGGCGGCGTGGCTGCTTCGCCAGGCCGCGCCGTTGGCGTGCTGGACTGTGGCCCTGCGTTGGATGCCTGCGATGCGCCGACTTGCGATGCGGTTGAACTGGCCGCTTTTGACCGCTGTGGTGCGCCGGCCGCTTGCGACCTCGGCTCCGACGAATTCGCTGCGTTTGAACTGGCCGCCTGCGGTGCGCCCGACCGCTGCGATGCGCCAGGTTGCGATGCTACGTCCGCCGCGTCGCTCTGCCCCTGCGCGGCGTCCGATGTGACCGCACCGGGTTGAACGGCTGGCTGCTCGGGGCCGCTCGGCTGCGGCATGGCCGGCCCGCCGCTCTCGGCTGAGGCCGATCGCGCGTGCGAGTCGTCGCCCAAGTTGATGGTGTACGACCTTAATGGCGGTTCCTCGGATGAAGTGGGAGCCGCACCTGCCGGCACAGGGGCCGACGGGCCCTTAGGGCCCGACAACAGCTCGGGCACCAACAACACGATCAGAACTACAAGAATGATCGCGCCGGTCAGTCGCTCTTTCACCAGAAGTTCCACAGTGGGGACGAAGCCGCTTCAATCAAGCGGACGGCGGGCGTGGCTTAGCCCTACGCGGCCCGGCCTATGCGGCCCAGCCACTAGTATACGCGAAGCCATTGCAATGCCGGACCCACCGTGTAAACCGAGCCGAAGACAATAACTCGGTCCCCAGGCGCTGCGGCCGCCCGCGCAACTTCGCAGCCCTCCTGAACCGAGGTTGCGAGGGTAGTCTCATCGGCGGGAAGCCGAAGCCTTTGTGCCAGATCCGACGCTGAGCCGCCCCGCGCTCCTGGTAACGAGCACAGTATCCAATGATCAACGAGCGGCTCGAGCGCAGCGGCAATCTCACGCGCGTCCTTGTCCGCGAGAATACCGACGACCGCGAACGTATGAGCACCCTCAGGTAGCGGCCGTTCTCGCACATGCTCGGCGAACACACGGGCAGCTGGCCCGTTGTGTGCGATGTCGAGGATCCATTCAACCGGCCCTGCAACCACCTGAAACCGGCCCGCGAGCCTGACGTTTCGAAGCGCATCACCGACCGCTTGCTCATTTAGTACATACCCTGCATCGAGCGATTCGATCGCCGCGAGGGATGCGGAAGCATTGCGATACTGAATGGAGCCCCTAAGGGCCGATGCGGGCAGGTTGCTCAGTGTGGTTCGCAACCCACGATAACGCCAGCGGGCGCACTCGCCCTTGGTTTGCCCTTCGGTTGACTCCACCTGCCAGCTGAAATCCCGTTCGGCGACCACCGCGCGCGCGCCCAACCGTTGAATCGTCGAGTAGACGCTCCCCGGCATAGAGGAAGTACTCAACACCGCAGGCCGCCCGGGACGGAAGATGCCCGCCTTCTCGGCACCGATCTGCTCGAGGCTGTCGCCCAGGTAATCGCGATGATCGAACCCGATCGAGCACACGATCGAGACGTCGGCATCGACTAAGTTGACCGCGTCCAGCCTACCGCCCAGCCCCACCTCGAGAATGGCCACGTCGACGCGGCGATCGGCGAAAATCAGCAGAGCCGCCAGGGCGTTGTACTCAAAAAAAGTGAGTGTGGTCTGTCCGCGCGCCGCCTCTATTTGCTCAAACGCGCTGATCAACTCCGCGTCTTCGACTTCGACGCCTCCGACCCGAATCCGCTCGTTGTAACGGATGAAGTGAGGCGACGTGAACATGCCGGTGGAGGCCCCGGTCGCGCGAAGAAACGCGTCCAGGTGAGCAACCGTGGACCCTTTCCCGTTTGTCCCACCGACCGTGATCACGCGCGAGGCCGGTTTGTCCACTCCCAGGGTTCGCGCGACGGACGCGACACGAGCCAAGCCCATATCGATGGTCTTCGGATGCACCGATTCCTGAAGAGCCAGCCACTCGGCAAGCGTGCGCAATTTCAGGCAGCGGCAGCAGAAGAGGTGGGCGGTAGCTTCAACAGTATTCGCAGCACGCCGCCAATGCGGTCACGCATGTCGCGGCGGTCCACGATCATGTCGAGCACGCCGTGCTCAAGGAGGAACTCGCTGCGCTGGAAGCCTTCCGGAAGTGTCTCGCGCACGGTCTGCTGAATAACACGCGGGCCGGCGAATCCGATAAGGGCACGCGGCTCCGCGATGTTGAGGTCCCCCAGCATGGCAAGACTGGCCGATACGCCACCGGTCGTCGGGTCGGTCATGACCGAGATGTAAGGTAGATGTGCCTGCGCGAGGCGCGACAGCGCTGCTGAGGTCTTTGCCATCTGCATCAGCGAGTACAACGCCTCCTGCATGCGTGCTCCTCCGCTGGAGGAGAAACACACGAACGGCTCGCGATGCTCTATGCAGTGATCGACCGCGCGTTTGAATCGCTCCCCGACTACGGACCCCATGGACCCGCCCAGGAACTGGAATTCAAATGCGCAGGCGACAATGGGAAGGCCCTGCAACTTGCCCGCCAGCACGATGAGCGCGTCGCGCTCTCCCGTCGCCTTCTGCGCCTGGCTGAGCCTGTCCTTGTAGCGCTTGCTGTCACGGAATTTGAGCGGATCTTCCGGCGAGATGTGAGCGCCGATCTCTTCCGTCTGCCCCGGGTCCAGAAACCCTTCCAGCCGCTCGCGGCCACCGATTCGCATGTGGTGACTGCACTTCGGGCAGACATACAGGTTGCGTTCGAGCTCAGCCCGATACAGAACGGCGTCGCACGCCGGACATTTGATCCACAGGCCTTCCGGCACCGAGCGTGTACGGCGCTCGGTCTTGATCCGGGAGGGCATGATCTTTTCGAACCACGACATGGAGGACGTCCGTAAATCTATGGCAATCCTGGAATGATAATGGATCGCGCCCCCGAGCGTCCGGAGGGTAGTCGGAACGCGTCCGGGTACCGAACGTCCCAGAGATACAGGCCGTCAGCCGGCGCCGTGGGTGCCCCTCGGGTCCGGTCCCGGCCCTCCAAGACCTCGCGTGCCCACGAGGGAGGGGCCTCTCCACGCCCAATCTCGATCAGCAAGCCTGTGATATTCCGCATCATGTGGTGCAAAAAGGCGTTGGCCGTCACTTCGATCACGACCCACTCGCCCTGCCGCTCAACCGTCAGGCGCTCGACCCGTCGGATCGGCGAATTCGATTGGCACTCGGAGGAACGGAAAGCGCTGAAGTCGTAATGGCCGCATAGATGCGCTGCTGCGGCCGCCATTCGTTCGTGATCGAGGGGTTTGAAGATGCACGCTGCGCGTTTCGCGACGAGAGCCGAGCGCGAGCTGCGGTTCAGAATGATGTATCGGTAGGTCCGCGCCTCAGCCGAATAGCGGGCGTGGAAGTGAAGTGGCACCGGACGTGCCCAAACGATGCTGACGTCGCGAGGAAGCTCGGTATTGGCTCCCATGACCCAACCGCGCATGGGTCGGGTGACGTTCGTATCGAAGTGAGCGACTTGCCAGCGAGCGTGGACGCCCGCATCCGTGCGGCCCGCGCATATGACCTCAACGGGCTCAGCCGCCACACCCTTCAGTGCACTCTCAACGAGGCCTTGAATGGTGCGTGGCGACTGTTGCGTCTGCCAGCCCGAATAAGCGGAACCGTCGTACTCAATGCAAACCGCGTAGCGGTTCAACCCGGGAGTGACTCCAGCAATCTCTGCGCTTCCTGCTTCTGCGCTACTGACCCTTCGTGCATCACTTCCTCCAGGATGTTGCGTGCCCCCTCGGGGTCACCCATATCCATGTAGGCGCGTGCCAGGTCCAGCTTGGTACCGACTTCACTCATCGTTACCGGCTCGAGATCCGGTAGCGCGAGATCATCGGAAGCGAGCTTCTGAGTAGCCGTGAAGGCCGCGTCGGGGACCGTCGCCGTGCCGACGTCGAGGTCCAAACCAGCTCCATTGGTACCGTGCGCGTGATGATGATGGTGCATGCCATCAGCGTCCGCCTCACCAACACCATCGGCATCAACGTCGCCGAGGTCGAAGTCAACGTCACGATCCGACAGAGCCGCGAGCCGGGCTGTTGACGACGGGTCGAATGCACCGTTCTCTGCATGCCCATTGGTACCATTGCCGAGGACCGCATGAAGGTCGCTGTCGTCCATCCGCCAGGCAGCTGTCGCTGAAGTATCTTCAGTTGCAGCTCGGCGCTGGGCCTCTTCCATGATCTTGCGGGAACGGTCGTCCATGCCCGCCACCAGTGTTGGTGCGTCGGACGAGGCGCCGAGACCGGGTTGATCGACCGTGTCGAGCGCGCCCAGATCGAGACCGAGGTCGTCGATGGCGAGCTCGGCTGTCTGCTCGGCGCTGTGACCCTGCTTGAGGGCCATCGCGACCTTCTGACGGATGGTCGGATTTTCCAACTGTGGCTGTTCGACCGTCGGACCTTCCGACTCCGCGCCGAACTCCGGCATGAGCGGCTCGGGCTCGCGCGAAAGTCGCTGCGTCATCTGACGCGTCGTGCCCGTCGAGTTGTTGTTGAAAGTGGTCTCGAGACCGAAGCTGCGATCGGTACCCTCCCCAAGGTCGTGCGTGTTGTCGCCAAGGGCGGAACCAATGTCCAGATCGACACCGCCGTCGGCCTGGCCGGGTACCGGCTCACCCATCAGGTCGAAGTCGACGCGGCTTTCGCCGCCTTCGAGGTCGAGATCGACGCCGCCCGCAGTCGCGCCACTGACGGCGCCACCACCTGAGAACAGCGGATCTTCCGGGGCAAGCTGCTTGCCCATGATGACGATCTTTTCCCACTCGCCAGGCGCAGCCTGGGCGCGGGTGTCGGCCAGCTCGCGAGCGCTATGCAGAAACTGCTCTTTGTTGCCCCAGACGAAGAACACTTCGAGGAGCTTGAGCTTCAGATCGCGCCGATTGGGCTCGCGGCTGATCGCAATACGGATCAGATCCGCGGCCTGGTCGTACAGACCGTAGGCCATGTGGAAATCGGCCTCGGCCAACGGATCACCCTGATCGAGGTTGATCGCGGTATCGCTGCTGACCGTGTCGTCCGTCGAGACGTGGCGGGCCGAAGTTGCTGTGGGAGCGGCACCACCGCCGAATCGAGGACGCTGATGAGTCCCCGACTCCTCTACGAGGAAGGCGCCGTCGTCAGTCGCTGCCGTCAGAGGACGGACAGGAGAGGTATCTCCACCTGCCGCGAACCCGCGGTCCATGGAATTCGCACCCGCGACAGCTAGCCGGCCCAGCGAGTCATCGAATTCAGACTGGCGGCGCGAACGCCACGCGCGCAGTCCAAAGTACCCGGCCAGTGCTACTGCGAGCAGAGCAATCGCCCACCAGTAGTCCTTGAGGGTATCGAATATCCCGCCGCCCTCTGCCTGCACTGGTGTCGGCGGAGGCCTGTGCGCACGAGTCGTATCTGCGGCAGGCGGTGTCGGTGTCGGCTCGGCCGATGGAGCAGGCTCTTCAGCCGGAGGCGGCGCAGCGGCAGGCGCTTCCGCCTGTGCAGCTGGTGGCTGCTCCGCAGGAGCCGGCGCTGGAGCTGGCGGTGCGGCGGCGGCCGGTGGCGTCGGCGCGGGTGACGGTGCTGCGGGCGGCGCCTTTGTGGCACCTTCGAGTCGCGATTGGAGTTGGGCGAGCTCGGCGTTACGCATTTCCAATAGACGCTTGGAGTCGCTGAGCTGACCTTCGAGCTCTTTGACGCGACCCTGGAGCGCCTTGGTCTCAGCGTTGGAGCCGCCGGTACCTACGGAGCCCGACTCTGTCGGAGTCACTAGCCGCAAACGGCCCGGCTCAGCAGCGGTCGATGGCCCGCCCTCCGGCGTTGTGGAGCGCCAGGCAGCGTACTGACGGCGAATCTCGCCGTTCGCTTCGGATGGGGAAATCGCTGACACATCGGAACTTTCCGGAATGCGCAGCACCGCGCCGGAGCGCATCAAATTCATGTTTTTCTCAAACGCGGGCGGGTTGGCCTGGTAGATGGCCAGCATCCAGCTGCGCGTCTGAGGGGAATTTGCGGAGTTGCCTGAGGCTGACGCAGCAATTGACGAGAGCGTCTCGCCTCGCTTGACCACGTGAGTCGAACCACTTGCCGCGGTCGGACTGCTTCCCGCACCGCGGGGGGCCGAAGGTGCGCTGCTCGACGACTCACCGGGCGGATTAGGCGAGATGGACGAAGTGTCCTGCGAGGGCGGTACAGAAGCCGTGGACTCGCGCGCAATAGAACCCTCGCGAGCGCCCGTCCCGGCCGAAGGCGCGGCGACCGGAGCGTTGGAGGCAGGCGTCTGTCCCGGCGTGTAGACCGGGGGATCCAGGAGCATCGTGTATTCACGGACCGAACGTCCACGAGCCCAGCTCACCTCCACGAGGAGGGTGATGAACGGCTCGGTAATCGTGTCGGTGGACTTGAGCTTGAGGACCTGACGACCGTCCGCAGTTCGCGTGATCTTCACCTGCACACTGCTGAGGAAAACAGGCCACTCGAGTCCGTAACGGGTGAACGTCTCTCGCGAAGCGATCTGCGCCTTGAGGCTCTGCATGTCCTCGGGCGCTACGTCCACCAGCTCGATTTCGGCATCGAGAGGTGCATTGAGCGGTGACAGGAGACGCAGGTCTCCAAAACCAAGCGCGAACGCGGCCGATGGCAGAGCCATCAGCGATGCGAGCACCAGGCTGCTTCTTTTCACGAACATCACGACACCCCGAGAGGTATCAACGGGTAAAATCTATTGAAAAAACAAATGAGTGGACCGCATTCCGCGAGTCCACCCAACGGTCGGCAATATACATTACATATGCTGCCGAACCAAAATCTCTGCGATCTGCACACTGTTCGTTGCAGCACCCTTGCGTACGTTGTCGGCGACAACCCATAAGTTAAGTCCCCTGTCGGAGGACAGATCTTCACGTATTCTCCCGACATAAACTGTGTCGCGGTTCGCTGCCTCGGTAGCCGCTGTGGGGTACCCCCCTGGGCGGCGCTCGTCCAAAACCTCTATTCCAGGCGCCTTTGCGAGCAGCGCACGTACTTCCTCGACTGTGATCTTGGTCCGTGTTTCGAGATGCACTGCCTCGGAATGCCCGAAGAATACCGGTACGCGGACAGCGGTCGCATTCACCCGGATGTTGGCATCCTCCAGGATCTTGCGGGTCTCCCAGACCATCTTCATTTCTTCCTTGGTGTAACCGTTGTCCTCGAACTTGTCGATTTGCGGCACACAGTTGAACGCAATCTGCTTGGCCACCACCCGCGCGGTCACCGGGCCCTTGCCACTGAGCAGCTGAATCGACTGCTCCGCCAACTCTTCGACGGCCTCGCGGCCGGCGCCCGACACTGATTGATACGTTGCAACGTTGATTCGCTCGATGCCGGCCGCGTCATGGATGGGCTTCAGCGCGACCACGAGCTGAATCGTCGAGCAATTCGGGTTGGCGATGATCCCGCGGTTCTTGAATTGTGCGATGGCGTGCGGATTGACCTCGGGTACCACGAGCGGAATGTCGTCCTCGTAGCGGAATTCCGAGGTGTTGTCGATGACGATACAACCGGCGGCCGCAGCCTTCGGCGCGTAAATCCTGGACACCTCGCCGCCCGGCGAGAACAGTCCGATATCCGCCTTGCTGAAATCAAAGCCCTCGAGCTCCCGCACCGGAATTTTGCGGCCCTTGAAGGAAACCGACTTGCCGAGGGAGCGGTTGCTGGCGAGCGCGTAGAGCTCCGAGACGGGAAAATCACGCTCTTCCAGTACCTGGATCATCGTTTCGCCGACCAGGCCTGTGGCACCGACGACGGCAACTGAAAACTCTGACTTGGGGCTTGGGCTATTCACAGGGGTGCTTTGTTGATGTCCGGGGTGGACGCTTTTACGTCCGCATTTTGTGCGCGGTGGCGCAGGTAGTGGTCCATTAGCACGATCGCCAGCATGGCTTCAGCGATCGGTGTCGCTCGCAACCCCACACACGGATCGTGACGTCCCGTCGTGACAACTTCCACCGGATTGCCCGACAAGTCAATCGTACTCCCTGGAACCTGAATACTCGAAGTAGGTTTGAGGGTGGCGTGGGCGATGATGTCCTGACCGGACGAAATGCCGCCGAGGACACCACCGGCATGATTGCTGCGAAAGCCCACGGGTGTCAGCTCGTCGCGATGCTCACTGCCTTTTTGCTGCGCAGCGGCGGTGCCCGCGCCTATTTCGACGGCCTTGACGGCGTTAATACTCATCAGGGCGTGAGCGATATCGGCATCCAACCGATCGAACACGGGCTCCCCCAGTCCGGGTGGGACACCCGTTGCAATGATCGTGACGCGCGCACCAACAGAATCTCCGTCACTGCGCACCTTCCACATCAACTGCTCGAGCTCTTCAATCCGCGCCGGATCGGGGCAGAAAAACGGATTTTGATACGCAAACGCAGGGTCCACCGGATCGAGCCGCAGAGATCCAATCTGGCTCAGATAGCCCGAAATCCGCACCCCCAGCCGCTCGGCGAGGTATTTGCGCGCTATGGCGCCCGCAGCTACGCGCATTACTGTTTCGCGAGCAGATGATCGGCCTCCGCCGCGATAGTCACGCAGGCCGTACTTGTGTTGATAGGTGTAGTCCGCGTGACCGGGACGGAAGCGGTCCTTGATCTTCTCGTAGTCGCGCGAGCGCGCGTCCGTGTTTTCGATGAGGATGCCGATGGGGGTCCCGGTGGTCAGACCCTCAAACACACCTGACAGGATCCGCACCTGGTCGGCCTCTCGGCGCTGACTCACGAAGTGTGAGGTGCCGGTACGACGCCGGTCGACGTCAGCCTGAAGGTCGGCCTCGGCGAGCGCCATACCCGGCGGACAACCATCGACGATGCAGCCCATGGCGGGGCCGTGGCTTTCGCCAAACGTCGTGACTGTGAACAACTTGCCTATGGTGTTACCGGACATGCCTCATTGACCCACTTGCTCGGCGCTCAGCAG
>Ga0105249_10004584_pt1 | contig 11943 bp, 8 predicted proteins | sample KBSS44metaG_FD_81522 | JGI IMG/M metagenome (GOLD analysis project Ga0105249, IMG submission 81522) | Switchgrass rhizosphere microbial communities from Kellogg Biological Station, Michigan, USA - KBS S4-4 metaG | ecosystem: Host-associated > Plants > Roots > Rhizosphere > Soil | place... | reverse complement strand
ACTTTCATTTTTGCTTTTCAGGCCTGCTCAGGTAAGCCTGGCAGGTCCTCAAAGCAAAAATGCCTGCAATCGCAGGACATTTATTTGCGGAGAGAGAGGGATTACCTGCGGTGATCCCATTGAGGGGGACCTCAAACCACGAATGACCGTTCGCTTCGCTCACTGTCTTTTTTGTTTGTTCGCGTCGCCCAGGCAAGCCTGGCTCCGCTGCCAACAAAAAAGCCCCGCATTGCGGGGTCATTCGTTGTTTGGCGGAGAGAGAGGGATTCGAACCCCCGGAAGTTTGACCTTCAACGGTTTTCAAGACCGCCGCAATAGACCGCTCTGCCATCTCTCCGGGCGCAAAATTAGGGCTTGAAAACTTATCTCAAAATATTATTCCTCAAATCTTTATTAAGCTGATTTTTCCTGTCAACCGTCAACCAACGGCCGCCACCGCCTCTTCACCAAAAAGCTGATGACGGTAGGAAAGTGAAGGAGAAGGAATGAGCGGTCCGAGTCCCAGCTCATCCCATTTCTTATCGACCGAAGCAATGGTCTGTTCGTCAGCTACAATGATATTGGGCCAGTCGCGGTGAAAATCATCAAGTGCCTGCGTTTTTGTTGTGCCGTCAAGCCCCATGCAGGCGCTGACCTTATCCCCCACTCTTTTTTCTGAAAGAAAATGATCCCTTTTCGGATCGAGGTTATTGCAAAACCGCCACAAGGCCACGGGGAGGTCAGACGGGTCAATGGTATCGTCGATATAGAGGATAAGCTTAATGTGGCCGCCGGCCTTCGATGATAATAGTTCATGCAGCTCCTTCACCTGTCCCCTGCGTGTTTTTTGGACCGAAACAATCAAACAGGAAATGCGTTGTTTCAACAAACCGTCATAGACAGACTTGATTTCCGGATACTGCGCAGTCCAGTTCATGTCGGGGATGGGTTCGTCAGTGTATATATAACGATCATCATCTTCTTCTTCCATTTTTGTCGTCCCGTCAATACACATTTTGCCGCCGAACCCAAGCTTGCTGCAGCTATGATCAAGTACATCCATCGGTCCTTGGGCAAAAGAAATATCGGTAGCGGGGTTCAGATTGGAGAAAACATATTTCGCCAGTGCTATGTAATCTTTAATGGAAACACCCTCGTCTGCCAGTACTAGGATCTTGTTAAACATCATCTGCCCCGCACCCCACATGGCACTCATCACTTTTTGCGCATGGCCCGCAAAACTTTTATGAATTTGGGCGATTACCAGGTTGTGAAACACGCCTTCCACAGGCATCTCCATATCCACAATTTCCGGGATCATCATCATTTTCATCGGCGCAAGAAAAATCCTTTCAGTCGCCTTGCCCAGCCAGGCATCTTCCTGCGGCGGTATGCCGACGATCGTCGCGGGGTAGACAGCATTTTTCCGGTATGTGATGGCGGTCACATGAAAAGCGGGATACCAGTCGGGTAAAGAATAGTAACCCGTATGATCACCAAACGGGCCTTCCCATACCATTTCTTCGGAAGGCTCCACATATCCCTCGATGATGATGTCGGCATCGGCCGGCACTTCCAGCTCGGGCTGCGTAAGGCATTTTACGAGCTCTACTTTTTTCTTTCGAAGAAATCCTGCCAGCATATACTCATCCACATTGTCAGGCAGCGGAGCAGTGGCCGAATAAGCGTAGACGGGATCACCGCCCAGTGCCACAGCCACGGGCATGCGCTTTCCAAGTTTTTTATATGCTTCAAAATGCCTGGCGCTCACTTTATGTTTATGCCAGTGCATGGCGGTGAGCTTTTCTCCCATCTGCTGCATACGGTACATACCCACGTTGCGGATACCTGTCAAGGGATCCTTTGTATGGATGATGGGGAGGGTAATAAAGGGTCCTCCGTCTTTGGGCCAGCAGGTAATAATCGGAAGTTTCTTAAGATCGGGATCCTTCATTACGATTTCCTGACAGGCACCCCTGCCGCGCACTACTCCGGGCATCCAGGCGGCGAACCGGGAAAGTTGTGGCAGGATCCGGATCTTTTCCAGGATGGATTCCTTCGGACCGGCAAGCGATTTGAATAAGCTTTCTATTTCTCGCGCAATATCATCGAGGTGTTCAACACCCAGTGCAATACACATCCTTTTTTCACTGCCGTACGCATTCATCAGTACGGGGAAATCGTAACCTGTATTTTCAAAGAGGATTGCTTTGTTGCGTTCCGGTGTTTTACTCAGCCGGTCGGTGATCTCTGCCATCTCAAGCCTTGGATCCACATAGGTGCGTATCCTTACCAGTTCACCGGAAGATTCGAGGGAGCGAAGAAAGTCGGCCAGGTGGTTGAATGCCATTTTTGGAATTAGACCGCAAAATTAGCCAACAAAAATCATTGGACATTACCGGGACAGGCCGTACTTCCCCGGCCGTAGTAACCATCCTTCTTATTGATAATGGCAATGCTTACGCGTATTCCCGTATAATAGTACCAGTCTTTATATTTCGGGCTTCCCCTTTTGGTGCCCGACGGCGGATAAGGCGCACCGCCTTTGAGTTCATTGCCCCGGTAGGCCATTTCAGTAGCCAGCACACCTTTTGCATTCTGCAATATCGCCTGGTCGACATAACTGGTGCTTACGTCATCCAGGTAGTCAGTAAAAGTTTTCCGGAATCCTATTTCATAAGCCAGGACAACGTTTTCGGATACCCGGAATTTGATACCTCCGCCAAAAGGAATCGCAAACTGATTCAGATTGTAGGGTTTTTGCCCCGGATATTCGGGAAGCCCTTCGCCTTCCGTGCTGAGGGGTTCAAGAAATATTTTTTGTCCAACGGAGTCAAACGCATAGGGATCGTAGTGAAACCAGGCGATGCCGCCGAATACGAAGGGGGAAAATTTTGTTCTTGTAATATCGAAGAAGGTATATTCAGCCAGCAGGTTCAGTTCGAGCAGGCTGGTCTGAAAACTGAGGTTACGAGGCTGAAGGTCCGGCTTGTTGAATTGATCTGAAGCGCTGAGTTTCATTACATTAAAGCCACCTATTACAGAAAAATTACGGGTAACATCATACTGTGCGCCGGCACCAAAAGCAAAATTGGACTGGTCGAAAGTGTAGGTTTTGTCCTGCAGGTCGCCGGAATAGTTAGACATGCCGCCCGTTAAGTTGACATGCCAGCGCTGCGCATGTACAAGACCGGGAATGATCACAAGGGTCAGAATAATTCGCTTCATGAAAAAGTGTTTCTTGGAAAGAATACAGTTTTTCAGCGGTGTCGGATCTTACCGGAAATCAAAGGAATTGGAGGATGTCTATAGAAGACAACGCGATAACGCAAGTATTGCGCCAGTTATTGGATGGGTCGGGTTAAAAGTAGCAGGAATTAAAGTGAAAAGCAAGCCAAAATTATTCTTTAAACAATAAATCGTATTTTTTCAATTCCACCGTATTTTTCCCGAACCTGATGAGAAGATTTCTGGCCCTGTTGCTCGTTTTCTGGACGTTGTCGCCTGCTGTTTTTTCGCAAAAGAAAAATGCCAGTTACCTGCTGCATATCCACCGTGCCCATGGCCCGATCCGGATCGATGGCGTCCTTGACGAACCTTCCTGGCAGGATGCGGAAATGGCAAAGGATTTTTTCATGATCCTGCCGATGGATACCTCTTTTGCGCACGTGAAAACGACGGTCAGGATGACCTACGACAACAAATTCCTTTACCTGAGTGCGGAATGTTACGACGGAATGCCGGGTCCCTACATGGTGGAGTCGCTCCGCAGGGATTTCAGTTTCCTTAAAAATGACAATTTTATTTTTTTTCTCGACACATTTGGTGATGAAACAAACGGCTTCACATTCGGCACAAATGCCGCGGGTGCGCAATGGGACGGAACGATGTTCGAGGGGGGAAAAGTAGACCTGAGCTGGGATAATATCTGGTATTCCAAAGTAAAATCCTATCACGATAAGTGGGTCATGGAAATTGCCATTCCCTTCCACACCCTGCGATATAAAAAGTCCAACCCGGCATGGGGCATCAACCTGAGCAGGAATGACCTGAAAACCACTGAAAAATCGAGCTGGGCGCCGGTGCCGAGGCAGTTTCCCTCCGCTTCCCTCGCCTATACAGGCACCCTCCTGTGGGATTCTATGCCACCTGCCCCGGGAACCAATGTCTCCCTTATCCCCTATGTGCTGACCCGGGCCATCAAACCTTATCATGACGGTCTTCCAACGGTGTATAAAACCATGGTCGGCGGCGATGCCAAGGTGTCAATTACGTCTTCTCTCAATCTGGACCTGACAGTCAACCCCGATTTTTCCCAGATCGAAGTGGATAAACAGGTGGTTGACCTCAGCCGCTATGAATTATTTTATCCGGAGAAAAGGCAGTTTTTCCTGGAGAACGGAGACCAGTTCAACAATTTCGGCTACCTGGATATCCGGCCTTTTTTCTCCCGGCGTATAGGGCTTGGTGTTCCGATTGAATTTGGTGCGAGACTCAGCGGAAAGATCGATCGAAACTGGCGGATTGGCGCCATGGATATGCAAACCGGTGTGGTGGACTCGATTGGCCTGCCGCAAATGAACTATGCCGTATTCGCCTTACAGCGAAAAGTTTTCGCGCGCTCCAATATTGGATTTCTTTTTGTGAACAAACAATCCATAGGTTACGAACCCTCCAAAGATTCCGGCGCTTATCACTACACAGTGTATAACCGGACGGTAGGACTCGAATACAACCTGGCTTCGGCAAATAATTTCTGGACCGGAAAACAATTGTTCATGAAATCTTACGCCGGACCTGTCTGGCAAAGACTGGGTTGTAGCGGGCAATCTTCAATATGCAAGTAAAAAATGGCTGATCAATGGAGCTTACCAGTATGTCGGCCAGAATTTTCGCGCCGAAGCGGGCTATATTCCGCGAACAAACTATCTGCGGTTTTATCCTTCCCTTTCCTACTATTTATTTCCCTCCGGTGGCCCCATACTCAGCCATGGCCCCCAATGGTTTTCGAATTTTTACTACAATGAAAAAATGCGGTCTACAGATAATGAGAATATCGTTGACTGGCTGATCACTTTTCGAAACAGGGCGACACTCACTTTTTTGGCAATAGAAGATTTCGTAAACCTGCAGGCACGTTTCGACCCTACCAATCTCGGTATAGCCTACCTCGATTCCGGTTCCCTGCATAAATGGTATACCGGCGGAATCGATTTCGCATCCAAACCGCAAAGCATTTTTACCTACAGCTTTTCATTCCGATACGGAGGATACTATGACAATGGAAAAAAATTCACCTTCCAGAGTGAAATCGGGTTAAGATTGCAACCCTTTGTCAATATTACCATGACGACGTCCTATAACCTGCTGGACCTTCCCGAACCCTGGGGACGCACACCTTTTCTGCTTCTGGGGCCAAGGATCGATATCACGTTTACCAACACCCTTTACCTCACTGCCTTTGTTCAGTATAATGAACAGATCAGGAACATGAACATCAACACACGCCTGCAGTGGAGGTATAAACCCGCATCGGATTTTTTCCTGGTGTATACCGACAACTACTATACAACACCCTTTTCGGTACGCGACCGTGCGATCGTCCTGAAATTTAACTACTGGTGGAATCTCTGATAAAATGGCGTATCAGGATTTGACCTTGGTGGAATCCGCCGTCGGCGTTTTCTTTTTATTGAAGAGATTGTTGAATGTGTTTTTAATCGTCTGCTCGGCATTTTTCTGGGTGTTTTCCAAAACCTTACCGGAACCTGTGCTGTCCTTCTGACCGGATACTACCTTGCCAAGGTCCTTCTGGATGTCTTTCACCGCCTGGTCTTTTATGACTTTGGCAGAATCTTTTGCTTCATTGCTTTTGGCCGCCAGGACTTTCTTTGCGCTGTCTTCCGCCTGTTTCTCGAATATAGCTGCCTGTTGCTTCACATCGGAAGCCACATCGCTGCTTCCGCCACCTAACAGGGGTTTTACTTTTGGATTGGAAATGGTGCCTGTCATGTTCACTTTGATGTTGATATTATCGCTGAGTTTGACGGGAACACCTTTATTGTTGGCCTGCGATACAAGATTGTTAAGCAGGTTATTGGCATCCCCGCCCAGCATCGACCGCGGAACTTTCATTGCGATCACATAGTCGATCGACTGGTCAAAGCCGTGCATGCCACCGATTTCCATATCGATCCCGTTGTATTTTACGTGAAAGGGCTGAACGAGTACTTTACCATTGGCAAATTCGAAACTTAGTTTCACGTCTTTCAATGAGAGATTTTCCAGCTGGCTTAAATGAAGCTGTTCGGCGAGTTTTTCTACCGGGGCGAATTTTTTAAACACTCCGTCAATCAGGTCCAGGTTTCCTTTTCCGGTAAGGGATCGGAGATCCGGTGACAGATCCGGGTTAAGTCTTCCATTCAGGCTTAGCTGTGAATTCATTTTTCCGTCCACGAACTGTCCGGCGGGCATCAGTTTCTGGACGGTATTGAATGCATAGAATGTCTTTTGTACGTCGAGGGATTTTACAGAATAGTTAAATGCGATCTCGGGATTCTTTTTATCTTTTTTTGTGGAATAAAAGCCGCTGGCAGTAATCTGGCCGTCCAGTGCGTTCATCTGGACATCCTTCAGGGCAACGACTTCATCGTGTATGGCCAAGGCGCCGCTCACGTTGGTATATTCCGTTTTATCATATTTCATTTTGTCGACTTTCGCCTGCAATCCGAAACTCAGATTTTTTGGGACCTGGAAAGGTTCTGCTGTTTTAGACGCAGGTTTGGAAGAATCTGCGGGAACCAGTTTCATAAAGCGGTTAAGGTCCACCTGGTCGGCCCTGATATTTAAAGTACCGGCCAGCGGTTCATCCTTTGTTGCATATCCGATGGCATTGACGATAGAGCCGTCTGCGTTAAAATGCGTGCCCAGCCATTCCGCCGCCGCGTTGTTCAGGCTGATGTTTTTCGGATCAAAGCGAAGCGTTGCCGAACTCAGCAGGAATTCGTCTGGATAGGTTTTGCTTGCATAATGAATACCAGTTAAGACTACGGTTCCGCTGGTATTGATTTTATCGTATTCCTTTCTGTCTACCTGCTGTTTGTTTCCGGAAAACGAAATGTCGCCGGTAATTTTTCCCGACAGACGTGTGCCTTGGGGAAGTGCAGTGAATTGTTTCGTATTGGCGAGGTCAAAACTGCCTTTCAGTCTTCCGTCGAACACCGGATTTGATACGGGTGTTTTCAACGCAATATTGAAATCCACGGGATCGCTTCCAATTTCAAGATGGGCAGAAGGTATCCGTATGAGGGTGTGGTCCGCCTGTCCGTCCGGATTCTCCAGTGCCAGCTGGATATTGCCGTTCCGTATGGGTTGCGGAAAATCAGGTGAGCTGTAGTTTAGCGCCGACACCTGTACGGTGCCATTGGCGGTAAATTCTCCCGGTTTTTGTCTCGTGATCACGGAAAGATTTCCTTTTGCGCTGGCATTGGCATCGATCATGCCGGAAAGTTTCGTGCCGGCGCTAAGCTTGACAAAGTGTGTAATGTCGGCCAGGTTGAGTTTTCCTTTAAGCGACGCGTCGATATATTGGGCGGTGATGGGATTCTTAAATAAAAGCCGGAAATCAAAAGGATCGTTTCCAAATTCGATATGAGCTTTAGGGATATCGACGACCGTATGGTCGGTGATGCCATCAGGATTTTCCACTTTCATGACAATGCCGATATTCTTAACCGGCTGCGGAAGATCGGGGTACTGGAAAAATCCATTGTCGACTTTGAGGTTGATAAGGTATGAAGGAATCTTCATTGAATTATATTCTCCTTTTACGTAACCGTCGAATGCCGCTGTTCCGCTGGTTTTTATTTTATTAAAATCATTTTGATAAATGGAAGGCACCAGGGAAAGCAGGGTCTTGAAATCTGTGGAGGGTGCATGGAAACTGATGTCCATTCCGTAAGTGGAATCATTGACGATCCGGAAAAATCCTTCGGTGGACAGCTGCAGGTCGTTCACGTGGACTGCATCCGTCTTGAAACTGTATTTGGATAATTTGTTGTCTACTGAAATATCAGCATCCAGGCTGGTCTTTGCCCGAACGAGATAAGGAATGCCGGAATAGGTAAAGGAAACCGATTCTGCCGTTGTTTTTGTGGTAAGGGTAAACAGGTCTGCGGTGAAATCCCCGCTGCCTGAATGATCCAGGTGTTCGATTTCAGCGTCCATGTTGCCGGGCATGTCGGTATAACGGATATATCCGTCCTTAATCCTGTAGGCATTCAGGTGCATCCGGAATCCTGATCCGGAATCTGCTTTAGACGTTGTATCCGGGGCCGTGATATTCCAGTTGGCCCTGCCCTCTTTGTCAACGATGGCATGTATTCTTGGCTGGTCGATGCTGATACTGTAAATATTGATGCCCGATCCTCCGAACAGGCTGAAGAGGTTAACAGCCACATCAATCTGCCGGGCCGCCATCAGGGTATCCCCGCTGAATTCATTCTTACCCGTAACGCTTATATCGTCGAGGCCGATTGCAAGGCGCGGAAAATGGCGGAAAAGGGAAAGGTCCACATCGGAAAAATCAACGGTAGCATTCAAATTTTTGTTGACTCCCTGCCTCGCCATAGCAAGGATTTTACCCTTGAAGAGAAATGGAAGGGTAAAGGCAAGGGCCAGAAACACCGCGAGCACAATGGCTGATATCTTTAATATCTTCTTTAACATGGGATTGGATTATAGTCGTTTTTAAACCCTGCAAAATATATACTCCTTATGAAAGAATTATGCCGGATTTTATTGTGCAAACAGGTGAAATTCAGGTATTTTCTGCTGAATTTTCCCATTGTCTCCTGAAAGCGGAGGGATTCTGCCCGACGATCTGGTTGAACAGTTTGTTAAAGTAGGAAATGCTCTCAAATCCCACGGCATACGCGGTCTCCGTTACGTTCTTTTCCTGCATCAGCAGGTTCTTTGCTCTTTCGATCCGGTATTGATTGACAAAATCGGTGAAGGTCATCTTTGTCTGTCTTTTGAAATAACGGCAGAAAGCCGGCGTGGTGAGGTGCAGCCGGGCGGCAACGGCATTTACATTGGGGTTACGGTCGAAGTGGGTATCAATATATTCATATACTGCGCCCATGCGGATCTTGTCTTTTAGAATGAAATCCCGCGCCGACAGATCTTCATTCAGCACGGAGTATTCTTCCGATTCTGCCAGTTCACGAAAGATGGCAATCAGCTCCAGCAGCTGTTCAAAATTTTTTCTTCCAGACAGCGCTTTGATGCGTGCGGCTACCTGCAGCTTGGTCTCACCTTCGAAAGCAATCCCATAGTCAGCTGTTTTAAACAGGCGGTGAATGGGTTCAAATTCCGGTGCACTGGAAAATGCGGTACCAAGGAAATCCGTTTTGAGCTGGATAACGATCTGATGATAGTCATTCCGCAGACGATAGTCGAAATTGAGATGCGGCAGATTGCCGCCAATGAATACGAGATCGCTTTGTGTATAACCGGAAATGTGCGTGCCGACGTGACGGATACCCGCATCCGCTTCCACATAAACCAGTTCCGGCTGCGGATGATAATGCCAGAAAAATGTATTCCTCAGCCTGGGTGAAAACAGCCGGAAGGATTTCCCCGGTTCGAACTGTATTTTCTCGAGTTTTATCTCATTCATCCTCTATTTATTAAAATCATCATGCAAATTGATGAAAAAAAGTCAATACAGAGCAAATATTGGTTAATATATGCGAAAACGGGCCGGCAAGGCGTCAATAGCTTTGGGTTATAAAATCAACGATCATGATGACAAAAACGATGGCTCCCGCCGACCAGATCACAATGGCCCACAAAGAAATTCCGGGCAATCCTTCTACCGCTAAATCCAGTCAGAAAAAACTAAACGACCGCAGCAATGGTGAACCATTGAGGGTACTATCGGAAGAAGACTGGACATTCTGGGTACAGAACGGTTATGTCGTCGTAAGGCAGGCAGTACCGCGTGAACAGGCAAAAAAACTGGCGGATTATTTATGGGAATATGAGGGAAAGGATCAGCAAGATGAGTCCACCTGGTACAAACGGCCGAACGTGAAAATGGAGATGACTGAACTCAATAATACGGGCATGGTGGAGATATACAATCACCAATACATGTGGGACAACCGCCAGTATCCCCGGGTGCACCAGGCATTTGCCGACGTATGGGGAACGGAAAAACTATGGGTTACGATCGACCGTGCCAACCTGAATTTTCCGATACGTCCCGGTTTTGAATACAAGGGATTTATTCATTGGGATTATGACCCGGAAACCAAACCCCAGAATGTGCAGGGCGTGTTGGCGCTGGCGGATCAGAATGACGACAGTATGGGCGGATTCCAGTGCGTCCCGGAATTATACAGAACTTATGACAGCTGGAAACTGACACAACCCGATGACCGCGACCATTATAAACCCGATACCAGTGGGTTTGAGATCGAGAAAGTGAAATTAAATGCCGGTGATCTGCTGATCTTTAACAGCCTTGAGCCACACGGTATCCGCGCAAATACCAGTCAGAACAAGGTACGCATTGCGCAGTATGTGGCGATGATGCCTGCACAGGAAGACAATGAGGAACTCATTCAGTGGAGGATCAACAGCTGGAAAAACCGCGATGCGATGAAGGGATACGCGTTCCCCGGTGACCCGCTGGAAAGAGAAAAGAAAAATTCAATTGCTGAACTGACTCCGCTCGGAAAAAAATTACTTGGACTCGAGAGGTGGTAAAAAAACAAAAGCGGACAATGTCCGCTTTTGCCTGGTTAGAAAAATTTTATACTACCGGGGAATCAGCTGACCAAAGGGCCGGCTTTTTCCCATAAGTTTCGGTCAAATGAATGATTAGTGCAACATGTAACCGACCGTCAAACCGAAAAACCGGTTGTGATAGGTGGCATCGGTACCGTTTGCAACGTTATTGAGTCCGAAATTGTAATTAAACGTGAACACAATTCCCTGTTCGAGGCGATAACCTGCGAGGAAATTCAAACCGATTTCAAATGGTTTGAAATCGTCTGTGTCGCCGCTACCAAACTTTACTTTCTGGCTTTCTTCTTCACCCTGACCGCTCACCGTTTGTGTACCGGAGAGGCCGTAGGCAAGAGAAGGACCTGCACCTGCAAAAAATCCCTGGTTTTCCTGCATGTGGTATACCACGTTCAGGGGCAACTGCAGGTAAGACAGGCTCAGCTTGCTGGTCATTCCCCCTTCGGAGAAATTACCACCCAGCTGGGTAAAATTCAATTCAGGCTGGAAACTGATGTTGGGAGATAAATGAATGGCGGCAGTTACACCACCGGTAAATCCGAATCTCGAATCGGAGCTTACGGATACATTTTGCTGGGAAATCTTGTACGAAGCCAGGGCTCCGCCTGCATGGATACCAAATTCAGTATTCTGCGCTTTTACTGCAGAAAACATCAATGTCATTAAGCCAAAGCAGAGTACGATCTTGTTTTTCATAAGTGTTGTTCTTTTAGATATGGGTTACGGAATTTTTGTATTTCCAACCGCTTGTTAAAACGTGGTTAAGCGGCATAAATTGTTTATTTATCTAAATCAAAACCGTTTGATTCAGATAGAAATGGGAAGAATTCCCGAATTGGGAATGATTGGAGAGGGTGTTGCTCATCCATGACAATCAATGCATGATTTCTCTACCCTTTCAAAAAAAAAAATCCTGCGCTTTCGCGAAGGATTTTACTTCTTTTTGGCAAGCCGGCGAACCGAACTATTTAGATGCTCCTTACACTGCAACATTACCTGTCCTGACCTCTCCTGCCCGCCTGTAGCTGGCAATAATCACTCCTGTTGAGGTAACCAGACTCTCCGTTAATGTAAATGCGGCCGGAATCGGACCGTCATCAAATATTTTTTTTCCCATCCCAAGCGTCAGGGGGTAAATTTTAAGCCGGAGTT
>Ga0105249_10004580_pt1 | contig 11946 bp, 10 predicted proteins | sample KBSS44metaG_FD_81522 | JGI IMG/M metagenome (GOLD analysis project Ga0105249, IMG submission 81522) | Switchgrass rhizosphere microbial communities from Kellogg Biological Station, Michigan, USA - KBS S4-4 metaG | ecosystem: Host-associated > Plants > Roots > Rhizosphere > Soil | place... | reverse complement strand
GTCTCGACCGCCCTTCTTGTTATCTCGTTCAGCGGCCCCAGCCGCGCTGCGGTACCCATTCCGAAGGCACCTGATGTCAACGCCAGGGCCTACATCCTCGTGGATCATTTCAGCGGGCGCGTCCTCGCCGAAGACAAGGCGGATGAGCGCGAGGAGCCTGCGAGCCTCACGAAACTTATGACTTCGTACGCGGTGTTCAAGGCTCTGCGCGAAAACCGCCTGAAGCTCACCGACCCGGTCACCATCAGCGAGCACGCCTGGCGTTCCGAGGGCTCACGCACCTTCGTTCAGGTTGGTAGCACCATCCCCGCCGAAATTCTGATCAAAGGCATGATCGTCCAGTCCGGCAATGACGCGACCATCGCGCTGGCCGAAAAGATCGGCGGTACGGAGTCCGCTTTCGCAGAGCTCATGAACGAGTACGCCAAGCGACTGGGCATGAAGGCCACCCACTTCGTCAATGCCGACGGCCTGCCCGACCCGAATCACTACACGACGGCGCGCGACATGGCGATCCTGGCGAACGCGCTGATCACCGAGTTTCCGGAGTACTACCCGTGGTACAGCATCCACGAGTTCACCTGGAACAACATCAAGCAGCAGAACCGTAACGGCCTGTTGTACCGGGATCCAACTGTTGACGGCATGAAGACCGGCCACACCGACAGCGCGGGTTTCTGTCTCGTCACGTCCGCGAAGCGGAACGACATGCGCCTGGTCTCGGTTGTGATGGGCTCGTCGAGCATCAAGGGTCGTGAAGATGCCAGCTCGGCGTTGCTCAACTACGGCTACACCTTCTATGAGACCGGACAAGTGATGAAGGCCGGCGCTCCTCTCCTCAAGGCTCGCGTGTACAAGTCGACCGAGGGCGAGGTGCAACTCGTTGCTCCCCGTAACATCGTTCTCACTGTTGGACGCGGACAGCTCGCAAATATCAAGAGCACTCCCCGGCTCCTCAAAGAGCCGCTGATCGCTCCGTTGCCGGCCAACGACCCCATCGGGGAGCTCACCATCACTGATCAGAACGGTGAAGTCGTGCAGCGTATCCCGCTGACTCCCGGCAAGGCTGTGCCCGAGGCGGGCCTCTGGACCCGTGCCACAGACAGCGTGAGATTGTGGTTCAATTAGGCCTGAATGGCCGACCCACTACCGATCAGTTATCTCAATGGCGAGTACGTGCCTCTGCGAGAGGCACGCATCTCTCCGCTCGACCGCGGCTTTCTTTATAGCGACGGTGTCTACGAGGTCATGCCCGTGTATGAGGGCAGACCGTTCCGCTTTGAGGCACATGCCGAGCGACTGACCCGCAGCCTCGCCGGAATCCAGATGGAAGACCCGCACACTCGCACCGAGTGGCGTGAAATCATCTCAACCCTGATAAGCCGCAACGGTAGCGGCAACCAGTACGTGTACTGGCAAGTCACCCGCGGCGCCGAGTTCGGCCGTAATCACGCTCCACTCCCGAAGATCCCGCGCACCGTGTTCGCTTTCTGCGCACCATTGCCTCCGATCACCGCGGCGACTCTCGAGAACGGAGTTGCGTGTGTTACTACAGAAGACACGCGCTGGGCGTATTGCGACATCAAGTCCGTGTCACTGCTGGCAAACGTCCTCCTGCGCCAACAATCAACCGAAGCGGGGGCTACAGAGACCATCCTGTTGAAGGACGGCCAGTTGCGCGAGGCCTCTGCATCTGCGGTCCACGTTGTGATTAACGGCGAGATCATCAGTCCGCCACGAACGCGCTCTATTCTCCCGGGTACCACGCGAAGCGCGATGGAAGAAGTCGCGGCGAGTGCCGGGGTGCCATTGCGATCAGCTCCGGTGAGCGAGGTACAGCTCCGATCCGCGGACGAGATCTGGCTTACCGCCTCCACGCGTGAAGTGCAGGCGGTGACCACTCTCGATGGCAAACCTGTGGGGAACGGGAAGCCGGGTCCAGTGTGGCGTCGCGTCCATGAGGCGTGGCAGCGCTACAAGCAAAGCTTGGTGGGAAAGCCATGGTAGAACAGAGCCCTCCGCAACAACCGTTACTTCAATACCCGACTGACTACCCCATTAAGGTCGTCGGGCGGCCTTCGGATGAATTTCGCGCGCGGGTCCACGCGGTCATGCTCAGGCACGCGCCCAAGCTCGACCCGGATCGGGTGACGGAGCGACTCAGCGAAAACAGCAATTTCCTGTCGATCTCGTACACCATCGTGGCCGAGAGCAGCGAGCAGGTGATCGCCCTGGTCAACGACCTCAAGGCCACCGAAGGCGTTTTGACGATCCTCTAGCCCGTCTGTAACCGGTTTATAACCGCTGTTCTTGCTAGCATGGCCATCTTTTTGGGTTCGACAATTCCAAGAACATGTCCATTACTCTGGACCAGGTGACCAAGCGCTATCAGGGCTCGCCGGTCGTCAATGACGTTTCGCTGGACATCGGGGACGGCGAATTCTTCGTACTCCTGGGCCCTAGCGGCAGCGGCAAAAGCACGCTCCTGAGGGCGATCGCCGGGCTGTCCGGCGTGGATCACGGCCGGATCTCCCTCCATGGCCGCGATGTGACCCACCTGTCCGCCAAGGAACGGGGTGTCGGACTGGTATTCCAGAACTACGCACTGTTCCGCCACATGACCGTGGCAGACAACATCGAATTCGCGCTCCGCGTGCGCAGAGTGAAAGCCGCCGATCGCCGCAAGCGCCGGCAGGAGCTGTTGCGCCTGGTTGCCCTCGAAGGCATGGACGAGCGCATGCCCGCTCAGCTCTCCGGTGGTCAGCAGCAGCGCGTCGCTGTCGCACGCGCTCTTGCCCACAAACCTGAAGTTTTGCTGCTCGACGAACCGTTCGGCGCCTTGGACGCCAAAATCCGCGAGGAGCTGCGACGCACGATTCGACAGGTTCAGCGCGAGCTCAAGATCTCAACTGTCCTCGTTACGCATGACCAGGAAGAAGCTTTCGCACTCGCCGACCGCATCGGCGTGATGAACCTCGGTCGCTTGCTGGAAGTCGGCAAGCCGCAGGAGTTGTATGCGAGCCCGGCGACGCGGTTTGTCGCAACCTTCCTTGGCGCTGCCAACCTGATTCTGGCGCGTCAAACCAAGGACGGGATCCGCTTCGGTAAAACACCCGTCAGTGCCCCTGCTCCAGGTCCGCTCCACGGCGCGCGCGAGCATGAAGTCGTCGCGGTGGTCCGGCCGGAAGAAGTTGAAATCGCGCAGACCCGCGAAGACCTCACGTCTAACTATCTGACCCGCGGAACGCTGGAAGAGCTCGTCTTCACGGGGGCGTTGGAGCGACTGCGTATTCGCATCGACGACGGCCCGGATGCCCCGCCACTCTCCAACAGCAATGGCAGTGGCCCTGCATTGCTCGAAGTGACTCGCACTCAACACGAGCAACGTGCATTTGAGATCGAGACAGGGCAGGACGTGGCAATCGGCGTCCGGCGCGTCCACATTCTGCCTACGCCTTTGTCGAGTTTTACGGCGTGCGCTACCAGCGAGAGTCTCGCGGAGGCGCTAGTACAACAGCCGTTACTGACTGAGCTGGCCTCGCGCATGAAGACGCGCGTTTCTTTGCGCGTAGAGCCCAAGTTGGGGATGCCTAACGCGGATTGCGAAACTCCTTTGGTGTTTAGCGGCACCACGGTGATCGCTTCACACTCGGAGGTTGCCTACCAGGCACAGTGGCTGCTGCAGCGGGGCGCCGAGGAAATTCTGGTGCTGCCGCAGAACGCGGGAGCGCCTCAGCGGGTGTTGATTCACTGGGCGGATGAGTCGGTTCGCCGTGCAACACTTGCGGTCTCCGCGAGTATCCTGCGTCACGTCTCCGCCGAGGCAATTTACATCGGCATCCTGCCGACGCACACACCCGCTGCACAACGTCCGCATGGAATGCGAGCGCTTCTCGACGCCCGCTCAGAAGCACAAGCCGTCCACGGCCTGGAAATGCGCACCGAGTTGCGTTTTGGCGATGTGTCCAACGAGTTGGTACGGCAATTAGCCGAGCTGCCCGGCCAGATGCTCATCCTGGGCATCCGCGGCAACAAGGACCTGGCCGAGCGCTTCGGCTCCCTCTTCGCCGACGCCCACTGGCCGGTGTTGATCGTCCACCGCGAGCACGAGGGGCCCTCGGCATGATGGGCGTCCTCACGCGCGTCGCCGTTGGGGCCGCGGATGGCCATGCTGCTCGCGCCTGCGCCGGGAGCCTTCATGGCCACCCTTAAACAACCCACCGCCCTCAAGCAACCCAGCGTGTTGCCCGGGTTTGGTCTGACCTTCGGGTTCACCACCTTCTTCCTGTGCGCCGTCGTCCTCATCCCACTCGCAGCACTGGTGCTGATGACCGCGTCCATGACCTGGCACGACTTTGTAAAAGTCGTCTTCAGCGCACGCGCACTTGGCTCCTATCGACTGTCGTTCGGCGCGTCCTTCCTCGCCGCCACAATCAACCTGGTGTTCGGGTTCATCATCGCGTGGACCCTGGTGCGATACGAGTTCCCGGGAAGGAAGGCGATCGACGCGCTCATCGACATGCCGTTCGCCCTCCCCACAGCGGTATCCGGCATCGCGCTAACCACCGTCTTCGCGGAGAACGGCTGGATCGGCCAATACCTCGTAGTGTGGGGAATCAAAGTCGCCTACACCTGGATCGGTGTCACGGTCGCGCTGACCCTCATCGGCCTCCCCTTCGCCGTACGTTCGGTCCAACCAGCACTCTTAGAGGTCCAACGCGACCTCGAAGATGCCGCAGAAACACTCGGCGCGGGCCGCTTCTATATCTTCAGACGAATCATTCTGCCAACCGTCCTACCGGCATTGCTCACCGGCTTCACGTTGGCCTTCGCCCGTGCCGTGGGGGAATACGGTTCCGTCATCTTCATCGCAGGCAACCTGCCCCTGAAGACCGAAATCACCCCCCTCCTCATCGTGATCCGCCTGGAGGAGTTTGACTACAAAGGCGCCGCCGCTCTCGGCTTCGTCATGCTGGTCATCTCCTTCGCGTTCCTGCTGATGATCAACCTGCTGCAGGCGTGGGGACGCAAACGTCTCACGTCGAGGGTCCGCTGATGGCCGGCATCCCGGGCACAGCTCACGAAGACATCGCGTCCCGTCCAGGCGGCGACACGATCTTCAGCCACGTCATCCGTTGGTTGTTCATCAGCGCATCGCTACTGTTCCTTGCAGCGTTGCTGTTCGCACCGCTCGCCACCGTGTTCGTGATGGCGTTCGAGAAAGGCTTCCGCGCCTACATTGCGAGCTTCACAGACCCGGACACAGCCGCCGCCATCAGGCTCACGCTCACCGTTGCGCTGATCGTCGTCCCACTCAACACGGTGTTTGGACTGGCCGCCTCCTGGGCCTGCGCGAAATTCGAATTCCGCGGCAAAAGCTTCCTCATTACGCTCATCGACCTCCCCCTGGCCATCTCGCCGGTGATCTCGGGCATGGTGTACGTCCTGTTATTCGGCCTCCATGGCTGGTTCGGCGCCTGGCTGCAGGACCACGACATCAGCATCATCTTCGCGCTGCCCGGAATCATGCTGGCCACGATGTTCGTGACATTCCCGTATGTTGCACGCGAGCTGATCCCGCTCATGCAGCAGCTCGGCAATGACGAGGAAGAGGCGGCCATGACCCTCGGGGCCGGAGGTTGGATTACGTTCTTTCGGGTGACCCTGCCCAAAGTGCGCTGGGGTCTCGTATACGGTGTGATTCTCTGTAACGCTCGCGCGATGGGCGAATTCGGTGCGGTGTCAGTTGTCTCCGGTCATATCCGAGGACTCACGAACACCATGCCATTGCACATCGAGATTCTCTATAACGAGTACAACTTCGTCGGCGCATTTGCTGTGGCGTCACTGCTTACCTTGCTTGCAGTAGTGACGCTCGTGGTGAAAACGCTGGTGGAGCGAACGGGCTACCGACGGCGATGATCAACTCGATGCTGGAACGCATCCGAGAAATTTGGGCAAAGCTACGGCCGGATCCTGCGAAGACGAGTCTTGGGTGGTGGATGGTCGCCATCCACGTCGCAATCGTCCTCCTCGTAGGTGGCGGCATCTCCTATTCCGCAATCCACATGCTCCACGACCTTGCCGACGAGCAAGGTAAATCCCGAGTTCAGCTCGCCGGTGCCCTGGCCCGCGAAGATCTACGCCGCAGCGCCGAAGACTCACTGACTGCCGCCCGAGCGCTTGCCGAACGACCTACTCTGCAGAGACTTCTTTCGGAAGGCCGGACCGACGCGGTGACTCCGCTTCTGCGGCGGTCATGTGAAGCCGCCGGCATAGACGCCTGCGCTCTCTTCTCAGGCACGCAACTCATCGCCCAAACTGGCCCGACTCTCGATTGGACCAGCATCGTCACCTCGAGCACGGAACAGGGCTCAACGTTCCTTGCACTCCCCGCCAACGTACGCACGCCCGTGATGGGCGCGTACGCGAATCTTGGCGATACGGAAGGTACGCGCATCTTCGTTGGCCGGCTGCTCAACGAAAAGCTCGAAAAGGTTCTGAGCCAACACGTGGGAGTCGAGATCAAGATCGTCGACTATCGAGCTTTTACCAACGATCCGGTCAACGACTTCACTCCGCTGTACTCAGCCAGTCTTGCCGACGGACGCTCGGCCGTTCAGCGCATCAACTCCCAGGACCTCTACGCTGCGAGCGTCCCGGTGTTTGCCTCGACGGGTGAGGCGATAGCGCTGATCAGATCGCAATTGCCGACGAAGGCGATCGACAGCAATGCGGGCCGTCTAACACATAAGTTGCTTTTGACGGCGCTCATCCTCGCAGCACTTGCCGTATTCGGTGGACTCTTGCTCACCGAGATCGTCGCCGGCCCCGTGAAGGCTCTCACAGAGGCTGCTGTGCGCTTGGGCCAAGGGGATTTCTCAACATCGATTCCACCCGGTGGTGCCGCAGAAGTCGGCATGCTGGCGCGAACGATGGAAGACATGCGTCGTAATCTCGTCGACCTGACAGGCGCGCTGCGCCGCAGGGAAGCAGAGGCCCAAGCCGTTCTAGGTGGCGTCGTCGAAGGCGTCTACGCTGTTGATAAAAACCGCATCATTCGCTATCTCAACCCGCAGGCCGCGCGCTTACTCGGCGTGACAACGGAGAAGGCAGTAGGCCAGTTCTGCGGAGACATTCTGAAACCACGCCTGGAAGACGGCCGCCGCCCGTGTGACTTCCGCTGCCCCATACTCCAGGCGCGAGTCGAGCGCAGCGCCAAGGCGATCGAGCACCTGCAGGTCTCGGACGCGGAAGCCCGCACGACGGTGATCACCAGTGCAGGCATGGTTGATGGTTTGCAGGTGCAGGTCATCCGCGATGAAACGGAGCTCGAGGCTGTTCGTCGCGCACGCGACTCCGTGCTCGCAAATATCTCACATGAGTTCCGGACTCCTCTGGCGGCGCAGTTGGCGTCAATCGAATTGTTACTGGAAGGCCTCACTACCCTGGCGCCCGAGCAACAGCATGAGTTGGTGCAGTCGCTGGAGCGTGGGACTTTGCGACTGACCCGGCTGATCGATAATTTGCTGGAGAGCGTTCGAATCGAATCGGGCCAGCTCAGCATCCGCCATCAAAGCGTCGAGCTGCTGGAGGTCGTCGAGGATGCCCAGGCGCTGGTGAACTCTCTTCTGACGGTGCGGCGACAGACGCTCGAAGTGACGCTGCCGGATGACCTTCCATTTATAACCGGCGACAAACCGCGCCTGACGCAGGTGTTCGTCAACTTATTAGCTAATGCCAATAAATTCGCTCCAGAGGGAAGTGTTGTTCGCATTGGGGCCGAAGCGACCGAAACTCACGTACACTGTTGGGTAGAGGACGAAGGCCCGGGGCCCGCCGAGTCCGAGACGGATACCATCTTCGCTCGCTTCCAGCGCGGTTCCGAGGAAGAGCCCGAGCCTGGCGGCCTGGGACTCGGATTGTGGATTGTAAAATCCATCATTGACCGCCATGCCGGGACCATCGCTCTCGTCCGGACCGACGCCGGCCGGACGCGCTTTACGCTTTCCTTGCCACGGGAGTTGTCCGAATGAAAATGCTCGTCGCGGATGATGATCGCGACCTGCGCGAGTTGATCGGCTTTACGCTGACGCAGGCCGGCTATCTGGTCGTGAAGGCGCCGGACGGGCCTTCTGCACTGCGTATGTTCGAAACGGAGACTCCGGACCTCGTGGTGCTCGATATCAATATGCCGGGTGCCAGCGGGTTCCAGGTGTGCGAGGCGATTCGCAAGCGCTCGCGAGTGCCTGTGATCATGCTGACTGTGCGGGGGGAGGAAGAGGATCTGGTGCGTGCGCTCGAGCTGGGCGCCGATGACTACCTCACCAAGCCCTTCAGCCCGCGCACGCTGTTGGCACGTATCAAGGCGCTGCTGCGCCGTGCGGGGATGGAGAACTCAGCGCCTTTGGCTGCCGGGCGCGTTGCGCTCGATATCGATGAGCACACGGTGCAAATCGGCTCCGCAGAGCCTGTGCGCTTAACGAAGCTGGAGCTGCGGCTGCTGCAGATGTTGCTCGCAAACGCCGGGCATACGGTTAGCACCGACAGGCTTCTGGTCCAGGTTTGGGGGCACCGGAACTCCGCTGATCGACAACTGTTAAAACAGTTGGTGCACCGCCTGCGGCAAAAAATCGAAGTCGACCCGGCCACACCGCAACTGCTCCAGACCGCATCCGGCGCCGGTTACAAGCTCGTGGTCGACTGACACCGCCAAGCTGACCTGACAGCGTTGGACACGACCAGCGGTAACATTTTTACCCTCAAATGTTACCGCCGCGCTACTGGCTTGATATCCAAACTCGGATAAGCTCATAACCAGTTATAGCGAGGGCCCGCTCTATGTCAGCGCAACGCACCATCGTCATCGTGGGTGCCGGCTTCAGTGGCACCTTGGTGGCGGCCAACCTGCTCAAGTCGCAGCATTGGTCAGCGACGCAGATTGTGCTGGTCGAGCGCGCGGCAAAGGTGGCACGCGGGACAGCGTACGCGGAACGCGACTATCCCTTCCTGCTGAACGTCCCCGCAAGCCGCATGTCAGCGGACCCCAACTCGCCGCTCGATTTCCTCAACTTCGCCCAAAACCACATTCCAGGCGCGACCGCAGAGGACTTCCTGCCGCGCGAGCTGTACGGGAAATATCTCGAAGCAACGCTGTTGGATGCGGAAGTTGCCGCAGCAACCCACGTTGAATTTCAACGTGTGAAAGGGGACGTTTGTGGGATTGAGCCTGCAGAACAGTCGGGCTATCGAGTTGAGCTCGCTGACGGCCGTCATATCGACGCCGACGACGTGGTGTTGGCCCTGGGCAACCCAGGCCCAGCCGACCTCCCCGGCACCGACTCGCTGGGCAACCGCTACACCTCCAACCCGTGGGCCGATCCACTAACATTCACGCCCGGTGAAACCGTTCTCCTCGTCGGCACAGGTCTGACGATGGCTGATATTGCGATGGCCGCAACGGCGGACACGAAGGAGCACATCGTCGTCCACGCGATGTCGCGACATGGATTGATACCGCCGTCGCAGACACAGTTCTCGCAGAACACCTGCAAGTCTGACTGCGCATCAGTCCTCCGCGCGGCGTCGTTCTCAGCGCTGACACTGCTGCGCAGTGTCCGTGAGTTGGCAGACGACACCGAGCGCCGTGGTGGAGACTGGCGCGAGACGATCACTTTCATTCGCAACATCGCGCCGCAGTTATGGCAGCGACTGCCCGCACGCGAGAAGCGACGCCTGCTGAGGCACATCCGCCCCTACTGGGACATCCACCGCCACCGCCTCCCCAGCCAAACCCTGGCGCGCATGAACCACCTGCGACGCCACGAGAAACTGCACATCCACGCCGGCCGACTGATGGAGTTTAAGGTGGTTCCCGCAGCCGCCTCGAGCGGCGCTGCATCGAGGACACCCGCTGAGGACGCACACGATGGAGCCGTGGGCACTAAGGTACGCGTGACCTGGCGCGCACGCGGCACCGATGAGCCGCAGACAATGTTGGTCGACCGCGTGATCAACTGCACCGGCCCCGACTACAACATCCGCCGATCGCAGGACCCCTTGATGCGCTCGCTGCTCGCGCAAGGCCTCGCCGTAGCAGACCCTCTCAACCTCGGCCTACGCACCGCCGCCTACGGCGCGCTGATCAACGCGCAAGGCCGCGCAGCACCCAACCTGTTCTACGTAGGCCCGATGCTGCGCGCAGACCACTGGGAAGCAACCGCCGCGCAAGAACTGCGCGGCTACGCCGAACGCTTGGCCGGCTATCTCTCGGCCCCCGTCGGCAGAATGCGCGCGGTGGCCAGCGCCTAAATCGCCGGCCACCACCGCGGCCCACAGCCGCAACGTCAGACTGCCCGGCAGCCAGTCCCACCGTCATCGGGCGACGCCGCCATCAACGCCATGCCACCGGGCCGCAGCCCTACACGGCCACCTATGCCATCGCCTTCGGGCGACGGCGCGTCCTCAACGCCGTGCCACCGGGTCGCCAGCCCAACATCAACTAAGGCGAGTAGATCTGATCGAACACGCCGCCGTCACCGAAGTGCGTCGGCTGTGCCTTCGCCCACCCGCCGAAGTCGGCGATCGTCACCAGCGTCAACTTCGGATACTGCGACGCATACTTCGCCGCAACCTCCTGATCCCGCGGCCGATAGTAGTTCTTGGCCACAATCTCCTGCCCTTCCTTGCTATACAAATACTGCAGATACGCCTGCGCAACCTCGCGCGTCCCGCGCCGTAACACAACCTTGTCAACCACCGCCACAGGCGGCTCGGCGAGCACACTCACCGTCGGCACGACAATCTGCAACTTATCCGGCCCCAACTCCTTGATAGCCAGCAGCGCCTCATTCTCCCACGCAATCAACACATCCCCCAGCCCACGCTGCACAAACGTGGTGGTCGCACCTCGGGCACCCGTATCCAACACCGGCACATTCTTATAGAGCTTGCGCACAAACTCCTTAGCAGTCGCATCGCTCCCGCCCGGTTGCTTCAGTGCCCAACCCCACGCAGCGAGGTAATTCCAACGCGCGCCGCCCGACGTCTTCGGATTCGGCGTAATCACCTGGATACCCGGCTTGACCAGATCGCTCCAGTCCTTGATGCCCTTGGGATTCCCCTTGCGCACGAGGAACACAATGGTCGAGGTGTACGGCGAGCTGTTGTCAGAGAGCCGACTAGCCCAATTGATGGGCAACAGCTTCCCCTGCGTCGCAACTGCGTCAATGTCAGCCGCGAGAGCCAGCGTTACAACATCCGCCTGCAGGCCGTCAATCACCGACCGCGCCTGTTTGCCAGACCCGCCGTGCGACTGGTTGATCTTGACGTCCTGTCCCGTCTTCCCTTTCCAATACTTCGCGAACGCGGCGTTGTAATCGACGTACAGCTCGCGCGTCGGATCGTAAGAAACATTGAGCAGCGTGACCTCAGCGGCATTTGCGCGGGGCACACCTATGAGCGTCGCTGTCACGACAGCGAACGCAACCATGACTGCCAGACGCGGCAGCCAATGCTTGGACTTCATCAGCCTTCTCCGGATTTGTTCTTGCGAATAAATCCTAAAGCGGGGCGGGTGTGTTTGTCAGTCTGGAGGCGGTTACAGAACGGTTATAAACCGAGAGCGCGCATCAAATGCGGCTCGAGCGCGTCCGCAGCGTCGGCGACCGTGCGCGGTCCACCCAGCTCGGCGAGCTGAGTCATCAGCAGACCTTGGTACCCGCAGGGGTTGATCCGTTGGAAAGGTTCGAGGTCGAGATTCACGTTCACGGCCAAGCCGTGGTAGCTGGAATGCCGGCGAACGCGGATGCCGACGCTGCCGAGTTTCCTGCCGGCTACGTAGATACCGGGGGCTTCCTTACGAGCCTCGGCGCTGATGCCGTATTCGGCGGCGAGTTGAATCACGCACTTTTCGAGTGCGGTGACGATATCGCGGACACCTAACTT
>Ga0105249_10004576_pt1 | contig 11952 bp, 13 predicted proteins | sample KBSS44metaG_FD_81522 | JGI IMG/M metagenome (GOLD analysis project Ga0105249, IMG submission 81522) | Switchgrass rhizosphere microbial communities from Kellogg Biological Station, Michigan, USA - KBS S4-4 metaG | ecosystem: Host-associated > Plants > Roots > Rhizosphere > Soil | place... | reverse complement strand
GCATGGGCGCGGCTCAAGGCGTCTTCTGGACGGTGCCCGCCTCGCTCGGCATTGGTCAGGGGCGTGTTCCGGTGGGTGTCATCGCGTTCATCAGCATGGCGGGTACGGCCGGCGGCATCATCGGACCGACACTCATCGGCTGGATACGGGAGACTACGGGCAGCTTCGTGCCCGCGCTCATGCTGCTGGCAACGATGTTGATCGTGTCCGTCTTCGTGATCGCGCCCTTGCGCTTCGCGCGCAATCGGGCATCGGAGGCCGTGCCGTGAATGTTCCCGAGCTCGAATTCGCATTTCGCATCCGCATCGAGTTCCCGCAGGGAACGCGCATTCGCTATCCCGTCCTGGGTGAAGGCACGCGGGGATTCGTCAGCGTGCTCGGCGGCACGATCAGCGGACCTCGTCTCGAGGGTGAAGTCATCGCCGGGAGCGGCGGGGATTGGCCGCTGTTCAGAAAGGATGGCGTTGCCTGCTTCGATGCGCGATATCTGTTACGCGCGTCCGATGGCACGATCATCCAGATCGCCAATCGTGGCTATGCTCATGCCTCCCCCGAAGCGCAGCGTCGTCTCGAAAGCGGCGCGCCGCTCGAGATGCTCGACAACTACTGCCGCTTCACGCCGACCTTCGAAACGGCGCCTGGCCCCCACGACTGGTTGATGCGCACCGTGCTGATCGGCACGGGCGAGAAGTACACTGACCATTCACTGTTCGACTACTTCATCGTTCGCTGAAGGTGGCCATGGACCTCCGAATCAAGGGCCGCAAGGCCATCGTCAACGGCGCGAGCGCCGGGATGGGCAAGGCGGCGGCGCTGTTTTTGGCGCGCGCCGGGGTGAATGTCGTCATCTCGGCACGTGGCGCCGCACGGCTCGAAACTGCCGCCGCGGAGATTGCAGCGGAGACCGGCGTCGAGGTCGTACCCGTGGTCGCGGATCACGCTACGGATGAGGGACGCGCGCGCATCCTTGCCGCATGCGCAGAGCCGGACATCCTCGTCGGCACCTGTTCGCCGCCACCGATGTCGCCGGATTACCGCGCGATCGATCGGCAGCAGTGGCAGAGCAGCCTGGACACTGGGCTCCTGAGCCCTATCCAGTTCATGCAGGCCGTGCTCGATGGAATGGTGGCGCGACGCTGGGGGCGAATCGTGAACATCGCCTCGATTGCCACCAAGTATCCGCTCGAGTTGCGCATCCTTTCGGGCGCGCCACGTGCGGCGCTCATCAACTACTCGGTTGCGGTAGCGCGTCGGGTGATCGCAGACAACGTGACCATCAATACGCTGCTTCCCGGCATGTTCCACACTGCGTTCACGCAGGACCAGCTTACTGCCCGCGCAAAGGCGAACGGCACGACCTACGAGGAAGAAGTGCGTCGCTTCGTGGCGGACTTCCAGATTCCCGCAGGGCGTTTCGGCGAGTCGTCGGAAGTGGGCGCGCTGACGGCGTTCCTCTGCAGCGAGCACGCCAGCTACATCACGGGCCAGAGCATCGTGCTGGACGGCGGGACAACACGCTCGACCTTCTGAACTAGCGGCCAAGCTGGAAGCGTGGGCTATCGGCGCTTCGCTTTGCCGGGCGCACCTCGCGAGGGATAGTTCGTTAATTCCTGAATCAACCCGTCTCGCTTGTGAACGACAAGCTCGCCACCGGCGCTGCGCGCAGCTTCTCGGGCGTGCCTTACGGCTTGCTCCTTGAAATCGAATGTCGCGCTAGACCGGCTGGCGCCCTCCTTGTGCACGCTCCAACCGCCGCCGATTCGAGTCATCACGTGGTAGATGCGCTGCTTCGCCACGGATGCGATGCTAGCAAGCTCGCGCAGCCCCGGCTCGGAAGGAGCCGGCCCGGAATCAGCACTGCGATGGCATCGGTGAGTCACTGAAGTCAGCTTTCGATGAAGGCAAATCTCGATCGAGCAAAGTATCGATGTGCGGATCGATATCGTCCAGAAGTATCGAGTCACAAAAATACGAAACGAAGATCACCGGCGATGCGTTGTGATGTGGCGACCGCGATTGTTGAGCAGTACTTGAGCGAACACCTCGTACTTGCGCGCAGCAAATTTAGACTGGTGATACTTGTCGAGGCGATTTTGGCGTATCAATAAACGGGAGCACGGAGTCAATGAGCGCAAAACCTGAGTCGTTGACCGTCGCGGATCGCCTCGACATCCAGGAGGTTATTGCGCGTTACGCGTGGTCTCTCGACACGGCAAACGTCGAGGGTTTCGTGTCGTGCTTCTGCGCGCGCGGTGTTCTGATCTGGGATGCCTTCGATGAGCCCGATCGCTGGGAGGGCGCCGAGGCGCTGCGCGCGTTCATCTGTTTCTTCCGGGATTTGCCGAGCTCGGCTGGCCGCCAGCATCACGTCAGCAACATCGTCATCACGGGTTCGCGGGAGCTAGCGCGCGCCTCGTCGTACGTTACCGTGGTGCTGCGGCAGGGCGATGGCCCTCATTCCGTCAATGTCATGGGCTACTACGAAGACGATCTGATCCGCGAGGCCGGTGTTTGGTGTCTGCAGCAGCGCGTGATTCGCGACTGGTCCGGGCCGGTGCTGAAGAACTTCGCGGGACAGACGGGCGAGCGAATTGCGCGCCCACGTCCATCGCCGTTGCGCGGATTGCGCCAGGAACGCCCGTAGAGCCAGGTCGGAGCAGCGCTCGAGAGTCCGCTCTGCAACGAACTCTCGAGCGTGGCGCGTGAGTGTTCGAGCGCCGAGCCTCGTCAGCACCTCAAGTCGTGCGCACCTCGATACGCCGAGGCTGCAGTTCTGCACGCTTCGGTATTCGCACGGTCAGTACGCCATCCTTCAACTTGGCGTCGACCTGGGTTGCATCGAGCTCTGTGCTCAGCACGAAGCTGCACTGATAGCGCGTGGAGTGCACATCGGCATAGAGCGCTTCCATATCGCCTTTGATCTGGAATTCGATGTCGCCCTCTAGGAGAAGAGCGTTGCCGTCGATGCGCAGGTTCAGGCGATCTCGCGACACACCGGGCATATCCGCCCAGAACGTGATGCCGTCACGGTCCTCGAAAACATCCACAGGTGGACGCAACACGAACTCGCGACGCCCGCCTGCCCGGTTCCTTGCCTCGCTCGCCGATTCGGCGGAGCCAGGTCTCACGGATTGAGTATTCATGACCTGCCCTCCTCAGGACTGAATGTCGATCCGACGCGGCTTCTCGCTGGCCCGCCGATCGATCGTGATTTGCACTATTCCTGCGTCATAACGTGCAGCGACTTTCTCCGGATCGACGTCTTCGGGTAACGCGACCACCCGACGGAAAGGACCGGTGAATCGCTCCTGGCGGAAGTAGGTGCCGTTCTCCTGCGGCTTGACGTCGCGGGTTCCGGAAATCGACAACACATTCTGCTGTATGGAGAGGTCCAGGCTCCTGGCGTCGATGCCCGGCGCAAAGAGATAGACGGTCACGGCTTCGGGGCTTGCCGCCACGTTGACCGCGGGAAAGGTGCCCGACGAAAATGCGCGGATATTGCGACTACCACTGAGAGTAGTCCCGCCGTCGAGAAGTGCATCGAACTCGCGCTCCAGCCGCCGGAATTCATTGAAGACATCATCGTATGGACTTCTAAGCCCAAGCATAACGGCCTCCTTTGATTGCGGGTTAAGGCTGCCCGGACGAGTAGGGTCGGCCGCCATGATTTCAAGGGCTCGGAAACCCGGTTCGGAAACCCGACTGAAACCGTCAATCGCCAATGGCGCAGTACCCGCTTCGGCTCGGCCGACCTACCTGGACCGCCTTCTCGCGGCCTGCATGAGGAGGATCGCAGTGACGGGCGCCGTCATCACCACAAGGAGCGTAATCAGAATCTCGTGGATCACGGGCCGATGTAGCGCGGCCGAGGACACGAGAATCGAAGCGAGCAGCACTGAGCCCGTCCCGAGCGTCGTCCCCATCGTCGGCGGATGCATGCGGGAGTAGAAGTTCGGCAAGCGCAGCAGGCCGATGGAGCCAACCAGCGTCAGTAACCCGCCGGCGATCAGCAGTATCGCGGCAGGCACGCTGACCCATGACGGGATGGCATCCGGCGTCATGGTTCGATCACCTCACCCCGCAGCAGGAACTTCGCAAAGGCGGCGGAGCTCACGAAGCCGAACAATGCGATCAGGAGCGCCATGTCGAAGTACACCGTGGATCGCGAGCGAATGCCGAGCATCAGCAGGAACAGCATGCCATTGATGTAGAGCGTATCGAAGGCGAGGACCCGATCCTGCGCGCTCGGTCCACGGAAGAGTCGAATGGTGGTAACCCCCATCGCGCCGACGAAGCAGATCGCGGCAAAGGCGGTCGCGAAATCCAGTAGCCCATTCATTCGAAGATCCTCATGAGGGGGCGCTCGAAACGATCCTTGATGTAGTGAATCCACCGTTCCTCATCCTCTATGTCGAGGATGTGCAGCGTGAGGTGTTTGCCATCCGCCGCGAGGCCTGCCCAGACCGTGCCGGGTGTGGCGGTAATGATGGCGGCGAATGCGGCAAGGCCGTGTGGGTCACGCAGCTCGAGAGGGATTTGCACGAATCCCGAGCGCACCTCGCGGTTGCGCACGAGGCCGAGCACGATTCGCGCGACAGCAATATTCGATCGGACGATTTCCCAGACCACGACGAGGAATAGCGCCGCTGCCACATCGATGCGGCGTACATGCGCCCGCAAGGGGCGCAATTGCGAGCTCGCCCACGCGAGCAGCACGGCAAGCACCGCACCGAGCACGATCTGATCTGGCGCGATCGTCTGCTGCAGGATCAGCCAGAGCACTGTCAGGCAGAGCACGATGGTGGGGGAAATGGCGTCTCGGATCCGTTGGATCATGGCGATCCCCTCTCCGTCTGCCCGCTCGAATATGCTGACAACACGGCGCGGACGTAAGTATCGGGCTCATGAAGTGAGCGGGCAGCCGAGTCGAGATAGCTCGCGACAGGGCCTGCTGCAACAGTGAGCGCGAGGCACAGCAGGACAAGAGCGGCGACCGGCGCGGCCTCGAGGACGCGCAGACGTGGGGTTGTGCGCGCGGCGACGCTCCAGAAGAGCCGCATGCCGACGCGGCTCAATGCAATGAGACTTGCAAATCCGGAGAGCAGGATCGACGCGAAGAAAGCCCACGTGGTCCAGGGCACCGCACCGACATGCGCGGCAGCGAGCGCGGTCGAGAGCAGCGCGAACTTCGCCACGAACCCCGGCAGCGGCGGTAGCCCCGTGACGAGCAGCGTGCAGCAGACGAACATGAGTCCTAGAAAAGCCATCGCGGCCGGCAGTGCGATGCCGATCTCCTCATCGCCTCGATAGACCGAGAACTCCTTGATTCCGTAGGCCGCGTAAACGGGCTGTGGCATTGGATCGTCATCACGCATGACCGGCGGATCGGCGATGCGTGTCCGATCGGTCATGCCCGTGAGCATGAAGAACGCGCTCGTCGTCAGCACCGACACGATCATGTAGAGGATCACGGGTCCCGTGAGCGCTTCGATGCGCAGCCCGAACGCCGCGAGCAGGATGCCCATCGAGACGAGCAACGAATAGCTCACGAGGCGCGCCAGGTGCTTCGCCGCCAGCATCGCGATCGCGCCGGTGATCAGCGTTGCCAGGCCCAGATAGAACAACGCTGCCGCGAGCGTTTCATCCTCCTGCAGAATGGTTCCGACACGGAGCACGGCATAGAGCCCGACCTTCGTCATCATCGCGAATGCCGCTGAAACCGGCGCAACCGCAATCGAGTACGCGCCAGGCAGCCAGAAGTTGAGCGGCCAGCTTCCGGCCTTGATGAGGAAAGCCACTCCGAGGATCGCAGCGCCGGCATCGAAGAGCGCACGATCCCGGCCGGCGAGCGTCGCGGCGCGCCCTGCCAGATCGGCCATGTTGAGGGTGCCGGCCATGGCGTAGATGAGTGCCACGCCGATGAGAAACAGCAGCGACGCTGCGAGATTGACGGTGATGTAGTGCAGGCTCGCCTTCACGCGTTCCGCGCCGGCTCCCCGCAGCAAGAGCCCATACGAGGCCGCCAGCAACACCTCGAAGAAGACGAACAGGTTGAAGAGGTCACCGGTCAGGAAGGCACCGTTGAGCCCCATGGTCAGCAACTGAAACAGGGAATGGAACGGCTGTCCCGGCCGATCCCAACGCGCAATCGCATACACCACGGTGGCCAGCGCGACCACCGCGCTCAGAGTAACCATGACTGCCGACAAGCGATCGACGACGAGCACGATCCCGAAAGGTGCTGGCCAGTGACCGATCGCATAGACCCCGACACCCTCGGGCCAGATGAAAGGTGCGGCGTCGCTCGTGAGATAGAGGAGCGCCGCGCCGACGCAGAGCTGGATGAGCACGGAAACCAGTGCCAGCGTCACGCGCATCGTGCGGCGGCTCTCGGCCAGGAACAGCATCACGGCACCCGTGACGAGTGGCACGACGATGGGCAACACGATCAGGTGCTGGAGCAAGAGGTTCATCTGTCCGGCTCTGCGCCATCCACATGATCCGTGCCGGTCAGTCCACGCAGCGCGAGCAACACCACCAGCAGGAGCGCCGTTGTGGCAAAGCCGATCACGATTGCCGTCAGCACCAGCGCTTGCGGCACCGGGTCCGCATACAGTGACGGATCGACCGAATTGCTCGCATCGATCACCGGCACCTTGTGCACGGTGAGACGGCCCATGCCAAAAATGAAGAGATTCGTCGCGTACGAGAGCAGCGCGAGGCCCATCAGGACCTGGAACGTGCGAGGTCGCAGCAGGAGCCACACACCGGAGCCGACGAGGATGCCAAGGGCGAGCGCGTAGACAATCTCCATCAGGAGGGCTCCGTGCTCGACGCCGTGGTTTCAGCATCCGCGTCCGCCGTCAGCGACGTCACGGTTCGGCGCGGACTGCGCAGCGACTGATGGGCGAGGACGACCAGCATCAAGAGGGTCGCGCCGATCACGAGCAGGTACACGCCCAGGTCGAAGAGCAGCACGGTCGAAAGATGGATCTCGCCCAGCATCGGCACGTGAAGATCGATCGTGCGTGGCGTGAGGAACGGCAAAGAAGACCCCCACGCGAGGATGCCGGCGGTAGCGGCGGCGAGCAGACCCAATCCCATCCAGGTGAGGGGATGCACCCGCAAGCGCGACTCGACCCAGATCGTGCCACCCACCATGTATTGCGCGATCACAGCGGTGGCCATCACGAGGCCGCCCACGAAACCACCGCCAGGAGCCTGGTGCCCGCGCAGGAGAAAGTACACCGAGACCAGGCCCGCGATCGGCAGGAGCAAGCGAACCAATACCGCGGGGATCTGTACGTCGCCAGCTGGCAAGAGCGCGTCGGGGCTCTGCACGACGATCCCGGCTTCGTCTGCGTGGCTCTGTTCATTCGGCGCGGCGATGCTTTCAGGCGCGGGGCGAAACCGGCGCAAGAGCGCATACACGGTCATCGCCACGATGCCGACGACCGTGATCTCTCCCAAAGTATCGAAGCCGCGGAAGTCGACCAGAATGACATTGACGACGTTGCGCCCGCCGCCCGACTCGAGTGCGTTACGTATGAAGAAGGGACCTAGCTCCCCGGCAGCGGGTCGCGTCAACACGGCGAAAGACAGCGCAGCGACACCGGTCCCGCAGAGAACGGCGAGCGTGACATCACGCGCGCGCCGGGCGCGCGCCCGCAGCGACGTTCTGCGCGGATCGAAAAGCTCGAGTCGGCGGGGTAACCATCGCAGGCCGAGCAGAATCAGCACGGCAGTCACCGTCTCGACGACGATCTGGGTCAGCGCGAGATCAGGCGCAGAGAACCAGGCAAACGTCAGGCAGGTGATGAGGCCGACGCCGCCCACCATGAGCAACGCCGCGAGACGGTGGAACTTGGCTTGCACCGCCGCGCCGACTGCGCAAGCGCCACCGATGATCCAGAGCAGCAGGAACAGCGGGTCGAGCGGCGTGAGGGGCAATGTGCCCGCGGACCATCCGCTGATCGCGAGCGGCAGGAAGCCAGCGGCAAAGGCGGCGCAGACGATGAGCAGCACCTGCGGCTGCAATCGCCATGAGAACAGGCCACGCATTGCACGCGCCGCGCCGCGGATCGCGGCAACATTCAGGATATCGAAGGCTCTTGCCGCATTGAGCCGCGAGAGCCATGGCGTGGGCATCATGGCGCGCCCTTTGCGGTACAAGCCGAGGTAAAAGGCGAGTCCGCCCGCGAGCGCCACGACGCTCATCAAGAGAGGCGCTGTGACTCCGTGCCACAGCGCGAGCTGGTAGGCGGGCAGATGCTCCCCGAGAATGGATCGCGCCGCGCTCGCCAGCATCGGACCGACCGTGTATTCGGGGAAGATGCCGACGAGCAGGCATGCGAGCACGAGCACCGCGCTCGGCAGCAGCAGGCCGCGCGTGGGCTCATGAGGAGTGCGCGGCACCTCCTGCGACAGCGATCCGTAGAACACTTGATGAATGAAACGTGCCGAATAGGCGACGCTGAACAGACTGGCAAGCGTTGCGAGCGCCGGAAAGGTGAACCGCAAACCACTCTCGTGGCCCGCGAGAATCGCTTCTTCGAAGAACATCTCCTTCGAGAGAAAGCCGTTCAACAAGGGAACGCCCGCCATCGCGGCGGCCGCCACCATGGTGACGATCGCGGTGATCGGCATCAGGCGCGCCAGTCCTCCTAAACGCCGCAGGTCGCGCGTGCCCGTCTCATGATCGATGATGCCGGCGCCCATGAACAACGATGCCTTGAACGTCGCATGATTCAGCGTGTGGAACACCGCCGCGATCAGCGCGAGCGCACTGTTCATACCGAGGAGCAGTGTGATGAGACCCAGGTGGCTCGCGGTGGAATAGGCCAGCACGCCCTTGATATCGCGCTGGAACGTTGCAGAGAACGCGCCGATGAGAAGCGTGGCCGCTCCCGCGCCACAGACGAGCCAGAACCAGAGCGTCGTGCCGGAAAGCACGGGCCAGAATCTCGCGAGCAGAAACACGCCCGCCTTCACCATGGTCGCCGAGTGCAGATAGGCGGATACCGGAGTCGGCGCGGCCATCGCCTGCGGCAGCCAGAAATGAAACGGAAACTGCGCGCTCTTGGTCAGTGCGCCGAGCAGGACCAGGAGCAAGAGCGCCGGATACCAGGGATGCCCCCGGACGACTTCACCGGCTGCCAGAATCGCGTCGAGGTCATAGCTGCCGACGATCTTCCCCAACATGAGCGCGCCGGCGAGCAGACAGAACCCTCCGCCAGCTGTGACGATGAGCGCCATGCGCGCGCCACGCCGCGCGTCCTCGCGGTGATACCAATAGGCGATGAGCATGAACGAGGTGAGGCTCGTGAGCTCCCAGAAGAGGACGAGCTGAATGAGATTGCCTGAGAGCACGATGCCGAGCATCGCGCCCATGAACGCCAGCAGGAAGGAGAAGAAGCGCGGAACCGGATCCGCGGCGGACATGTAGTAGCGTGCGTAGAGCACCACGAGCGTGCCCATACCCGACACGAGCATCGCGAACATCCACGCGAACCCGTCCATCCGCAGATTCAGCTCGAGCCCGAATTGCGGCGCCCAGGGCGCAACGAGACGCACGACTGCGCCGTCGACGGTGTGAGGATAGAGGCTCGCCGTGAGGATCGTGCAGAGGAGCGCGACTGAACCCGAGAGCCACGCCGCGGCATTGCGCGCGTGAGAGGGTAAGCACGCCGCGCAGAGACTGCCGAGGAACGGCAATAGAATGATGAGACTCAGTGTCATTTTGCTTCCGACTGTGGCAGACATCACCCGACCCGCCAAGCGATTCCATCAGCGCGAACTGCCCGGCCACAGACGGAGTCTGCATTCCAGCAGACAGCCGCAACCGAAGCGCATGACTCGTGTTTCGATCCGTGCGTGTTTTTCGAACGATCTCCGTGATTATTTCCAATGGTTCCAACTGATGTTTAGCGGTACATCCGGGAGTGCGCGAGAGGTGATGTGGCTCGCTCACTACGCACCCTGCGAGCATCCGCCGGCCGACGCAGTATCCGCCTAGGATCGCCGGCCGCCTCACGGCCTGCGCCGTCGGATTCCTTTCACCAACGAAAGTAATGCGATCGCGACGGCGCCAACCGCAGTGGCGATGACGGCGATACCTGCAGCCGTAAAGGTCCCTCGGCCTTCCGTCGCTGCAGCCTTCTCGGCGCAATCGCAAAAGGTATTGCCCGCAATGCTGCGGCCTTTTTCCATTCGCACCAACGCTACGAAATCGGAACCCGGGATTGGCCGCAAATCGCAATCGCTGCCAGTCGGAGTCCACACCTCCGCCACCGTCGACGGCGTGCCTCGCCAGATGCGCAGCACCAATACTCTTGACCTGGTCCAGTAGCCCGCCACGAACTTCTCGCTGGAAACCGCTCCTACAGAAACGGGCTCCCGGGTCTGCTCTGTCCAGATGACGAGACCCGAGAATACCTGGTCATATTCATCGAGCCTCACTTCAGGCGCAGTGGGGCCCTTCTCCCGACTCGCAAAGATCGAGCATGTGCAAAGGCAAGCAACTGCCGGCGCACTGTACGTACTCCCGAAAAAAACGAGCGCGACCGCAAGCGGCCTGGCGAGGCAACGCAACCTTCGCCTCACTCCTTCATCGCTCGTCGCAATCCTGGCAGCACCTCGACGACTTCCCAGCGTCCGGCCTGGTACTTCTCGAGCAGGATCTGGTGCGCGTCGGCGAGCGAATCGAGCATGAAGTTGACCAGCCCGATCGGTTGGCCGAGTCGCTCGGCGAGCGGGGCGTTCTCGTAAACGTCAGGCTCGTTGATCAGCATCGCACCGAGGCGTTTCGCCAGCTCGGCGTAACCGTCGATGAAGTGCTCGGAATACTGAGTGAAGCCCTGCGCCGTTAACCGCGTGAAACAAGCGGCCGGCATCATATTCTCGACCGCGAGCAGCCCCTGGTCCTTCATCATCGAGATCGAATCGAAAAAATCCTGCTCGGGCACGCCGGCGAACGCAGGCTCCTGCAATATCTCGCGCGCATCGGGCGGGCTGTTCGTCGCGATCTCACTCTGGCCGATGGCGCGAAAGATGCGCTCATCGAGTGCGCTCAAGTTTGGAATGATGGGCTTGCTGTCCGTAAAGCGCGGCGGTGCTGCGCCCAGCGGCGGTTTCGACGAGCGATCGAAGATGACGTCGAGAATCCTGGCGAACTCGGCGTCGTAGTGATCGAGGTCGGGAATCCTGAGCCACAGTGTCGATTGGAGAGCGCCGGGAATCTCGCAGTCATCGATGACGAGCGGAATGATCTTGAGCCCTTCCGAGATGCGCTTGACGACAGACGTGTTCAATTCCTGTCGCACCCACGGCTTCACGACACTCGCTTTCGATACGACGATGATCACGGCCTGTGCGGATTTGAGACCCTGCTCGAAAATCTTGTCGACGAGACTGTCACCCGGACCCATCTCCCACGCATCGAGCCATGCATCGACGCCGTTCGCGCGCAACCGCGTCGCGAAGCCGACGACGAAACGGGCTTTGTCTTCGCTCGCATGACTCACGAAGACTTTCGGAGCAGGTGTAGACATGACTATTCCTCAGATCTCTTCGGAAGCTTCCCGATCACGCTCACTTGCGTGGCGGTCGAGTGTCCGGCCGACGCTTCGCGATATGTCACTCGAACCTGACCGAACGTGATTTCCATGCCGTTGGCGAGTTGCACCGGCTCCGCAAGCACCGTGCGGCCGATCGTGGTGCCGTTCTTGCTGCCGAGGTCCTCCAGGGTCACCCCCGTTGCACCAACGTTGATCCGCGCGTGCCGGCGCGAGACTGTCGCGAAGTCGAGCCACACGTTCGCTTGCGGGTCGCGCCCCACGATGTTCTCGCCTGCGACGATCGCGAAGCGCCGCTCGCCCAGGATGAGCCAGCGTGACACCTCCGGCAAATGCGATGGCGTGAGGCGAGCGTTGAACGCATACCCGATGCGATGTG
>Ga0105249_10004575_pt1 | contig 11952 bp, 11 predicted proteins | sample KBSS44metaG_FD_81522 | JGI IMG/M metagenome (GOLD analysis project Ga0105249, IMG submission 81522) | Switchgrass rhizosphere microbial communities from Kellogg Biological Station, Michigan, USA - KBS S4-4 metaG | ecosystem: Host-associated > Plants > Roots > Rhizosphere > Soil | place... | reverse complement strand
CGTCACCGGCTTGATTCAGGTTCCGTACTCTCCCTGGCTACAACCGATATTGGCGGTTCTCATGATCGCAAACATCGCGAGTGTATGGTTGCGAGGCCGCGCGACCGGTCGCATGATTGGTCCTTACCTTGTCACCCTTGGCGCACTCATAATCCTCGCATCGAGGTTCAACAGCAGCTCACTAAAACTGGCGGCTCTCGGTATCGTTTTGACTCTGGCCGGTTCGCTGTTGGGTGTGTTCACGGTGCAGAAATCCTCAGCTCACCTGAATTTCTAACCAGATTGTCGGCCTTTGGTCGAGATTCCTTTTTTATAATGAGTGCTTCATGCTGTCAAAAGTGACAGTTATCTTTTCTTGATATCCGCACGATAATTCACCGCCGGAGCTATCAGAGCGCCAAAAAACCTACCCTATGTTTACAGTCCAGCGTAGACAAGTACTGAACCAAGCCTCGCCAACCCATGCGTGAGATAAATCGAAATCATTTCATCGCCGATTAGGATTGGTGGCGGTGAGTAATCGGCGAAACAAAGGAGAAAGGCCTGATGAAACGAACATTAGTGATTACCACCGTTGGTCTCTTGCTGGTCGTCAGCATGGCATTGCAGCCTTCGACGGCCCAGGACACTGGCTCCCCAGACAAGGAAAAAGTCGGCAAGGGTTTTCCCATCAAGCCACCTTATTCGCCGTATGTTGCTCGCAACTATCCAACGCGACCATTCTTTGGCGACACCCATTTACATACGTCCTTTTCGTTCGATGCGGGAGCGTTCGGCGCGCGCTTGGGGCCGCGAGATGCTTACATCTTCGCCAAAGGCAACGAAGTCACAGCATCAAGTGGCCAGCCCGCGAAGCTATCACGACCGCTCGACTTTCTCGTTGTGTCCGATCACTCAGATCAGATGGGCTTCTTCCCGGATCTGTTCGCCGGCAAACCATCACTACTTGCCGATCCGACCGGCAAGAGATGGAACGAGATGATCCATAACGGCAAGGGCAACGAGGCGGCGATGGAAATTATCGTTTCTTTCTCGCACGGCACGTTTCCTAAAGACCTTGTCTATCTTCCCGGAAGCGCGCCCTATCGCAATGCCTGGCAGGAGACCATCAAGGCTGCCGAAGAAGCCAACGAGCCCGGTCGTTTCACCGCCTTCATTGGCTACGAATGGACCTCGAATACCGGCGCCAACAATTTGCACCGCAACGTAATTTTTCGTGATAACGGGGACAAGGCCGCTCAGGTTGAGCCCTACACGACCGTGAAGCCGCTCGGCAGTGACAATCCGGCTGACTTGTGGAAATGGATGGCTGCTTACGAACAAAAGACCGGTGGGAATGTGCTGGCGATTGCTCACAACGGCAACCTTTCAAACGGGCTGATGTTTCCGACCGTCGAGGCGTTCGGCAAAAAAGTAGATCGCGAGTACGCCGAGACACGCATGAAGTGGGAACGTCTGTATGAAGTGACGCAAACCAAAGGCACCGGCGAAGCGCATCCATACCTTTCGCCCAATGACGAGTTCGCCGACTTTGAACTTTGGGACAAGGCCAATCTCGATGGCAGCGTGCCGAAAAAAAAGGAGATGCTCGAATTCGAATATGCACGCTCTGCGTATAAAAACGGATTGAAGTTGGAGCAGTTACTTGGCGTCAATCCGTACAAGTTCGGTCTGGTCGGCAGCAGCGACGCGCACACCGGTCTGGCTGCCATGGAAGAAGACAACTTCTTCGGCAAAACGACGCCGCAGGAGCCCAGTCCGGAGCGGTTGACCAAAGCCTTTATCCATGACGATAAGACTGGTGTGACCGTGATGGATTGGGAAGTCGGCGCTTCCGGCTATGCGGCAGTATGGGCCACGGAGAACACTCGCACTGCTATCTGGGACGCGATGGAGCGGCGCGAGACTTATGCCACGACCGGCACGCGCATGATTGTGCGTTTCTTTGGCGGCTGGAATTTCGAGCCACGGGATGCCCAGAATCGCCTGCCGGCGGCAATTGGTTACGCGAAGGGCGTACCGATGGGCGGTGACATGAGCAATGCTCCTGCCGGAGCCACGCCGACTTTTCTCGTTGGGGCGCTCAAAGATCCGATGGGAGCGAATCTCGATCGCATCCAAATCGTAAAGGGCTGGCTCGACGCCAATGGCAAGGCTCATGAGAAAGTCTATGACGTGGTTTGGGGTGACGCCGAAAAACGCAAACACGGCGCAGACGGAAAAGTCCCGGCGGTAGGCAGCACCGTTGATATTGAGAACGCCACCTGGACCAACACGATCGGCGATCCTGAATTAATCACGGTGTGGAAGGATCCGGATTTTGATCCGAAGCAGCGCGCTTTCTATTACGCGCGCGTGATGGAGATTCCCACGCCGCGTTGGACCGCTTACGACGCCAAACGCTTCGGCATAAAAGCGCTTCCCGGAACTCGCATGACCATTCAGGAGCGCGGATACACCTCGCCAATCTGGTACACGCCCGGGAGGTAGCGATGAAAAAACTGTTGCACGAGCCTTTGGTGCACTTTCTTTTGCTCGGACTTCTGGTGTTCGCCGGCTTCAGGTTCACCTCAAGGACTGAAGCCGGCGAACCGGGGAAGATCGTCGTTACCCAGGCGCAGGTTGAATCGCTCGTCACTGGATTTACCCGCACCTGGCAGCGGCCCCCGACAAATCTCGAGTTGGAGGGATTGATTCGGGAGTACATTCGCGAAGAAGTGTGCACCCGTGAAGCGCTGGCCCTGGGGCTGGACAAAGACGATTCAGTCATTCGCCGGCGACTGCGACAGAAACTCGAGTTTATTTCGGACAGCGTCGCTTCACGTGCTGAGCCAACCGATGAAGAGTTACAGAAGTATCTGCAGGCCCAGGCCGACAACTTTCGCAGCCAGCGCCGATTTACCTTCCGTCAGATTTATTTAGATCCACAAAAACACGGTGAGAATCTGAATAGCGACGTTAATCAACTGCTGGCGCAACTCCGACTGGTGGGGACGGAGACGGATCTGTCGAAGATGGGTGATTCGTTTTTGCTCGAACAGGATTTTGAGGCTTTGTCTGCCGGCGAAGTTTCCAGGCAGTTTGGTGACAAGTTTGCCGCGAAGCTTGCGGAACTACCGGTGCAGGAATGGAGTGGTCCAATTGAATCTGGTTATGGAGTGCACGTCGTGATTGTCACTGACCGCAAGGATGGATCGTTGCCGGAGTTGGCTGATGTCCGCGAAACAGTGAAGCGCGACTGGGTGAATGCCCAGCGTTCGGAAACCAACGAGAAGTTTTATCAGGCACTGCTAAAACGTTACACCGTGACGATTGAGGCCCCCCGCTTCGCGTTTGCTGAAGGGGCTTTGAAATGAAGACCAGGAATCCCTGGCGCACACTATGGTGCGGGATCATCTTCGGACCGCTGCTGTCGGTTTCTACTGTTTGCGCTCACGAGGTACGGCCCGCTTATCTCCAGCTACATCAGAGCGGCGTTGAGACCTACGACGTGTTCTGGAAAGTTCCAGGGCGCGGCGACAATATGCGTCTCAGCCTGGATGTGGAAATGCCAAAGAACTGCAGCAACACTTCAAATCATCGAGGCGTCTTTGGCGACAACACCTTCATTGAAGAATGGACCGTTAAGTGTGCGGGCGGATTAACGGGCGGTACGATCCAAATCGCAGGGCTAAATGCGACTATGACCGACGTGCTGGTGCGCCTCGAGCGATTGGATGGCACGACCCAGGTTACGAGGCTGACTCCCGCCGCTCCCTCATTCAGAGTCGAGGCCGCGCCCAGAACCATTCAAGTGGCCGGAACATATATGCGTCTCGGCGTTGAACACATCCTCACCGGCATTGACCACCTTCTCTATATTCTCGCCATGTTGCTACTCGTCAAAGGATGGCGGCGCGTGATTGTAACCATGAGTGCATTCACCGCGACACACAGCTTGACGCTCACGGCTGCGGCCCTGGGCTGGGTTCACGTGCCGCCACGCCCGGTTGAGGCATGCATCGCACTAAGTATACTGTTCGTTGCAAGTGAGATTGTTCGTGTGCGTCAGGGTTATTCGGGGCTAACAAAACGTTGGCCCTGGGTCGTCTCGTTCATCTTCGGACTACTCCACGGCTTTGGCTTTGCGGGCGCTCTCAGCGAAGTTGGGCTTCCACAGAAAGCCATTCCGGTGGCGCTATTATTTTTTAATCTCGGTGTCGAGGCCGGACAACTGCTTTTCATTGCTTCAGTATTAGGAATAGCAATCCTGGCGCGGCAAGCACACCGGCGCATCGCGCTTCCCAGACCAGCTTGGGCTTGGCGCGTGCCGCCGTATGCCATCGGAGCGGTTGCAGCGTTCTGGTTTATCCAGCGCCTCGGCGCGTTTTAATAGACAGATCTTCTCCTACACCGACGCGGCATACCAGAGAGATCTCCAAGGATCGTCTGAGCGCCCAACCGGCCCTTTGGTTGAGGCTGAAGCCGTTTGGGCTCATCCTGTCTCAATCAGATGAAACACCTGACTACTTACACCTTAATCCTATTGTTGTTGTTAACTGCGTTTGATGCGAGCTGTGACAAGGTTCTAAGTGTTTCCATCGACGATAAGGTACCACCAAGTTTCACCTTCGACGGGAGTCGTTTTTCTGAATGCTGCAATTACCTTCAGTACTTTGCTGTGATGGAAGAAACATCTGAAGATACACATCCTATGTTCAATAGCGATCCTTCCATCAATCACAAGATCCTTTGGAAGATCGAGCATAAAGATAGCTCTAAAGGCAGAATCCAGAATCTTCCTGTTATCACGTACGGCAAAGTTCCTGATGGGTGGCAGCAAACCATTCCCTACAGTGGAGAACCATCACCGCTCACTGAGGGCAGAATTTATGAGGCTGGTGAGCCCGCTAGAACCCACAGTTCAGTCGTTCGGTTCACTATTCGTAATGGGAAAACCGAACGCCTGAATTGATGATGAAGCTGAGTGTAAGCAGCCGTGAACGCGCAACAGAACAAGCGCTTGTGCACTTGCTTTCCACCCGCCTTGCCAAACTACTCGGCGACAACACGTAGCGCGCAATTTTAGGTTGGCAAACTAATCCGTTTCGCCATTCCAAAGCATACCTGTGTGTGATATAAGCCGCTCGTTCCTCGCTTGTCTTCTACTCTCTGAACATCAGGAGACCCCTACCATGCAAGGTATAGCTGAAGCGATCAAATACTTGTATCAACAGTTCATCCTGCGAGATGTCGTCGCGTATGTCGCTCCCGGAGCAATACTCGCGACATGTTTACTAAGTCTGCATTTTGCAGACCTGGATTCGGCGCTGAAGTTTCTCAACAACCTTCCATCAATTGCTTACGTCCCGATCTACGGCCTTCTTTTTACTATTGGGTTAGGTATCCAGAACTTCGGCGAACTGATCAAGCTTTTGAAAGATCACGTCCGCAAAGGTGAAAAGGGGCGTTCAAGCGACGAGGTTCGATTTGACAAGTTACAGGAATTTCATCGGGCCGTGCTTTCTAGCCAAGTTTCTCATCAGATGATTAACGAGTACAGCGAGGTGTTGGAGCGCACGCGGGAAAGAATTGAGGTTAAGAAGTATGCATCTGGAAACATTGCCCTCGCACTCGTAATGGGGGCGGTTGTGATCTTGTTCGCAAAGCTTTCTTTGAACGCAGGGCGGTGGGCCACCCTCGCTATCGGAACGATTTTGGTGGTTTCTTTGATACGCGCAAACCGCTGGCAGGCGGGAAATGTAAAAACATGGGAAGACGCAGCGATCCAACACCACCAAGAGAAGAACCTGAAAGTCTAACTTATCATCGACAAACCAAAAGGCCGACACTCAGATCGGCCTTTCAGTCACCCTCACCCCAGCAACACATAGCCCAAGTAGGTCATGTGTCGCCACAGATGCTCAAGACATATAGCCACATCAGACGCCAAGCTCTTAATGTCGCAGCGGCGGCCCTTGAGCCTTGTTTCCTGCGAACGTCAATCGCAACGGCTGATGCAGAACTGATTAATTAAACCGTTTGGCACAAAAAAACGGCACAACGACTAAGGCCGCCATTATCGGCGGCCTCGTTCTTTGTTTTTTGAGTTTCTGGCTCCCCACACTGGACAATCTTCGCAACTCTTTCTTGACCACAACCTCAGAGGTGCTCTGCTTCTTCCAGTCGTTGCGAGAACAGGCCTAGATCTGCCATTTACTCCGAGTGGCGAGCTGGCGATTCAGAGTGCAACGTGTAACCGTGGTAGCCCAGAGTGGACAATCTTCGCAACTTGCTTTTGATGCAGGTAGCACCACAGAGTCTCGACCCGCCCGGGTGCCGGTTGACGGGCCAGGAGGCCTTCCCTATGCTCGGGCACTAGGAGGAAGCATAATGTTCGATCGACAGACGGCCCCGAGCGAGGAGATCGACATGGCAGAAGAAGGGCACGTCGCGTGGATCCGCAGCCAACGCGATGCTTCGCTGTGGCACCAGGCGACCATGGCCGCGCTCGCCCACCGCTCTGACCCGCACGATTTCATACCTTGGGTCCTCACGCAGCCCGAACTGGATCGGGCGACCGCCGGATGGCTGTTCTTGTGGTCCGAGGGGTCCCGCTATCTCCGCGGAAAGCGGGACTTTCCGCATTACAGCGTTTCGAGCGAGAGGATGCTCGCGATCTTTCGCGCGGTGTGCGAGCGGAGCGAGGGCGTCGGGTTTGCTAACGACTTCATCGGCCTGGATTCCGACTTCGAGCCTGAGCGCCTCCGGACCCTCGACGTCGTGGCGCGCGGGGAGGTTTCGGCGGGGCTCGTAGTTCCCCGCGTCCTGCTCGACCGGCCGTTTCCGCCCGAGCGGCCTGAGAAGCGGTTCGTCCTCGACGACGGGCTCCTACTGCTGTCTGACGATATGATTGCTTTACTTACTTGACGTTGCTCGCAGTCGCGCTCTGGCCAGTCACAACTAAGGCACAAAGGTTATCGGGAGTCGCTTCCATATCTGTTCCAGTCACCCTCACACGTTATTGGCTGAGTTTCAACGATCAGAGGCTGAGAATCTGAATCATCTTAGGAAGACACCATAGGCGAGCCTATCCGGATCACAACGGCGTTTTGTTGATACTTTCCCCGAAAATTGGAACCAATTAATTGCCGGAGGCTATTGGAACCATTAAGTTGCCGGAGCGGCAAAGCAATGCTTCAAGCTTCAAGTTACACCTATAGCGGTACCTCTTCGAATTGTTAAAGATTAGTGCTCCGCAGGTAGGACTCGAACCTACAACCCTTCGGTTAACAGAAGTAACCTCGCACTATTACCGCGTAACTCTGACCGCTACTGAATAATTTTCTGCCGTTCCCCTCAGCTTTTCGCGTGGTCCAATTTCGGCCTTCAAAGTTACACCATGAGATTGCGTGTGACTCCGTGCGCGAGTTTGACAGAATGGCACACTTTCCGGCACAACGAATCATTATTCTGTTCACACCCCCCTTGCCGGGAGTTCGATCCTCTATTGTCAGAGTTTCAGGGCAGCCTCACATCTACGGCAGTCAAAAAACAAAAAAGCGATTTCGAGCAACTCACGCAACGACAATCCTTGCCTCAATCCAAAAAGATAAATAGACTCCTGTCAACCTAGTGCCTCTGATCCAAGTCGTTTGCAAGGTTCACTCGGCGGTGAGCAGTCTCTTGGTAAGTTGCGAGGGCGAGCCGTCATGCTCTAATCGAAAAGGTCACCAATATGTCTCAAAGAACTGCGCTCCTAGGTCCATTTCAAAAGGTCCGAGCCGACGCCATTAATGAAGCAGTTAATGTGCAGCCGTTCATTGATAAGTTGCAGCGTTTGAACGTCCCAGACTTGTGGTATTCAAGCGCGGTTCAATCCGGGGTGGAATCATTAGAGATTATTGGCAAACCCGATCAAAGCGATCCTCTCCCGCAATTGCTTTCTAAGAGAATTTCCTTTTGTGAGTCACCTGAGCTAATGCCAGTCTTTCGTTTAGTGACGCTGGCGCTTAGTGGCACGAGTGAAGACAGACAACCCGATCCAGTATCCAAGCTTCATCGGTTTTTAGTTGAGCTGCTGTTGGCGGCTCACAGAAAACGAAATCTGATATATTTTGATCAACTTCCAGACTTCTCGACGCTGGTACCCTTTCTATCCGCTGAACTAATACTACCGTTAAGAAATCTGTTTTCAACTTTTGAGCATTCAGCTCCGTTTGTAGCCGGCACCCAATCGGCTATTGCTTTACCGGATTTAGCCTTGTTTGAAGAGTTGATTGCCACGAAGGTATTCCGCGAATATGAGTCAAGCCACCAGAGCCTTGATGATAATAGGGTACGAAGAGAAACAGCCGTCGAGTATGTTAGCCAAGGGACGCGCCGACTAGTTGCCGAAAATCCGCGATTGTTAAAAACCAAGCGAGTTGCAATCGCGTTATTGCCAGTTACCTCAAAGCTCATTGATATCACCTTTGGCAAGTTACCGGGCACGTTAGCCGGATTCTTTGCTGACGCTCTATCGGCTTGGATTCAGGAGAAAAGACGTGTCGTAATTTATCAATTCGGAGATTTATTGGAGGTGACTATGTCAGCGCGGCTCAACGAGCTTATAAAGGCTCATGGTTCAGTAACCGATGAATCTCAGAAACGAATAGACGGCATTCCCAATGCGTTACAAACGTGACAGTAGAAAAAAGAAGTTCATCGCCGCTATCTTCTACCTCAAGGCGCATCGTCCGATCTATCGCGACAGGCTGAGCATCGACATCGAACAGCTGCGAGGCGAGATCGAAGAGAGAATGGCGAGACTTGGAATGACCTCTGACAGGCTTGCACCAGCATTCCCGCACTGAGAGACTGATAGATAACCCCCCTATGCCGGGAAGTCCACTCTCAAGCTAACGAGCTACACGCCAGAGAACTCGAATCCGCGACTGCCGCCTTGCGGAAGCTACAGTCTTGTAAGATTAAAACTCATTGCTAAAATGAACTGCACCATGTCCAAGAACGATCTTTTCGATTACATGCGCAATGCTACGCATCTGATGCAAAGCGAGTACGAACGTATTCAGAAGCGTGCGGTTGAAGATCCGGGCACCGCGGGTGATAACGGGGAAGAAAACTGGGCAGCACTCCTTCGGCAGTGGCTTCCAAGGAGCTACCATGTTGTTACGAAGGGGCGCATCATGAACACCGAAGGTGAATGCGGCCCACAGGTGGACGTACTAGTGTTATCTCCAGCCTATCCTGTCGCCCTTCTCCAAAAAAAAGAATATCTAGCGGGTGGAGTAATTGCCGCATTCGAATGCAAACTGACACTTAAAGGAGAGCACGTTCGCACTGCTGTAAAGAATGCTTGCGAGATTCGACGGCTGTCGAGATCTCGGAGAGGAAGCACGCTTTACCTAGAGCTTTACAGCCGAATCGGATACGGACTGCTCGCGCATTCACATGTTTGGCAAGGGCCGGAATCGTCCCCCCTGGAAAACATCCAGACGCAATTGTTCAAAACAGAAGATACCGAGGCCCAACATCCGGATGAAGTTTTAGATATGATCTGCGTTTCCGATCTTGCGTCGTGGAATACCATGAAGGTGGTCTTTGCGCGTGAACTTTTGGGGAAAATGAGTGATCGCTATGAGTCACTTGGTGTCTTGTGGGATGACATCAAGAACGCCGGAGGCGCAATTGAGACTATGCATGGATGCTTTGCTCATGAATATCAACAGACCGATGAAGAGAAGCAGCTCTTTACGCCGATAGGTTCATTTATATGTTCATTTCTTCAACAGCTTGCGTGGCAGGATCTCAGCATGCGCTCGCTTGCGGATTTTTTTTCGTTAGCACAGTTGCTTGGCTCGGGCCGTGCTTTGTCAAAGATATGGTCTCTTTCGGTTTTGTCGGATCAGTTAGCAGAGAAGATAAAGCGAGAACCGTGTCTTGTTTCTGGAGAGAGGTGGAACGAATGGAGCCATATCTTATAAAAGGGATGAGACAATCAGATCACGCAACGATATTTCGAGTTCCCGACGCCAGCAACCGCCGAGGCGAAGAAAACCAAAGACCGCCACTAGATCGGCCTTCCAGTTACCTCACCACCAACGACTAGAGGGGACGTGTACAGAGTCCCGATTGACACTTTCTCGTGAGCGGTCATAGACTGGCCCGCATGAAAGCCTTACTCCTGATCCTTACCTTGGTTTTCCAGGCAAGTACCCTTTCGAATGCTGACATTATCCAGATGACCTTGGCTGGATTTGCGCCTGAGACGATCATCGCGAAAATCAAGACATCGAAATCGTCATTCGACACTTCTCCGACTTCCTTAACTGACCTCAAGTCTAAGGGTGTCGCGGAGTCCGTATTGCGGGCTATGATTGACACGGAGCGTCCTGCCCTTGTCTCCGATGAGACAAACAATCAAGAAGCAGCAATAAAAGCCCTGAGACGCCTCGCCAATGGCGTGGAAATAGGCGTTAATCTTGCCGACTATAGCGCTCTTGTTGCTGATGCCAAAACTGAGCTTGAATCATCGTTAAAAACGATAACTTCCGATTCGTTTAAGGCCTCAGCTATGCAGGCAATGGCTGAGTATCAATTTGCGGCGAGTGTCTGGTTAGATCATCGGACCAGCGAGGACGTATATGGAGAGTATAAGGACCTAGCAATCAAGCAGTACGGTGTGAAGCCGCAGGGCTGGATGAAAGTAGTATCACGGAACAATTTTTTACAAGCGATATGGCGCGAGGCGAGAAGACATTACGAAGCGGCATTGTATTCTACTGAGGCTCGCGCGAACCCCCGAACCCCCACAGCAACATTAGTGGGTACATGGCTGATACGCACCGTATCAGCGACTAGTCCGCAGTGGTCTGGGAAGTTAACGATCTTTGACGGCGCTCAAGTGCTTGGATATCTAGAACTGGAACGGGAGAACAGTCGCATTCGAAGTGTCTCATTGCAAGGGAATAGATTTCACCTCGAACTCAAAGATAAGAATGGTCCCGTATTGGATGGCCAAATCGTTGGAAACCAAATTCAAGGAACCGCAACTTTAATCAAAAACAATACCAAGATCGTCGCTGACTTTGTGGGCACACGGTTGCCCTAACAAAAAAGCGTTACACAGGAAACTCGCCATCAGCGGGCTTGTTTGTTATACCTCACCACCAACGACGAGAAGGAACGAGGGCACACCTTAAACCATCACTCGCTGAAAGTCTTCAAAGAGTTCTCAACGAGTTATCAAAAAGTTCTCAATACGGCCTATCGAAGTCCACGCCGACCGGGTTGTGTTTGTCACCATCGTATCCCGGCATTTCCAGAAAACCGATGATCTCCAAGCACCCGGCACAATCTGTTTTTAGTTCGTGATTCTTATTCATCGCATGGGTGAGTGCGCGCTTAGCACAAAAGAATGCACGTTCATAATCGCGTCCCTTTTTCTTTGCCGACTTTGGTAACGGCTCTCGCCTTGGCTGTTTCGCTTTAGAACTCGTCGTGGCGCTCGGCGTGGCGTTCAATAAGACATAAGGCGGCTAAGAATGATGAAGGCGAAGTTATTTATCCGGTATTACGGACTATTCGCTTTCATGATCTGAGGCACACAGCTGTAACGACGATGGCCAAAAAGGGTTTGCCTGAACAAACCATCATGGCCCAAGTAGGTCATGTTTCGCCACAGATGCTCAAGACTTATAACCACATCAGACGACAAGCTCTCAATCTCGCAGCGGCGGCCCTTGAGCCTTCGTTTCCGCAAACGTCAACTCCAACGGCAGATGCAGAACTGATAAATTAATCCCGTCTGGCACAAAAAACGGCACAAACGACTAAGGCCGCCATCATCGGCGGCCTCTGTCTTTGATTTTGTTAAGAATTCGTGGCTCCGCAGGTAGGACTCGAACCTACAACCCTTCGGTTAACAGCCGAATGCTCTGCCATTGAGCTACTGCGGAGTATTTGGTGGCG
>Ga0105249_10004573_pt1 | contig 11955 bp, 21 predicted proteins | sample KBSS44metaG_FD_81522 | JGI IMG/M metagenome (GOLD analysis project Ga0105249, IMG submission 81522) | Switchgrass rhizosphere microbial communities from Kellogg Biological Station, Michigan, USA - KBS S4-4 metaG | ecosystem: Host-associated > Plants > Roots > Rhizosphere > Soil | place... | reverse complement strand
TCGACGCAATCATCAATGTAGCAGTAGGAACGTGTTTGCAATCCGTCGCCCCAAACTTCGATCTCGTCGACGTCCTTGGCCAGAGCAATCTTCCGACAAATCGCCGCCGGTGATTTCTCGCGTCCACCGTCATAGGTGCCCAACGGACCAAAGATGTTGTGGAAGCGTACGACGCGCGTATCCAGGCCGAAATCCTCGGTGTAGTGCCGGCAGACGCGCTCCATGTAGAGCTTCTCCCAGCCGTAGCCGTCTTCAGAATCAGCCGGATAAGCGTCTTCCTCTTTGAGCGGCGCAGCATCGACTTCGTTTTGTTTGAAGCCCGGATAGGCGCAGGCGGATGACGTGTAGAAGTAGCGCTGAACTCCCTGTAACTTCGCCGCGTGGATCGTGTTGAGGTTGATGAGAGTGTTGTTGCGGACAATGGCGGCTTTACCGTGTGTGATATAGCCAATGCCCCCCATGTCAGCCGCTAGACCATACACTTCATGCACGTCACCCACTGCGTCAAACGCCTGCATCCAGTCGCGGAGATCCGCTGTCTTCCATTCGTCGAATTCGTGAATCGAGCGATACTCAGGAAGGCGAATATCCACCCCTCTCACCCAGTAGCCGCGCGCACGGAGATAGGCTGCAAGATGCCCACCGATTAGACCACTTGCTCCGGTTACACATACTCTCACTTGTGGTGTTAGTGTCATACAAACCTCGCACTCTGTGCTAAACATGCCATTGCTTGAGCCAGTAGCCAAGCCGCTTTATTACGATGAAATACCATTGCTTCACTGAATCCCGCTTCACCACAGGCGACCGCCACATCCTTATTGATAATCGCACGAGCAAAGAAGGTCATAGCGGCTTCATTCCACTTCTGCCTAATCGCCTGTCTCATGCCCGCCATGACACCCTGCATAAAGGGCGGAATAGCTACGATGTCTTCAGGTTCATTCATTGCTTCACCTCCACCTCTCCCCTCTCCCAATTTACCACTTGCCAGCCTTTGCTCGCGATGTCTGATTCGTCCAGCGTACCTCTATATGGACCACCAAACCACGGCGACGGGCAAACAACCTGCTTATCATCTCCATCTGAGAGAATCGCCGCCATGAGCGAGAAGCTGGAGTTAGCAATGATGTAATGCCTGCATGTTTTGAGCGCGCGGAAGTCGTCCAAGTCGTCCGCTTGCTGCGAGTACTCAACGCGATCTCCGAAGAGTTCTCTAGCGGCGTCGAGATCATCACTGAATACGAGAAACTTCTGATTGCTTCCAAATAACTTCATCGCAGGCTCGTAATAATCCAGCGCCATGCGTGGGTGGAAAGCATTTCCTTCCGGCTTGTACTTCGTGGGAGACGCGCCATAATCTCCGGCGCGAAAATGTACCCCGCAGTAGTCATTTATAGACCGCCCACCCTTCATGCGAAAGTACCAGCGCACTTCATCAATCGCGTGCTCAAAATAGCGTTCGGATTGAAAGTGGCCTAATAGAGAAACGCTATGGCCTAGAACCACATCCTGATAACCAAAAGGCACGCCATACTCGGGCAATTCAGGACCAGTGTAGATCGGGAGCGGGTTGACGAAACGATCCTGAACCTCGACGATATCCGTCTGTCCAAAGTTGAGTGCGTCCGTGTTGCGCCAGTAGGGGAAAGCGAAGTCAAAGCTATTGCGACGCGCGATACCTATGGACGAAGCTATCTGGAACATTTGATTACACAGTCGTCCAAATGATCCGAGTTTGGCGAAGGTGACGAAGCTGCTCATTTACTGGTCGCCTGCGGGATTACGGTCGAATTAAAGTAAGTCACGCCATCCCAGCCCATTGCAACCGCCTCCGCGTGAAGCTCACTCGCGATCTTGATGGCGTGCTGCTCATCTCTGGCCCATGTATACACGTCAATACAATTCCACGTTGGCTTATTCGGCCAAAGTGCAAAGTCTGTAGTTGCAATGCGCCAATACGCCGTTGTGTTAGTAGAATATTCATCACTATTTACCTTCAACACGTCTCCACTATAAGCAACAATGACAAGAAAGGGTCGCAGTCCTTTGTCGTAGAGATCGAAAGCGATATCAACTTCATATTCCGTGATATCCCCACCTGACGCTGCGGCGATCTGTGCTCGCTCCTCAGTCGAGTAGACGCCAGAGACGTTTCGATCTGAGTACTCGCCAAATTCAACTATGTAAACTTTCACGTTATATTCTCCTGCAACCATGCGCGATTGAAATACAACTCCGCGCTACTTAGACCATCTCCGATAATCTCAGGGAAGAGGTGGCGATACTCATTCGCAACCATCAGAACGTTCCCAGTGTGGACCAGCAGGAAAAACCCCTTCTCAATCCCTAACTCAACCGTGTTGCGATACGTGCCTGCGCCGTCAGGATTGAACGCAAGCACGTCCGGTAGATAGGAGGAGTCAATCTCGATGATGATGATTTTAGGCTTAGCCCGAAGGCCGCGAAACACTTGAAAGTCGGCTCCGTCTAAATCGAGAGAAAACACATCACAGTCACCACTAACGAATGCATTTATATTTATCGGATCAACGTGACAACACTGCGATCTCACTAACGGATACGTGGCCCAATTCTCACAGCACTTCTGATATAAAGCGTAGTCCGATTCAACAAAGAGCACGCGCCACCCCTGTTCAGCCAAGAGCGCGGTATTACTGCAAAATTGACCATCGTTACTTCCGGCCTCAAATGCAATACCCTGAGTAATGTCCATGCGTCGTAAACATTCCTCTAAAATCCCCTCTTCCCGATTCTGGCTAAATTTATAATTGCGCCCGTACGTCTCTAAAAAGGTGAGCATAATATCCACCAGCATCCTTTCCGGGAGGAGTAGTCAACGCTTTTTCTGTATCCCATTTCAGTATATCTAAGCGGCCTTGAATGGTTTTGTAACGCAGTCCCGTCAGATCCGACCACTCTTTAAGGGTTTTGGTTTGCCCGGCGTAAGTCACGAGTCTGTTAGTACGTTTATTGAGGTTGTTTTCGGCATGAGTTACCCAACGGCAATTTGACGGTTCGTAATTACCATTGTTATCCCTACGGTCTATCTCCAGTCCTTCCGCCCAGCCATTAGCAATAGCCCACGCATGAAAAGTCTTGAAGTCACGCCACTCTGTACAAATAGAAATACCACGCGCGCCATAATTGCGATAATGCGCTGCTTTCGGATTCGTACAGCGTTGGACCATACTGTCCCAACTTGAATAGATTGGAGTGCCTCTTAACCCATGATACGAGACATGGAGATACTTGAGACAGCCACAACTTCTCGTGTGACCTCTTGTGATATTGTTCTTTAAGGCAGTGAAGATTTTACCGCAAAAGCATTTAACGTTATACGTCTTCATGCGTTGTCCGCACGGCGTTAAGTGGGGCGTTGATTCTGAGAGTATTTCAAGTTCGTTCATAGTCTAATTATGCGGGCCACTCCCAATCGCGCAAACGATGATGCGAAAACAACGGACTCGGATAATCATCTCCCGCATACTCCGGCAACTTCTCATAAATGAATACAGGCGAACCGCCACGATTGTACACGCTCGGCCAATAATGAAGGCGCAAACCTTCACGATACGCCATCGTCGTCAGAATCGCCTGATCATGTCGATTCTCCTGAAACTCAGGATGATTAGCCGCGCGGCTGGGTGAGTCGTCAATCAGTCTCCCGCCTTCAAATAAACACCACTTGAGCCACTCGGCGACGAAGGTGCGCGAGTAGTCGGATACTCGGAAGAAGATGACGGAAGCTTGGACTTGCTTGTTGAAGCGATCCCATGTTGAGTGATAATCCATCGCATCTACTAAACTTGAAGCGGTACTCTTCAACCACACCTCGTCCACAACATCCCGCTTGCACCATGCATAGTGCGGCCAGTTATTGCCGAACAGAAACACGTCCTGATCCATCCGTTCGATGATGTGAGAGACGGGAGCGATGAACTCGACTCCGGCGTCTGAATAGATGAGAATGTCGCCGTCAGATAGGGAGCGCATCGACTTCTCAATGATATATGGCTTCCATGCCCAGTAACCAAGCCCGCGTGGTTGTGATAGTAATACCTCGTTGTGCTTATAGAACGTGGTCTGCTTTAGTCCTGTACCACGACGGCGCGAATGATTAGAGGGTTTATCATGTGGCCAGTAGCCGACATAATCAACGCCCTGAATCGTTGCGCTGTTCATGCACAACACAGCCGCACGGTTCATGCTGAAATCAGAGAAAGTGACGAGATGAGTGGTCATGGATAGTCGCTCATAGATTTTTGTTCAGCGGCGGGCCCGTCAGGCGGTGTCGTGTCGTTGGACTCTTCCGTATACTCAATACCTCTCGCATCCAGTTCCGCCTTCACGTCATCGACTAACGCAGCGGTGATATAAGTGAACAGTAAAGGACCGTCAGGCTTCCACCCCTTGTTTTGAATCACGTCGCGCTCAATCTCGTGAGCAGCGTGTAAATCTACTTCACGCTTAAATATCAACTTGCTCATCCCACCCTCTCCCGCAAGGTAATCACAATCGGCTTCCCTTGTTCATTCTGGACTTCCAAGTCGAACATTTCATCGAGATAATCCACCTTGACTAGAAGCGGCTCGTCACGCTTGTGATCTTGCAACGTGAACGTCTGGTACGTTAGATACTTTCGCTCAGGAGTGTACTGAGTGCCGCTGTCGGTTAATCCCGTGTACTTCGTCATCTCGACTCATGCCTTTCTAGGCCAGCGATGCGCGAACCAATTAAATAGCCAGTAGGAGAACTTGCTTGGTTTCAGCAGTAAAAGCGGGCTACGCGCTCTTTCATTCCAGTAGATAGCGATTTCACCACCTGAACCATCAGGATTTCGACCACGCCCACCCATGACGATCATCTCAACTTCTCCCCATCCGCTTGAACAACGATAGCAAGCATCTCTTCACGGTTCATATCACTTACTGACTCATCAGGAAAAAGCAATACGCGCCCGTCCGACATTTTACGCGCACGTGGCTTACGGTTGAGCCATTCAGTCGGATCAGCGGCTAGCACCGTCTCCCATTCGTAAAGCTGGGCGCGAGTGTGATTATAAATAACAGGCTCATCGCTCATTGCATTCTCCGGTCAGATTCCATAAATATCTCAGTGTAATCATCAATCGCCCCCTTCTGCCAGATCGAACTAACCCTTGGACGTTGGTAGGCGATCATGGGCGCAACCACAAAGGCGTTTAACTGCGGCAATACTTCACCTAGATATTGATCAAACATCTGCACGTTCAAGCCCGGTTGATGCTCCAGCAGCCACTCCACCACCTTACGATTAAAGGCTACGCAATGCGTCGTCCAAGCGGCGTAGACGCGAAACAAATGCTCGCTCACGCGCTCCGGCCACGGCTCCCCATTGTTCCAGCAGATAAGATTTGCGCCGAGGTAAAGGATGTCCCATTGCGAGGGGAGTTCAGTGAGCGCAAGATCTAAGTGGGAGAGATCGCGGAAGATGCAGTCTTCTTCGAGGAGGAGGAGAGTTTGCGAATCTGACGCGAGAAAGTCTCGAAGTATCTGTCGCACTGAGCCGCTGAAGCTCTGATGCCGGCCGAGGATCTCCTTGTCGTCGATCGGGAGTGCGGTGCACTTAAAATAGTTGTTGAGACCGACACGCGCCAACTCCTCCTGAGCGAGACACCACTGTACGTCGTCAGAGGTAAGCACTACTTTGCGTTGAAAGAAGGACCACACGCTCATTTGCTCATCCACCAATGAAAACATACGGCAGTCAGACCTACGTCCCAAAAGAAACCCAGAACATCAAAGACCAGCCAACCCCGCGATGGTCCTAGTATAAACTTGGACGCATCAAGCTTCCCGCTCATACCAAACGCTTGCGAAGCTGCACAGATAGCCATAAGAAATGCTCCACACGCACTGAGTATCGCCATCGTCAGAAATAGATGCTTCATTGCAATATCACCGTCGGCTCCGGCACGATCAACTTACTCCCCCGCAACAATTCCGATTGCTCCTCGGTGAGCGGCTGAATGGCCCAGTTGACTTGAGCGGAAGTCGCAATGAAACAATACTCCTGCCCGCACTTGAGGCAGCGTATCGGCTTCTCATGCGGCGCGATGACGACAGAGGCTCGCAGATCGTTTAGCACGCCGGGCTCGGGTGGAGTCACAGAGAAGCGTTGACTGCACTTGGGGCAGGTGAAGGGGAATTTGTTATCGCTGCTCATTTAAACCTCTCTGCTCGTTTCATCTTTGCTTCCCGATAAACATCTCCCGCTATAAACCCAACTCCTGAAACAATCACGAACTTGATCCAAAGTCGCCAGTCAGGATTAGCGGTTCCGAGATGGCTCCAGTAAGCAAAGACGCCACCATTGATTAGACTGATAATCCTACTGACCCAGATCATCTTCTCTCACTCTCTAAACCCGTTAGTAATCGCTCCGCGCGCCGCTGCCTTCTTTGTTCGCCGTCACGCTGGCGTTTGCATAAAACGCAGTAAGACCCAGACTTAACGTCACGACGCCACTCCGGAAAAGCATGAAGCCCTTTACGGCAAGTCGTAAATTCGCCCCTCGTCATCTTACGTTCATGCGAGCGAAGTAAACTCGCTCCTGATTCCCCGCGTCTCAGACGTTTGAAGATTGTGAAGCAGTCAAGACTCGCCTCTCTAGCCCACTCGGACACGCATTTAGTGATACCGTCAATAGTAACTAATCGATTACTACGCCTATTGATCGCCTGCTCTGAACAGGTAGCCCACTTACAATTTTCTGGCTCATAGTTCCCACTATTGTTTAAACGTTCAATAGAATAATCTGCCGACAGGCGGGGTCCCATATCTGCAAGAAAGTTCTGAAAGTCTTGCCATCGCTCACAAATCGTAATTCCACGTGCGCCATAAAGGTAGTAACGGTTACTGTTGGGGTTAGTACAGCGCTGGATCATTCTTTGCCATGACTTATACTCCAGCGATTTCCGGCCTCTACATGCGTGGCCATGCGTCAGGGGAACACCTAATTTAGAATTTATACTCACTTTGATTGTTCTAACTGGCCCACGCGACGCTGGAGATCGCGAAGCTCACCACGGATTATCACGAGGCTGATTATCAACAGTATTAAGATCATTGCGCAGCCCAGCATCGGCTCATACCACGGCGCATATCTCTCTCGCTCACTCACAACGCTCCTCCCTTGGCGCTGGTTACGTCTATTACCCGTGCTTCACGAATGTTTTCGTATTCGTAATCCGTGCGCGCTTTCATTAACCGCTTAGCAGCGTTCGCGTCACCTGTCCGAGCACGTAACAGTAGGGCTTCCTGCCCTGTTTCTAAGTCCTGATAAACTTCCCACTCCTCATCTAGTATCTTAAACAAAGCCAAGTAGCTCGCATCTTCCTTTGCGGGAGTTGAAATATCGTAATAAGTATCATCCGACTTGCGATTACCGTAAACTAAGATCCTCATCACTTCTCACCTCGCTCCTTCCGCGCGCCGTTCGTCTCCGACTTACTCTCCTTGATGTGTCTTTCAGCCGCGATAACCATCTCCGCTGATACCGAGCGTCGATTCTCTCTTGCGAGTTTCCGCATTCCGTTCAGTACCTTCACAGGGAAGTAGATATGCGCGTCTTCCGTCTCTCGCTTCATGGGAGTAAGTTATCCTAAACTTCTCCTTGCGTCAAGAAGTTATTTGCTAGTAGGATAACGAACATGGCAAAGACGACTCCACTCGAACGTGAACTCTCCTTACTCTATCGCTGCGAGATGCAGACAGGACTCCTGGCTGCGCCTGTGGTGCGTCAGTTGATAGCATGGGAGGAGGCGAGATTACCAGATGCGATCTCACGCCCGCCTATGTGGGTGGAGTTTACGTGGCCTGTAGATGGAGACGTGGATTTGAGGGGCTACTGGAGAGATCTAGACCGCCACCGCTACCACAAAACACCTGCACTGATCTGAGCCGAGACACTCAGGATTTGGTCCACCGGGTAGATCGTCAGGACTACTCGCGGTCTGCCCGTCATCAGCCGCACAGGGCTCACAGACATTCGCATCGAGTAGGGCCGATTGCTCATAACGCTCAATGTCGTCAGCCCGCTCCTTCATCTCATCTGTGCGGCCAATGTTAATGACGCGATTAGCGAGACCACGAGCAGCGCGATCGATGTAGCTCACTGAACCATCCGCCATTTCGCTCTCTACGGCGCTCAACAGCTCTTTCCCAGTTAATCCGAGCAGGGAGTAGCGCGTAGTCGCATCAATGATTCTGGCTTGAACGTCGTTGGCTACACGGCTACCTGTGAGAGAGGTTAGATCGTCCAGTTCATCGAATTCGTCTTCAGCGGCGGCTTTAAGTGATTTAATGCCGTTCAACTCAGCTACAACTAACATTCGGCCCTGTTTGTGGACTTTGATGAGACGATCTCTCAGGTCGCTGTAGGATTCTTTTGAAGGGGATAGAATTAACTCATGCAGATTCTGAGGGGTTAACTTGCTGATACCTGAAAGACCGTCTGTGATCAATTCCTCTCTCAGTGAGAGAAGAATCTTGCTGATTGCTTCCTGAGACGACTCCTGAGCTTGAGCCACGCCTTTGACGGCAATCTTCTCATGCTCCTTCGGTTCACGGGAGAGGGTGAGGCCGTCCCATTCGAAGGTGGACTTTGTTTCGAGATGGTTGAGGCCAAGGTGAGTGTAGAAGGCGGTTGCTTTAACTTCGCCATGCTCATCGATAGCCTTCTGCCAGAATCGCGCCAAGCGCAACGCGCACGCCGCTTGCAGTTTTAAGTTTAACGTCTTTTCTCGCAGACTCATGTTAAAATGGACGAGCCGCGACGGTGGTCCAAACCGTACACGGCTCTAACATAATCAACCTGTTCAGGAGGTTTAGATCATGCCTGCTCCAGAATTTACCACGGAAGAACTTAGCATAGAAAGATGGTTGCCCGTTGTCGGCTACGAAGGATTCTATTCCGTCTCGGATTTGGGCCGCGTGATGCGAATAGGCCGCTCGCCAAGATGTAAGAGAGATCGCTTGCTTAATCCGAATGATGCGGGTTCGACTGGTTATCTTAGTGTGTCCCTGTCTGTTGATAATAAGCGCAAGGGCGTTGACGTTCACCTGCTCGTGATGGCCGCTTTTGTTGGCCCGTGCCCGGAAGGACACAACGTCAATCACAAGGATAACGTCAAGACTAATAGCCGCCTGTCGAACCTTGAATATCTTACGTTCAGCCAGAATACGCAGCACGCTTTGGCGCTCGGCGCAATGGCGACTGGCGATCGTAATCCGTCTCGACTTCATCCTGAGAGATTGCCGCACGGCAATGATCACTGGACACACAAACGCCCTGAAACCATTAAGCGCGGGGAGCAAAGATCGGATGCTATACTTACCGAAAACGGAGTTAGGGATATACGAGAGCGCGTTGCGTCCGGCGTTATTACGCAGAGAGCAATTGCGAAAGAGTACGGAGTATGCGCCGGGACTATTAGCTGGATAGTACTGCGTAAGAGCTGGAGACATGTTTAAGCTCGGGGAGAGAAATCTTTCATCTGTCTTTCCAGTTCGGCGAGAAGGTGATCTATATCTGCCGCCATCTTCGCAGGTTCAGGCGTGACCACAGGTGGCGGCTCAACGGTTCCGTCCGCAATAGTTTTTATGCGATCAATTGTCATTGGCGTTGAAGTTGAAGGGATCAGGTAGATCTCACCTTCAGGCAGAGGTTCTTTACCAACGGAGGTAAGAAACTGATTGATAGTAATCACACCCGCGCGCACCGCCTCAACCATACGCGAGTAGAGTTCTGTTCTATCGTCTTGAAGTACTCTGACTTTGGTTATATCAAAGGAAATGCGAGAGCCTTTAGTATTCTCCAGTTCAGGCAACACTTGCCACGTCAAATCCTCAGACAAATGATTCTGAATCGGGATGATCACGTTCTCATAACCCTGTTGTCGCGCCTGTTCGTAAGCTGCTCCATAGTGGCCATTTTCCAGTCCGACGATGTACTGCAACACGATCGCTGGAATCCCGGTCACGCCTGCAATGCGCGATTCGGGTACATTGCGCAACTTGCTCAGATCGAGTTCGTCCGGGCTGAAAGAGAGTTTAGTGGCTTCAATTGGAACCGGATTCACCATTGGCGTGTTAGCGTTGTCACCTGTGGACAACTGAATCCAGCGCTGCTTGATATGCATGGCCTGTTCCGCTGAAACATTCCCACCGTCTTTAGGCGAGAGCAGGTACTGAACCATGCCCATGTTTTTCATAATCTGCGCAGAGAAGCGTGCTACTGCGTTATCTCCGTAGAGTTCCTCTAATACCCCATCCCAGACTCCTGCGCCTTTGCGAGGATTGTCCGCACACACTCCTCGTTTGATGTGCACCATGTCTGCGCGCTTGATCAGCACTGGGGCTTTGCCAGGCTGGTTATACTGATAATGAGAGAGAAAAGTGTTATCGGCCTCGTCGAGCGGAACAGTCGGCGTTCCTCCATCTCCCGGCCAACGAGGTTGGACTAGAAAGTGGGGAATATGCCAGAGTTCAACGATCTGCCCGGCAAGGTTCCGCACCTTCTTCAAATAGAAATTCCCCATCCACCACTCGAAGCCCAGCACGAGACAGTAGTCGGCCCAGATCGAGAAAGGGTTAGGACGACGGATGAGATCTGCAGCGATATGCTCAGGTTCGATCTGTTGCGCGCCTTTGTTGTCAGGTTTAGTTACGACTGGGAGCGCTTCAGCGAGACTGATGCCTGTGTAGTTAGCGACCGCCATGACGAGGGATGAACCGTCGAGTCGGCCTAGATCGGCACGGCGATCGACTGTGCGATAACTCGGCCACTGCGTCCAGTAGTAGTCAGACCAGCCTTGAGCGCGCCCGTAATCAGGACGCTCATCGGCGCGTACTTGCGAAGCCTTCGTCTCGATATCGCCGAGCATCTTGACAGGGAAGGGATCACGGAGTTGTATGACCGCGTCAGTTAGTTTCTCGATGAAGTTTCGGGACATGGGATGGTTATCAGAGTCGTCAGTAGATAGTTGACCAATCAGGCCGCGCCAGCTTGGAAAACGCACCACTCGCCGCGTCAACCTGATCATCATGCGCGCCATTTGGAAACCCTGTCAATTCATTTCTAAACGGCACATTCCAAGAAGCTTTCACAATTCTCACATTCTTCGCCTCACATTGCGATGCGAGAGGATCAGCGCGCGTAGTCTTATCCGCCTTCGCCATTTCAGTGTGGACGCTGTAGCCTGCGAGCAGTCGCACAATGTTATCAATCACCTCGACTGCAATGCCGGGAACTTTCTCGATCCAGAGGGGAATCTGCCCGTACTTGGATAGATCACTCTCGGCTACATCCTTCATCTTTTGATTACGATCGCCCGGCGACCACTGACCGCGCTCTATGTCCTCGACGTAGAAGATCCCCTCATGCTCAGCCATGAGACAGCCGACTGTGTAATCGGCCTTTGTCGAATCACTCCCGCCCAGATCCCAGTAGCGGACTCGCTTAGCTGCGACTGGAACGGCGCTGACTTCGTGAGCGAGATCGGCGAGCTTGAACATCCCACCTTCACGAGCCGCTGGACGTTGGCGATAGAGAGCGTTCCAGTAGTAGGAGCCGATGCGCTTCTCGATCTTGCGGAGTTTTTCGACTGGATAACGTTCCGGACAGAGAGCTTCACCAACTTTGCGCTCATCAGGCTCAAGTGTGCAGGTGGGTGGGATGACGAGTGGCTCCGCTTCCTTAATTGCTTCTAAGCACACGATATGCCAGTGCTCGGGTTGTTCCTCGTATTCCTGCGAGAGTAGCCAACCCGGCAGATCCATCTCGTTCCAGCGCGTCGCCATGATGCCGATCGCCCCGCCCGGTTCTTCGCGCGTGTAGAAGGTTGATTGATACCACTCGCGCTGGCCTTGGTTGACTACGATGGATTGGGCT
>Ga0105249_10004569_pt1 | contig 11963 bp, 6 predicted proteins | sample KBSS44metaG_FD_81522 | JGI IMG/M metagenome (GOLD analysis project Ga0105249, IMG submission 81522) | Switchgrass rhizosphere microbial communities from Kellogg Biological Station, Michigan, USA - KBS S4-4 metaG | ecosystem: Host-associated > Plants > Roots > Rhizosphere > Soil | place... | reverse complement strand
GCTGCTGACCTCGACTTCGAGAGACTGTCTCATTCGTTTCAGATCGTTCAAGAGATCCTGACTTGTTTGGTAGCGCCCGTCCTTATTTTTGCTCAGCGCCTTTTCAACAATCGCTTGCAAACGTTCCGGTACATCAGGGGAAGAATGTGATAACGACGGGGCCGCTTCCTTAGACAGGATTGCCGACATAACGTCACTCGATGTAGACGCGATGAATGGCGAGCTGCCGGCAATCATTTCGTGCAACACAACGCCAAGACTCCAAATATCAGTGCGTGTGTCAACCACGTCACCTCGAGCTTGTTCAGGGGACATGTATGCGACCGTTCCCATGACAATACCCGAGCCAGTCCTGAAATGAGTTGGAACGTCAGTCTCGATACTATCGACGACCGGATCTGAGGACGTTTGCGATGTCTTTGCCAATCCAAAATCAAGAACCTTCACGAGACCGTCTTGCCGACGAATCATTATATTCTCGGGCTTGATGTCGCGGTGAACAATACTCACTCGATGAGCTGCAACCATCGCTGAAGCGACTTGCTCAGCAATTCCAAGCGCCTCAGAAACGGAGATGTCTGTCCGCAAACGCTCGCGCAATGTTTCACCCTCGATGAACTCAGTCGCGATAAAACAATGACCATCGACGTCGCTGATCTCATAGATTGTTAGAATGTTTGGATGATTGAGAGCTGACGCTGCACACGCTTCCTGTTCAAAGCGCCGCAGCCGTTCTTCATCTTGCGTGAATTTGCGTGACAGGAACTTGAGTGCTGCTCGACGATGAAGCTTCGTATCTTCAGCCAAGTAGACCGTTCCCATGCCGCCTTCACCCAGCAGAGAAATAATCCGGTAATGACCGACAATTTGGTTGGCTTTGAAGTCAGCGTCGTCAACCAACATCTCCGCCGCTGCTTGGTAGGCGGGCGTGTCAACAAAGTGATTTGTCTCTTCGTGAGATTTGAGGAGCGATTCAACTGCCTTGCGCAGCTCCGCGTCACCATTACAGGCTTGTTGTAGATAGCTGGGGCGCTCCCCTGGATGCAATGCTAATGCGGAGTGGAATATTTCTTTCAGGTTTTCCCAATGGGCCTCGAGCATCGGTGACCTTTGTCTAATCATCTGTCTTACAGCAAAACTCGGAACCGCAAAGAGGTCAGTAGCCTCCCAATCCACTCGCGAAGTTGCTGATAAGTACTACATCACTGGTCACTTCTCCACGTGCTACTGCCAATTGACTCCCATCGCGTGACCAGGCAAAGTCAAAGACCCGACCAGACTTGAAGTCAAACATGAGTTTGCGTGGACCACCCGAGAGTGGGACGCTCCAAATGCTCGATGGAACGCGCTGGTCAATGTACGCGAGTCCGCGTCCGTCTAGTGTCCAATGAAAGGGCAGCCAATTAGGGTGCGTAAAGCTGTCAAACATTACCATCGGTTCGCCACCATTAAAGGGGATGACGGCAACCTTCCAGCGTCCACCGTGCATGTAATTACAAGCGATTGCCTTTCCGTCAGGAGAGATAGCTGCCTGCGAGGAGGGCTTGCTCATCAGTTGTACAGGCTGACCGCCATCGATCGAAACCTTCCACAAGGTTCCATTGCCCTGGATGGAAGTAAAAACAACCCATTTACCGTCGGGGCTAACGTCGGCAAATTGTTCACCCGGGCCGTCAGTTAGTTGTAGAGGATTGCTACCATCGACGTCCATTCTCCAGATGTTGTTATGGCCCTTGCGGTTCGAATAAAAAACAACGTGTTGACCATCGGGTGATACAACAGGTTGAGCGTCATTCTGAGAATCGGCCGTCAATTGCTTCGGATTGCCGCCGTTCAGCCCGACGCTCCAGAACTCCGAACTTCCACTGGCCCATGATTCATAGACGAGATGGTTGTCGGGTGACCACGACACACCTTTAAAGCCATCAACATTGGTATGTGTTAGCTGGATGGCGCGATTGGTTTCTCCGTGTGGCAGATTCCAAATATTCGAAGAGCTTTCCGATCGTACTGCGACCAAATCAGTGGAGTCAGCCGTCAAACCAATGCTTCGATAATCGTCCAAATCATTTGTAATCTTATGGGCCTCGCCGCCTGGGTATGAGAGATACCAGATTTGAATCGGCTCTGATCCTTGCTCGCGAGCGGTCATAACCAATCCACTACCATCTCTCAGCCAAACCATTTCTCCGATTCCGGCCCAGTGTCTGGAGCCGATTGGCTTCACCGTTCCATCGTCTACCTGTACCGCAACAACCGTCCTATAGGTATCATCTGCCCCTCGGCTAGTGGCGCGAGAAGCTATGATCTTTCCATCGGGTGACCACGCCGGCCACCAATAGTCGCCCTTTCGTGTTGCCAGCTTTCGTTCTCCTGTACCATCCGCATTTGCAACCAGCAAAGCGTCTTCGCCCTGGTCTGGATAACCGCGATCAAAAGCAATCCTTCGACCGTCAGGGGAAAAAGTTACTGGTGTGTCTATATCTACTATTAACTTCTTTGAGGCCCCTCCCAGAACTGGCATTTGATAGAGAGTTGCATCTCCCTTATTTTCGCTGGCAACGTAGTAGATGTAATCGCCGTCGGGCGAGAAAGTGATTCCATCATAACGGACATCAGCTGGCGGTAGTATTTGCTTTTCATCGCTCTGTGTCTTCACCTGGCGCATCCACAGGCTTTGTTGTACTCCATTATCTGAAACATGGACCAGATATTTGCCGTCTGGCGAAATTGTGGCGAAGGTTGTCTGACCATCACTTGTAACTCGCTTGATCTTCATCGTTGCTGCGGCAGCGATCGACCTTGAGTTCAGTCGGTGGCTGCTGGCAAGTTTGTACCACCCAAAACTGATGGTTGCTGCAACGCCACTTACAACTCCGAATAAAACGATTGCCAGGAAAGCGATTGCGCCACGTTTGTGAGCTTTTACCTGGTTCGCGATGTATTCGGCGCTCGAAGCTGCTCGTGTCGTAGTGCTCACCGGCTCATTCCATTTGGCGCTCGAGATTGAATGGGCATTGTCTATCGATTTGTCACGTGCAGTGCTGGCTTCATTCTGCAGCGAATGCTTCGCCAATTTCAGATCGGTCAAAAGATCATTGCTCGTTTGATAGCGCTGGTTGTTGTTTTTTGCCAGAGCCTTTGCAACGATCTCCTCCAAACTATCTGGAGGATCGTGCGCGTAACGAGATAACTGCGGCGCCGGTAACTTAGACAAAATCGCGGAAATAATCTCATTCGATGTAGCAGCGATAAAGGGTGAATTCCCCGCGATCATTTCATAGAGAATGACACCCAGACTCCAAATATCAGTCCGCGCATCCACAACGTCACCACGAGCTTGTTCAGGCGACATATACGCCACTGTCCCAATCACGACGCCGGGACCTGTCTTGAATTGTTCAGGTGCCTGCTGATCAACACTTTTCCACCGTTCAATGGAGGATGTTCGCGAACTCTTCGCTAGACCAAAATCGAGCACTTTAACCAGACCGTCATCTCGACGAATCATGATGTTCTCTGGCTTGATATCTCGATGAACAATTCCCACTCGATGAGCTGCTACAAGGGCTGATGCGACCTGAATTGCAATATCGAGGGCACCTTCATTGTGGAGCTCTCTGCTCAACCGTTCACGCAATGTCTCACCTTCGATAAACTCCGTTGCTATGAAACGGTGGCCGCCGGATTCTCCTATTTCATGGATTGTGAGAATGTTCGGATGATTTAGCGCTGACGCCGCGCGTGCTTCGCGCTCAAAGCGGTGCAAACGATCCTGATCTTGCGTGAAGTTGCTGGCCAGAAATTTCAGTGCCACTCGTCGGTGTAGGTTGGTATCCTCGGCCAGATAGACCTTGCCCATCCCTCCTTCACCCAACAACGAAATGATGCGGTAGTGTGAAACTAACTCGTGGACTTTGAGGTCGTTATCCGCAAGGAGCATTTCCGCCGCTGCCTGGTAGCCGGGGGTGTCGACAAAGCTATTAGTTTCTTCGTGTGACTTGAGAAGTGCCTCAACGGCTTGACGCAACTCTAAATCGCCATCCGAAGCTTGGGTCAGATAGGCAGCTCGCTCCTGCGGGGCCAACGCCAGCGCAGCATGGAACATTTCCTTGAGTGTTTCCCAGTGCGGGTCGGGCATGATTTGAAGCCAGAATGTTTATGCGCAGCTCATTTTATTTCGTAACCACGCACGCGCGAAGGTCCAATCGCGCATCACCGTGCCGGGGGATACTTTCAAGACCTCCGCTGTCTCCTCGATGCTGAGACCACCAAAGAATCGCAGTTCTACAATCTTCCCCTGGCGCTCGTCTATTGTTTCAAGTCTTTGCAGAGCGTCGTCGAGTGCGGCCACGTTTGCGGCTTGCTCCTGTACCACCGTGTTCGCTTCGTCGAGGGGGACTTGAATGAAGCTGCCGCCCCGCTTGACGGCATTTCTCCTGCGTGCGTCGTCGACGAGAATGCGCCTCATCAAACGGGCGGCAATGCCAAAAAAGTGGGAACGACCCTGCCAGCGAATCTGTGGTTGGTCCACTAAGCGGAGGTACGCTTCGTTGATTAATGCAGACGTCTGAAGAACATGTCCGGCACTTTCCCGCCTCATGTGCTGGTGCGCGAGCCGGTGGAGCTCGTCATGAACGAGTGGCATTAGTTTGGCAAGCGCAGTTTCATCGCCCTCACTCCATTGCTGTAAGAGTTGTGTGACCTGATGTGGAGGCGATGGCATTAAAGGTTCCTGGGCATTCTGCGTTTAGTAAGTAGAGCGAGGATACCAAATCTATCCCGCTTAAAGACAATACTGCGATTACAGCACGATTTCCGGCTCCTCCCCGCGACGGCCGTTTGGCCCGGTGCGCCCGGACCCGAGGCACAGAATCCAAAATCGCAGAGATCACACAAATGAAACCGCCAAGGGTTAGACCAGCGAATGAATAGCCTCACTTAAACAATCCATCAATTGCCAGACCCAGCCACTCTTATGTCTTTTTTAGAGGTTTTCTGAGTTCATTGCGCATTAGTAAGTAGGACGAGGATCTAAGCCATCTCTACAAGTTCAGAAACGAGTGGCAGCTCGTTAAAACTCTTAAGGAGGATTCAATGATGTCTAAGGTATTGAACAGAATTTTCGCCCTTGTAGCGCTTTCGTTGTTTATGGCGATTTCCGGCTTTGCAGATACTGGCTGCAAGAATGGCAAGTTTGTTGGATCCTACACGACGACGCGAACGAGTCCAGATGTTTGGGGTGATGGCTCAGGAGTGAGTCATACGTTTGTTTACCAACTGAATCTCACCAGTGATGGTACGGCTTATGAGCAGTTCACCGGACTCCCTGACTTAATGCTATCTGAGGGAACCAGCACGCCGGCTATCGGCAGCTGGCAATGTCGTCAGGACGGACAATTGGTCGTCAACCTAATAAGCACCGTGTATTTGCCAACAAAAGACGCCGCATTGCACGGCTTCCCGAACGTTCCAACTGATTTATTGCTGTTCTTGAATTTGCGAACCACGTACTTGTTTTCTGTGACTGATGACAATACTTTGACCAGGATTCAGGCAAGGAACAGGCGCTATGCAGCCGTTGACGACCCCACCAACCCTCAAGGCGGTACACTCGGTGCACTCGATAGTTCATCGGTGATATACCAAAGGCTCGTCGCCTCTGATGCGGACTTGCTCGCACCCTAAAGTCCGTCTTCTGTCTGTTTGGCGGGGGCTGTCCTCCCGCTTTCTTTTAATCCTTAGCGTACGTTGCCCGACACCATTAGCATCTGCGCTGGAAAGCTCATCTGACCGTTAGGAAAAAACTCCTGGACCGCATTCTGAACGTCTAAACCAACCTGACGAGCCTGTTCAGGTGGAAGGCTCGCTAACTTATCTCGCAAGGTTCCTGACATATGAGATCGCATCTCCCAAAATTGCTCAGACGACAAAGGCGCTTCGATGTGAAAATTTAGTTCTCTTTCTCGAACTTGAACTGCTCCAGCATCCGTCAAGATGCGCGCTAGTTTCCCTGGTTCGGCAAAACGAAATGCACTTGGTGCATCAGGTGGAGCTGCTGGAATTTCCAGGTATTGCGAAAGAACATCCGTGACTGTGTGACCGAACGGATTCGCTTCGTTTCGACCCCACACCACGAAAGCCAGGGTTCCCCCAGATTTTGTGACTCGCATCATTTCATTCAGGGCCGCGGGAACGTCAGGGAAGAGCATCACGCCTAACCGGCAGACAGTTACATCGAAAGTGTCTTGCTCAAACGGAAGAGAGTCAGCCAGACACTGACGAAACTCCATATTCCGCAGACCGCGTCGTTCTGCTTCAGCTTTCGCCGCCTCCACCATGTCAGCTACCGCATCTGTGCAGGTCACAGAGCCTCGCGGTCCTACCAACTCGGCAATGGTTAATGAAGGTTCGCCTGATCCACCCGCGACATCCAGCACAACACAGCCTTCGATGATTCCTGCTTCTTCGATCAGTGAATTTGTTACAGGAGCAAACATCGTGCGGATCGATGGGTAATGGTCGCGCCAGAAGGCTGCAGATTCTTTCCACTCACGCAGAACTTCCGTTGAATAATTGTTGTTAGGTGTAGACATTCAGAACCTCAACAGACTGGTTTTTAGCGGCATCTTAGGTTGAAGTGCCGCAGTCAGGAAAATGAATTCGGATCGTTGCCACTTCATCTAGAGTACAATCGCGTCACATCGTAAATCAAAACGTGGATCTGAGGAGAGCTGAATAATGTCAACCAAGATGGCTGTAACGCCTGAGAAAATCATGCAACTAGGATTGGGATTTTGGAGTTCCAAAACTTTCCTAAGCGCTGTGGAGCTGGGACTCTTTACGGAGTTAGCAACCGGCCCCCTGAGTGGAGATCAATTAACTGAGCGGTTGCAACTTCATCCACGTTCTGCGCGTGATTTCCTTGACGCGCTGGTGTCGCTGGGCATGCTCGAGCGCGAAGACGGGCTTTATCGGAATACGCCCGATACCGATCTGTTCCTTGATCGAAACAAACTGAGTTACATCGGTGGCATGTTGGAAATGGCGAACGAACGCCTTTATGGGTTTTGGGGAACTCTGACCGAAGGATTACGCACAGGTCTGCCGCAGAATGAAATCAAGAGTGGAATGAATGGATTGTTTGAAGGTCTTTACAGCGATCCACATAGGCTTCGATTGTTCCTCGCCGGAATGACTGGCTTAAGTATGGGTGCTTCAAGAGGGATCGCCGAAAAGTTTCCGTGGGATAACTACAAGACTGTTGTGGACGTAGGAGGTGCTCAAGGCGGCTTGCTGGTTCAAGTGTGTCTGGCCCATTCACACATTAACGGAACGAATTTCGATTTGGCTCCCGTTCAACCAATCTTCGATGATTACGTAGCCGCCCATGGACTGAGTAACAGGTTGAAGTTCGTAGAAGGTAATTTCTTTGAAGAGAAGATCCCAACTGCTGACGTAATCACGATGGGGCACATCTTGCACGATTGGAACCTTGACGAAAAGCGGATGTTGTTATCCAAAGCTTATGACGCATTGCCGGACGGAGGCGCGTTGATTGTGTTTGAGGCTTTGATTGATGACGAGAGACGTCAGAACGCGGCGGGATTATTGATGAGTTTGAACATGCTCATCGAGACGCCTGGCGGTTTTGACTACACAGGCCAGGATTGTTCGCAGTGGATGCGCGAAGCGAGATTCAAAGAAACGCGAGTCGAACATTTGATGGGACCGGATTCGATGGTTGTAGGGATCAAGTAGAGACAACGAGATTTGCCACAGATGACCCAGATTGGTTTTTCGTAATCGCGTAATCTGTGTAATCTGCCGAAAAATGGTGCGAGTAAAAAGGTGGTGCTCTATTCAAGCAGAGCTGCCAACTTTCGCGGTGCGGTCGCTTGATAGGCGCGCCGAGCAAGTTCACTTAGCATTTCCCAATCGACGTCATCCAGGTCCAAGCGCATCGCAACTCAACCTCTCGGACCAACATAAGCCGGCGCAAAAAAGGTTTCAGCATCGCTCCTGATCAGTCGGCGTTGCTCACTCAAATTCGACTTGCAGCAGAAGGCAATCATGCCGTCGCCATGATGATCGAACATGTAGTAGGCGAAGATCCTTTTGCGAATGCGAAATGCGATGTGTCCGTCGCCGACATTTTCGTAGGTGATTTCCGGTAGCGTTTCGCAAATTTCAATTAACTGATTGCGACGTCGTGCTGATGTATTTAGTTGTCTTGGTGAAAGCGTCACGGCTGGGCACCATGATATGCGTCCAACGTCAAAAGGCCCAAAGTCCAAAGTCCAAGTCGAATGTCCAAAGTCGAAAGGACACCACCGGACTTTAGCCGGTGGTACTTCAACTTTGCAGCTACAACCAGGTACTAAAGACGAGCATAGACACCACCGCGCTTTAGCCGGAGGTACCTCAACTTAGCAGCTACACACAACTTCTTTCATGGCGCTGAGTAGGTGCTGGGACGGTGGTTGTAGCTTTGAAATTGAAGTACCACCGGCTAAAGCCCGGTGGTGTCCTTCGACTTTGGACATTCTTCAAATCTTAACGTCCGCACAATGATTGCACGACTGCTCGCGGTAACAATCCCTGCCCGAAAGGAGTCAGAAATGAATATTGGAATTATTGGCGCAGGCCAGATTGGCGGCACTCTTACCCGCCGTCTCACTGCATTAGGTCACAAGGTATTCGTTGCCAAACAAAAGACCGCAAACCGGAATGGCGCGCAGCGCAAGCAAAAGCAACACAACCTTAGAAATAGAGTTTCGTGTTGATTCGTGGATCGTGGTTTCGCAACCTGCAGAAGAAACGATCTACGAAATGGCACGAAGCACACGGAGTGTCGGAGCGACCCGCCTTGATCAGTTTGCAAAACTCATTGGATGAGCTTTGCCTCAAAGTCTTCCATCTCATTCTCCCCAACCTTTAGGTTGGGGTTAAGCATCATCTAGAATTCGGAAACCATTTTAATGGTTTTCGGGGACCGCGATTCGACAGCCCGCGCTCTCGAAAATGCTCATGCAAGCGTGCGACTTCGTGGGTCTGTATGAACTCAAACGAACTGAGAAACCATTAAAATGGTTCGGCAGCTCAATAACGTAGAACCCCAACCTAAAGGTTGGGGAGAATGAGAGATTGATTTCTGACAGTCTCCTTAGTCCGATGAAATATGAAGTGACTCTTGAGCCCAAAACTCATTGGATGAGCGGGCCAGATCGAGTAATATCAGCGACTCCCATCTGCGCTGCTACTACAACGATTTGGATAAACCCACTTTTTCGGAGTTGAAGCTATGACTATTCATCCGCGCCGGACCAGCCACATGCCAAACAGTTTCAGATTGCTATCTGCCTTTGCAGTTCTCTTATTAATTACAACTGCAGCAATCGCACAACCGCGGACAGGCACAGTTAAGAAATTGACGATCAAGTCAGCGGTTCTCGGTGAAGACAGAGTTGTTCTGATTCGCACTCCGGTGGGATATGAAACAAGCAAGGTCAGCTATCCGGTGCTCTACATGACCGACGGTGACTCTCATATCAATCATACTGCGAGTACGATTGAATTCCTTACTGAGAATGGTCGTATACCGGAATTGATCGTGGTCGGTGTTACGAACACTGACCGCACTCGAGATCTGACGCCAGTGAAGTCGACGAACCGTAATGCGGCTGGCGAACTGCAATTTGCCTCGGGTGGTGGCGCAGATAACTTTCTAAAGTTTTTCGAGACTGAACTCATACCTGAGATTGAGAAACAATATCGAGTTCAGCCGTATCGCATTTTCGCGGGACACTCACTGGGAGGACTATTCGCAATCCACGCAATGATGACCAAGCCAGGACTCTTCAATTCTTACATAGCTGTCAGTCCTTCACTTCAATGGGAGAACGATACAGAGTTGAAGCGGGCGGAAGAGTTCTTGAAGAATCAGAAGGAAATGAAAGTGACACTGTTTGTGTCGATCGGTAATGAACCAGGCCGTATTGGCGCGGACTTCGATACGTTTAAAGACCTGCTTTCCAAAACCAATATTAAAGATTTTGAGTGGCAAGCTGAGCGCTTTGCCGACGAAGATCACGGATCAGTAGTGCTCCGTAGTCACTATTTCGGATTGCGCAAGGTCTATGATGGTTGGCAAGGGCCCCGAGATCTTAAGAGCGGGGCGGTCCTCGGTGGGTTAAAGGGGGCTGAAGCGCATTACAAACGTTTGAGCGATAAATTCGGGTACACCATTCCGGTGCCGGAAAGCCTCATCAACCAAATCGGCTACCAGTTTTTGTTCGACGGAAAGCCGGAAGACGCGATTGCGACCTTCAAAGCAAATGTCGAGCGTTACCCTGATTCAGCGAACGTTTACGACAGTCTCGCCGAGGCATATGAGCGCGGCGGACGGATTGATCTCGCAGAGCCCCTCTATGAAAAGGCCAGTACGCTTGGTGAACAAAAAAATGATCCAAATATGGGGGCCTTCAAAGCCAACTATGAGCGAGCCCACGCGAAGTTGAAAGAGACTACAAAGAAACAGTAAATCTCTCTAAACACAAATGAGCATTTCAAAGTGTTAACGCTATCTTTTGTGCAAAGCTGATCTGTGCTTTAGCTGTCACAAGAATCCCCTCCAGGGTGTTCTCTTATTGAGCACCACTTCCGCATAGACTCTAGCCAACTAAAGAACGGAGAACAATTATGACCAGCGTGTCACAGGATGTGCGCTATAGCCTGCGTCTTCTGCTGAAGCACAAGGGATTTGCCATTGTTGCCGTGTTAACGCTGGCCTTAGGGATTGGTATCAACACCGCGATGTTCAGTGTGCTGAATACCTTTCTATTTCGCGCACTGCCGTACCCGCACTCCGAACAGTTGATAAGAGTTTTTCGCACTTCGCCACACTCCCAAACCTGGCCGCATTCCGCAGCCAACTTCTTCGACCAGCATGACCAGAATTCGGTGTTCGAGAAGATGGCTGCCTACAACTTTGCCAGCCGTAATCTCACCGAACAGGGCCAAACAGCCGAACGTCTGCTTAGTCTCGCAGGAACCGCCGATTTCTTTCCGCTGTTTGGAGTAGCACCTTCACGCGGCCGTGTGTTCAGACCTGAAGAATTCGAACCGGGTAATGACAACGTCGTCGTGCTGACCGATCGACTCTGGGCCCGTCGCTTTGGAAGCGATCCAAACGTCGTCGGACGAAAGATCCAGCTCGACGGAAAGTCTCTGGAAATCATTGGCGTGATGCCTCCCGCATTCGACCATCCGATTTTGTGGGGGCCGATCGACATATGGCAGCCACTGACCTTTAATCCAGAACGGAAAGCAAACCGGAACAACAACTTTCTTTCCGAGATCGGGCGACTCAGACCCGGCGTTTCGATTCAACAGGCGGAGCAAAGCATGATTGCTTTGGCCGCAAATCTCGGCAAGCAGAACTCGTCGAACGAAGGCGAGAGTGTACGACTTGAACCGTTGCAGCGATCAATGTCTGACAGCATTGGCAGAACCGTCATGTGGTTCACGTTTGGATTAGCCGGTTTCGTGTTGCTGATCGCGTGTGCAAATCTGGCGAACCTTCAGCTCGTTCGCACCGCCGCGCGATCGCGCGAACTTGCCGTTCGTGCTGCACTCGGTGCGAGACGTTGGCGACTGCTAAGACAGTCGTTGACCGAAAGCATCCTTCTTGCCCTTATCGGTGGAACAATCAGTCTCATCATAGCTCTTGTGGCCGTCCGCTTTATCAGTGCTCGCATGTTCATCGATTTGCCGGGGGCGAGTGTGCAACTTGACTACAAAGTATTTGGTTTCGCCCTTCTGGTCTCTGTCGTGACTGGAGTGTTGTTCGGGACGGTTCCCGCGTGGTTGGCATCTCGCGCAGACGTGAATCAAGCGCTGCGCGAAAACTCGCGAGGATCCACTGCTGGACGATCTCAGCACCGTTTGCGACACATGCTCAT
>Ga0105249_10004565_pt1 | contig 11967 bp, 11 predicted proteins | sample KBSS44metaG_FD_81522 | JGI IMG/M metagenome (GOLD analysis project Ga0105249, IMG submission 81522) | Switchgrass rhizosphere microbial communities from Kellogg Biological Station, Michigan, USA - KBS S4-4 metaG | ecosystem: Host-associated > Plants > Roots > Rhizosphere > Soil | place... | reverse complement strand
AGGTCGAGCCGGCGCACCACGTACGCATCCAGGCCTTCGGAGTGCAACACCTTCGGAATGTCGTAGATGCTGGGCGCATCGATCGCGGCCACGACGGCCGATTCGTCGACATCACACATCAACGAGATCTTGCGTTTCACCGAGTCCGGAATGTCGCGATCGGAGCGACACACCACAGCGTCCGGCTGGATGCCGACCTGGCGCAGCGCAGCAACCGAGTGCTGGGTCGGCTTGGTCTTCAACTCACCGCTCGGACCGATGTAGGGCACCAGCGACACGTGCAGAAAGAAGACATTTTCCCGCCCTACGTCGTGTCGCACCTGACGTGCTGCCTCCAGGAATGGCAGCGATTCGATGTCGCCGACCGTGCCGCCGATCTCATGAATGACGACGTCGATGTCCGGCCCGCCCATAGCCATCATCGAGTCTTTGATCTCGTTCGTGATGTGGGGAATCACCTGGACGGTGTCACCGAGATAGTCTCCCCGCCGTTCCTTGGCGATCACCGATGAGTAGACCTTGCCGGTGGTGATATTGGCCTCGCCCGAGAGGTTGACGTTGAGGAAGCGCTCGTAGTGACCGACGTCGAGATCGGTCTCTGCGCCATCCTCGGTGACGAACACCTCTCCGTGCTGGAACGGGTTCATGGTGCCGGGATCGACGTTGAGATATGGGTCCAGCTTCTGCATGGACACACTGAGCCCACGAGCGACGAGGAGGTTGCCGAGGCTGGAAGCCGTGAGCCCCTTGCCGAGTGAGGAGGCGACGCCGCCGGTCACAAAAAGATGCTTGGTGAATTTCTCGCGGTATCCCACGGGCCTCCAGCTTACGTCGTGAAGTGTTATCGCACGGTGAACCCGCCGGAGGAGTTCCAGAAGCCCTTGTAGCGTCGGTCCCGAGCGATGCTGTTATAGGCGCGGACCAGATCATCGGCGACATCGTCTTCGTCAGGCCAGGTGGCCGCCTGGCGGAGACCGGCTTCCCTCAAGCGGCCCCGCTCGCTCGGGTTGTCGGCAAGCGCGACAATCTGCCGCGCCGCCTCCTCCACATCACCCGGAGGGACAAGTACGGCGGCCGAATCGACCAGCTCTTCGATCCCGCCGACCCGAGTACTGATCAGCGGCACACCGGCCAGCAGCGCTTCCTGGGCGACCAATGCACGCGCTTCCCAGGTCGACGTCAACAACGCGAGGTCGGCGGCCCCAAGCAACGAAGCGATGTCATCGCTTCGACCCAACAGTGCAACCTGAAGACGGTCGTTGGTGATGCGACGCTGCAGCTTTTGATGTTCAGGACCCTCGCCGACCACCACGAATCGCAGGTCGGGCCGGTCGCGTACGGCCGAGGCGATGTCGAGCACCATGCCCAGGTTCTTCTGCGGAGCCAGCCTGCTCACCGTCACACTGACCGTGTCATCAGGTGCAGCACTGAGAACCCGGCGCTGCTCTTCACGGCTTGTCTTCGCTTGCGGCAGAACTGGCGCCGCAATCGGGGAGAACCGTACGTTCCGAGCTCCCAGCCGCGTCGCCAGGGCCACGAGATCGCGGCTTGCGCCCAGCGTGAGATCAGCTCCCATCGCCACTGCTCGAAGTGTCTGGCGTGCTGCGGCTGGCGCGATCCCGTCACCCAACACCGCGTTGTGCCACGTCACCACCAGCGGCACCTTGTACATCCAGGCGATGGGGAGTCCTAGCCAGCCCGCTTTCAGTCCATGGGCATGTATCAGGTCGGCGCCGATGAGCCGCCGTGGGCTGGTCAGCGGCCCGACGTCGAGGCCGAGCTTGGCGAAACCCTGTGCCTCAGCCGTGGCCTCCGGGCAGAAGACCCGGACTTGGTGCCCACGTTGCTCCAGTCTGGGGGTAATGCTCGCGACGTGTCGCCCAATGCCGCCGGTGCTCCCCGTCAGTAGTTGTGCCACCTTCACGACGAACCCACCTCAGCCGATGGCGTACGACGGCGCAGGGCCCACATCTGAGACAAGATCGAGGGTGCAAGGAGTCTGAGCATCGCTGTGAACACTAAGACACACACCAATGCCACCGCGCACGCCCCGAGCACCGCCGCCACAATGCCGACATCGCTGAGCAGTTGTGACCCCGCTGCACCGAGCCCGCCCGCGAGCACGGCAGCTCCAAGCCCGACCAGCATGGGCCGGGTCAGCCCGATGGCCGGCATACCTGATCGCCGCAGCAGCAACCAGCCTGCCGCGGCCCCGACAACCATTCCCAGCGACACGCTGCCAGCCATGATCGGCACTAGCCACGGACCAGGAACTATCGGCCGCAACACTGCAACGCTGATGATCACTGCAGCCCAGGCGCTCGCATTGGCGACACCGGACGCCTTGCCGAGATGTTGCGCCAGCAAGGTACGCGATGCCAGGCCCAGCAGTGTGAACCCGACGACAGCTGGTGCGAACGCCACAATCGGCCAGGCCAGCGCATTCGTACGCTCCGAACCTGGGCCCAGGACGAACACACGTGCCACCGGCACGGCAGTCGCCACCAGCAAAGCCGCGCCCAACCATGCCATGACCACCGTCGCCGGACCTGTTTCGACAAGCACATTGCTAACTTCGTCGCGGCCCTGCTCGGCCGCGGCGGCCAGCCTCGGGAAACTCAGCTGCAGTAACGGTGCAGCAAGGACCGCGTACGGGAGCAAGTAGATGGCATTCGCCCAGGTAAATCGGGTCAATGCACCTTGATCACCAGTTTGCTGAGCCGACCAGTTGATCAACAAGACACTGAGCTGCTGCAATACCAGCCCTACGATCCCGGCAGCGGCGATAGTGATGATCACCGATCGGTCGCCATCGGCAAATCGCAGCCGGGGCTTGAGCCGCAGCCCGATCCGGCCGAGTGGTAGGAGTGTGCAGGCCGCCAGAGCCAACACGCCCAAGGTCGTACCCCAGCCCAAGGCAGCAAGCGCCTCGGTTGTCAGCTGGGATGGGTCCTCATTCGCTGCTGGACTGGTGAGAGCGGCGTAGCTGAGGTAAGCGATGATCACAACGACGCTGGACAGTAGCGGTGCGGCTGCTGCCGCCAGGAATCGATGATGAGCCTGCAGCACTCCGGCGCTGACCACCGCCAGGCCGTACAGCCACACCTGTGGAGCGAACATCACGACAAGCGCGGCAAGGGTTTCAGCACTCCCGGCACAGTCAGCCTTGGCGAATGCGTTCGCGAACAGGTGCGCCCCGGCTAGCACGGCCAGCCCTGCGGGAGTCAGGATGAGCAGAGTCCATGTGATCAACGCCGAGGTGGTGCGCGAGGTGTACTCCGCTCGGCCTGCACCCACGTGCCGCGCGACTACCGGGACGACCACCCCCGCAAGTACGCCGCCTGCGACGATCTCGAACAACACGTTGGGCAAACTGTTGGCGGCGTTGTACGTGTCGCCTAGGCAGGTGTCGCCGACTGTCTTGGAGAAGACCAACGACCGGCCGAACCCGACGAGTCGGGACGCGAGGGTCAAGCCTGCGACAGCTGCGGCGACCGAGGCAAAACCGGCCCTCACACGCATTGTCTGTCGTCAGTCCTGGGGCTTACAGGGACCGGACGCCGACCCAGCTGATCAAGCCTGCGCAGCAGCGGGGTTCGCTCGATCACCGCCGTGAAGCTCACCTGCTCGCTGGCGAGATTGAGTGCCACCGCGGCGGCACAGGCAAGCAGCCGAGGCTGCCACGGTAACGCTTGAACGGCAGCGGTCCCGACTGCAGCACCCAGCGCGTTGGCCCCACAGTCGCCGAGCATGGATCGGCCTGCCAAGTCGGTTGGCAGGCTGCCCACGGCAGCACCGACAGCTGGCGCAGCACCGACACCGGACAGCCCTGAGCCGAGCAAGATGATCACCTTGGCCGCCCGACCTGGCCGCAGGTCGAGCAGGTTGGTGAGGTTGGCAGTCGCTGCGATCAGCGCAGTATCGAGCACTCCACCCAGCACTCGGCAGACCGGCTTCGAGCAGCCAGGCCGAGAGCGCCCTACCAGCACGGCGGCCGCGGCGGCGCTCACGCCGACGCCGACGATCTTGATCATCCCGCTGGTCAGCTGGCCAGACCGCAGCGCCCGGAGGTGACCTCGGAATCCTTTGGCCTGGCCCGATCCGTAAAGGTCGTCATACGTTCCGACCAGCGCAGCTCCGGCACTGGCGACGGCCACGGGCAGACCCCGGCGCCCCGACGGATCGAGCAGCCGGTCTACCCCTACACCGGCCAGCAGGGCGACGACCGCGATCGGACCCTCCGCGAGTGTCACATCCTGGCCGGCGAAGTTGGTTCGCGTCCAGCGCGACCCCTGCTGAGCATCAGTCGCCCGCTGATTGGCAGCTGCTGCGACGACGGCGGCAGTCACCCCCGAGGCCGCGCAGGCCAAGAGTCGGCGCCCCACCTATCGCACCGGCAGGTCGGGCAGCGGTGCATCCGCCTTGGCCAGGGCACCGTAGTGCTGAGGTGGCCGCCCGAGCAGGCGCTCCTTGCCCGCCAGCACGACGGTCGTGACGCCGCTGCTGAGGTCGGCAACATCCACAGTGCTGAGGCTATCCACTGACGTTGGGTCCGACCGTGCCGCCAGCACGTCGGTCCCCTCGATGTCTTCACTGTTCGGACCGGCGAGCACCACCCCAGCCCGATTGCTCAGGCCCACGTCGAACTGAACATGGGCAGCGAGTTGTTCCGGGGTCGGGCGCGGATCCGATGCCGGAGCCGTGACCACAATGATCAGCTGTGCCTGGGCTGCCGAATCTTTGCTGATCGTGACCAGGCCGCGTTTCTCGAGCGATTCCCCGACCGCGATCGCCAGCGCATCACGATCTTCGGTCTCCTTGGATCCGATGGACCTGCCTAGGGCGACCCCGAGTCGGGTTGCAGGCGTCATGGCATCGCTGAGGCCGAGCGGACCGACATAGTTGGTCAGGGCAGTGGTGACATTTTCGGTTTTCGCTGGGTCAAAGGCCTCAGCATTGACCTTGACATCGCGTACGACGGTTCCGCCGGCCCCGACGACAGCATCGGAGATGGAGCGCAGGACATCGGTGGGAGCATCGGGCATGGCCACCATGGCGACCCGCTGCCCATTCAAGACACCGGCAGTGACAGCGGTGCCCACCTGCTCGTCGTAGTCATTGCGGTAGCTGTCCAGCGCCTTGCGTCGATCCAGCTCAGCTCGCAGGTCGGTCACCTGCTTGCGGTCTTGCGCGGCCTGCTGCAGCAGTCCCTGGTCCACCGATGGGCTCAGCGACACACCTACCGCAATTCCTACCGACAAAGCAATGAAGACCGCCATCAACGACACGATGTGGTAGCGGAAGTTGATCAAGTGACGAGTTCCTTTATCCAGTAGAGCAAGTCCCGGACCCGGGCAGCGATGACATTGCCAAATGCCCAGCCGACGTCGGTGAATAACAGCGCAGTCAGCAGCGCAATGACTCCGGACAATACGAACAAGATCAAATGCCAGGTCTTGATCTGACTGCGGTAGATCCGCGACACGCCCTTGGCGTCGACCAGCTTCGGCCCGACCCGAAGCCGAGTCAATAACGTGGAAGCCATCCCCGCCCGACCTTTGTCCAAGAACTCCACCAGCGAGGCATGGGTGCCCACCGCGACAATCAGGCTTGCTCCCTTCGAATCCGCAAGCAGCATGGCGGCGTCCTCACTGGTGCCGAGGGCAGGAAAGACGACGGCCTGCAAACCCAGCTTCTCGATCCGTTCCATCCCAGGCGCCCGACCGTCGTGATAGGCATGCACTACGAGTTCCGCACCGGACCGTAGCGTCTCATCGGAACACGAATCCATGTCGCCGATGATCATGTCGGGTTGATAGCCGGCCTCGATGAGTGCATCGGCGCCTCCGTCGACACCCATCAGAAACGGTCGATATTCCGAGATGTAGGGCCGCAGGGCAGCGAGGTCGCTGCGATAGTCGTACCCGCGAACCACGATCAAGACATGCCGGCCCTCGATCTGGCTCACCACGTCAGGCACCCCGACGCCTTCCAGCAACAGCTCCTTCTCGACTCGCAAGTAGGTCATCGTGTTGTCGGCGAACGCCTCGATTTGATCTGACAGACCGTTGCGCGCGTACTCCAGATGATCTTCCAAGATCTCGGTGGTGTAGAAGGTTCCTTCCGCGACGACGTTGCCTGAGGGGTCGATCAACTTGCCGCCGTCGAGAGTCAGCCGGTCGCCTTCGTGAACTCGCGTGAAGATGTGATCGCCAACGTTGTCGATCAGCGGGATGCCGGCCTCGAGCAGAATTCCAGGCCCGAGATTGGGATAACGGCCGGACACCGATGACACCGCATTCACCACAGCCGCGGCACCAGCTTCCACAAGCGCCTCCGCGCTGACCCGATCGAGATCACTGTGATGAATGATGGCAATCTCGCCAGCCCGGAGCCGTTTGGTGAGGTTCTTGGTACGCCGATCAAGGCGCGCTACACCGCCGATCTGGGCCGGTGTTCCGCGTTTGCGCAGCAGGGTGGGAAGTCGCATGTCGCCGTCCATCCTCCCACCCGTGCAACGTGGGTCCTCAAATATCAGCGGACGGAGAAAACTCGCGGGCGATGGGCAGCCGCCTCATCCCCCGCCGTCGCGGCGCATCCGGTAACCCATTCCGCGAACGGTCTCCAGCGACCGTACGCCGAACGGTCGATCGATCTTTTCCCGGAGATAGCGGATGTAGACCTCGATGACGTTGGATCGGTACTCGTGTCCGATGTCCCACGCCGCATCTAGCAGCTGGCTGTGGCTGAGAATTTGGCCGGGGCTTCTCATGAACGCCTCGAGCAGCGCAAACTCCCGGGTGGACAGCCGGATCTCGTGCTCCCCGCGCCAGACCTGAGCAGACGCCGGGTCGAGCCGCAGCGCACCAACTGTGATGATCACCGGCCGCTCCCCCGAGTCGCGCCGCGCCAGAGCCCGCAACCTTGCGAGCAGCTCTCCGAACGCAAACGGCTTGCTGAGGTAGTCGTCCGCTCCGGCATCCAGTCCGCGAATCCGGTCATCGACGCCATCGCGTGCGGTGACCATGATGATCGGGGTCCACTCACCAGAGCTGCGCAGCCGACGACAGGTAACGAAGCCGTCCGCGTCCGGCAGCGTGGCGTCCAGCACGACGACGTCATACGCCGTGTCCGCGAGCATGGCGCACGCGGCGCCCGATGTACCGGCCACGTCTCCGATCACGTTGACGCCCCGCAAAGCTCTCCTGATCGCAGCCGCCATCGGGAGGTCATCCTCGACGACCAACACCCGCATGCTGGGAAAGTTATGCAGCAGCAGATGAGAGCCTCATGAGACTGATCGCAGAGCGCGGATTGCCCCGCGTCGGTGTTGACGATAGCGATATATCCACGGCCGAGGTCGTGGGCCAGACTGCCCCTATGCGGGACTTCCTAATTCGACGCTCGCGCCGATGCCGCCAACTCCACAAGCTCGCCCGCGTGAGCTAACGCGGATTCCGTGGTGTCCAACCCTGCCATCATGCGGGCCAACTCCACTGCGCGATCCTCATCCGCCACCTGGACAACGCCGCTCGTCGTCACCTGACCATCGTCGGCTTTCACCACGACGTAGTGCCGATCAGCGAAGGCGGCGACCTGTGCGAGATGGGTGACGACCACGACCTGACTGTGCTGGGCCAGCCGGGCCAGCCGTCTGCCCACCTCGACGGCGACCTTGCCGCCAACCCCGGCGTCCACCTCGTCGAATACCAACGTGACGGCTTCGTGACCGGCTGCGAGTACGACCTCCAACGCCAATCGGACGCGGGACAACTCGCCACCAGAAGCCACCCGGCCGAGGCTTCGAAGCTCGCTCCCAGGATTGGCAGCGAAGGTCAGCTCCACACGGTCGGCACCCGACGGCCCGAGCTCGGCGCTCGTTACATCGAAGCTCAACCGGGCATGCGGCATGGCGAGGGCGGCAAGCTCGCCAAGCACCAACTCGCTGAACCTGCCCGACGCCTCGTATCGCGCCCTGCTGATCTGGCCAGCCAAAGACGCGAGATCCGCCGCGAGCGCATCGACTCGCCTTTCCAAGGTTGCGATCCGCTCATCGCTCTGCTCGAGCTGGGTGAGCCGGACAGCGGACTCGGCAGCCCATTGGAGTACCTCGTCGCATGTGGTGCCGTACTTCCGGGTGAGCGTGCTCAGCTGGGCCCGGCGTTCGGCGATCTGCTCCAGCCTGCCGGGTTGGCTCTCCAGGCTGTCCAGGTATCGCGCCAGGTCGGCGGTGAGATCGCTGAGCTGGTAGCTCGCGTCCACCAACCGTTCACCCAACTGGGTTGCGGCGGGATCCCGGGAGACGGCCGATTCAAAGACTTTGCGGGCCGCGTAGAGCATGGCAAGCGCACCACCTGGCTCATCATCTGGGCCGGCGAGCGCCTGGACGGCCGACTCGGCCGAATCCCGAAGGTCGTCCGCGGACTGCAGACGCAGCGCCTCGGCTGCCAGGGCGACATCCTCGCCGGAGACAGGAGCAATCCGCTCGATCTCGTCCAGACCAAACCTCAGCAGATCGATCTCACGAGCCCGACGCTGAGCCTCGGCACGCAATTGGGCCAACTCCGTCCGGGCCGCACGATCCTCTGCCCAAAGGCTCGTGTATCTCGCCAGCGGTTCGAGTGCCGGGACACCGGCGAAGCGATCCAGGAGCTGCCGCTGACGATCCGCCTCGGTGAGGCGCTCCTGCTCTGCTTGGCCGTGGATCCGGACGAGTGCGGCCGTCAGCTCCGCGCAGACGCTGGCAGGCACTTGGGCGCCGCCCACGTAGGCACGGGAGCGCCCGGCCGAGGTGACGTGGCGGGCGACGATGAGCTCGTCATCATCGAGTTGACCGCCAGCCTCCTGCACAATCTGCGCCAGCTCGAGGTTGTCGATTGGGAAGCGGCCTTCCACGCGAGCCCGCTCCGACCCGCGACGTACCGACCGCGGGTCAGCCCGGCCGCCGAGCAGCAGGCCGAGCCCGCTGATGATCATCGTCTTGCCTGCGCCGGTTTCGCCGGTGACCACTGTGAGACCGGGATGCAGACTGATGATCGCATCGCTGATCACGCCCAGGTCGGCGATCCGCAGCTCGGTGATCATGCAGGAGTGTCGATCACGGTGATGGCCGGATCGGCTGAGCCGCGCCAGCCCTCTACTCGCAGGCCGAATTTCTGGACCAGCCGATCGGTGAAGGGGGCCTGAGAGAGTCGGGCCAGTCGCAGCCGCTGCCGTCCCCTGGTTATTTCGATCTCCATGCCCGTCCGCAGTTCGACGGAGCGGCGCCCGTCGCACCAGACCACACCGTGTGTCGGGGAGACGTCGAGAACTTCGACAACGACCGTCGACGTCGGGCTGAGCACGAGCGGCCGGGCGAACAGCGCATGCGCACTGAGCGGTACCACGACGAGTGCTTCGACGCCCGGCCAGACCACGGGACCACCGGCGGAGAAGGCGTACGCGGTCGAGCCGGTGGGAGTCGAGACCAGCATTCCGTCGCAAGCCCAGCGCGACAGCGGCCGGCCATCGACCTCGACCAAGACTTCAAGCATCCGCTCCCGCGCGGCCTTCTCGATCGACACCTCATTGATCGCGTACGACGACCAGGCTGGCTGGAAGGTCTTGGTATCGCGGAGTGTGACGTCGATGGTGAATCGCTCCTCGACCGTGTAGGAGCGCGCGACCACATGAGCGACGATGCTGTCGATCTCCGAAGACTCCGCCTCGGCGAGGAAACCGACATGTCCGAGGTTGACTCCCAGCAGCGGAATCTCGCTGGCCACCACCCATTCCGCCGCGCGCAGGATCGTGCCGTCGCCACCCAAGACGACCATCAGCTCGATTCCGTCCTCGAGCTTGACCGGCTTGGAGAGCGGCATCACTGCGTGCGCCAGCCGATCATCGAGTTCGGGCAAATCACCCGCAGGCAGCGCCGACACGATGCCGGCCGCGCTCAACCCCTCGACGAGTCGATTCGCTGCGGCGATTGCGGCTGGTCGGCCCATGTGCGTGAGCACGGCGACGCGGCGTACCGAATCTGCACCTGCACCACTGTGCTGGCCATCTCTCTGGGCTGCAGCCTTGGTCACCTGCCACAGCATATTGAGTATCTGGTTGCTCGCTGGATTTGATTGCCTCGCTCGCTCTGTCCGATGGCTCGCTCCGCTCGCTGCGATGTTCGCCGGGAGCCGCCGTCTTCGTCGCATCCGACGAAACCACCTTGTTAGGGAATTAGCTCGGTCTCGCCAGGTTTCGTCGGCTTCTCCTGCAGATCGGCGGCGCGAACATCGCGGGGGCGCATTGCGCTGTTGCGCCCCTCTACGCAAATTTCCGAGCGTTGCGGAGTTTTGGAGCCCAAAGTCGGCATTCTGTAGCTAGAAGCCCGCAACGGTCGGAAAACTGACCGTCAAACCGCGGCCAAGGTTCCCATCAGATCTCGACTACGGCAGATAGATCCAGGTCTGGCGCCGGATCCGCCGACTGCCGCAGCAAGACAAAGAACTCACGGTTGCCAGCGGCGCCGGTCAGCCTGCTCGGTACCGCGGCGACGCAAGGCCAGCTGCGCGCCGCCGCTGCCTCGATCACATTCGATAGTGCAAGCACCTGATGAGCCGCCGAGCGCACCACACCGTCTTTGCCCAACAGTTCCCGTCCGACCTCGAACTGTGGCTTGACCAGCAACAGCAACCAGCCGTCGTCTCGAGTGACCGACACCAGCGGGGCGATGAGAAGCGTCAACGAGATGAAGGAGACATCGGCAACGACATGATCAACCGGAGCACCTCCGACATGGTCGAGTTGCAGATCTCGAAGATTTGTTTTCTCATACAGCCCAACCCGTGGATCGGCCCGCAAAACAGGGGCCAGTTGATCACTACCAACGTCAATGGCGATCACCTCCTGGCAGCCACGTTCCAGCAGAACCTGGGTAAAGCCACCAGTTGACGACCCCGCGTCGAGGGCCCGTCCATCCACTCGGAGGTTGAGGTCGTCAAGTGCGCCGACAAGCTTCCGGGCACCTCGCGACACGTACCGATCAGCGGGTGCGTCGATGTCTGCAGACCGCGGTACGCGGTCACCAGACCGCCTTACGATTGCACCGTTCACGACGACCTGACCGGCGCTGATCATGGTCTGGGCATGAGTTCGTGATCGGGCCAACCCGCGCCTGACCATTTCAAGATCAAGGCGCTCGGTCACTGTTCAGGCCGGCTCAGCGTTGTGCGAATCCTCATCTGGTCGATCCAGGGCTTCCTGCAATGCAGCATGAACGTATCCGAGCCGATCGTGATGCTCCTCGAGTGGCGCTGAAGCAAGATCAGCTAGTTCGAGTAGCGCATCGTCCACGGCGGGATTACCGGTCTGTGGTGCGGCGATCGGCTCCAGATCCTCGGGCTCGTCCCGACTCTGCTCGGTCATTTCTCTCCGGACGGGTTGGTGCGCTTTGCGGTTGCCGCTGACTTGCGCGCCGGTTTCCCGCTGGTGGACTTCGCCGCGGTCGCTTTCTTGGTGGGCGTCGTCGTCGGGTTCGCTTTTCGGGTGGGTGTCTTCTTTGCCGCCGTCTTCGTTGCCGGAGCGGATTGCGCCGCACGCGCTACGGCGTCATCCAGTTGTGCTCGCAACGAAGCGACCTCGGCACGTAGTGCCTCGACCTCGTCTGCGCGCGCGAAGCCGAGCCTCCCCGCGGCCTTGTCCACCTCCGCGGTCACGAAGTGCTGCATCAGCTCTCTATTGATCCGACTCGCGTTCATGATTTCCTCGGCTAGCTTGGTGACGCGCTCGCCAGCCTCCACAGCCACATCTTCGAGGCCGGCTTGTCTGAACAACGCCCGAGCGGTCGCTGACGCCTTCGCCTGCGTGCTCCTGGTGACACCGGTCACCATGTTGATGTAGGTCTGAAATGCCTCGGACACAATAGATGCCTTTCTACCGCTGAGATGCCGGCCGGTGGGCGCCGCAGCGCCGCATTGAACGCTACCGCAGCGT
>Ga0105249_10004563_pt1 | contig 11967 bp, 19 predicted proteins | sample KBSS44metaG_FD_81522 | JGI IMG/M metagenome (GOLD analysis project Ga0105249, IMG submission 81522) | Switchgrass rhizosphere microbial communities from Kellogg Biological Station, Michigan, USA - KBS S4-4 metaG | ecosystem: Host-associated > Plants > Roots > Rhizosphere > Soil | place... | reverse complement strand
GTCATGAGTCTCATGGCGATGGCGGGCGACGACCCATGAAGTGGCAGTCCAAACAAGTAAATCTCTGCGAGTGGCACCGAAAATTCGCATGGTTACCGCACGAGATGACAACAGAGCCCGGCAAAGTGGTTTGGCTGCAAACGGTATGGCGCCGTTATCCGCCATGGCGGACGCTGTTTCCATGGCCGCTCGGCATCTTCCCTTGGGAATGGTCAACATACCACCCCAACGACCAAGCAGAGGCCAATGCCGAACGAGAAAGATTGCGCCAGAGACTTATCCGTGAAGGCTACTTCGGCGGTCCCAAAACTATCAAGGTTGTTTTCGATGACTAATCAAGAAATCGTCACCGAGGAAAGCGTGCAAAAGGCGCTCGACTACCTCAGGGATAGCGCGGCTGAGATTGGAGATCTGACTCGGTCTGCTCGCTTCGAGGAACACATGGTCAAATATACCTTGGCCATGGAGATGAAGAAGCACGACGGTCCCGTCAGTGCTCAGGAGCGAGAGGCCAGGAGCAGCGAGGCATACCACCTTGCGATCATGCGGGATGCAAAAGCGGCTGGCGCAATAGCTACAGCCAAGGCCATGCGAGAGGCTGCCGCCATGCGGATAGAGGTCTGGCGGTCACAATCGGCAAACTATCGGATGATGAAAATCTAAGGAGGAAAGACGATGGCTTTAACCAAGAGAAGGCAGTTGGTCGGTTTTGTCGAGCAGACCAACGTCTACAACCATCTGCGGAATTGCACTGAGCTGGTCAAGTCGCCCAACAGCGGCATCTCCTATTGCCAGTATCGGGGCGACTGGACCGATGCGAAGGTGGGCGAGAAATTCGGCTATACCGGGTTGCAGATCAGGGACTTTCGCCGGAAGCACATCGGCAGGGAGAACCCTGGATCGCCGGGCAAGCCGCACAGCAGAATGGCGATGCTGAAGAGGATCGAAGCGTTGGAGACCCGTGTAGCGCTTCTTGAGGAGAGTTTGGGGATGGCTGAGTCGAATGTCGCGCAGATACGCTGACGAGTTCTCCAAGGTCACGCGCCGTGAGGCGTGGCGCAGCAGCGGCGGCCGGTGCCAATGGCCCGGCTGCGGCATGTTGCTCGGCGGCAAGGTCAGTCACTACGATCACGAAACCCCCGTTTCCATGGGTGGCGACAACTCACTGAGGAATTGTCAGGTGCTGTGTCAATTTCACCACACCGAGAAAACGGGCGCAGAGGCCCCTGTGAGGGCCAAGGCTGACCGATTGACCGACCGAGAGGCCAACATCAAGCGGCCACGACAGCCGATGCCAGGGAGCCGCAGAAGCGACTGGAAACGCCTTATGGATGGGAGATTAGTTAGGAGGGAGAAATGAGCGAGATTGATCAGGTGGGATTGGAGGCGGCCTGCTATGCCTATTGCAAGTCAAGCGGCCGCGCTTGCTATGGGCACGATATGAAAGCCGCCATCCGCGCCTATGAGGCTCGCCGGGAAACCACGTTCGACCCTACAGCGCAACTCGGCGGCGTAATACCTCCCCCGTCTGCCATGCCGGATGACGTATCCGAAACAGTGCGGTGGATCAGATCCACCCTCGACTGGTCACCACAAGCACAACGCGCCGCTGACATGCTTGAATGCCAAGCTCGAGACCTCGAAGGGTTAGGTCGGCTAGTCGATTGGTATCAGGCCGAGCATCCTAAAGGCGTCATCTCAACGACAACGACCCCAGACCCCCCACCAGATTGAGCAGCAGCATGACGATGATGAGGACGGCCACCACGACCAGTAGAATGCGGGCAACTTTGGCGAACGGCTCTGGCACCGGCAGGGCGCTGATGAGGTAGTCGAGCAGCCACCAGATTACCCCCAAAATTATGATGTAGATAATCAGGTGGATTAATGTCCCGATCATGGCAGGGCCTCCTATGGTCCCCAGCTGGCAGCGGCGATCGACTGGTTGGGCGTGCCGCTCGACGGCGCCGCGGTCAGATCATCGGTGGTTGTGCTGACGGTAGGGCGAATGGTTGCCGCCGACCAGATGATGCCGGAATCGCCCAGTGCCTGATCTGTTTCCTCGGTGACAGGATCAACACCCGTCCACGTCCAGGTGGTAGCATTGTTGTTGTCATGCTGGTGAACGGCGCAGACGATGCCACCGCTGGTGATGGCGACGTTAGAGGCGGTAACGGATGCGGCGGTATTGACCTCGGCAGCAACGGCATCGACCGGCGTTGACGAGGCGGGATAGATCGCCCATACTGCGATCGCCGCCGAGACTGCCGGGCTGTTGAGGGCATTTACCACAATGGTTGCGGTAGCCCCGGCGGCGACAACCAGATAGTAGATTCCCGCTACTCGAGCCGTGCCGATCGCCCCTGCGGTACTAGTGTCGATCGCCTTAGTGGCGGCATTGCCGCCGATGGTGACGCTGGTGATCTGGTTGGCGCCGGCGTCATAGGCCACAACCCCCACCACAACCACCCTATTGGCTGCAGCCGTGCCTATGGCGACGGTTGAGAAGGTCCATGGCGGGGTGTTGCTGGTGCTCTCCTGAAGATCGACCAGGCCGCCAGTAATGCCACCGCCAAACCGGAAGGGATTGAGTAGGACAGGCATCAGGCGCGATACCCGATTACCGTCACCTTGAGGCCGGCAGCGCCAGTGCCTGCCGTGACGATGTCGAATGTCACCTTGGCGTCATTGGCGATGTTGGGGTCGGAGACGACTGCTGGGGTCGCTGCCGTGGTGGTGGTATCCTCGTTGGCGTCGAAGGTAAGTTGCGTCGAGAATATAGAGACCCCCGCCTCCTTGATGTTGACCGTCACCAAGCCGGAGCTCGACACCGTTGTCAGAAAGCCGCGGACTTCTGTCACGACAAAAGGATAGGGCCATTTATAGGACAGCTTGCCTGTCCCGGTTGTCAGCGCCGTGGTCTCGTCACCAATGGCGAAGGCGAAGCTCTCCTGAACCTTCAGGTTGCGGTGCAGCACCTTCTTGGCCAGCAGAGCGCTGGTGTCATAGCTAGCCACGAAGTCGGCATTGGGGTCAGGGCTGGCATCGGCGGTAAAGACGTTGATGGCGCCCCACAGGTTCAGTGTGGTGATCTTCTTGTTGGTGGTGGTGCTGAGATCGTAAACGGGGAACTCGTCATCGATAGCAATAGCGGTGAGGGCAGTCTGCCCGGTGATGTTGAGCGATTGCGTCGATTGGGGATTGTGCAGGAGCCAGCCGCCAGCACCTGCGTCCAGGGAGGCATTGTAGGTCAGCTGGAGGTCATGCCCGGCGCCGGCAATGTCGCCTGCCACCAATGGGCTGCCGGCCGCCTTGAATATCTTGCGCGCCCCGACGCTGTTGGCATTGAACGTCGGTGCCGCGACGGTATTGGCCAAAAGCGCCCGCAACCCCAGCGTCATGCCGTCGGCATAGGCGCTGATGACCGGGGAATATGTGGCGGTGATAACATCACCAGTGCCGGCAGCCTGTGCCCAGGCGACGATGCGCTGCTGCACCTGTTGCAGATTGGCGGCGTCGGAAAGCGCAGAGCCGGCGCCCAGCGAGGTTAACTTAAACCCTCCCATTGACTGGGAGGCAGACCATGGCTTGGTGCCACTGGTGTTGATCGACTCTGACATCGCGGTCGAAAGATCGGTGACCCACCCATTATAGGCGACTTCATCGATGATCGCATTGAAGACGCCAAAGGTGCCTGCTGGCGGGAGGTATGTTCCTGAACCGTTACGGGGCAAGTTATATCCCCCCCTTGACGTTGTGGTATTGATGACGGAACTTGCCGCGCTTGAGGGCGTCCAGCATCTCCTGAGAAAGCCCCGGCGGCGTTTCTGATCCCTGTAACCCGCCGACACGAGAACTGGCCTCGCGCTCTGCCTTCATGGCCTCGGACATTGGTCTGCTGCCCCGCTTTGCTGCAGTAGCTGCCAAGCGACTTTCTCGCATGGTGCGGGCGAGCCTGGTGGAACCCCTGCCAAGAGCAAAGCTAAGCAGATCACCAACACCTGGCGTCTCGCCGCGCTGCAGATCATTGTAAACGCTATATGCAGTCAGCCCCTGCCCGGCACGACCACCCCACCGTAGGGCGCCCTCAACAGCCCTGGCAGCCAAGCGAGGTGCTGCAGCTGCGGCAACGCCGGGGATTGGTATCAATGCACTGGCAACGTCGCCGATAATAGTTGCTCGCGGATTGGCTGTCCGAGATTGTTCATGGCGAGCGATATTGGCGTCATGGCCGCGCCCATAAGACCCCTCGGCGCCACCTTCCTTGATGTAGTTCAGCCCTCCAGCAAGGACGGGAGCGGCGCTAGGAACTGCCCCGCCCAGCGACAGGATCTGGTCGCCCATCTCCATACCAACGGACGTGGAGGGATCTGGTGCTGCCGATACCAATGGCGCCGCCTCCCACCAATTATCCTGTGATTGAGGTGCCGCCGGCACTGGAGCTTGTTTGGCTAGAGGTGCCGCCTCCCACCAATCTGTCACGGCTTAACCCTCTCATCGCCGTTAGGGTCGAGAAAGTGTGCCCCCGATGGTAATGTTGCAAAGTCGGCCGGCGTCATGATCTGTGGCAAAGGTGCTGGCCTATTGCCGCTGTCAGTCCCACCCATAATTTGCGGCCCCGCTGCAGCTGGAGTGGCTGGCGGTGGAGCGGCGGCAGGAGGTGGAGCTACACTGGCAGGCGGCGATCCCGGAGGAGCCAATCCGCCCCGCTGACGGTCAATTTCCTGCAAGAGGATATCACGCGATGCCAGACCCAGCTTCAGCCCCTCAATGGCCCGAACACGAGCGCCGCGTTTGCGTTCAATATCGCGCGGTTGATCGCCCGGCTGCGGCAGGAATACCTTGCCATAGTCTCGCATTTCATCCGGGCGGATCGTTGCTTGTGACTCTTGACGCAATATCGCCGTAAGAAATTCTCCACCCCAGCCCTCGGCATCGCGGTACCCTGGTGTTTTCATATAGTTCCCAAGAGGGGCCAATGCCCCAGGGGCTTGCGCTGCCATAGTGCTGGTTAGGTCTGTCAGAGCTGTATCGGCGCCTCCGCTTAGCAGGTCATTGGATTTCACTGCCCTGTTTGTATACATGCTCAATTTCGCCTCTCCTTCTGTGAGAGGCTTGTTGGATTGGGCAATGCCACCCAGGCCAGCTGCTCGCGCCACCCCTTCAGGTGCCTGGAAGGGCACATATCGGCGCTGAGCGCGGTCCCATTGAGCAAGCCCTAATGTCTCGCCATTGGGGCCTTTGATCTCCTGAACATGAGGTGGTTCGCTGGCTTGGCGTTCGGCAGCAGCAGCATCCTGCCGAGCCTGACGTTCATCCTGCGCCGCTTGGTGTGCAGCTGCCGCCTCTCTCTGCTGTTGTTCCAGCTTGAATTGGCCCGCCTGCTGTAATTCCGGGATGCCGCTGTTTATCAGTTCATCAGGGGTACCGCTGCTCAGGGCCTGCGCCAGGGCGCTCTGGCGTTGTCCCTCCATCTGGTTGGCCTGGTAGTTGCCGAGCACGCTGGCGAGGCTCTGGGCCACCCTGGCGGCCCCTTGCGTCCATGACTGCACTGGCGCCGTGCTGGTGCCCTGCTCGGCCAGCACCTCAGCCAGACGGCGCCGGCGCTCAATGCCCTTCTCGCCGGGCGGTATGACAAAGCTCGGGAGTGCCATTTATGCTGTCCTTGTCGGATTAAGCCATCCGCCGGGGCGGCTGGCATACATGCCAAGGCCCTGTATTCCAGCACCGCCCAGACCGGCCAGCCCGCCCAGGAAGGCGTTCTGTTGCGCCATCTGCTGGTTGTAGTTGTTGGCCTGCAACCCGGCGTAGTCCACACCCTGGACCTGCGGACCGCCGATATTGGCGAATTGTGGCAGGCTAACCTGGCCGCCGCTCATCAGGGCCGTCGTCTCATTGATGGGTTGGTTCCTCGCCGTGAGCATCTCCTGCACGCTTTGCGCGCGGGCATTGCGCAGCACCGTGTCATAGGCGTCGTTGCGACCGGCGTTGAAGTCGCGCATTGCCGCGTCATATCCTGCCGTGCCCGGCTGCAGACCCTTGTTGCGCAACGATGTGTCTAGTTGGGTGGCCCGTTCGTTCCATATCGGATCGAGGCGCTTGCGGTAGAGGTCGGTGATATAGCCGCTGACACTGTCATTCGACATGTCGAGAGGCTTGCTCAGAAGATCGCCCAGACGACCAACCTGCTCAATGCCCAACGCATTGGTGGCAGCGCCGAACTGGTTCTGCTGGTCGAGCAGCTTCTGCTGGGCCGGGTCTAGGGTGGTGGTCTGGGTATAGACCGGCACTTCATAGGCAGGGGTGACGACGACCGTCTGGCCCTTCTTGTTGACCTTGGTGACCGCGGGAACGGTCCTGGTGCCGGTCTGCTGGCTGGTCTGGGTACCGTAGGGCGTGACCTGATTGGGCATCCCATAGGCCTGGGTAAGTGCTGCCTGCTGGTTGTTGACGCCCATCTGTGCCGAAGCCGTCTGGGCCGGCGACGGCTGCTGTGGCGAGTTCATGTGCTGCTACCCTTGGGACGATTGGCACCGCTTGAGCCGGTGGCCGAGAAGGACCGGCTGAGAGCATTGCCGGGACCTGACTCATTGCGGTTTTGCATTCCTGGAAACGCGCCGCTATTGGCCTGGCCGGGGAAGGCGCCACTATTGGCCTGCCCAGGGAATGCGCCGCTGTTGCCGGCGCCGCCGCCGACAGGGGCTAGCCCACCGCCACCACCGGGCCACACCCCGCCAGTATGGCCACCACCAGAGAAATCACCGCTACCTGGGAATGTCGATGGAGGTGAAGGCGAACTGCCTGGAGCTCCAGCATTGCCGGGGAATGGAAACCCAGGCTGGCTAGGAAAGTTCGATGCGTCAGGACGGCCCTGGCCGAACTGTGGGGGTGCCTGTGTACCTCTGCCCATAACTAAACCTCACTATTGGTTGTTACTCATCTCGGCCGGATATCTTACCCCAGCCGCTGCCGACGCGACCGGTGGTGTTACCAGTCGCACCATGGGGAAAGACACGTCGAGCCGCACCACCGGGAAATGCGCCAGTCGTCGCGCCCTGTCCGGGAAACGCTCCGCCCTGTCCGGGGAAGCCGGCGCTGGTACCTCCACCAGCATTGGCCGGTGGGCCTGATGGTGTAACTGGCGGCTGGGGCGGCAGCGGCACCGATGGTTGCGCGGCGAAAGGATGGCTCCATTGCCCCGAATTGAAGTCAAACCTCGGGAGATCGCCCATCTGACCATACGGTGCTGGGTTTTGCATACCTCTGCCCATAATTAGACCTCATTTGTGGAGTGGCGTGGCGAGATGTCAGGATTATACGCGATAATGCTGTGTCACTTGCTGGCCATCTGTCCGCCGCCGAACAAGCCCAGCGATACCTCCATGGACCGCGGGTTCGCGACCCGATATGAGGAGCCGAGCGAAAACCTGTTACATCCGGCGGGTCCCGCCGAAGCCGAGCGGCCCACCTGGACCGGCCCCTAAGCCTACCCCTCTACCCTCTCCAAGGGATAACCCTCCAAAACCGGTTCCCCTATTTCCAATGGATGGATCTGGGCCTGCTCCCGGAGCGAAACCGCCCCCCATGCCACCAGTCATTTGAGGACCAAGACCTGGAATTCCCCGAGGGGTGTTTGGCCCTATCGTTGAACTGTTAAACTGTGCCGGCGGCGTGTTGACGTAGCCAGGGACTGCGCCAGGAACCATCATTGAGAGCGCCTGTGTCTGTGTCGGAAGCGCCTGGCTGAAGGTCTGTGGCACGACGCTGGAGGGATATTTCACATAGCCGAACATCTCAATTTGTGCCTTTGGGCTCATCGTCGTTGGCTTGCCTGGAGCTCCAATGCCGGCATAACCCGGAGTGCCCTTATAGTTGCCGAAGGCATCCATGCCGATTGATGTGCCACGTGGATCACCGTAGGCTGGCGTGAAGCCGGGAGGCGTCATGCCGCTCATGGTAGAGACGCCAGACATGCCAGAACCACCGGCCCCGGTATTGCCAAATCCACCCATTGCGTTGCCGCCGGCGCCGCCCGACATCTCTCCTGCGGTACCATAACCGCCCAAGTCGCCACCATATCCAGAGCCGCCGGTGTTGGCCAATCCACCACCACTATAGCCGCCACCGCCTGCGCCAGCGCCTGATCCGCCACTACCCATGACCTATATCCTTCTGCCTGCGGGACTTCCCGACATACCACGGGGACCGGCATTGCCGACCGATCCACTGAACCCTCCGCCAAGCGTCCCCCTAGTGCTGCCACTAAAGGTGCCGCCCGGCAGTCCACCGCCAGCAGGGTTGCCCGCCATGCCGCCCAGGCTGCTGCCTATCCTGTTGCTGGCGCTCGGCAGGCCTCGCGTGCCTGTCGGCATTCCTATCGATCCAGGGACGCCGCCAAATGGTGAGGGCGGCGCGCTTGGAAATCCAATAGTGCCAAGAACGCTATTAGGCGCGAATAATCCGGCAGTCTGGGTCGGGAGAGTAGTGCTGAAGGTCTGCTGCGGCACGACATTGGATGGATATTTGACATAGCCAAACATCTCGGTTTGCGCCGCTGGTGACATAGTCGTCGGCTTCCCCGGCGCCCCGATGCCGGCATATCCTGGTGTGCCTTTGTAGTTACCAAAAGCGTCCATGCCGATGCTCAGCCCCCGAGGGTCGCCATAGGCTGGAGTGAATCCTGGAGAGGTGTATCCGCTGATGTTTGAGATACCAGCCATGCCAGAACCTCCGGCACCCGTGTTGCCGTACCCCGACATGGCAGAGCCGCCAGCACCACTCGATTTCTCGCCGGCCGTGCCATAACCACCGAGGTCGTCGCCGTATCCAGTCCCGCCGGTGTTGGCTAGGCCACCGCCACTATAGCCGCCCCCTCCAGCGCCGGCGCCGGATCCACCAGAGCCCATCAGCCACCCCTCACATTTCCAGTTGGTCCTTGTTTGCTAGGTCCAGATGGAGACCCTTGGATGCCCCCTTGAGATGGGCTAGACAATCCTCCACCACCAAGCCCCATGCCAAAGGACGTGCTTGATGGATATCCACCGTAACCACTGCCGGCATAGCCAGCATAACCACTATAGCCCACACCAGGATTCATCGAGCCAAGCGAGCCTAAATTCGAACCATAACCAATAGTGCCACCCGGCCCCATGGCACCGTATCGGCTAATGTTTGTTGTACCGATCCCAGGTGCCGGAGCAGGAGCGGCCGGCCGGGCTGGTGCTGGCGCTGGTGCTGGTGCTGGCTTAGTCGGCACTGGCGGATTGGTCGGATACTTGACGTAGCCAAACATATCCATCTGGGCCTTGGGCGTCATGGTCGTGGCTCTGCCAGGCTCTCCTACGCCAGCATAGCCAGGCGTGCCCTTGTAGTTGCCATAAGCGTCCATGCCGATGCTGTAGCCGCGTGGGTCACCATAAGCAGGAGTAAAGCCTGGAGGGGTCATCCCTGACATGGTGGAAACGCCCGACATGCCAGAGCCGCCCGCCCCCGTGTTGCCGAACCCGCCCATAGCGTTGCCGCCGGCGCCGCCCGACATTTCTCCGGCGGTTCCATACCCACCGAGATCGCCGCCGTAGCCGGATCCACCAGTATTCGCCAGACCGCCGCCGCTATAACCGCCGCCGCCAGCTCCAGCACCTGATCCACCACTACCCATGATTATGCTCCTTCTGTCTGTGCCGGCAGCCGCCAGTCGCACTCTTCCTTCAGAATCCCGAAAAGCACAGCGTCACACTGATCGGGATAATAGCGCCGCGCTCGGCCCTCATAACGAAAGCCGGCGGCAATGATGACGTTAATGACCTTGGGCTTGTCCACCCTGGTCCGTGCCGTCACCCGCTGCACTTTAAGCTGGTTGAAGCAGTAGTCGCCGGCGACCCGAAACATCTTCTTGGTCCACAGGCCAACCACCGACATCTCGATATTCTCGCCGGTGTAGTCATTGAAGATCAGGGCCCCGACCGGCTTGCCGGCATCAGTCTCGAAGCCAATGGCGCTGTAGGGGGCGACGAACTTGGTATGGAGGCGCTTCGAGGCCCAGGCCGCGACCTCTTCCGCCTTGTCGACAATAACTCTCATGTCGGCTGCGTCTTCCAGAAGTCAGGGTTGTCCACCTCGAACTCATCGATCTCTAATGTTGACGATTGAGGCATAGACATAGAATGGTCCGTACCCTTGAGCCAATCCTCTGCCTTTTTCTTGGTCGAAAAGACCCCTGCGGGATCGGAAAAGCCATCGCGGCCATAATCGTAAAAGACCACCCAGACCCTCACAGCTGCGCCCCGTATTGAAAGTTGATGTCGAAGCCAATGACCCGATAGAGGAAGTTGCTGCCCGACGTGGCCGAGGCAAGATCGACCGAAAAGGCAGGCGATATGGCCTTGCCGATACCACCACCGGAGCGCCACTTGCGGGTCGTGCTCTGGCCAAACCACACGCATTGGCCCCATAGGCTGACGCCCCAGACGCCGAAATTGCCAACCCCTAGCGAGATTTCGTCGGCGACCTGATTGGTGTAGCCGGGCTCGGTGTAATCCACCGCGCACACCACTGAAGGACGGGCGTCAGCGTTGGGGACATCGCTGCTGAGGATAGGCGTGATTCCAGTGACGTATTTGACACGTCCCGGTGCGCCGAGATCATCGAAAGCCGGGAGCATCCTAGCCGGAATTGCCGCGCCATTGTCCGATGTGCCGCTGTCCGCCTTGAAGACCGTTCCGGCTGGTCCGCCAAAGTAAAGTCCTCCCTGGAACTGGAGCCAGCAGGTGGCGTCCATGTTGGTCCATCGCGCCCAGGCGCCGGTGGTGACGTTATACACAAATTGTTGGGCAGGCGTGCCTGCTACCGGTGGGATGTTGAGCAGGGCCATCTGGTTACGGGGATGGGTCTCAAGCTGCCAGCCGAATTCTGCAACACCAAGCCGCACTGCATCGTTGTATGCTCTTCGTATACGACGACTATAGGATTTTTCTGCAGCGGCTGTTCGGTCCGTGAGGAGCGCCACCGACATCGGAATAAGCCCGTCTTCAGTGACCACCACCAAGTCACCACCGAGCTTGTACACGGACTTTCTGCCGATCGGCTTGCCGATGTCATAGACTCCCTGTAATAGCCATTGAGTAGCGCTAGTGGGGTCAATGCCTGTATAGACGACGACCTGCCCTTCGCTGGAGATGATGGCCATGAGGTCGTCCACACCCGCGCCACCGTCAACTGTCCAGGTTGCAAGGGCCATAATGTGGCCCCCCTTAGTAAGCTGTCCGGAGATGTCGAATTCACTTAGAGATCCCGCGATAGCATCGGTATCTAGATACCACACGCTTGGTGTGTTCTCCTCGGCGAACCATAGCCGCTTCTTGTGAGCCACGATGCCGATGAGGTTGGTGGTGTCGGGCATATCGGTGAGCACCGGCACCACCCAGGCGCTGCCGTCGAAGTAGATTGGCGGATCAGAGCCGTTGACGACATAGAGATATTGCCCGGCGACGTTGCCGAACATTGTCCATTGATAGTCGCCGGATGAACGACCCGTCGAATAGCTCAAGGTCGCCGCTCCGGCGCTGGTCGTGTCGTAAATGCTGCCGTTCGATCGGGCGGCGAACATCTTCTGCACCGTGCCGGAGACGTAAGCCATCATCGTGCGGATGGAGCCGCCAACCCCGGTCGAGAAGGACTCATAGCCTCGCCTGATGCGGACAGCATCGGCCTCGGGGAACCAGTTGTCGAGAATGGGTGCTGTGCCAGGCGGCGCCTCTACCAGGCTATCCTGCGCCGTCCAGCCCTTGACGGGGGCCGGAATAGTGCGGGTCTCGATGAGCGCCGGGGCCTTGCGAGCAGGCTGCCGGCCAGCAGGGACGAGGGCCTGTCTCACCCGATTGGCCCACCCGGCCACCAGGTATCTAGTAGGCCGTCCTCATCTCGTATCCACGCCGACGTGGAGATCGAACGCGGCCCCCGATCGCGGGC
>Ga0105249_10004561_pt1 | contig 11968 bp, 10 predicted proteins | sample KBSS44metaG_FD_81522 | JGI IMG/M metagenome (GOLD analysis project Ga0105249, IMG submission 81522) | Switchgrass rhizosphere microbial communities from Kellogg Biological Station, Michigan, USA - KBS S4-4 metaG | ecosystem: Host-associated > Plants > Roots > Rhizosphere > Soil | place... | reverse complement strand
GCTGGAACTACATCTACGATCCGAAGCTGGTCGCCAAGTTCAAGGACTGCGGCCTGTCGCTGCTCGACGCGCCGGATGAAATCCTCAAGACCGTGCTCGCCTGGATGGGGCGCGATCCGAACAGCCAGAAGGAAGAGGACCTGAAGGCGGCCGAGGCGAAGCTGATGCCGATCCGGCCGTTCGTCCGCAAGATCCACTCCTCGCAGTACATCGACGATCTCGCGAACGGCGACCTGTGCATCGCCGTCGGCTGGAGCGGCGACATCCTGCAGGCGCGCGATCGCGCCGAGGAAGCGGGCCAGGGCGTGAAGATCAAGTACGCGATTCCCAAGGAGGGCACGATCGTGTGGTTCGACATGCTGGCGATTCCGGCCGACGCCAAGCACCCGAAGAACGCGCACGCCTTCATCAACTACCTGATGGAGCCGCAGGTCGCGGCCAACGACTCGAACTTCGTGAACTATGCCAACGGCAATGCCGCGTCGTTCCCGATGGTGAGCGACGAGGTGAAGAACGACCCGGGCATCTATCCGACGCCGGAAGTGAAGGCGAAGCTGTTCCCCTCGCTCGCCTACGGCGAGGATTTCCAGCGGCTCATGAACCGGATGTGGACCAAGTTCCAGACGGGCCAATAAGAAACCAGGAGTGCGCCGGGCCCTGCGCCCGGCGCGCCGATTTACATGGCTGCAAACCCGACTAACCGGCCCCAGCAGCAGAAAGTGCCGGTCTGGAACGATCCCCAGGCCGTTCCGTACATCAACATCGAGAGCGTCACGAAGAAGTTCGGCGACTTCGTCGCCGTCAACGACGTCTCGCTGAAGGTCTATCGCGGCGAGCTGTTCTGCCTGCTCGGCGGCTCGGGCTGCGGCAAGACCACGCTGCTGCGCATGCTGGCGGGCTTCGAGGAGCCGACGGCCGGACGCATCTCGATCGATGGCGTCGACATGGCCGGCATCCCGCCGTACGAGCGGCCGGTCAACATGATGTTCCAGTCGTATGCGCTGTTCCCGCACATGACGGTCGAGCAGAACGTCGCGTTCGGCCTCAAGCAGGACGGCACCCCGAAGCGCGACATCGTCACGCGCGTCGCCGACATGCTGAGTCTCGTGAAGCTCACGCAGTTCGCGAAGCGCAAACCGCACCAGCTATCCGGCGGCCAGCGGCAGCGCGTCGAGCTCGCGCGTTCGCTGGTGAAGCGGCCGAAGCTCCTGCTGCTCGACGAGCCGCTCGGCGCGCTCGACAAGAAGCTGCGCGAGCACACGCAATTCGAGCTGGTCAATCTGCAGGAACAGCTCGGCGTCACGTTCATCGTCGTGACGCACGATCAGGAAGAGGCGATGACGCTCTCGAGCCGCATCGGCGTCATGGAGGCCGGCCGCATCGTGCAGACCGGCACGCCGAAGGACATCTACGAATATCCGAACTGCAAGTACGTCGCCGAGTTCATCGGCAACATCAATGTGTTCCAGGGGACGATGATCGAGGACGAGCCGGACCACGTGCGGATCGCGACGCCGGAAATGGAAGGCACGATCTACGTCAATCACGGCGTCAGCGCCGCCTCGGACGCGGTGGTCTGGGCCGCAGTCCGGCCCGAGAAAATCCAGCTCTCGATCGAGCCGCCGCAGCAGCAAGACAACGTTACGCGCGGCGTCGTCAAGGAAATCGCCTACATGGGCGACATGAGCATCTATCTGGTACAGCTGGCCACCGGCAAGATGATGCGCGTGACCCAGCCGAACGCTTACCGGCACGCCGACGACATCACCTGGGACCAGCAGGTGTATCTGCACTGGCATGCGTCCAGCCCGGTGGTGCTGATCGAATGAGCGCGCGCGCCGAGGTCCCGCACCCGCAGCGCCGGAGCGTCGGCGCGCATTTGCTGTTGCGCTTCCTCGAGAACCTGCCGCCGTATCGCTGGACGCGCTCGCGACTCGTACGCTGGGGCGTGACGGGCCGCACTGCCGTCATTGCAGTTCCGTATCTGTGGCTGCTGCTGTTCTTCCTGATCCCGTTCGTGATCGTGTTGAAGATCGGCTTCTCGGAGACGCAGATCGCGCTGCCGCCGTACCAGCCGCTGTTCGCGTGGACGCAGGAGCGGATCCTGCAGATCAAGCTCAACGTCGGCAACTTCCTGTATCTCGTGGAGGACAGCCTGTACTGGCGGGCGTATCTGAACTCGCTGAAGATCGCTGCCGTCTCGACGATCCTGTGCCTGCTGGTCGGCTACCCGATCGCTTACGCAATTGCGCGCGCCAGCGGCACCTCGCGCCAGATCCTGTTGATGATGGTGATCCTGCCGTTCTGGACTTCCTTCCTGCTGCGCGTGTACGCGTGGATCGGCATCCTCAAGAACAACGGTCTCATCAACAACTTCCTGGTGTGGCTCGGCGTGATCGACGAGCCGCTGGTGATGCTGCAGACCGACTTCGCGATCTATGTCGGCATCGTGTACTCCTATTTGCCGTTCATGATCCTGCCGCTCTACACGAGCCTCGAGAAGATGGATCTCACGCTGCTCGAGGCGGCCGCGGATCTCGGCTCGCGTCCCTGGAAGGCGTTCATGACGATCACGCTGCCGCTGTCGATCCAGGGCATCATCGCCGGCTCGCTGCTGGTGTTCATTCCCGCCGTCGGTGAGTTCGTGATCCCGGCGCTGCTCGGCGGGCCCGAGCAGCTGATGATCGGCAAGGTTCTGTGGACCGAGTTCTTCAGCAATCGCGACTGGCCGGTGGCGAGCGCCGTGGCGATAGCGCTGCTGTCGCTGCTGCTGATTCCGATTGCCTTGCTGCAGCGTGCGCAAGCTGCCGAAGCGCGGGGAACGTAGCGATGGCCCGCAACATCACCGCGTTCCGCTTCAGCACGCTGGTTCTCGGCTTCATCTTCCTGTACGGCCCGATCCTGTCGCTCATCGTCTATTCGTTCAACAAGTCACGTCTGGTGACCGTGTGGGGCGGCTTCTCGACGCAATGGTATGGCAGGCTGTTCCAGAACCAGCAGATCCTGGATGCGGCGTGGTTGTCGCTGAAGGTTGCGGCGATCAACGCGACCGGTGCAGTGATCCTCGGCACGCTGGCCGGCACGGCGCTCGCGCGCTTCGGCAAATTCAAGGGCCGCGCTCTGCTGTCGAGCATGACCACCGCGCCGCTGGTGATGCCGGAAGTGATCACGGGCCTGTCGCTGCTGCTGCTGTTCGTCGCGATGGAGCAGCTGTTCGGCTGGCCCGAAGGCCGCGGCTTCACGACCATCACGATTGCGCATATCACGCTGACGCTCGCTTACGTCACGGTCATCGTGCAGTCGCGGCTCGCGACCCTCGACGACTCGCTGGAAGAAGCCGCGATGGATCTCGGCGCGCGCCCCGGCAAAGTGTTCTTCGTGATCACGCTGCCGATCATCGCGCCGGCGCTGATCTCGGGCTGGCTGCTGTCGTTTACGATCTCGCTCGACGACCTGGTGATCACCAGCTTCGTCTCCGGCCCCGGCTCGAGCACGCTGCCGATGGTGATATTCTCGAAAGTGCGCCTCGGCGTGAGCCCGGACATCAATGCGCTCGCGACGATCATGGTGCTGCTGGTGACGATAGGCGTGGTCATCGCCGGCATCATGATGGCGAGGCAGGAAAAGCGCCGACAGCGCGACATGCAGCTGGCGGCCGGCGCGACTTTGAAATGATGTAGCCATGATTCGCTCGAAGCTCCCGCACGTCGGCACGACTATTTTCACGGTCATGACCAATCGTGCGCGCGAGCTCAACGCGATCAACCTGGCGCAGGGGTTTCCCGACTACGATGCGCCGGCGAAGCTGAAGGATCTGGTCGCGTACCACGTCGCCGCCGGCCACAATCAATATGCGCCGATGATCGGCGTCCCGCAGCTGCGCGAGCAGATCGCGCTCAAGCTCGGCTCGAGCTACGGCCGGTTGCTGGACAGCGAGAACGAAATCACGATCACGCTCGGCGCCACCGAGGGCATCTTCTCCGCCGTGCAGGCGCTGGTGCACCCCGGCGACGAGGTGATTCTGTTCGATCCTTCCTACGACTCCTATGCGCCCGCCGTGCTGCTCGCGGGCGGGCGGCCCGTGCACATCCCGCTGCAACCGCCGCGCTTCCAGATCGATTGGGAACGCGTGCGGCAGTCATTGTCGCCGCGCACGCGGCTCGTGATGCTCAATACGCCGCACAACCCCACCGCGACCATCGCGAGCGCTTCCGATCTCGATGTGCTCGCCGACTTGCTGCGGCCGACCTCGGCGATGGTGCTCTCGGACGAGGTGTACGAGCACATGATCTACGACGGCGAGCTGCATGCGAGCATCGTCGGTCATCCGGAGTTGTCCGAGCGCGGCGTCGCAGTGTTCTCGTTCGGCAAGACCATGCATGCCACCGGCTGGCGCGTCGGCTACACCGTGGCGTCGGAGGAAGTCACGCGCGAGATCCGTCGCGTGCATCAGTTCAACACCTTCAGCATCGCCGCGCCGCTGCAGTTCGCGATCGCGGATTTCCTCAAGGCCTCGCCCGAGCACAACTCGCAGCTCGGCGAGTTCTATCAACGCAAGCGCGACCGGTTCCTCGATTGCCTGCGCACCTCGAGCTTCAGCTGGACGCCGGCAGCCGGCACTTACTTCCAGCTGCTCGATTTCAGCTCGGTTTCGCAACAGAGCGACGTCGAGTTTGCCGATACGCTGCTGCGCGAGGCGGGCGTGGCCTCGATTCCGGTCTCGCCGTTCTATGCGAATCCGCCGAAGCTGACGGTGCTGCGCTTCTGTTTCGCGAAGAACGATTCGACGCTCGAGGAAGCAGCCGAGCGGCTGTGCCGCGTATGAAGCCGCCGACCCGCGTGAATCATCCACCGGCGGTGCCGGTGCCGCCGGACAATCGCCCGCTGGTCGCGCCGATCTACCAGTCGGTCAAGTTCACCTTCGACAGCGTCGCCGAGAGCGAGCGGGAGTCGCGCGGTCAGCGCGAGGGGTTTCAATACTCGCGGGTCGCCAACCCGACGCTGCGCCAGCTCGAGCTGACGCTCGCCGAGCTGCAGGGCCGCGATGGTTGCCTGCTCACTGCATCGGGTGTCGCTGCCGCGAACCTCGCGATGCTCTCGCTGTGCAAGCAGGGCGATCACGTGCTGATGTTCGCCGAGATGTATCAGCCGACGCGCTACATGATCCGGCGCGTCCTGTCCCGCTACGGGATCGCGCACACGATGCTGTCGATCGAGGATGTCGCAGGCATCGAGCGCACGCTTGCAGAACGGCCGACACGCCTGATCGTGTTCGAATCGCCGACCAATCCCGTGCTGAAAGTTGCGTCGCTCGAACGCATGACCGCGGCGGCACGGGCGCACGGCGCGCTCACGCTGCTCGACAACACGTTCGCCGGCTTCCACAACCACGGGCAGTTCGATATCGACATCTTCGCTCACAGCCTGACCAAGTACGCGTCCGGGCATGGCGACGTGATGGGCGGCGCGGTCATTGCGCGCAAGGAATTGATCGACGGGATGCACACGGATTCGATCATCCTCGGCGCGACGCTCGATCCGCACACGGCGTTCATGATCCAGCGGGGACTGAAGACTTATCCGCTGCGCTACGAACGGCAGTGCCAGAACGCGCTGACGATTGCCCAGTTTCTGGAAGCGCAGCCGCAGATCGCGCGGGTCCGCTATCCCGGCCTGCCGTCGCATCCACAACATGCGCTCGCGGCAAAGCAGATGCATGAATTCGGCGCGATGGTGACCGTCGAGCTGCGCGAGGATGCTGCGCGCTTCAGCGAGGCGCTGCAGCTGTTCGCAATCTCGGCGAGTCTCGGCTCGACGGAGTCGCTGGTGTGGCCGGGGCGGCTCATCAACCCGCGTGACTTCAGCGCGCAGGAGCGTCAGTGGGCCGAAGTTTCGGAGCGCACCGCGCGGCTGTCGATCGGCATCGAAGACGCCGACGATCTGATCGCGGACCTGCGCCAGGCACTCGCTACTTCCGGAACAGCATCAAAATAAGCGAGATCAGCACGCTGACCACGATCATCGTCGTGATCGGCAGGAACAGCCTGAATCCCGGGCGCTCGATCAGGAAGTCGCCCGGCAGGCGCCCGAGCGGCAGCTTCGAGATCCACGGCCATGCAAGTCCCACCAGCGAAATGAAGATTCCGAGGACGAACAGCGCGCGTTGCATGGAGGAGGGGGACGCCTGAACTGCAGATAAATGCGACCGGCGGCAATTTAACAAGAATAGCGCCGCCTGTAATTCTCCGAGTGGGCAGGTCAACCGGCGGCGGGGTGGGGCGTTGAACACCCTCGAAATCACCGCCTTTTCAGGAGGCTTGCAATGAAGAAGTTTTCCGCAGTAGTGCTGACGCTCGCCGGCGCGGTTGCCGTGGTGAGCGCGAGCCACGCCGATACGCACCGCACGCGCGATCCTGGCGTCAACCAACGCCAGCACAATCAGCGCGAGCGCATCCAGCAGGGCGTGAAGTCCGGCGAGCTCACGCGGCGCGAGACCGGCAGGCTGGTCGAGGAACAGCGCGACATTCGTCAGCTGGAGCGCGGGTACAAGTCGGACGGCACGCTGACCGGCGCGGAGCGCCGCGACCTGCAGCATGAGCAGAACCAGGCGAGCCGCGACATCTACCGCCAGAAGCACGACGAGCAGGACCGTCCGCCGGCAGCGGTGCGCGATCCGGGCGTGAACGAGCGCCAGGCGAACCAGACCGCGCGCATCCAGCAGGGCGTGAAGTCAGGGGAGCTGACGCACGGCGAAGCGCAGGATCTGCGCACCGAGCGGCGCGACATTCGCGACCTCGAGCACACGTACAAGGAAGACGGCACGTTGACGCGCGACGAGCGCCAGGACCTGCATCAGCAGCTCAATCAGCAGAGCCAGGAAATCTACGAAGAGAAGCACGACGACGAGACGCGCAAGTAACCGTTATCCGACATCCCCCTCTGGCCCTCCCTGCAATCGCCGGGAGGGTCTTTCTTTTCTAGAGGCTGCCGAACACTCGCACGCGGTGCCGGTGGTACGGCAGCACTTCCAGCACTTCGCCTTCCGTCAGCCGCTGCTGGATGCCGCGCCACCAGTCGGCGGTCATGATTTCGCCGTGCACTTTGACGAAGGCCTCCTTGAGCTGCGGGTCGAAGCCGAGGAACTGCATGAACGTCTCGGGGAACACGTCGTTGTCGTTGACGTGGAACCAGGCCTCGGCGCGCATCTCGTCCTCTTCGTTCTGCGCCTGTGGGATGTCGCGGAAGCGGCAGTCGGTCACGGCGCACAGCTCGTCGTAGTCGTAGAAGATGACGCGGCCGTGACGCGTGACGCCGAAGTTCTTCAGCAGCAGGTCGCCCGCGAAGATGTTCGTCACCGCCAGGTCTCGGATGCACTGCCCGTAGTCGAGCACCGCGCGCTCGGCGTCCTCGCGTGAGGCGTTGCGGATATAGAGATTCAGCGGCGTCATGCGCCGCTCGATGTACACGTGGCCGATGACCAGCTCGCCGTTCTCGAAGCGCACGGTGCCGGCGGCCTCGCTCTTCAGCTCCTCGATCAACGCGTCGGAGAAACGTGCCGTCGGAAACTGCAGGCGCTTGAATTCCTGTGCGTCGACCAGCCGGCCCGCCCGGTCGTGCTTGAATACCAGCTCGTATTTCTTCAGGACTTCTTCGCGCAGCACGTTCTTCGGATACGCGAAGCGGTCGCGGATGATCTTGAACACCACGTCGAACGAGGGCAGCGTGAAGCAGATCATCACCAGCCCGCGATCGCCCGGTGCGTGGACGAACTGATCGGTGCTCTGTTGCAGGTGACGGAACAGCTCGCGGTAGCGCTCGGTCTTGCCCTGCTTGGCGCGGCCGAGCACCGTGTACAGCTCGCTGACCGGCTTGCGCGGCAAGATGCTCTTGAGGAACACGACCGCCTGACCGACGTGCGGCAGGTCGACGTGGAAGTACGAGCGCGTGAAGCTGAACAGGATGCTGACGGAGGCCTCGTCCATCATGATCGCGTCGATCAGCACGCCGCTTTCGGTGTTCTTCAGCGCCAGCACGAACGGCAGCATCCAGCCCTTGCCCGAGATGCGGCCGACCAGATAGGCACGCGTCATCTGGAAGAACGGCGTGCGCACGAACTCGACTTGCTCGACCTGCAGCGGCGGGCGTAACGCATCGGAATCCGACTCACACTGTGCGCGCACTTCGTTGGTGATGATCCGTACGCTGCGGTCGAAGTCGAGATACGGAGTCTTGAAGCGGAAGTCGGCCAGCACTTCCTCGAACAACAGTTCGAGCGAGCCACGGTTGCCGTAGACCGTGGTTTCGATCTGTGTGGTGATCGAGCCGATCGGATTCAGATCGAGCGCGACGAATTCGACGGCCCCATCGACGCCGATCGTGCCGAACGTGCGGCGCGTGACCGAGTTGAAGAAGGTCTTGTCGAACTCCAGGTCGGGCAGCGCGTCGATCAGCTCGGTGAAGCGGCGCTTGATGCTGCTCCACAGGGGGCGCTCGATCGCGTCTTCGCCGAGCCGTTCGCGCATGTGCGCGACGGCGCGGTTGACGCACTTGTCGTAGAGCTCGATGCGCTCGACAGCATCGCGCTGGCTGCCGCGCCAATCGCGCGCCTCGAAGCGCTGCGGCGCGCGACGCGTGATGGCCCGAAATTCGGCGTTGTAGTCGGCGAAGTTCTGCACGAGCGCCGCGGCGCCCTCATCGACGAGTGCGTCACGGCTGCTGGCGGAGGAAAGGGCAGACACTTACATCACAGGTTGCGAATCAGCGCGTCGCCAAACTCGCTGCATTTCACTTCCTTCGCGCCTTCCATCAAGCGCGCGAAGTCGTAGGTCACGGTCTTCTGGCCGATCGTCTTGTCCATCGCGCTGATGATCGCATCGGCCGCTTCGACCCAGCCCATGTAGCGCAGCATCATCTCGCCGGAGAGGATCACCGAGCCCGGATTCACCTTGTCCTGGTTGGCGTACTTCGGCGCCGTGCCGTGCGTCGCCTCGAACACGGCGTGACCGGTCACGTAGTTGATGTTGCCGCCCGGCGCGATGCCGATGCCGCCGACCTGCGCCGCGAGCGCGTCCGACAGGTAGTCACCGTTCAAGTTCATCGTGGCGATCACGTCGAACTCTTCCGGACGCGTCAGCACCTGCTGCAGCGTGATGTCGGCGATCGCATCCTTGATGATGATCTTGCCGGCCTTCTTCGCCGCATCCTGTTCTTCGTTCGCAGCCTTCTCGCCTTTGGCGGCCTTGGTGCGCTCCCACTGGTCCCAGGTGTACGTCTGCTGCGCGAATTCCTTCTCCGCCAGCGCGTACGACCAGTTGCGGAAGGCGCCTTCCGTGAACTTCATGATGTTGCCCTTGTGCACGATCGTCACGCTCTTGCGCTTGTTGACGATCGCGTACTCGATGGCGGCGCGGAACAGCCGGTCCGTACCTTCCTGCGAGACGGGTTTGATGCCGATGCCCGAGCTGTTCGGGAAGCGGATCTTGGCGTACTGCTTGGGGAACGCCTGCTGGAACAGCTCGAGGAACTTCTTGTTGTCGGCGCTGCCCGCCTCGAACTCGATGCCCGCGTAAATGTCCTCGGTGTTCTCGCGGAAGATCGTCATGTCGACCTTCTCCGGTGCACGCACCGGCGAGGGCACGCCCTTGAACCAGCGCACCGGCCGCAGACAGACGTACAGGTCGAGCATCTGGCGCAGCGCGACGTTCAGCGAGCGGATGCCGCCGCCAACCGGCGTCGTGAGCGGGCCCTTGATGGACACCAGATAATCGCGACACGCCTGCACGGTCTCTTCCGGCAGCCAGGTGTTGTACAAGTCGTTCGACTTCTGGCCGGCGTACACCTCCATCCAGTGGATCTTGCGCTTGCCGCCATAGGCCTTCTGCACGGCCGCGTCCATGACGCGCACCGAGGCACGCCAGATATCCGGGCCGGTGCCGTCACCCTCGATGAACGGGACGATCGGCTGATCGGGCACGGCGAGCTTGCCGTTGGCAATCGTGATCTTCTGCCCCTGGGCGGGCACGTTGAGCTTGAGAGCGGTCGACATCAGGGAGGCTCCGTAGGACCGGGAGGCGGGGGAAAATGGGGGCGGAATCGTAGCAGATTCCTAGGCAAATCCCACGCGGGCGGTGACCCCGCGCGGCCCGTTCTCGAGGCGAATATCCCACCCATAGCGTTCGCAGATCCGCCGCACCAGATAGAGGCCCATGCCGTGGCCGCCCGGATGCGTGGTGAAGCGGCGCTGCGCTGCCGACAGATTGTCCGTCGGCAATGTTCCGGCGTTCGTCACGACCAGCTCGTGGCCGTGCGAGCGGCACAACACGTCGCCGCCGGTACCGTGCTGGACCGCGTTGCGCACGAGATTGCCGATCGTCATCGCAACCATGCTTTCGGGCGCCGCCACCTTGAGGTTCGCGCCGGCCTCGATCTCCAGCACGATACGCTTGCCCGGCGACACGCTGCGCTGATCCTCCACGACGCGCGCCAACACCGCGTTCACATCGCACGTCGTTTCGCTCGCTGCTGCAGCCTGTTGCTCCCGCGACAGGGCCAACAGCGCGTCCGTGAACTCCGTCATCTCACGCACAGCGCGCTGAATTCGGGCGAGCGCTTTGCCAGCGCCCGGCCGATCTGCGGCTGAGGTTTCCAGCAATTCGACCGCGCCGCGCATCACAGCGAGCGGCGTGCGCAACTCGTGGCTCGCCGTTGCAGTGAATGACTGCTCGCGCTCGACGAAACCGTCGAGCCGCTCCATGAACATGTCCACCGAGCGCGCGATCGGCTCCAGCTCGTTGCCGGCGAATTGCGCGCCGATACGCACGTGACGCTGGCCGGGATCGATCTCCGTCAGCCGCGCGGCGAGCGCAGTGACTGGTTCCACCAGCCGCCTGGAAATCGCCGACGCCGCGAGCGCTGCGACGATGACGATGGCAATCACTCCGATCGCGAGCACGAGCAGCGCAATCGCATCCTGCGTCGCATACGTCGTGACGTCGTACGTGATGTACAGCCGGCCGAAATCGCCGTCGCGCACCAGCACGTCGAGCAGACGGCCGCCGGATCGCACGCGATGCATTTCACCGGGCTTGAGCATCGCGATGTGTCGCGGCAGCTCGGCCAGGTCGCTCGAACGATAGATCGCGAGGCGAGCCGAGCGCAGCGGCTCGGCGCCGCGGTCGACACGCATGCGCTGTTCGAAGTGCGTGAGCTCCTCCGACAGCAGGTCGAGCGTGATGTTGCGCTTCAACTGCTCGTCGGCGAGGTAAGCCCACGCGCTCAATACCAGGCCCGCGCTCGCGACGAGAGCGATCATCGTGCCAGCGATGCGCGCGCGCAGGCTGAGGCGCGAGAACCAGTCGTTCAGCTTAAGAACGTACCGGTTCTGCCGAAAGTCGATAGCCGGTGCCATGGATCGTATGCAGGAGCTTGATCGGAAAATTCTTGTCGATCGCCGTGCGCAGCGCGTGCATGTGGGCGCGCAGGAAATCGCCTTGCGGCGGTGAGTCGCCCCACAGCTCGCGCTCGAGCTCCTGGCGCGTCACCACCCGATGCGAATTCTGCAGCAGGACGATCAGCAGCCGGCGGGTCGTCGGATTGAGCTTCAGCCGCTCGCCGCCGCGCTCGGCTTCGAGCGTGTCGAGATCGAAGCGCAGGTCGCCGACACTGAGGATGCGGGGCGTTTCCGGCAGCCGCGTGCGCCGTACCAGCGCCTTCAGGCGCACGTCGAGCTCGGCCAGCGAGAACGGCTTGACCAGGTAATCGTCGGCGCCGGCCTCGAAGCCTTCGATCTTGTCGGCGAGCAGGTCCTTGGCCGTCAGCATCAGCACCGGCACCTGCGTGCGTCCTGCATGCCGCAGCTGGCGGCATAGCGTCAGGCCATCCAGCCCGGGCAGCAGCAGATCCAGAACGATCGCGTCGTACGGATCCGACAGCGCCTTCTGCAGACCCGCCGCGCCGTCGGCGACGTGCT
>Ga0105249_10004558_pt1 | contig 11973 bp, 12 predicted proteins | sample KBSS44metaG_FD_81522 | JGI IMG/M metagenome (GOLD analysis project Ga0105249, IMG submission 81522) | Switchgrass rhizosphere microbial communities from Kellogg Biological Station, Michigan, USA - KBS S4-4 metaG | ecosystem: Host-associated > Plants > Roots > Rhizosphere > Soil | place... | reverse complement strand
CGATCTGCGCGTTCGTCACCGCCAGGGGCGGGATCGAGCCGGGCGAGGATCTCGCCACGAGCATCCGCGAGACGGTCGCGACCCGAATCGGAAAATTTGCTCGACCGAAAAGAATCGTCTGGGCCGACGACCTGCCGAAGACCCGCTCCGGCAAGATCATGCGCCGCCTTTTGCGCGACATCGCCGAGGGTAGGGCGCTGGGCGACGTGACGACGCTGAAAGACCCCGACGTGATGGCGGAGCTGGAGTCGAAGATCGCCGCGGAGCAGGACGGGGAGTAAGGGCCTAGCGGCCCGCGGCTTCCCGTTCGTCGGCGATCCGCTCGACCGCCACCTGCAGCGCCTGCAGCTGCTGCTGAACGCTGCGCAGTTCGCGCAGCGCCAGCACCTCCGGCGAGATCTCGCCCTCGCCGAGGTCCCGCTCGATCTCAGCGATTTCGGGAGCGAGGAAGCGCTGGGCGAATCCGGCGGTGAGCAGGGCGACGAAGGCGATGCCGACGAAGAGGACGGCGACGGTGACGATCTCGCCGCCGGTCGTCGTCGCCTGGATGCTCGAGCCGAGGGTGGTCATCGTCGTCGCCGCCCAGTAGATGCCGTCCCAGACCGAGAGGTGCTGGTTCTTGTCCTCGAGGCCGACGAACAGGGCGCCGCCGCCGATCACCGTCAGCAGCGAGAGCAACAGGGCGTAGCGCAGCCCCTCGAGCGAGAAGACCTCGCGTGAGAGTTGGGCGAGGCGCAGCAGCCGCAGCAGACGGAGCAGGCGCAGCACCCGCAGGCTCTGCAGGCCGGCGGGCAGGATCGGTGGCGTGAGGAAGACGATGACGACATCGAGCGGGTGGCTGCGGATCCACCGCCAGCGGTCCGGGACGACGGCGAGCATCACCACCAGCTCGACGAGGAAGGCAACCCAGGTGGTCCAGTTGAGGATGATGGCGACGGTCTCGAGGGTGCCGCCCGGGTGCGACTCGGTGATCGCCACGGTCGGCAGGGTGAGCGCCGCGGCGATCATCATCGGCGTGTTCAGCCTGCCGGCGACGCGCATGCTGCGCTCGTCCATCCCGGGCGGGATCGGGGTGGGCGTGGCGGCTTCGGAGGCGGAGCTCACCGCGTCCACTTCGACGCCGCCGGGCGCCCTCCCTGCGGCTGGATGGCTGCTGTCGCCAGTTGACTAGGGTGCGGCGGGATGAAGACCGCGGTCGTCACCGGAGCATCGAGCGGGATCGGCGCTGCCGCGGCGCGGGCGCTGGCCGGCGACGGCTGGCAGCTGGTGCTCGGCGCCCGCCGGCTGGAGCGGCTGCAGGAGCTGGCGGCGGAGATCGGCGGCCAGGCCCGTCGCCTCGACGTCACCGATCCCGACTCGGTCGCCGAGTTCTGCGCCGCGGTCCCTGACTGTCGGCTGCTCGTCAACAACGCCGGCGGGGCGCTCGGGCTGCAGCCGGTCGCCGAGGCCGACGAAGCGCAGTGGAGCTCGATGTACGAGTCGAACGCGCTGGGGACGATGCGGATGACGAAGGCGCTGCTGCCGCAGCTGCGGGCCTCGGGCGACGGCCTGGTGATCGGCGTCACCAGCATCGCCGCCTTCGAGACCTACCGTGGCGGCGCCGGCTACACCGCCGCCAAGCACGCCCAGCGGGCGATCATGCAGACGCTGCGGCTCGAGCTGCTGGGCGAGCCGATCCGCGTCACCGAGATCGCCCCGGGCATGACCGAGACCGAGTTCTCGCTGGTCCGCTTCGGCGGCGACGAGGCGGCCGCGGCCGATGTCTACCGCGGCGTCGAGCCGCTGCGGGCGCCGGAAGTCGCCGAGTGCATCCGCTGGGTCGCGGCGCAGCCCTCGCACGTCAACGTCGACGAGCTGGTGGTGCGCCCGCGCGACCAGGCGCGGGCGACCGAGGTCTACCGCCGCGAGGCGAACTAGGGCGCGGTTGGCGCCTTCGCCCCGGCGGGGACCAAGGTGCCAAGCCAACGCCGCTACTCCGGCGGCTGGAACTGGCTGACAGTGAACTCCGCGCCCTGCGGGTCGCGAAGGACGGCGAGGCGGACCCAGGGCATGTCGGTTGGCGGCAGCGCGACCTCGCCGCCGAGCTCGGCGGCCCGTGCGGCGGTCGCGTCGGCATCATCGACCGAGAAGGTGACGTGCCAGTGCGGCGCAGCGTCGGGGGTGGTGCTGTGCTCGAGCGGCACCAGCCAGCCGATCGCGTCCTCGAAGCCCGGTGGCGCGCCGACGTCCTTCTGGCGTTTGCGGATCTCCGGGTCGACCGTGCGCTCGAGGAAGTCGCCATAGCCAGGCGCGCGCCAGAGGGTGGCGATGCCGGGCCCGGCATCGATCTCGGATGCCTCCCAGCCGAAGACCGCCGCGTAGAACTCCCTGGCGCCCTGCGGGTCACTGGTCCGCAGGTCGCTCCAGTTCCAGCAGCCGGCTTCGTTGACCAGCCGGGCGCCGATCATCTGGTTCGGCTGCCAGAGGCAGAGCATCGCGCCCGCCGGGTCGGCTAGCAGCGCCATCCGGCCCGCCTCGAAGACGTCGAAGGGCTCGATCACCACCGTGCCGCCGGCGTCCCGCGCCTTGGCCGCCGTCCCGTCGGCGCTCTCGACGCAGACGTAGGTGTTCCAGGCTCCCTGCTGGGGCATCTCCGGCGGTAACGACCCGACCGCCGCCACCTCGCGCCCCTGCAGCGAGGCGACGATGTAGTTCCCCGGCGCCTCCGCGGGCATCCGCTCCTCCATCTGCCAGCCGAACAGCCCGCCGTAGAACTCGGCCGCGGCAGGCGGATCGGGCTCGCCGCTGTCGACCCAGCACGGAACGCCGGGCGGGTACTCGTTGCGCTCCTGCATCTCGCTCCCCTCGGATCGTCGGGTCCCGCCGAGCGTATCCCGACCCCTGGCGCTGCGGGATTGATTGTGATTTCGGTGTGAAGAATTTATGTGGACGGGTAAAGGAAAGGCCGGAGTCAGGTACGTTGCCCGCGGGAGGCGCAGGATGAAGCTGGTGTACGCGAAAGACGGGGGTCCGATCGCACGGCAGGAGGCTGGGCGTCGAACGGCTGCGCTCGCCGCACTGACGGGGCTCGCGGCGCTCGTCGTCGCGCTCTTCGGCGCTGCCCCGGCAGACGCGAAGCACCCGAAGACTCGGCACCTCCACGAGGCCAGCTCGGCCAGAACCGGCGCCGGCCTTGTCGAGACGCAGCGCGCTCGTCGCCGGCACCGGGGAATCGCCCACCACGCCGTCAGCCGCCACCCAGGGCAGCGCGGCAAGCGCCTGCACGGGGCCCACTCGCAGCCGACTGGGCCCGCCGCCGGACCGGCCGACGATCCCGCCCCGGTGACCGCGCCGGGCCCCCCGCTGCCGTCGTTCTTCGCGACGTCATGGTCCTCGCCGCAAGCCGACGCTGGGGCGCCCGCCCCGCCGGCCGCTGCCAGCTCCGGCCAGCCCGCGGTCAAACACGGCGTCGAAGGCGAACCCGAATCGGGGTCACCGCCGGTCGGCGAGCCGGAATCACCCGCGGGGGAGCCGCAGGAACCCCCTGCCGAAGAGCCCGGTACGCCGCCGGCCGAGGAACCCGAACCGCCGGCCGCCGAAGAACCGGAACCGCCCGCGGAGGAACCCGAACCGCCGGCCGCCGAAGAACCGGAACCGCCCGCGGAGGAACCCGAACCGCCGACTGCCGAAGAACCGGAACCGCCGACCGAGGAACCGGAACCGCCAAGCACGGAAGAGCCCGAAGTCCCGGCCGGCCCGGCGCCGCTGTTCAAGGGTGACGCGATCCTCGACTGGGCCCAGGTCCAGGCGGCGAAAGGGGCGATCACCGAAGTGCCGGATCCGCTCGGCAGCGGCCAGACCGTCTTCAAGATGACCGTTCACGACGAGGACGTGGCGCCGGTCACCCCGACCGAGAACCCCCGAGCCCAGCTGGTCTCGCCCGACCTGATCGAAGCCGGCGACGAGTTCTGGCTGAAGACGAAATTTCTGATCCCGCAGGACTTCCCGACGGTGACCGGGTGGATGTCGATGCTCTCGGTCTACGGGCCGCCGTTCGACGCCTCGAGCCCCTGGCAGATCGAACTGATCGGCGACCACCTGCAGTGGATGCGCAACCGCACCTACGGCTTCGACGTCCCCTGGCAGGCACCGCTGACCAAGGGCACTTGGGTGACGGTCCTGACCCACGAGCGCCTCGCCGCCGACGGCTTCATCGAAATGTGGATCAACGGCCAGCCGGTTAGCTTCTTCGGCCGCGAAACGAGGCTCGAGATGAAGACGATGGACGACAGCAACGACGGCGGCGCCAACTCGATCCGGATCGCCCAGTACCGGCAGGCCGGGATGTTCGAGACCGGGACGATCTACTTCGGCCCGGTCCTGCTTGGCGCCAGCCGCGACGCCGTCGGCGGCTGAGGCTGAGCTGCCGCCGCCGACCGCGCCCTCCCCGGCGTTGCGCGCGATCGGAGCGGTCGCTTCGAACTCAGCGCCGCGAGGTCAATCCGTGCAGGGCGACCTCGATCGGCGAGCGGTGCCTGCCGTTGCCGGCTTCCTCGCGGTTGCGCTGGATCTCGGTCGCCAGCGCCCCCACCTGGGCGGAGAAGTTGCCGACCTCCTTCGCCACCCGGGCGACGTCATGCGACTTGATCTGGATCTTCGGTTTGCGCAGCGCCGCGCCGATCCTGCCTTTGTGCCCCTGGCGTGAGGCGAGAGCGAGCCCGCCGGCCGCTCCGGCCAGGGCCGCACCGCCAGCGACCAGCGGCAGCTTTGCCTTTCCGGCCGCCTTGCCGACCGTCTGGCCGGCCGATTTGGCCTTGTCCTCGACCGTGTCGCGCACGGCCTCGAGGCCGTTACCCGAGCCGTTTGCCGATTTCGACCTGGCGTTTGCCGATTTCGACCTGGTGCTGGCGGGTTTCGATTTGGATTTGGTTGATCGCGAGCGTTTCGAGGACCCCGGGCGCGCCGAGGTCGAGCGTTTTTTCGTTTGAGCCATCGTTCCCTTCCTCCGACGGATTGTCCGTTGGGATGGATCAGGTACCCGATGTAATCCCCGCAAATCCGCCGGTCGCAGAGCGGGGGATGGCTCTATCCCGGCGCTGCCTCCTCGCTCAGTTCGACGTGGGCGCGGCTGTCGCTGCTGCGGATCAGGACCAGTGAGGCGATCAGGCCGAGGACCGCGAGGCCGGCGCCGGCCAGGAAGGCTGCCTGGAACCCTTCGGTCAGCTTCCCCGGGTCGTGGGAGCCGTTGATGATGCCGTTTGCGATCGCCGCCAGGATCGCCAGGCCGAGCGCGCCGCCGACCTGCTGGGAGGTGTTGATCAGGCCGCTGGCGAGGCCCTGCTCGCGGTCTTCGACCCCGGACACCGCGGCGATCGTCACCGGCACGAAGGCGAAGCCGAGCCCGACCGCGGCGAACAGCGAGGGGCCGAGGATGTCGGCGAGGAAGCTGCCGTTGGCGTCGACCTGGGCGAACCAGACCAGCCCGATCGCGATGAACGCCATCCCCAGCGAGAGGATCGGCTTGAAGCCGACTTTGGTCACCAGGCCGGAGGCGATCCCGGCCGAGAGGATGATCGCCACCGCCAGCGGTAGGTAGGAGAGGCCGGCCTTGAGCGGGCCGTAGCCGAGCACCTGCTGCATGTAGAGCGAGATGAAGAAGAACATCGAGAACAGCGAGGCGCCGACCAAGAGGCCGACCACGTTGGCGCCGGTGATCGTACGGATGCGGAAGATCGAGAACGGCACCAGCGGCGCCCGCGAGCGCCGCTCGATTGCGACGAAGGCGGCCAGCAGGATCCCCGAGCCGACCAGGGTGAGGATCGTCTGCGCCGAGCCCCAACCGGCGCTTTCGGCGTCGAGCAGGGCGAAGACGAGCGCCGAGAGGCCGAGGGTGATCGTCACCGCGCCGGCCACATCGAAATGGCGGACCTCGTTCTCGTCGCGGGTTTCGGCGATCAGCGACGGCGTGATCAGCGCCGCCAGGATGCCGATCGGCACGTTTACCCAGAGCACCCATTCCCAGCCCGGCCCTTCGGTCAGCAGGCCGCCGAGGAGGACGCCCGCGGCGCCACCGGAGCCGGCGACGGCGCCCCAGATCCCGAGCGCTTTGTTGCGCTCGGCGCCGTCTTTGAAGGTGGTGGCGACGATCGAGAGCGCCGCCGGTGAGAGGATCGCGGCGCCGAGGCCCTGGACGGCGCGGGCGGCGATCAGCTGACCGGAGTTCGTTGCGAGGCCGCCGGCCAGCGAGGCGATCGCGAAGAGGACGAGGCCGGCCATGAAGATCCGCCGCCGCCCGAGCAGGTCGGCGAGCCGCCCGCCGAGCAGCAGGAAGCCGCCGAAGGTGAGGACATAGGCGTTGACCACCCAGGCGAGGCTGCTCTCCGAGAAGTCGAGCGCTTCTTTGATCGTCGGCAGCGCGACGTTGACGATCGAAGCGTCGAGGACGACGACGAACTGCGCCGAGCAGAGCAGGATCAGCGCGAGCCAGCGCTTGTCGCGGGCGGACTGGACGTCGGCCACTTAACCGTCTCCTTTCACGAGGACCTCGTCGCCTGGGTCGGTGGCGTCCGAGAACGGGGTTAGGGGCCGCTCGAGCAGCTCGCCGTCGACGAAGGTGTCGACCTTCTCGTCGAAGAAGGCGATGAGGCCGGCGATCTTGGCGAGCTCGACGGTCGGGAACTCGTACGACCAGGCGATGTCGGGGCGGACCTCCTCGCCGAGCCGCACCGACCAGTACTGGCTCGTCGTCCCCTTGTAGGGGCAGGAGGTGACGGTCTCACTGGGGACGAGGCGGCTGAAGTCGAGGGCGGTGCGGTCGAAGTAGTGGCGCGGCGGCAGCCCGGTCTCGAACAGCATCACCAGCGCGGAAGCCTCGGCCAGCACGACCCCCTCGAGCTCGATCCGCACCTGCCGCGAGGAGCGCAGCACGTCGACCCGGGCGAAGGGGCTGCGGGGGTGGACGAAGACCCGCTCGTCCTCCTCGTACCAGGCGTCGAGCGCGCCCCACTCGATCCGCACCGTCCCCGGCGGCCGCTCTTCGGCGCCGCTGCCGTGAACCTGCGCCGCCGCACCGAGCCGCTCGAGCGCCGCCGGGTCGACGGCGTCGAGGGGCACGTAGTACTGCGGGAAGTGCGGGTGCTCCCAGACATAGAGGGCGCGCAGGGTGTCGAAGACCACCTCGCCATCGAGAACGCCGCGCAGTCGCCGCGGCACCGGCTCGACGTGGCCGGGCGAGACGGGACTGTGGGGGTAGTGCGACGTATCCGGGAGCGGTGCAGCGGACGGCACGTGTCGATCCTACGAAATCGCCTCCGTCGGCTGTCCGGCCTAGATCCGCCAGGGGGGCCTCGAATCCTCCACCATCCCGCGAATCCCTGGCCCAAAGAAAGTAGTTTGCTAAACTAATTACCAACGCTAACCATGTACCCAAAACCAACCTCTCCAGACGAACGCATCGCAGACGCCGCCGCCCACCTCCGCATGGCCATCGTCCGCACCTCCCGCCGCCTGCGCCAGGACGCGGCGGCGGAGACCAGGGGCCTCACCCCGACCTCGGTCTCGGCGTTGGTCACGATCGAGCTCCATGGTCCGCTCACTCCCAGCGAGCTGGCCGAGATCGAGCGGGTCAAGCGTCCCTCGATGACCCGCACGCTCGGCTGCCTCGAGCGTGAGGGCCTGGTCGAGCGGATGCCCGACCCGGCCGACGGTCGCAGCGCCCTGGTCAGTGTCAACGCCGCCGGCCGCGAGCGGCTGAGGCGGCTGCGGCGCCGCAAGAACGCCTACCTGGCGCGCCGTCTGCGTCAGCTCCCCGAGGAGGACCTGGCGACGCTCGAGCGCGCCGCCGCGATCCTCGACCAGATGCGGGAGGGCGACGAAGTTTGAGTCGCCACCTGCGCCGTTCGTTCACCTCCCTCTCGGTTCCCAACTACCGGCGCTACTTCACCGGCCAGCTGATCTCGCTGTCGGGTACCTGGATGCAGACCGTCGCCGCTCTCTGGCTGGTCCTCGACCTCACCGACTCGGGCCTCGCCGTCGGGCTGACCACCGCCCTGCAGTTCCTGCCGATGCTCCTGATCGGCGCCTGGGGCGGGTTGCTCGCCGACCGGATCCCGAAGCGGCGCCTGCTGGTCACGACCCAGGCGCTGATGGCGATCCCCGCCGTCTTCCTCTTCGCCGTCACCGCGACCGGTGCGGTGGAGGCCTGGATGGTGATGGCGGCGGTCTTCGCGATGGGCACCGTCAACGCGATCGACAACCCGACCCGGCAGAGCTTCGTGATCGAGATGGTCGGCCCCGACAAGGTCGTCAACGCGGTCAGCCTCAACAGCGTGATCGTGCAGATGGCGCGGATCGTCGGTCCGGCACTGGCCGGGATCCTGATCGCCGCCTTCGGCGTCGTCCCCTGCTTCGCGCTCAACGCGCTGACCTTCGTGGCGATGATCGTCGCCCTCTGGGGGATGGACCCCGACCGCCTCCACAGCGAGCCGGTGGCTGCGCGCGCCCCCGGCGCGATCCGCGCCGGCCTGCGCTACGTCCTCCGCACCCCCGAGCTGGCGGTGCCGCTGGCGCTGATGGCGCTGGTCGGGACGCTCGGCTTCAACTTCCAGGTGATCCTGCCGCTGCTCGCCAAGTTCAGCTTCGGCGGCGGCGCCGGCACCTATGCGGCGATGGTCTCGGCGATGGCGGCCGGCTCGATCGTCGGCGCCCTCGTCAACGGTTCCCACGGCCGCACCGGGCCGCGGCTGATCGCCGCCGGCGCCCTCGCTTTCGGCGTCTCCGGCCTGCTCGCCGCCGCTGCCCCGCAGCTGGCGCTCGAGCTGCCGCTTCTCGGCCTGCTCGGCGCCGCCTCGGTGACCTTCGCGGCGACGATCAACTCGACCCTGCAGCTGGCGGTCTCGCCGGAGATGCGGGGCCGGGTGATGGCGCTCTACTCGGTCGTCTTCCTCGGCTCGACCCCGATCGGCGGCCCGCTCAGCGGCTGGCTCGCCGAAGCGTACGACCCACGGGTGGCGCTGGTCCTGGCCGGGATCTCGGGCCTCAGCGCCGCCTGGGCGGCGAAGCTCAGCTTCGCCCGCCTGCGGCAGAGGCGAGCGACGGCCGAGGCACAGAGCACCCCGGCCGTCGCGTAGCCGCTATTCGACGTAACCAGCCGCTTCCAGGTAGGCGGCCGCCGCTTCTTTCGGGGTCTGTTTTTCGAGTTCGACCCGGGCGTCCAGCTCCTGCATGACCTCGAGGGTCAGTCCTTTCTGGACGTCGGTGATCGTCTGCTTGTAGTCGGGGCCGGCCTGTTCGGCGACCGACTGGCGGGTGACGAAGATGACGTTGCCGGCCGGGAAGACCTTCTTGTCGTCTTCGAGAATCACGAACTTGTCTTTTTCCGCCGACAGCTGCGGGTCGGTGGTGAAGAGGATCGAGAGATCCGCCTGGTTGTTTTCCAGCACCTTGTAGCGGAGGCTGATGTCGACGGGTTTGAACTGCTTGAACTTCAGCCCGTACAGTTTTTCCAGCCCGGCCAGGCAGTCGATCCGCTCACGGCACTCCGGCGACCCGTAGAGGGTCAGTTCTTCGGAGACGCCCTTCAGGTCGGAGACGTTTTCGAGGCCGTATTTTTCGGCCGTCGATTTCAGCAGCCCGACCGCGTTGGCGCTGGCGAACGGCGTCGGTTCGTACGCTTCGAGGCCTTTTTTCTGGAATTCGGCGTTTGCCTTTTTCCACGCCGCGTTCGGGTTCGATGGCACTTCTTCGGGTTCGAAGCCGAAGAACGAGGTCAGCGCCGTCGAGGCGTACTCGGGATAGCCCGAGATCGCCCCCGATTCGACCGCCTTCAGCGCCACCGTTTCGGAGCCGAGGCTGAGGTCGCTTTTCACCGTGTAGCCGGCCGCCTTCAGCGCCTGCGCGTAGATTTCCCCGAGGATTTCCTGTTCGGGGAAGTTCTTCGAGCCGATCGTCAGGTTGACTTTGGCGTTTTCGGGATTCGACTGGATCGCCGTCCCGGTTTCGACTTCTTCGCTGGTTTCTTCACCGCCCGTTTCTTCGGTGGTGGTTTCGGCCGTGGTTTCTTCGCCGCTGGTCGTGTCGCCGCTACCCCCGCAGGCCGCGATCCCCACCGCCAGGGCGAGTGCCGCCACCAGCATCGCGAGCGCGGTCAACGGCTTCGTCATGTTGAACCTCACTGTGGTGCCTCCTCTTTCTCTTGGACATGGTGAAAAGGTCAGTTGGTCGCCTGCTGCAGCTTCAGGCCCTTCGAGGTCAGTCGCCGCTGCAGCGCCGCCAGCCCGAACTCGAAGATCAGCGCCAGGATCGCGGTGCAGATCGCTCCGGCGAGCACCCCGTTTTCGCCGTAGACGTTTTCGCCGAGGATGAATTCACCCAAGGTGGCAACGCCGACCAGCGGTGCAATCGTCGCCGTGGCGATGATGTTCACGCTTGCTCCTCGGACGCCCTGCATGATGCTCGGGACGGCGAGCGGCAGCTCGACCTTGCGCAGGATCTGCAACTCGGTCATTCCGGAGCCACGGGCGGCGTCGACGCTGGCGCGGTCGACCTGACGGACTCCGGTGAAGGCGTTGGTCAGGATCGGCGGGATCCCGAGCACCGCCAGGACCAGCACCAGGGTGCCGGTGCCGACGCCGATCACCACCGCCACCAGCGCGATCAGCGCCAGCTCTGGGATCGCGCGGCCGGCGTTGCCGAGGCCGACCGCAACCAGTTCGCCGACCCCCCGGTGGCCGAAGTAGAGGCCGACCGGGAGGGCGATCAGCAGCGCCAAGAGCAACGCCAGAATCGAGACTTCGACCTGGGTCGCGACGAGTTCGAGCACCTGGTCGATGCCGCCGACCTTGTTGCCGCCGGTGACGTTCGAGGTCTGTTCGCTGAAGATGAATTCGAAGGCGCCGCCGAACGAGTAGGCGGCAGGGGTGAGAAATGAGATGACCGCGCTCATATCGCCCTCACCCGCCGCCACGGCGTCAGGAACCGCTGGGCGATCAGCAGGATGGCGTCGAAGAGGAGCGCCATTAGGATCACGATCACGCCGGAGATCACGATCGTGGTCGGGAATTTGAGGTTCGCTTCGCCGAGGATCTGGGTGCCGAGACCGCCGCCGCCGGCGAAGACGGCGAGGGTCGCGATCGCGACCGTGCTGACGGTGGCGATCCGCAGCCCGGCGATGATCTCCGGCACCGCCATCGGCACCTCGACCTTCCAGAGGATCTGGCGGCTGGTCAGCCCCATCCCGCGCGCCGCGTCCCTGGCCGAGGCCGGCACGTTGTCGAGGCCGAGGACGACGTTGCGGTAGATGATCTGCAGCGTGTAAGCGGTGAGGGCGATGATCGCCGTTTCGTTACCGCGGCCGGTGACTGGCAAGAGCAGGAGGAAGAAGGCGAGGCTCGGGATCGCGAAGAGGATCCCGGTGCCGGCGAGGAGCGGCGGCCGCAGCCAGTGGACCCGGTGCCCGAGGATCGCCAGGGCGAAGGCGATCACGAAGCCGGCGACCACCGAGATCGCGACCAGCGCCAGCTGCTCCAGCGTTGGCGTCACGTAGCGATCGATGTGGTCGATAGCCCACTGGCCGCAGAACAGGTGGGTTTCGCTGGCCTGGCAGGGGAGGTTGCCTTCGGTCCGTTCTTTGAAGAAGCCTTCGCCGACTTCGCCGACCGCTGCCAGCGAGGGATGGGCGAAAGCTGCGCCGGCGCTAACCGGCATCAATTTCGCGCTCCACTCGCTCGCGCTCATCATCCCCGGAAAGGTCGCTCCCACGTTCCGCGCTCAAGGGCCGCTCCACTGCGTCGTACTCGTCGTTCTTCGCGTCGGGGGAGGCGAGGAACTCGGAGATGATCTCGACCGAGAGGATCCCGGCGATCGCGCCGGCGCGGTCGACCACGGCGGCGTACTGGACCCCGGCCTGGAGCAGGTCGGCAAGGGCGTCGCGCATCACGTCGTCGAGTTCGAGCACCGGGCCGAGCGGCCCGTCGGCGCTCTCGGGGACCGTCTCGG
>Ga0105249_10004557_pt1 | contig 11974 bp, 12 predicted proteins | sample KBSS44metaG_FD_81522 | JGI IMG/M metagenome (GOLD analysis project Ga0105249, IMG submission 81522) | Switchgrass rhizosphere microbial communities from Kellogg Biological Station, Michigan, USA - KBS S4-4 metaG | ecosystem: Host-associated > Plants > Roots > Rhizosphere > Soil | place... | reverse complement strand
GGTGCAGAGTGCCATCCGTCGCCAAGCCCTCGATCGTCGTCACTGTCGCTCCATCCTGCATTACGGCGAGCGTCAGGCAGGAATTTATGCGGCGCCCGTTCACCCGCACCGTACAGGCGCCGCACTGGCCGTGATCGCATCCCTTCTTCGATCCCGTCAGTCCCAGTTTCTCGCGCAGCGCATCGAGCAACGTCATCCTTGTATCGACCGCAAGGCGGTGTTGCCGCCCATTGATCTCAAGCGTGATATTGCTGATCCTGGGATCCATATGTTTTCCCACTGTAGTGGCTGTCTTTGCGGTTGCCGGCGCGATTGCCGCCACCACGGGCAAGGCCGTCGCACCCGCGGAGAGAAAGCTCCTCCGGCTTACGTCCAATATGCGTTCGTCGTCCATGAAAATGCGCTGCCGCCATCGACTCTGTTGATGGCGAAACTAACAGGCGAGGCGATTGTTCATCGCAATATCTACGATACCGTAACAACGCTGGCTTGCGGCGGCCGATTCTTCGTCTTAATCCGGAATAAAACCTGCCAATAGGGGTGAGCGGTCACACCCCGGAGAGGTCGCATGAGTCAGAATTGTTATCCTGTCCCAGCCGAATGGGCCAAGGACGCGTTGGTCGATCGCGCCAAATACGAAGCGATGTATGCCGAAGCTGCATCCGATCCGGACACGTTCTGGAAACGCGAAGCGGGACGCATCGATTGGATCAGGCAGTTTACCCGCGTAAAGGAAACGAGCTTCGACGAAGCGAATTTCGGTATCAAATGGTTTGCGGACGGCACGCTCAATGTCTCGGCTAATTGCCTTGACCGGCACCTTGCGGAGCGTGGCGACGAAATCGCGATATTGTGGGAAGGCGACGATCCCACCGAAAGCCGCGCCATCACGTATCAGGAGCTTCATGCCGATGTCTGTCGTTTCGCCAACGCGTTGAAGGACAACGGAGTCCGCAAGGGCGATCGGGTAACTCTTTATCTGCCGATGATTCCGGAAGCTGCTGTAGCCATGCTGGCGTGTGCCCGGATCGGGGCGATCCATTCCATCGTATTTGGCGGATTTTCCCCCGACGCCCTCGCCGGCCGTATTCAGGACTGCGATTCCAGGCTGGTGATAACCGCGGATGAAGGGTTGCGCGGCGGCAAGAAAGTGCCTCTCAAGGCTAATGTCGACGAGGCGCTGAATCATTGCAATTCGGTCGAACGGGTCATTGTCGTGCGGCGTACCGGGGGCGGCATCACGATGCAGCGCGGACGGGACATCTGGTATCACGTCGCGCTCGACGAGGCGGCCGCTGAATGCCCGCCCGAGCCGATGAATGCGGAAGATCCGTTATTTCTTCTCTACACATCCGGATCGACCGGAAAGCCAAAGGGTGTGCTGCACACCACCGGGGGCTATCTCGTCTGGGCCTCGATCACCCATCAGCTCGTATTCGACTACCGCCCGGGCGAAATCTATTGGTGTGCGGCCGACATCGGCTGGGTTACCGGCCATAGCTATGTCGTCTACGGCCCGCTCGCCAACGGCGCGACCACGCTGATGTTCGAAGGCGTGCCGAACCATCCCGATTTCAGCCGTTTTTGGCAGGTGATCGACAAGTATAAAGTGAGCATCTTCTACGCTGCGCCGACGGCGTTGCGTGCCCTCATGCGGGAGGGCGACGAATGGGTGAACAAGACGAACCGCTCGTCCCTCAAGCTGCTGGGGTCTGTCGGCGAGCCGATCAATCCCGAGGCATGGGAATGGTATTACAGGGTCGTCGGCAACAGCCGCTGCCCGATCGTCGATACCTGGTGGCAAACCGAAACGGGCGGCGCGATGATCACGCCCCTGCCGGGCGCCATCGATCTCAAGCCGGGCTCCGCCTCCAAACCTTTTTTTGGAGTGAAGCCGCAGATCGTCGATGCCGACGGCAAGGTGCTGGAAGGCGCGACGGAGGGCAATCTGGTCCTCACAGATTCCTGGCCCGGCCAGATGCGGACAGTATGGGGCGATGCCAAGCGCTTCTTCGAGACCTATTTCACGACCTATCCCGGCAAATATTTCACCGGCGATGGCTGCCGCCGCGATGAGGACGGCTATTACTGGATCACCGGGCGCGTGGATGATGTTATCAATGTTTCGGGTCATCGCATGGGCACGGCCGAGGTGGAAAGCGCGCTCGTCGCCCATGCCAAGGTTGCCGAAGCGGCGGTCGTCGGAATGCCACATGACATCAAGGGCCAGGGCATCTATGCCTATGTCACGCTCAACACCGGCGAAACGGGCGACGACGTCCTTCGCAAGGAACTCGTCCAATGGGTTCGCCATGAGATTGGCCCCATCGCGACGCCCGACGCCATCCAGTTCGCGCCCGCCCTGCCCAAGACCCGCTCGGGCAAGATCATGCGGCGCATCCTGCGCAAGATCGCGGAAGGCGACGTTTCCAGCCTCGGTGATACTTCAACGCTGGCGGACCCGACCGTCGTCGAAAGCCTGATCGAGAACCGGCAACCCACCTGAAAGTCTATAGACGAGGACCCGCTAGCTCGCCGCGACCACGACGTTCAAACGCTGATCTTCCCGCTCGTCATTATCGCGGTGCAGCATGAAAGCCCGAGCCGAATAGCGCACGGACAATTGCTGATGGGCCGATGCGGCTTCGGGTTCGTTGCACGCCAATGCCCTATGCGCCTCCTGGCGCGCGCGCATCATGCAATATTCGAGTTCCGTTCCCGACATGACGCTCTCTCCAATTTATTATGACTTTGACTATATACCCATTAACCATGTCTGTCTGGTGACAATTTTCTGCCGGACGACAGCTGGTGCAGCGGATGAGGCAAGGTGGCCACAACCCCTTAACAACAGGTAAAGATGATTCAGGAAAGTGGCCTGTTGATCCGCGACGGTGGCGGTTTCGCTTTGCGAAGTGACAGTGGGCGAACATTGCGACTCGAGCTGTCCCGCATGCCGGTGGATCTCATTGAAAAAAGGGTACGCATCTCCGGCGCACTGGATTCCGATGGAGTGGTCGCCGTCGAGGCCATTTCCGCTTGCCGGTAATAGGGCAAATGCCGGTGACGTTGATCGAAATGCAAAACCGCATAACCGTAAATTGTGCACTGCTTTCAATGAGCCGGACCAGTCTTGTTGCGACATCAGCGACCAGGCGCACATCCAATCGGGCCGGACTCTAATCACACTTGGAGGAAAATCAGGGGGTCATGTCACCGGCAATACCCACATTGGGATCAAATAATTCAGCAGTGGTGGGTTTGTTTGGCATTATTTACCTCTATGATTTGGATCAGCATTTTCAATACGGATTGGCGTTCCATTTTTTGGGCATCCGCTTAACAGCAAATCCACCTCCAAATTCACCCAAGACGATATTTTTCTAATATAGTTTTCTGTCAAAACAGTATTATCGCTTGGTAGTTCATTTGCTTCAAGCACTTCGAACCCATATGATAACATCCCGGTCATGTCTGCGTTCTGCGGGTCGCCAGGACAGATATTTCCATCCAATCGATCGGTAAAATTAAGAGAGTTTATGTAACCGCCTTCAACTCGCTTATCATTATGATTTACGAATCCGATCGCTATTGTATGCTTTCTTGGGTTCTGTGATCCTACTATATCGTCGCAGGTCAGTCGTTTATTTATACCACTCGAAACTGTAATATTATATCTACGGATCTTTTGGACATTCCGGATTATTTCTGGAAAAATAACTGTCCTAGAGTATTTCTGATATTCGCCTTCGTTCGCTATTGGCGAGATAAATATTAAATTAACATTTTTTACCTTTGGTTCGCAGTATTTATATGTCCGTCCAGCCGGATAGAATTCTTGTGGAATATTACGAATGCGAATCCAGCGAACAGTCAACCACGATCCCGCTACGGCAATCACTAAAACAAGTAGAATAAGTGCTATTTTTTTTAGAGAAAAAGACCTCATCACCATTTTCCCATCGGATTGAGCAGATAGTCTGAGACATTGCCTCGATAGTGCAACCCACTTATCGACGCAGCTCGTTCACTCTCCAGTACGAGTATCAATGGCGGCTTGGACTTGAGCATTGCTGTTTATCGTCCAGGACCTAAGAGGCGTGGAAAGGGAAGGATCGTCCAAAAACCAACTCTGCTGAGCATACTCGTAAGAGACGTTGTTGAATTGAGATACTGTTACGATCGCCCCAGGCGCCGCTGCTACACCCCGCCCCGCCACAAACAGATTCGAAGCAGCAGTTTTGTTAGTCATCGCCCACGCCTCCAATTCTGATACGAAAATCGGTATTTTTAGTTCTCATGTTATTAGATATTCTTAATGAAAAACATTTGTACAACATTATTTCTTTCGTTGATCGAACAATAGCGTCAACATCGTATTTTCTAACGTGATATGTCTTATTATATGAAACCGAACCTAAGTATAAATAACTTGCGTTATCCAGAATAATCTAGTGCTTACTTGGGCATAAATTACCAGGATGTCCATGAAAGACTGAAACCCTTATCTGGTCTTTCTCTTGAAACACAATCATAGAATTATAGTATATTTTCTGCATTGGTGAATTGTAACACCATACCGGGAATTAATACTCCCCAATTTTCTTTATATTTATTACGGGATATTTTTCTTTTACGTTGTGGCAAATTAAATTTATTATTTTCTGAGTGTTTTTATAATCTAATTTATTTTTTACATTATTTCTATCGTAGACAAATCCAATATTTAAAGTCTTGGCGTCTTGATCGCACATTAAGGTGTCGGGAGGAATAATACCGACGGCTTTCGGTTGAAGAAGACGATGAAGTTCATATACCGATGCCGCTAGCGCAGTTAGCAACATTAGGGCTGTTAATTTTGACGCGCGAGAGAGTTTCATCATTCCCTCCCCGCTTCACTGAGTAAACCAGCCCCAGCTTCTCATCCTCGACCGCGTCCGAGCTGATGCTCTCGACATGCCCCGGCACGGTGCCAAACCGGGTGAACGGGAACGCCTCGAGCTTGAGCGCGACCGCCTGGCCTTGCCGCACGAACCCCATATCTTTGTTGAGCAGCTTGACCTCGGCGACCAGCGTGCCGCCCTTGGGCACGATCACTATGATCGGCTTGGCGGCTTTGACCACGCCGCCTATCGTGTGCACCGCCAGCTGCGCCACTATGCCGTCGGTGGGCGCGGTCAGCGTCTGCAAGCTCGACCGCTGGGTCGCCTTGGTCAACTCCTCGCGCCGGAGATTGGCCTCGGCCTCTGCTTTGGCAAGATCGTTGAGGATGCGCGCTCGCGCCTCTGCGCGGCTCTCGCTGACATTACTGCCGGCACTCGCCATCTGCGCTTCGGCCTTGCTCGTAGTCTCGATGGTCGGGGAGACAGGATTCGAGCTATGCCTTTCCAACCCCAACCTGCGGCGCATTCGGAACCGAGAAAATATATATTACCAACATAATTACCAACGGATAGCGGACACTGCGGGGAGCCCGACCTCCCGATAGCTGAAAACGCCGCGGATGTCCTGTCATTCGGCTCGCAAGCTCATGTTGACCAAGACGCGAATAGACGCTCTCGTTGGAAAAAGAAGATTGGTGCTGGCAGCCAAGCGGCCCACACGAGCCGGTCAAGGAATGGTGTTCCGTCGCTCGTATTCTCATGAGCGTTTCTCATAATCGGCCCCGAACTCTCATTGGTCTCAAGCCACGGCAGGCAGGATGCTGGGTTCGGATATGCTATTGGAACAGTCGGTGTGTGACGTCATTATGCCCTCGCTCGACCCGTTGCGCCGGTTTATCGGCAACTTGGACGGCATCGTCCGCACCGGCGACGAATCGCTGATCCTGGCCCAAGGCAGAAAGGCGCTTGCAAGGCTCGTGGCGCGCAATGACTGGCTTCCGCCAAGCTACGCCGCGCCGGATCGCGAACGCTACCGTCAGTATCGGCTATATGGCGACCCCGCCGGGCGTTATTCGATCGTCAGCTTCGTTTGGGGACCTGGGCAATATACGCCCATCCACGATCATACCGTATGGGGGCTTATCGGCGTGTTGCGCGGTGCCGAGATCGCCGAAAGTTTCGCGCTGGGTACAGCTGGCCTGGAGCCGGGGACCAAGCAACGGCTCGACGCCGGCGCAGTCGACGCGGTGTCTCCGCGGATCGGCGACATCCATCGCGTTCGGAATGCCCATAACGATCGTGTATCGATCAGCATCCACGTCTACGGCGCCGACATCGGCATGGTCCACCGCCATGTTTATGACGAGACCGGCGGGAAAAAGGCTTTCGTCTCCGGCTATGCCGAGGCGCCCGTTCTTCTGATCTGAAGAGGTGAATTTGAATCCGGCCTGCTCTCCTGCCGATGTTCGGCGCGCGCTGCTGCTGCGCAACGAAATCGCTTTGCTCGACCTGCGGACGGAGGCCGCTTTCGCAACCGGCCATCCGCTGTTCGCCGCCAATCTCGCGGCCGACCGGATCGCGCTGGAGGCGCCCGTTCGGCTGCCGCGACGCGAAGTCCCGATCGTGATCTATGATGACGGCGAAGGGCTGGTGGACCGGGCTCGCGCCAGTCTCGGCGCGCTCGGCTATTCCAACATTGCGTCGCTGGAAGGCGGCCTCGGCGGCTGGGCGGAGGCGGGCTATGAGTTGTTCGAGGACGTCAACTCCTACTCCAAGGCGTTCGGCGAGTTGGTCGAGGCGCGGCGGCACACGCCGTCCTTGTCGGCGCAGGACGTCGCCGCGCTGATCGAGGAGAAGGCCGATATCGTCATCGTCGATGCGCGTCGCCCCATCGAATATGCGACGATGAACATCCCCGGCTCGCTGAGCAGCCCGGGCGCGGAACTGGTGTTGCGAGCTGGGGCTGTCGCGCCCGATCCTGATACCACGATCATCGTCAACTGTGCAGGGCGCACCCGGTCGATCATCGGTGCCCAGTCGCTGGTCAATGCCGGCATCAGCAATCGGGTGTTCGCCCTGCGCAACGGAACGATCGGTTGGTCGCTCGCGGGGCAGGCACTCGAACATGGCGCGGATCGCCATGCGCCGAGCGGCGATGCGGACAGTGCTCGTGACGCGGCCCGCGCCGTTGCCTATCGCGCCGGGGTGCGCCGCTTGTCCGCGGCCGATGCCAAGATCCTCGCCGCCGATCACCGCCGCACGCTCTATCGCTTCGATGTACGCACCGCGGAGGAATATGCGGCTGGCCATCTCCCGGGCTTCCGCCATTATCCAGGGGGGCAGCTGGTACAGGAGACCGACATGGCCGCGCCTGTCCGCGGTGCCCGGATATTGCTTGCCGACGACCTCGGCTCGCGAGCCGACATGACCGCCTCCTGGCTCGCGCAGATGGGATGGGAGGTCTATGTCCTCGACAGCTTCCAGGCGCCGCTGGAAACCGGAGCGGATCATCCGCTTCCGCCGGTTCCCGTCGCCGATCGCTACAAGCGTCCTTATGAGGGGACCGACAATGCCCGCGAGGCGATGCAGGCCTACCTCGATTGGGAATATGGCCTGATCGCGCAACTCGAACGCGACGCGACCCACGGCTTCTATGTGATCTGATCAAAAAGCAGCGGCCCCGCCGATATGGCGGGGCCGCTGCCTTCCGTGCGCCTCAGGCTGCTGCGCTGTCGAGGGCTCGTATCGGCGTTACGGGCTCGGCGGCGGTCCGCTTGTTGGTCGGGATCGGCAGGCCGAGATTGCCGCGCAGGGTGCTGTGCTCATATTCGGTACGGAACAGGCCACGCTCCTGCAGGATGGGCACCACTTCCGCCGTGAAGCGGCGGAACTGGCTTGGATGACCGGCGTGGATGTTGAGGCCGTCCAAGGCGCGCCCTTCGAACCAGCGCTGAATCTCGTTCGCCACGGTTTCGGCCGAGCCGACAAACGGGCTGCGCACCTGCGCGCGGGAGCCCTCCACCACCTGCCTGAGCGTAAGGCCGTTGGCCACCGCCGTGTCGGTGATCTTCTTGGCTTGGGTGAAGAAGCTGTTGTGCGCCAGCTCGAGCGCCTGGGCGGGGAAGGGCGCGTCGAGGTCATATTGGCGGAAATCGTGCCAGCCGAAGCTGCGGCCGAGCTCGCCCAGCGCGCGTTCGAAGCTATGATCCTGTTCCCGGTAATGCCGCTCTATCGCGCGAGCCTCGTCGTCATTGTCGCCGACCGTGACGGTGAATCCGGGCAGGATCACGATCTCGTCGGGGTTGCGCCCCAGCTTCGCCGCCCTGCCCTTGAGATCGGCATAGAAGGCTTGCCCCTGCTCGATCGACCGCGCATGGGTGAAGATGCCGTCGGCGATGGCAGCACCGAGATCGCGCCCCTGCTCGCTGTCGCCGGCCTGGAAGATGACGGGCTCGCCCTGCGGCGAACGCTCGATGTTCAGCGGCCCGGTGACCGAGAAGAATCGTCCCTTGTGGTTGAGCGCGTGGAGCTTGGTCGGATCGAGGAAGACCCCGGTCTCGCGGTCGCGGACGAAGGCACCGTCCTCGTAGGAACGCCACAGGCCGCGCGCTACGTCGAGGTATTCATGCGCACGACCGTAGCGCGTGTCATAATCATAATGTTCGTCCTTGCCGTAGTTGCCGGCGGTGCCCGCGTCGCCGCTCGTCACGACGTTCCAGCCCGCCCGACCACGACTGATGAGATCGAGCGAGGCCAAGCGCCGGGCAAGATTGTAGGGATCGTTGTAGGATGTCGTCGCGGTTGCAATCAGGCCGATATGCTTGGTCGTGACCGCCAGCGCCGACAGCAGCGTCAACGGCTCGAGCCGGTTCAGATAGTGCGGTGGCGAGTGCGGCGTGATGAACTGGCTGTCGACGATGAACACCAAGTCGAATTTGGCCCTCTCAGCGGCCTGGGTGACTTCGATATACCAGTCGATGTTCACGCTGGCATCGAGCGGAATCTCGGGATCGAGCCAGCGATGATGTTCCCCGGGTCCGCCGACGCCAGTGGGAACCAGGCCCAGCTTGAGCTGTCTTTTTGTCATGAATGTCACTCCTTGAAGATTATGGTGGGGGGCGCCGAGATCGGTGTCAGGAAAGCGCCGAATGACGGTCGCGTCGCTTCACGGCCTGCGCGCGGAGGGGACTGAGCGCCGCAAGCACCTCATCGGGCTCGACACGGTCGAGCCAGTCGGGACTGATGGCAGCGAACCGGACCCGGTGCCCCGGATCGACGATGATTACCGCGGGCTGGGGCAGCTCCCAGCTGCCCGTTCCCGCCTTCTCTCCGATCCAGCCGGGCGGCGGCGGCTCGGGTGTCGACAGCGGCGTGAAGGTCAGCCCCAGAGCGTGCGCGAGGCGATTGTCGCGATCGGTGGCGACAGTCAGGTCGAGATCATGACGAACGCGGATCGTGTCGAGCTTTTCTGGAGGCTGCGGGCTGATCGCCACCAGCGGGACAGCAGCAGCGCGCAGTGGAGCCGACAAGGCACGATCATAATAGGGCAAGGCGATATTATCCGCCGGACAATCGGCAAACCGGACGAAGATCAGAACGGCCGGGCCGTTGGTCAGCAGCTCTTCAGAGAACAGAGTTCCACCGCGCGTATCGTCCAGTTCGAATGCCGGGACGATGTCGCCGGGCTTGACCGTCGCGCGCGGGTCGAAATCATCCAGCAGCGCCTGCCGCTGGGCGAGATTTTCCGCCAGATCCTTGGCTGACCAGCTCCGTTCGCGCTCCCTCTGGAGCGACGCAAAGCGGGCCGCGAGGCTGTCGTTCGTAGAATTGGTCGCCATGGTTCCTATCCCTCGAAGCCGGTGGAGAATGTCGGATCGAAGCTATCGGGGGGCGGCTGCCGGGACCAACGAGAAGGGCGTTGGATCCATCAGTCCAACTCATAAGGCGAGATTGCGGCCGACGATCTGCTCCCGCGCCAGGGCCATCAGCCTGCGCGTCGCGCGGCCGCCGTTCGTCCCGCGAAGGATGCACCCGATCTCCGGCAGCTTCGGCAGCGTCTCGAGGGGTAGCGGCTCGGCGCCCGGCAGGAATAGCGGCGTGCGGCAGGTGAGCCCGAGCCCTCCTTCGACCGCCGCACGCAAGGTCGACAGGTTCGGGGTCTCGATAGCGATGCGCCAGGGCCGGCCGGCAGCGTCGAGACTGGCTATGGCGGCTTCCCTGAAGCGGCATGGCTTTTCGAGCACAGCAAGCGGCACCACCTCGCGCTCAACCAGAGCGGCATCGCCATACCAGATCATCGGCGCCTTTGAGATGGCATCACTTTCGCCGGCGTCGCTATAGCCGATCACGATGTCCAACTCGTCCCGCCCTAGCAGGCTAAGCAGCTCGTTGGTGCCCGCCACGCGCGCGAAGAGCTGGGAATCGGGGTGAAGTTCGGCAAAGCGGGCAAGCACGCCACTAAGCAGCGCCTCGGCGAAATCCTGCACCATGCCGATCCTGATCGGCCCGGTGAACTGGCCCGAGCCGACCGCGCTGACCGCTTCGTCGTGAAGCGCCAGCACGCGGCGGGCATAATCGAGCATCAACGTGCCGGCGGGCGTCAGCGACAATCTGCGGCCGTCGCGGACGAACAGGCTCTGCTGGAGCAACTCCTCGAGCTTGCGGATCTGAAGGCTGAGTGCCGATTGGGTGACGAACACCCGATCGGCGGCTTGCAGCATCGATCCGGTGTCGACGATCGCGACGAAGCTCCGGAGCACATTTGTCGGCAGATTTACGGGCATAACTAAATCTACCAAATCGGTAGATTATATATAGGAGGAAAAAATTGGGGCCGGTAAAGCTCTGCCAGCGAAGGAGCTTGCCAAGCCGAAAGCCGGCGCGGCAAGCCTTTCATCGGCGGGCGTGCCGATCAGATCTCGGCGTAGATCGGTTCGTCGGCGATCAATATCCGCTCCATCACGCGCGGATAGTCTCCATAGTTACGGACGGCATAGTGCAGCGAGCCGCGATTATCCCAGAAGGCGACTGAGCCCGGTTTCCAGGAGAAGCGCACCTGATATTCGGGGCGCTTATACTGGTCGACGATCTCCTCGACGAGCCGCCGGGATTCCGCCAGCTCTAGGCCGAGGATCTGCGGATTGAGTGTCGAGTTCACCCAGAGGATTTTCTGGCCCGACTCCGGGTGGGTGCGCACCACCTTATGCGCGATGATCGGATAGTCGATACCCAGCGGCACCAAAAAGCGGCGGAAATCATGGGTTACGTAGAGATTTTCCAGCCGCTCCTTCAGCTCGTCGGACAAGCCCTCATAGGCCTGGTGCGCATCGACCCAGATCGTATCGCCACCCACCTCGGGTAGGTCGACCGCGCGGAGCACCGCGCCCCAGCTCGGATCGAGCCGCCAGCTCGTGTCGCTGTGATAGATGTCGCCACGCTTCGCATAGTCGTGGACCTCGTACTTCTTGAAGTCCTCGGCCGCGATCTTGTGGATCGAGGCGATCTTTTGATCCCGATTCGGGCTCGGATGCGTATAGGGCGTGCCGAACTGTTGCGCGAAGCTGGTTTGGGCGCCGTTGTCGAGTTGCTGATCGCGGAAAAAAACGACCTTATGTTTGACCACCGCCACGCGGATCGCATCGCGCGTGGCCGGATCGAGCGGTTTGCTGATATCGATGCCGTGGATCTCCGCGCCGATGAGCGGCTGAACCGGACGAATGTCGAGAAGGTCGTTCAGTCGATTGTCGATTTTCGTCGCAGAAGCCGTGGTCATGATCCGAATCCTTTCTGATCTCTTCCCACGAAATTTCTAAGCGATTTCAAATCGGTCCGGATATGATTGCTTCGGCGTTCCTATGAGTAATTCTGAACCCCGACAATCAAATGCGGGGATTCAGTTGGTCGGCAGGGCGAGCCGTCCATCGGCAGGGCGATCGTCTTCGAGGCGCAGGACGGAGTCGAGCAGGCGCCGCGTATAGGGATGGGCGGGCTGGTCGATGAGTTCGCGGGTCGGGCGGCTTTCGACGATCCGGCCCTGGTAGAGCACCGCCACGCGATCGGCGATGCCGGCGATCGACCCCAGATCGTGCGAG
>Ga0105249_10004554_pt1 | contig 11976 bp, 6 predicted proteins | sample KBSS44metaG_FD_81522 | JGI IMG/M metagenome (GOLD analysis project Ga0105249, IMG submission 81522) | Switchgrass rhizosphere microbial communities from Kellogg Biological Station, Michigan, USA - KBS S4-4 metaG | ecosystem: Host-associated > Plants > Roots > Rhizosphere > Soil | place... | reverse complement strand
CTCACCGAGAAAACTGTCGCCAAACTCAAGGAATACGCCCAGGCCTAAGTGCCTGCGACTCGAAATGCCAATGCGTTACGGGCACTTTGAAGTACCTAGCGTGACCGTGCGGCCTAATGCATCTCTGGTAACGAACTTGCGATAATTTCTGTAGCCAGGCACTGAGTCGCTCATCTTCCAACGTCTCCGGTATCAGCAGAGCTTTCGGCCGTCTTGCGTTTTGGCTTCACTCAGTAAAGTCGAACCAGCATATAGCATCGCCTTCGATGTCGTTCTTGGGCACATGCCCGAGCGCCGCGATCGCGCTATCGATTTTTTGCATGGCCGACGATTTGTTGAGCGCCCATGGAACGAAAATAGCTGGGCCATCGGCATGCTCTATGGTGCCCGGACGCACGCCGCTGTCCCACAGTTCACCAATGAGCTGCATCACTGCGGTGCGCTCGGCATCAGCATGCAAATCTGCGGGATGTAGCGCGTGCACTGCCCCGTACAACCAAAAAAAGCCAATCCAATCTTCGTTTTGTGCATAGCGCACAAGGGATTGCACGACTTTAGCGCGGGTTAGGTTTTTGCCTTCGATGAATGGAAGCACCATATCTTCAGCATAGCACTTGTTATGATAATTGCTATCCGTTGAGCCGCCACAGCTAGCACTCTTGACGAACGAGTGCTAATTTTTTATGATAGAGCCATGATGACTCCACAAAACAGCATGCTTGTGCCAACCGTTATCGAGAGTGATGGCCGCGTCGAGCGCGCCTACGATATTTACAGTCGCTTACTCAAGGATCGTATCGTGTTCCTCGGCACGGCGGTTGAACAAACCAGTGCTAACCTGATCGTCGCACAGCTGCTTTTCTTGCAAGCCGAAGACGCCAAAAAAGACGTTTTCCTGTACATCAACAGCCCAGGCGGCAGCGTCTACGACGCCATGGCTATCTACGACACCATGCAGTTCATTACCAACGATGTCCAAACCGTTGGTATTGGCATGCAGGCCTCGGCAGCAGCCTTTCTGCTGAGCTCGGGCGCCAAAGGCAAGCGCTTTATCTTGCCTGAGGCTACGGTGATGATTCACCAACCCTCCAGCGGCACGCGCGGCAAGGTAACCGACATGGAAATTGACCTCAAAGAATCGCTGCGTGTCAAGCACCGCTTGAATGAAATTATGGCCGCCAACACTGGCCAGAAGATCGAAAAGATCAAGACCGACATGGAGCGCGACTATTGGATGACCGCCACCGAAGCCAAAAAATACGGCTTGGTCGACAAGATTATTACCGCTCCACCCAAAGCCTAACGCTAACGCTTGAATATCGGTGAAGGGTGGCATACAATTGACCCCCGTGATTAACTAGCGAAGGGATTCCTATGACTGTTGCCCATGGCGAGCCGTGTGGCTCTTTTTTTGATGCTACTGCCCTCGAAGTAACCGGTCATGCGATTGATGTGACGCGCTACGCGCCAAGTACGCTCGGACTGGCAGAAGGTGCCACGCCCGGGCATAATTACACATTAACGGCGATGGCTATTGCCGCTTCGCTGGCCCGGTCGTACCAGACGCATGACGGCCGGCCGGTGGCAACCGAAGCGTTGGCCAAGGAGATTGCGGCGGACAGCGCCGGCACACACTTTGTAGCTCGTCTAGCTGGACAGGGTGGCATGGCCTTCAGCGACTCAATTGTGGCCTGTTTGTATACCGAGCAAGATCCAGACGAAATCGCACCTGTCCTGCTGGTGAACGCGCTTGAAGTGCCGCTGCGCTACGTCAGTAAGGCGAAGGATACCGACAATGAAGATGCTGCCAGCGAAAGTGACAGTGAAGAAGATAGAGGTGCACTGGGGCGATTCGCTGCATCGGCGCTCTTGCATTGCCTAATAAAGAACCAGCCCGATGACACGACGGTCCTCTTTTTATTGCGCCGTGACGGTGCGGAAACGCGCGGGCCTTATTTTGAAAGTCTGGGCGTTGAAGTTGGTAAGCTCGCAGCGGCGCATCAATCACCACGGCTATTAGGAACAATCATGGTCGGTGACCTCAAGCGACAGCTAGAAATGCAGTACGGCTTACGCCACGAGCCCGCCACTCCCCAGTCGATATTGCATAAAATGCTTGACACGTGACACATCCTCCCGCATACTCTTACCCTAAGAAGTAGTGTAAGCATGGGCAGTGCTGGAGTTGCGACAACAATGCAAATCATCAAAACGGCGCCAAAAACACCTGGCTTAGTAACCTTCGCGCGCAAAACACTTAACACATTAAGTTATTACTAAGCACCCGGGCGTTTTTGCCTGGGTACCTGTCTGTCACTGCCGGACAGGGTAAATAAGGAACTGCTGCATTTATGGCGAAAAGCACCAAGACCGCATCTACCAACAGCGCTCGCGTGTACTACACTCGTCAAGATGACGCCATCGACCTCGGAAACTTGGTCGACCACCAGAACAAATCATTCCAATGGTTTGTTGATGAGGGATTAGGCGAACTCTTGGCTGAAATTAGTCCGATCGACGACTACACTGGGACTAAGCTCAGCTTAACCTTCAAGGGTTATCACTTTGAAGACCCCAAGATGAGCGAGGCCGACGCCCGCGAAAACAACGTCAGTTACGAGGCGCCACTGAAGGCAACCGTCGAGCTGACCAATAAAGTCACCGGCGAAGTCAAAGAGCAGGAAATCTACCTCGGCGACTACCCGGTCATGACCAAGCGCGGTACATTTGTGATTAACGGTGCCGAGCGCGTGGTGGTCAGCCAGCTGATCCGCTCCTCGGGAGTCTTCTTTACTGCCGACCAACACGGGGCTACCAATTTGTACGGTGCCAAGGTTATTCCAAGCCGTGGTGCCTGGCTTGAGTTTGAAACCGCCGCAGCCGGCGGTCTCTTTGTAAAAATTGACCGCAAGCGTAAGATTGCCGTCACCACCTTGCTGCGCGCCCTCGGCATGACCGAAGCACAGATGAAGGATACTTTTAAGCACGTTGACACAGGTAAGATCAGCCATATCGAAGCCACCCTCGACAAAGATCCGACGCGCGGCCAAAGCGACGCGCTGATTGAGGTCTATCGCCGCCTACGGCCCGGCGACCTCGCCACTGTCGATAACGCCAAAGCCTTGATCGAAAATATGTTCTACAACTTTAAACGATTTGATTTTTCGCGCGTCGGTCGTTACAAAATCAACAAACGACTCAACTTAGATGTTCCAAACACAACCGAGAATCGCGTTATGCGCCTCGACGACCTTGTGGCCATTGTGGCTGAGCTAATTCGCCTCAACAATACCCAAGAGCCGGGCGACGACATTGATTCATTGGCGAACCGTCGCATCAAGATGGTCGGCGAGCTCGTGCAGCGCCAATTCCGCATCGGCTTGCTGCGCATGGAGCGCAACACCAAAGACCGCATGAGCATGAGCGAAATCGAAACCGTGACCCCTGGCCAGCTCATTAATGCGCGTCCGGTAGTTGCTGCTGTTCGGGAATTCTTTGCCAGCTCGCAGCTGTCACAGTTCATGGACCAGATTAATCCGTTGTCAGAGTTGGCGCACAAGCGTCGTCTCAGCTCCATGGGTCCTGGTGGTTTATCTCGTGAGCGAGCCGGTTTTGAAGTCCGTGACGCCCACGCGACACACTACGGCCGCATCTGTGCTGTCGAAACCCCCGAAGGCGCCAACATTGGACTCGTTTCCAACCTGGCCAACTACGCTCGTATTAACGACTATGGATTTATCGAAACGCCGTACCGCAAAGTCATTAACGCTGTAGCGCCGAAGGATGCCGCTGGCCACATTGCCAGCGTTGATCTGGAAGACGAAAAGGGCAAAGTGATCGTTAAGGCCGGCAAGACTATCACCAAGGACGACGCCGCCAAGCTCGCCAAGGTCGAAGGCCGGGTCACCTGGCCGGTCAAGGCTCGCGTAACAAGCACGGTTGTCTATTTGGATGCTGCCGCCGAAGACAGCGCTGTCATTGCCGGTATCGGTAACGAACTCGACGACGATGGCTATTTCGTATCTGAGCGCGTTGGTGCACGCACCAACCTGAAGCCAGGCGAAGCCGACGCCAACGACGTCACGCATATGGACGCCGCCCGTAACCAGATTATTGGTTCGAGCGCCGGCCTGATCCCGTTCATCGAAAAGAACTACGTCTACCGCTCCTTGATGGGTAGCAATCAGCAGCGCCAAGCCGTGCCGCTCATCCAGCCATCTTCCCCGATTGTCGGCACCGGTTTGGAAGGCGACGCCGCCCGCAACACCGGTCAGATGATTCTAGCTGAGGCTGATGGTGAAGTCACCAAGGCTAGCGCTCAAGAGGTAACCGTCAAGTATGCCGAAGGAAGCATTACCTACGAGCCGCAGCACTTTATCCGCAGCAACGAAGGTACGAGCATTAACCAAAAAGTGGTTGTGAGCACCGGCGACAAAGTTAAAACTGGTGATGTCCTCGTTGAGGGCATGTCGATCCAAAACGGTGAGCTGGCTCTCGGTAAGGACCTGATTGCTGCCTTCATGCCTTGGGGCGGTTACAACTTTGAGGACGCCATCATCATTAGCCGCAAGCTGGTCGAAGATGATACCTTAACTAGCATCCATATCGTTGATTTTATGATTGAAGTCCGCGAAACCAAGCTGGGGCCAGAAATTGTCACCCGCGACATTCCGAACGTTTCCGAGGACGCCCTGCGCCACCTCGATGATGACGGCATTGTCCGTATCGGTGCCGAAGTGCATCCCGGTGACATCTTGGTTGGTAAAATTACTCCGAAGGGTGAGCAAGAACTCTCCTCAGAAGAGCGTCTACTGCGCGCCATCTTTGGTGAAAAAGCAAAGGAAGTCCGCGACACCTCACAGCGCATGTCCAACGGCAAGCACGGTAAGGTTGTGGGCGTCAAAGTCTTCAGCCGCGAAAATGGCCACGAATTGAAGGCCGGCGTCTTGATGCAAATTCAGGTCTTTGTGGCCCAGATGCGCAAGATCAGCGTCGGAGACAAGCTCGGTGGTCGTCACGGTAACAAGGGTGTTATCGCCCGTATTCTGCCCGTCGAAGACATGCCGTTCCTGGAAGACGGGACGCCGGTTGACATTATCCTCAACCCGCTCGGTGTGCCAAGCCGTATGAACCTTGGCCAGTTGTTTGAGACGCACCTTGGCATGGCAGCGCGAGCCCTCGGTTTGCACGTTGCCAGTCCCTCGTTTAACGGTGTGCCAGTCGAAAAGATTCAATCTTTGCTCAAGGAAGCTGGCTTGCCCGAAGACGGCAAACAGCAGCTCTTTGATGGCCGCACCGGTGAAGCGTTCCAAGAGCGCACCACGGTCGGAAGTATGTACATGATCAAGCTCAACCACATGGTGGCCGACAAGATCCACGCCCGCTCCACCGGTCCATACACCATGGTTACCCAACAGCCGCTCGGTGGTAAGGCACAAAACGGTGGTCAGCGCTTTGGAGAAATGGAAGTCTGGGCCCTCGAAGCCTACGGCGCTGCTGCTACATTGCAAGAAATGTTGACTATTAAGTCTGACGACGTCTACGGACGCTCCAAAGCTTACGAGTCGATTATCAAGAAAACCGAAATTGTCGGTCCCAAGGTACCAGAAAGCTTCAATGTGTTGGTTAAGGAGCTGCAAGGTCTGGGCCTCAAGGTCGACCTTGTGTCCTCCAACAAAGTTGTTGACGCCGAAGAAGTGCTCGCCACTAACGTCCGTGACGAAGCGGCACACCTCTCAGATGTTGAGGTACCAGCTCCCGTCATTGCCGACATCGACGTTACCGAAGACGCCGCCGTTGACGAATTCATGGTCATGGAAGACGAAATTAGCGACGATATGACCGAAGTAGGCACCGACGAAGACCTGAGCTTGGTCGCCCAGTCGACCGACATGCCCCTTCAAGATGGAGATGACACCGATATTGACACTGAAGAAGAGAAGGAGGTAGCGTAATGCGTCGCTATTCATACGGCACCAACATTGCTGATTTTGATGCGGTTCGCTTGGCTGTTGCCAGCGCTGCCGACATCCTCGAATGGTCATACGGCGAAGTTACCAAGCCAGAGACGATCAACTACCGCACCCAAAAACCAGAGCGCGACGGTTTGTTCTGCGAGCGCATTTTTGGGCCGGTCAAGGACATCAACCCGCACGACGCCAAATACAAGGGCGTGCGCAGTCGCGAAGCCGCCGTCGACAAGAACGGCGAACTGGTTACCAAGAGCATCGTTCGCCGCGAACGCATGGGTCACATCAGCTTGGCTGTGCCAGTGGCGCACATCTGGTTCCTGCGCGGTACGCCATCGGCCATCGGCCTCCTACTTGGTGTTACCGTCAAGAATCTGGAACGCGTGGCCTACTTCGCCAGCTACATCATCAAGCGGGTTAATGGCAAAAAGCGCGACGAATTGCGTGCTGACCGCGAAGCCCAATACGCCGCCGCCAAAGAAGCTATTAAGCTCCGCTACGAAAAAGAAGCCGAAGCTGCCGACGCCAACGTTCGCGCCCTGGCCGAAGCCCAAACCAAAGAAATGGCCGAAGTGGACAAAGAGTGGGAGCAGTTCAAAGCCCAGCTCGATGGCCTCGAGAAGCTGCACCTGATCAGCGAAGCCGACTATCGAGCCTTGCCGGATGAGCTCCGCTCGCTGGTAGAAGTTGGCATGGGCGGTGGTGCGCTCAAGAACTTGCTCGACGAAATTGACCTTAAGGAGCTGATCGCCGAACTCACCAAAGAGGCTGACGACGCCAAGGGTCAACGTAAGAAGAAACTCCTCAAGCGCCTTCGCTTGCTAGAGAGCATGGAGCGCGCCAACATCGAGCCATCGAGCATGTGCGTCAGTGTTCTGCCGGTGATTCCTCCAGATCTTCGCCCGATGGTGCAGCTGACCGGTGGCCGCTTTGCGACCTCTGACCTCAACGACCTGTATCGCCGTGTCATTAACCGCAACAACCGTCTCAAGAAGCTCATCGAGCTGAACGCGCCGGAAGTTATTCGCCGCAATGAACAGCGCATGCTGCAAGAAGCCGTTGATGCCTTAATCGATAACAACAGTACTCGCTCCGGCCGCGCCGTGGCCGCGACTGGTCAACGCCGCCGCCTCAAGAGCTTGTCAGACATGCTCAAGGGTAAGCAGGGTCGTTTCCGTCAGAACTTGCTTGGTAAGCGCGTGGATTACTCTGGTCGTTCGGTTATCGTAGCCGGCCCAGAGCTCAAGATTAGCCAATGTGGTCTACCTAAGATGATGGCGCTTGAATTGTTCAAGCCATTTGTGATCGGCGAACTGATTTTCCGCGAGCAAGCCCACAACATTCGCAGTGCCACGCGCATGATCGAGACCGGCGAAACCGCTGTCTGGGACGCCCTAGACGAAGTCATTAAGGGCAAGTACGTGCTCCTCAACCGCGCACCATCCTTGCACCGCTTGTCGATTCAGGCGTTCCAACCCGTTTTGATTGAAGGCCGTGCTATTCAGCTGCACCCGCTTGTGTGTAAAGGTTTCAACGCCGACTTCGATGGTGACCAAATGGCTGTACACTTGCCGCTTTCTGACGAAGCGCAGACTGAGGCTCGCGAAATTATGGCTGCCAATGCCAACTTGCTTAAGCCCGCCGACGGTACGCCGATCTTGCACATTGAGCAGGATATGGTGCTCGGTTGCTACTACCTGACCTACGAACGCGCTAGCGTCAACCAACCATCTCGCCGCTACCAGCACCTCGAAGAGGCCCTGATGGCCCTCGACGCTGATGTGATCAAGCTGCAGAGCCGCGTGAGCCTGCCATTCCGTGGTCAAATCCGCGAGACAACCCTCGGCCGCGTCCTGTTCAACGAAGTCTTCCCTGCGGATTTCCCCTTCCAAGACGAACCAATGACCAAGAAAAAATTGCAGCACGTCATGGCGCTGGTTTACCAGCTCTACGGCCAAAGTAAAACCGCTGAGATTGCTGACGAACTCAAGGACCTCGGGTTTGAGTACGCCACTCGCTCTGGTATCTCCATGGGCATGGGTGACTTCACCGACATCCGCGGTATGGGTAAACTGGTCACCGAAGGCGAAGAACGCGCCGCGGCTATCTCCGAGCAGTACGAACAAGGCTTCATTACCGAAGAAGAGCGTTACCGCCTGACAGTTGAAACCTGGACCAAGATCGACAGCCGCGTGCAAGAATTACTCGCTGAACAAATGGTTGGCCAGGAAAGCACCATGGCTATCGCCATCACCTCAGGTGCTCGCGGTAACATTTCGCAGATGAAGATGTGTGTCGGTATGCTTGGTATGTTCTCCGACGCCTCTGGCCGCGCCATTGAGTTGCCGGTTAAATCGGGCTACATCCAAGGTTTGGACCCGCTCGAATACTTCACCGGTACCCGCGGTACCCGCAAGGCGCTGATTGACATCGCCCTGAAGACCGCTGACGCTGGCTACCTGACGCGTCGTTTGGTCGACGTCGCCCAAGACGTGTTTACAATCGACGACGACAGCATGGAACTCGACCCCGGCTTTGCAATGTCACGCGCCGATGCCGACGAAATTGGCGTTTCGTACGCTACTCGTCTGGAAGGCCGCTACGCTGCAGTCACTGTCAAGGGCCACGTCAAGCGCGGTGAACTGATTACCGCTGCCATTGCCAAAGCCATCGAGGCTGATCCAGCCATCGACAACATCAAGATCATGAGCGTCCTGAGCGCCACGACTGTCCACGGTGTCCCGCAGAAGTCCTACGGTGTTGATCCGGCAACCGGCAACATCGTGGCCTCGCATCACCCCATTGGTGTTATCGCTGCCCAGTCTATCGGTGAGCCAGGTACCCAGCTGTCTCTGGACTCCAAGCACCGTTCTGGTGCGCTGGTAGCCGACGATACCGCCCAGGGTCTGTCTCGTATCGAAGAGTTGTTCGAAATCCGCACACCAAAGGGCCAAGCCTATCTAACCGACATCACCGGCACCGCCACTGTCTGGGAGGAAGGTGACCACTATGTTATTCAAGTGACGGCCAAGGAAAAAGAAAACCTGATCTTCAAACTTGGAGACCGCGTAGCCAAGATCCGCAGCGGTTCTGATGTCGCCATCGGTGACGTTGTCGCCGCCATGGAAGACAACTCCGAGCCCCTCGTTGCGCCGATGGCAGGCAAAGCCGAAGTAACTGACAAAGCTGTGATCATCACGCCAGCCGGCCAGCCGGTCGTGCGCTACGAAATCCCTGGCTTCAAGCAATTGTATGTCAAGGATGGCGACCCGGTTGTGGCCGGTCAGCGCCTGACCAACGGTTCAATCAACTTGCCTGAGCTGATGCGACTGCAAGGTGTGGAATCAACACAGCGCTACATCATGAACGAAATCCTGCGCATCTTTGCCGCTCAGGGCCAGAACATTGCCGACAAGCACCTGGAAATCATCGTGCGTCAGATGTTCAGCCGCGTCCAGGTCGAAGAAGCTGGTGACAGCGAGTTCGTGACCGGTGACGTGGTGAGCAAGCTGGCGGTTGTTGAAGCCAACGACGCGCTGGTGGCCGACAAGAAACAGCCCGTCAAATACAACCAGCTGATCCTCGGCATCACCAAGGCTAGCCTGTCGACTGACTCGTTCCTGAGTGCTGCTTCGTTCCAGGACACCACTCGTGTCTTGATCGCTGCTGCCACCTCCGGTCGCGTCGACAAGCTGTTCGGCCTCAAGGAAAACGTCATTCTCGGACGCCGCATCCCGGTCGGCACCGGCTGGCAATCTCCAGAGATGATCGCCGAAGCCAAGCTAAAAGCCGAGGCCGCCGCACAAGCACAATTCTAAACAAACACAAAAAGAAGGAGCATCTCTCGATCGTATCTAGGGGTGCTCCTTGCTATGCCGGTGGGGGTAGTACCGTTCCGCTCGTTTGAGATGTACATCTAACAGGGAGATCCTATGGAATTTTTTCGAGAAGGGCCACGTGCGACCGACGTGCCGTTACGCACTGACCTACCTGACTCGCTGCCGCCTGTCCCGCGTGTCTGGGATGCGCCAGCGATCCTGAGGCAACCAGTAGAGTTCTTGGCTGACGACAGTCCTAATTTGGCTGCCGCGCATGTGGAGGGGTCTTCCGGACCGCCCGCCAGCTATGACATAACATCTCCCGATGAGCATGTCGAGGAAGTTTCCACGCCAGCCGCCGCCGGAGACCACCTATCGCCTCCCGCAGAACCGCCTGATGCCACGCCGCCGCTCCCGGGTGACATGCTCCAGCGACCCATGTCGGATCCTGCGAATGTACCGGCGCCTGGATTCGGCCTTGTGCATTTCGAGTCGCCCGGTCCCGCTCCGGCTGCAGGCGCCGCGGAGGAGCAGCCCGCCACGACTGATGCGTCCCCAGAAGACATAGCATACGTCGACACGGGGATGTCACCGCCAACAAAAGAGGTTGTCGCACCACCGACCAACGAAATACGCTCACCAGCGGGCGGAGAAGAGGTGGGCGAAACGGTAGTTGCTGACAGTCGTGGCGCATGGCAAGCCGCTCGCGTTGCCCATAACTTTTCCGAAGGCACCGGACAGTTTTTGCCGCCCGTTTTCATGGATGACGCTCAGGCTGATGAGCTATTTCAAGAGTCCTTCCAACCTGATTTCGATCAGTTTGTCGAAGCACGTACCGAAGCCGTGGAGTCACTGGTGGAGGAGCTACGTACTTTGGTTCCGCAAGTTCACGAGACGGTGCGAGCTGGCATGCAAGCAGCAGTGGAGGAGGGCTATGTACCTGAGGATGTCCTCGATCGTCTGGAGCCTGCATTTGCGCAAACGGCAATTCAGGTTGTGGACCAATCAGTACTGGGTGATGATTTAGCCGTCTATGAACAAACTACCGACATTGTGACGATCGGAGCTGAGGCGGCCGACTACGACCCAGAGCAGACGGTTGCACATGAGATCGGTGGCCACAAGGTTTCCGGCGGTACATTCGTGACTAGAGGGGGGGAAACGGTGCGAGTCCGGCGTGGATTCGTGAACCACGAGGAGGGTGTCATTACTTCTGGGCGACATTATGGTCTTGACGAGGCTGTTCAACACCATCTGATACTCTCCTACAAGCATGGACAGCTTGATACCGTAGAACCTGACGCACGTGCCGAGAGAGACATGTCATACTATGAGCACCGGAAACTGCTGGCTGAGTTCGTGCTTCGGTCTGGGGGGGTCGTCGATCTGAAAGCGATCACCCGCGGTTCATTTGAAGATTCACGTCAGTCAGGCGCTGTTACTACAGACCGTCGGACTATGATCACCCAGGCTCGTGCTGCATACGGACCTGGAGCCTACTTCAGGCTTAACCAACTCTACGAAAGTATGGATTTTGACGAAATGACTGCCGAGGAACTAGCGGCGCGAATTCACGGCCCTGAGTTCAATGCCGATGGCTCAATTAAGCGCCCTGGCTTTATCGATGTCGAAGGGCTATGATTTGTTGTTCGGTCATGTTCATGTGGTGGGACCCGTTCACGCTAGTAGCCGTAAACAAGGACTTACTATGGAATTCAGAAGAGACTACTCAGATGCAGGAGAGCCCCCAGCGCCTGCATCATCTTTAGAACAAGCGGCGGCAGAATTGCCTCATCCACCAGCCCCATCAGAGTATACGCCTGCCTTTGTGAGACAAGAGTTTCCCTCGGCGGTAGAGGAGTCTGGTGAAGACGCCGCTGTTGTTCCCGAGTCACAGCCGGATATGACGGGCATCACCGCGCCAGACGATCCCGATCAATATGATGCCCCTCCCGCCGCAGCCGGCGGTGGTCTTGAGCCGCCTGAACCCCCTGAGCCACCCGATGCTCCCTCCTCCGCGCATGACACACCGGAAGAACCTGAGCAGTATGTGCCGGTGTATGAGTTCGGCTTGGCTCGTTTCCAGGAAGATCCAGAAATCCAGGACCCCCCTGATTCGACCGTTGTCGAGGAGTACCTTGCCCTCACAGAGGAAGTCTTTGCACGGTACCGTGACGACGGTGGTGTAG
>Ga0105249_10004552_pt1 | contig 11978 bp, 6 predicted proteins | sample KBSS44metaG_FD_81522 | JGI IMG/M metagenome (GOLD analysis project Ga0105249, IMG submission 81522) | Switchgrass rhizosphere microbial communities from Kellogg Biological Station, Michigan, USA - KBS S4-4 metaG | ecosystem: Host-associated > Plants > Roots > Rhizosphere > Soil | place... | reverse complement strand
CCGCGGCAAGCTCAGTGTGCCCGGCGAGCCCGGCACGACGTTCATACTCACCGGCCGCGTCTGGGCTTACGATACAAAGCGTCCGCTGCCCGGAACCGTACTCGATTTCTGGCATGTCGACATGAAAGAGAAATATTCAAACGGCACTACAGACTTTCGCAATCGCGGCCGGCTGATCTCGTCGGAGTCTGGCCTGTACGAGCTCGAAAGTATTCGACCGATTCCCTATCGACCCGATCCCAACGGAAATTTTTGGCGTTGCGCTCACTATCATCTCGTCGCAGTCTGTCCGGGCTATCAACCACTCGTGACTGAGATTCATTTCCAGGGCGACGCTCACAAGGACGATCCGATGTACCGCATCGAGAACGCGATCGCGGCTGAAGACCGTGAGGTAAATGGCCAGAAGTTTCAAACGGGCGCCTTCGACATTGTTCTCGAACGCGTGACGAAGTGAAAGCGACTGCGCCAACTCTGTGCGATGCATTTGTGACAATGATGTAAATTGACAAAGTCACAAACAGATATATTCTTTCGCCACGCTTCAAACGACCAGTGAGAGCCTCAAAAACTCAATCCGCGTCTGGTCCGAGTTGAGACGACAAAGCAGGCGAAATTCTGCCGGCAGATTATCAACCCCTCCCGACCGATCTGTCTGACGCATAGGCTCTGCTTACGATCCGTTCTCCAGGTTTTAACCCTGTCTAGTTGTGCCCTCTACCTCTGTCCGATGGAAAGCCCAAACTTTCCGTCTACCGGTGGATTGCATCCACGATCGAGGAGAACAAATGAGTGCTTTAAGGTTTATCGCATTAGCCGTGTTCCTGGCAGCTCTCCTAATTCTGCCTGCCACCAATCGCACTGTTCCCACCGTAACAGCAGCTTTTCAAACAGCCCAGCAAGCCGATCAGGCAAACGTCGCGAAGACTACCGACGCTACTTACACAACCGGCTCGGTCGATCTCGAAGGTGTCGCCGAGGACGACACCACGACATATACCTTCAGTACAACGGAAACTCCCATGGCCGCGAAATCGACACAGATGGGCGTTGTAGACCTGACATGTGCGCAGCCGCCGTTTAGCGAAGCTCTCGCAAACGGATTCGACGACGAAACCAACGGTCTGATTCCACAGGGAAAACCGTTGGAAGACTGTGCCGACCCGGTACCGGGAACTTTCGAAGACGACAAGGCGATATTCGAAGAAGTTGACGAAGTCGCTGATGGGCTCGGACCTGTTTACAACGCACAATCATGCCGCGAGTGTCATCAGAATCCGGTCACCGGCGCGATCAGCCAGATTACCGAGCTGCGTGCCGGACACACCAAAGACAACACTTTCTTCGACGCGCCGGGCGGCTCGTTAATCAACAATCGCGGCATCCCGACGCCGAATTACAGCGACGCTCACAAGAGCGCGAAAGTGCAGGAACGTGTGCCACCGCTGTTTACTGCGGCGATCATTCCCGGTGGCACAGCAATCACCGACGAAGAACCGACACGAACATTTCGCACGTCGCTCAACACCCTCGGTGATGGTTTCGTCGAAGCGATTGCCGACGGCACTTTGATCGCGATCGCTAACAGGCAAAAAGGACAGACCAACCAGGAGGTGCATGGACTCGTAATCAACGTGCCCGTGCTCGAAGCCGGTGGCAGACTGCGCGTCGGTCGCTTTGGTTGGAAAAACCAGCACGCCAGTTTGCTTTCGTTTTCGGGTGATGCGTACCTGAACGAAATCGGCATCACGAATTTTCTCGTGCGCGACGAGAACACGTCACTGGGAAGGTTCGTAGGTTTCGGAACGATATTTGACGTCGTTCCTGACAACACTCCGTGCGACGACGATCCGTCAATCCTGTGCGGTGAAGACGTCGAGCAGGACGTTGAGGTGTTTGCGGAGTTCATGCGCGCGACGCAGGCGCCGCCGCAGGATCGCGACATCCAGAAAATGTTTTCGACTGATATCCAGGAAGGCGCGGCGCTGTTTGAATCGATGAATGGTCAGTACAGTTGCAGTGTTTGTCATGTGCCGTCGATCACGACTGCGAACCGGTGCCAGCCGATCAATGGCGGCGCGTTCCAAGTGCCCGAGGCGTTGGCGCGCAAAACCATTCACCCGTTTGGCGACTTCCTGCTCCATGACATCGGCACGGGAGACTTTATCGTGCAGAACGGTGGTCCAATCACGCGAACTCGTGTTCGCACGGCGCCGCTCTGGGGAGTGCGCACACGCACAAACCTCATGCACGACGGCGAATCGTTGACGTTCAATGAAGCGATCCTACGCCACGCCGGTGAGGCGACACAGGTACGCAACCGTTACGCGGCCTTGACGGTAGCCCAAAAGAGGAAGCTGATCTCGTTCCTCGAGTCGTTGTAGAGGAGTCCTTGTCCGAGTCCGCGAAGCGCCAGCGCCAGGCTCGGAATGGAAAAACCCGGTCGGAGTCCGCGAAGCGGACGAAAGCATAAAGCCTGGGGCGCCAGCCCCAGGATCCGATTTGAAAACCACGATTGAGCCCGCGGAGCGGGCGACAGCGCAATGCACGTTAGGCTGTCACCCGCTCCGCGGGCTCGAATGCTTTTTGTATCGGTGATCCTGGGGCTGGCGCCCCAGGCTCTATGCTTTCGCCCGCTTCGCGGGCTTGTGCTACTGCGCCAGACGTTCCCCAGTCATCACGACGAACTCGAGCTTTCGTGGGCCGGGGTTGAAGCTGCCTTCGACCGGCCCAACCGAGACGGTAATGCCGCGCGGTCCACGTCGCGCAGTCAGGGTGGTCCGGCGAAAAGCGCCGGTTTTATAGGCAGGACTCAGACCATCGTCTTCGTACAATGTCGCCGAAGCAGAGCCAGAATCGTCAGGGTAGATATCAAACGTAACCGTATCGATCGGCTTTTCACCGATGTAGTTGAGCGGCGGCCACACCGGAATCATCGCACCGGCGCGCACAAACATCGGAACGACATCCAGCGGCGCCTCGACGCTGATCATCGTCCCGCCACCGTATTTCTTATTCGTCCAGTAGTCGTACCAACTACCCGCGGGTAGATAGACCAGACGACGCGTCACGTCAGGCTTCATTATCGGCGCGACGAGCAGGTCATTGCCGACCATGAACTGGTCGTCGAGGTTGTATGTGTTCGGATCGTCCTGGTAGTTGAGCAACAAGGGACGAAACGGCGGCACGCCTGTACGATGCGCTTCTTCCAAAGCCGTATAGAGATAAGGCATGAGGGCGTAGCGGAGTTTCAGATATTTGCGAATGATGTCTTCGTAATACTTGCCGAAGCGCCACGGCTCCTGATCGTAACCGTCGATCACTTTATGATTACGACAAAACGGCGCGAGGAAACTCACTTGATATGATCGCACCAGCAGCTCCCCATTCCCACGGCCAATGAAACCTCCAACATCGCTGCCGACGAACGGCTCACCTGATAATCCAAGAGATGTAAACATAGGAACATTAAGAGCCAGCGCTTCCCATGTGCTGTTCGTATCTCCAGTCCACATCGTCGCGTAACGCTGAATTCCCGCATACGCTGCGCGCGTGATCACGTATGGCCGCCGGTCCGGTCGCAGTCGCTCGAGTCCTTCGTACGTCGCGCGCGACATCAACAACGCAAACGTGTTTCGATTCTTCGCGTGCGTTGATTTCTCGCCTTCATCGTAGCTGACTACGTCTAGCTGGTTCTTGCCCGTCTGGTCGACGAAGTCAGACGGCTCATTCATGTCGTTCCAGATGCCGGCAATGCCGTTGTCGGTGTAAACGCGATGCAGGTCGCCCCACCAGCGACGCGCCTCGGGCATCGTGTAATCGACGAATACACTCTCGCCTGGCCAGACGCGCGGCACAAACAGATCACCATTGCGACGTCGTTGGAAGAAGTTCTTCTCCAATCCTTGATCGAATGCGTGATAACGCTCGTTCTTGTCGGTGGGATGCTTGATGCCGGGGTCGACGATCGTCACGACCTTCACACCCTGTCTAATCAACTTGTCTGTCAGTGCTTTCGGATCGGGAAATCTTTCCTTGTCGAACGTGAAGACTCGGTAACCGTGCATGTAGTCGATGTCGAGGTGCACGACGTCGAGCGGCAAGTCACGCTTGCGATATTCGTTCACCACCTCTTCAACCATCGTGTCGGGATAATAGCTCCAGCGACTCTGTTGATTGCCGAGCGCCCAGAGCGGCGGCAGCGGCATGTGGCCCGTGAGGTCGGCGTAACGTCCGAGAATCTTCTTGATCGATGGACCATGGAAGAAGTAGTAGTTCAGCTCGCCGCCTTCAGCGCCAAACCACGCGCGCTGCTGCGACGACTTCCCGAAATCAAAATAGCTGCGATAACTGTTGTCGAAAAAGATGCCGTAAGCGATGCCGCGCTGGAGGCCGATGTAGAACGGGATGGTCTGATAGATCGGATCTCTGCCTTCGATGTAACCCGGCGTGTCTGAATTCCAGTTGGCGAAAGAGCTGCGGCGCTTATCGAGACGCGAGGCTTTTTCGCCGAGTCCGTAGAAATGTTCGTCGAAGCCGAGCTTCTTCGAGGCGGCGACGAATGGTCCGGCTTTGGGGTCAAACATCAGGGGGGCGAGTTTTGCATTTGCGTCGTACGACATTGGGCGCTCGTCGGCGTTGAGGAGCTGATGCGTACGCGCGTCGCGGAAGGAGATTAACAAAGGTGAACGCTGGATTGTGACTTCAAGCTCGTCGGTGGATAAGGTAATGACGGTTTGTGATTCATTGACTGTCCAGCGTGGTGTGGGCCAGTCGTTTTTGGCGATAGCCCATGAGTGATCTCTGGTGGGGATTGGTTTGGTGAATGATGCGCGGACGCGAACGAGATCTGGGGCGAGGATCGTTAGTTGGACCTGCGAGTTGTCCTTACACGTGATGGTTATTGATTTGTCGGTTTTGATGAGACTAACAACGTCGCTAATCTTTTCGAGTGTGGTGATGTCCTGCGCGAAGACAGGGGTCGCCAACAGCAATATGAGTACGAGAAGACGAATCATATGTTTTACAGGATTTACAAGATTAGACAGGATTTACATGTTCATCCTGAGACATCTTGTAAATCCTGTCTAAATATCTCTCAACGCGAGGCGCGCGGCCCCCAACAAGCCCGCATCATCACCGCACTTCGCCCGTACAATCTTCACACGCGCGGCCAGCAACGGAAACGCACGCTCCTCGACCTGCTGGTGCATGTGCTTCTCAAACAGTTCCCAACCATTCACCACACCACCACCAATAACAATCATCTCGGGATTCAGTATATTGATCAGATTCGCCAACCCAATCCCAAGATAAACACCCATGCGTCTAAAAATCTCCAACGCAAGCTCATCTCCTTGCTTGCCGGCTTCGAAGATCATCTTCGCAGTGCGATCCTCTCTGCCCTGCAAGATCGAATCCGGATAGCGTGGACTCGCCTCACGCGTCATCCGCACAATCGCCGTCGCCGACGCAAAAACTTCCAGACAACCACGACTGCCGCACGGACACGCAACGCCGCCAAAAGGATCGACACACATGTGCCCAATCTCAGCCGCAGCGCCATCCACACCACGCCACAGCTTGCGATCGAGAATGATGCCGCCGCCCACACCCGTCCCGAGCGTCAGACAGATGATCGCCTTGCAACCAACCGCCGCACCCTGCCACATCTCACCGACCGCCGCAGCATTAGCATCGTTCTCCAGTATGGCAGGAACATCGAGCCGGCTCGACAATGCCGCAGCCAGCCGAAACCCATCGAGACACGGAAGGTTCGGCGCCTTCACGACCATCCCTTCCTCAACCTTTACCGTTCCCGGCACAACCAGTGACACGGCAGAGATCTCAGTCTCCTTTTGAAATTCATGAACCGCGCCGACGATCGCATCAACAATGGCGTTCGCATCTTTGCCTTGCGGAGTATTCTGCTTGAACCGAGACTGAATTCGCCCCTTCTGATCGACGGTGGCGGCACGCAAGTGCGTCCCACCGAGATCAGCAGCGAAAATCCGTCTTGAATCCGTGTTATCCGCGTTGCCCATAGCGTTCCCACACGACTCTCGGTGTCTCGACATTCCGCCCGCGCTCGATACTCATCGCCAACCGAATAAACTGCGCCATGGACCAGGCCAACGGCGTCGCCGATCCGGTTCCCGCGCCAAATCGAAGACTCGGCGCCGGACTCTCCTCTCGATCCCAAACCTGCTCCGGAATCATCAAGCCATCGTTTGCAAAACCCGCGAGCGTATCGAGCCGCTTGCGCGCCGACGCAATATCGCCTGCAGCCAGCTCATACTCGCCGCGTTCGCCAGTCAACAAGGTCCAAAGCCTTCCGACACCGTTACGCCCGTCGTACTTTCCGCCGCCCGGAGTTTCACCATACGCATCGTGATTGTAGCGGTACCATGCGTCGCCAACAGGCGTCTTAACTTTTATTAATTGATCGATAAGCTTCAACGACTCGACGATTAATGGATCGCGTGGCGCTTTGACTCCGAGCCGCACGAGCTCGAGGAAACCCGCATCGAGGATCTTTCGATCATAGACGACACGAGTGCTACTGTTGATCTCCATCTTCGCGCCGTCGTTCGGATCGTTGTTGGCAGTGATTCGCAGGTAGTAGCCGCTCGCGCCGTCGCCTTTTGTAACCGTCCACTTTTCGATGTTCTGCGCCCAGTTGTCGGCAGTGTCGAGATACCTTTTGGCTGACACAGCGTCACGATTGGCTTTTGCAATCTCCGCCGCGCACACAAGCCCCGAGATCTGCGCCGCCAGACTCGAAGGCGAGTAGCCAGACTTCTCTTCCCAGCGATCCTGATCGGTGCGCGGCCCATTACGCACAATGAAATCCGCGGCGGGTTTAATATGACGAAGCCACGACGCTCGATCTTTGCGAACAAGCTGATAAGCAAGCACGAGCGGCAACGCCACCTGATCCATCTGCACTCCGTTGCCGATCGGGCGTCCATCGACAAACGAGTTTTGGGGGAAGCTGCCGTCGAGCTTCTGCTGCACACGAAATAGGTAGTCGAGCAGACGATTCGCGGTTACGCGATCGCCCATCGCGTCGAACGCCGTCGCCACGTGATAAAGATCGCGCGCCCAAACAGCGTGGTAGCCGGTCGTGTTCGGCTCGTTGGCGTTTGGTCCACCACCCCAGGGCGTCGACGGCGAGGCAATCACAGCTCCGCGATACGTCTTGTCTTCAAGGCCCTTCAGGATCATCGCCGCCATGTTGAGTTGTTGCTGCTGTTTGGCGATGCGAGGCAACCGAGAAACATATCTGGCCCAGCCGGCTTCATACTCAGCTCGCACCGCTTCAAAGCCTCGCGCGAGAGCCTTTCGTGCTACCCAGAGTGCCTCGTGCGTGCTAATACCAAATCCGAGCGCGAGGGTACATCGCTTCTGCTGCAACTTCGCACGCTGAACAACGTTGCCGAAAAAGAAGCGATGCGGCTTTTCATTCGAATCAACGTAGCTGTTGGATTTGTCTATAAAACCGCAACCCGAAACGAGCGCCGATGCTTTATCTGCATCAAAGGCCGTAAGCGCATTGGGATCGGTCGAAGCTAAATCACGCATGCCGCTATTGTTTAGCGACGGATCGTAGTAGACGTACAACTGTGCGTCAGCTTGAGTATCAAAATCGACGTCGATGAGGACCACGTTATCCCTTGGATCAGTAATGTAAGTCTTCGTGATCGTGTAAGCGCCGCTCTTCGCACGGTTGAGCTGCCGGAAGGTAAGTGACGCTGGATTCGGCAACTCGAGTCGATGCACCGTGTCGTCAATCTCGTTTTCGATCTTCGTGCCCGTCACAACCTGAAACTGGAGCGTCTGCACATTCGGCATATCGAGCGTCGGATAAAAGACTTCCGTCATCACGCCATCCGCCAGCGTAAACCAAACCTTCGACGCGAGCGTGTTCGACGTCCCAAACCCATTCTTCGCCGCCGTGGCCCAATGCGCATCACCGCCCTGCGCCATCGCAACATGACAACCAAGTAAAATCAGAAAAATAATCCGTGTCATCTGTGGCTAATTCTTCCGAAAGATTTGGTACGCCCAGGCATCCAGCGAGACTTTCCGTCTGGCGACAAAACCGCGGAACGGCCTATTCGAAAAATTAATCGCAACCAAAACCTCTTCAGTCCCCGCGCGACGAACAAACGTCACCACGCGCGACTCATCCGAATTTCGCACCCACTCGAGCGTCCCACGCCGCAGCGCTACACTATCGCGCCTCTGCTTCATGATCTGTTTGTAGAACGCCGGAAACTCCTTCCTACGCTCAGCAATCGCCCAGAAGATCGGCAGCTTTTCAAACAACGCCGGCGCACCCGACTCCGTCGTATCGCCGACTTCCATCCCGTTGTAAATCATCGGCACGCCGTCGAGCGTGAACACAAACGCAGACGCAGCCAGCGCCGCTGGCTCACCAAAACGCGCGATCGCACGTCGCTCGTCATGGTTATCCGAGAACCTCATGTGCAACGCACCATTGGGCCACTCTTTGACTTCCTTTTCCCACTCTTCACGCAGAACGGAAGCACGCGCGCGCCCCTGCAAGACATTCGTCAACGCACTATGCATCGGCCACGAGTAATCAAGGTCGAACGCTATCACTTGCAGCTCAGCCTTGTGCGCTTCGGCAAGCATCACGATGTCAGGCTTGATCTGCTCCAGCTCACGACGCGCGTTCTCCCAGAACTCCGTCGGCACTTCACCCGCCACATCGCAACGAAACCCATCGAGATCAAACTCACGGATCCAGTGCTTGAGCATGTCCGTCATGTAACGCCGCAGCTCCTGGTTGCCGTAATTCAGCGCGGCGATGTCATACCAGTCGTGCGGGTAAGTGATGTTGCCCTTTGCATCGCGCTTGTAAAACTCCGGATGCTTCATTAACACGCTGTCCCACGACGTATGGTTCGCGACGATATCGATGATTACTTTCAAGCCGCGCGCATGTGCTTCCCTCACCAGTCGTTTCAGATCATCCGCAGTACCGTAATCAGGATTAATCCCGTAATAGTCGCGAACGGCATACGGACTTCCAATCGTTCCCTTCTTCTTCTCCTGCCCGATCGGATGGATCGGCATCAACCAGAGGATCGTCACCCCGAGATCCTTAAGCTCATCAAGCCGCGCCGTTATTGCATTAAAGTTCCCCTGCTGCGAGAACGCGCGCGGATAGATCTCATAAATCACACCATCACGCACCCAATCGCGTACCGGCCGCTGCGCAGGAACAACAGAGACCGCAACCAAACACGCGATCAATCCGCAAACAATCCGTGTAATCCGTGGTCTATGCTTTCGCATGAACATCACGCACTCCCCACACTGTTACAGCCGCTATCAACAAACTGATCCCACCAAGCACCACCGCATTTCTCGGATCACCACCCAACAAGTTGTTGTAAATCCTCGGCACGATGAGCGACATCACGATTTGCGGAATCACGATGAACAGATTGAACACGCCCATGTAAACACCCATCCGCGCTGGTGGCACCGCCGTCGACAACATCACGTACGGCATCGACAATATCGACGCCCACGCGATCCCGACACCAGCCATGCTCGCGAACAACATAAATTTATTCGTTATGAAGAAAACCGAGATCAGACCGAGGCCACCACAGACCAACGCGACGATGTGCACAACTTTCCGGCTCGTGGCGTTCGCGAGCGACGGCAGCATAAACGCGACCAGGAAACAGGCAACGTTGTAAACAGCGAAACAAAGCCCGCCCCACTCCGTTCCCTGGGCAAACAGCGGCGATGTCTCACTCGGCGCGCCAAACACGTGTCTGGCCACGGCTATTCCAAAGAACTGCCACATGCACGGCAACGCGAACCACGTGAAGAACTGGACCACCGCGAGCTGCTTCATCGTCGTGGGCATTTCCGCAATCGAGGAAAAGATCTCAGTGAACCCGGCGAGAACTCCCTTCTTCTCGCGTCGCATACGCTCGAACGCTTCCAGGTCTTCCGGTGGATATTCCTTCGTTGTGATCACGGTCCATAGCACCGCAACAAGAAACACAATCGCGCCGATCTTGAACGAGTAATCGACTGAAAGCGGAATCCCACTCGCCATCACGCCTACGAAGCCGAGCGCAGTGAACAAGTAAGGCAAAGCATTCGCGAGCGTCTGGCCGATGCCGATGAAGAAGCTCTGCATCACGAAGCCGAGCGTGCGTTGTTCTTCCGGCAGCTTGTCAGCGACAAACGCGCGAAACGGCTCCATCGTGATGTTGATGCTCGCGTCGAGTATCCAAAGCAGTCCCGCGGCCATCCACACTGCGGACGAATCAGGCATGAAGAAGAGCGCGACACTCGCAAGGATCGCACCGACAAGAAAATAAGGACGGCGACGACCAAGCTTGTTCCAGGTGCGATCGCTCATCGAGCCGATGATGGGTTGAATGATCAGGCCAGTGATTGGACCAGCGAGCCAGAGATACGGAAGCGAGCTTTCCTCGGCGTGCAGGTACTTGTAAATCGGGCTCATGTTTGCGAGCTGCAAACCCCAGCCAAACTGAATGCCGAGAAATCCGAAACTCATGTTCCAGATCTGCCAGAAGCTCAAGCGTGGTTTGTTCATTGGCGATTCCTTAACACGGATTTAACGGATTACCGGAAAGATAGCCGCGGATCGTTTCGGTAGATTCACGCGCAGCCTGCCCTCATTGATCTGCGCGGGCTGACTTACACCGAGTTGATCCTTCAAAAGCCCGCTCGAGGCGATGCGTGAGACGTCAACCTCTATCGTGGCCGCGTCATTTTCATTGTTGATTACAATCACAACCGTGCCGCTCTTTCCCCGACGCGCGTAGGCGTATTGCTGCTCAGACACGTAAAGATTCACTAGCTCCCCGGTTCTCAGGGCTTCATACTCGCGGCGAAGAGTTGTTAGACGTTTGATGTATTCAAACAACTCCTGCTGGTCTTTATTGCGACCCCCGGCGGAGAAGGCGTTTCTTGCATCGCCCCCAAACCCGCCGGGGAAGTCGCCTCGCGTGGTTGGTTCGTCACCACCTTCCAGCGCAAGCTCATCTCCGTAGTAAAGCTGTGGCACGCCGCGCGTCGTCAACACAAACGCATTCGCGAGTTTCAACCCTGCGATCGTCGCGCCCGTCTCACTCATGAACCGACCATCATCGTGACCACCGAGCAAGGTGACGAGAATCTCGGGATTCGTGTAGAGATAGTCTTTCGCGAGTGTCTTCGGAATCTCATCGATTGGTTTCCCTTCGGCGAACGCGTGTCGAATCGGGTAGAACAAAGGAAAGTCGAGCAGCGAATCGAGTCCGGAATCAACTCCGTCAAAACGAACTCTGCCGCCTTGAAAGAATGACGTATGAACCACGTCGCCGTCTTTCACTTCGCCGACGACTCTGAAATTCGGGAACTCGCGTTTCAACGCCATGGTCCAGTCGCGCCAGAAGGAATTCGGCACGTACTGCCAGGTGTCCATGCGAATGCCGTCGAGTCCGGTCGCGCCTATCCACCAGAGTGTGTTTTGAATTAAATATCGTGAGACTTCCTCGTCATGCTGATTTAGATCCGGAAGGAAATCGAGAAACCAGCCTTCCATCGTCTCGCGCTTCAACGATTCAACCGCGCGCGGATCGTGTAGCGCCCACGTTTGAAACACGTTCTTCAGGTGCTTCGACCTCGTCCCGTTGAACCACGTCGGTGTCGGCGGATCATCCACCCACGGATGATATGGACCGGTGTGATTCATCACCTGGTCCTGGATGATCTTTATGCCGGAGCGATGAGCCGCCGCTACCAGCTCACGCAGCTTCGCGAGCGAGCCGAAGTGTTCCTCGACCGCGTAAAAATCCTGTGGGTTGTAGCCGTGAAATCCGGTGCTCGGCTTGTCTTCCTTCAGCTCGATTTGGTTGAGGCGATCGTAGTTGTCGTACCACGGCGTCAGCCAGATCGCGGTGACGCCGAGCTCT
>Ga0105249_10004548_pt1 | contig 11981 bp, 5 predicted proteins | sample KBSS44metaG_FD_81522 | JGI IMG/M metagenome (GOLD analysis project Ga0105249, IMG submission 81522) | Switchgrass rhizosphere microbial communities from Kellogg Biological Station, Michigan, USA - KBS S4-4 metaG | ecosystem: Host-associated > Plants > Roots > Rhizosphere > Soil | place... | reverse complement strand
TCAAAATTCAAAATTCAAAATTCAAAATGGTGGCGTGTTATAATGGTGATACTATTTTTACTTTTGAATTTTGAATTTTTACTTTTTGCGCAGCTTAGTACTGAAAACAGTTATCGTAAACCCTTAAAAGAAGTGCTGAACGATATTCAAAAAAGATATGGTGTACAGATCAAATACGTTGACAGCATGGTCACCAACAAATTTGTAAACTATGCTGATTGGCGCTATCGTACAGATGTTGAAGTGACATTAGATAATGTTCTTTCGCCATTGGACATGATAGCAAAGAAGGAAAAAGACAAAGTATATAAGCTGGGTAATTATGAATATTATCGCTGGCAACCGGCAGATGGCTGGGCCGAGCTCGATCGCATTGCCTCACAATATAAAAATGTAGAAGAATGGGAAAAAAGAAAAACAGAACTAAGAAACTGTTTTCTAGAAACGGTTCAGCTTGATCACATGCCTGCATCACCCGGGACGCAGCCGGTCAGGGCCAACTTCAGAAAGATGAATGGTTATACGATCGAGAACCTTGCAATAGAAATATTGCCGGGGGTTTGGGTGAACGGTTCATTGTACAAGCCTTCAAACTACAAAGGGAAAATTCCTGTTATCCTTCATCCGCAGGGACATTGGGATAAACATCGTTATCGTCCCGATTGCCAATATACATCTGCTGCAATAGCAAAGATGGGAGCCATGTTATTTAATTACGACATGTTTGCCTGGGGCGAATCAACTTTACAGTTTAAATATGAAACTCATCGCACCAGCCTGGCAATGACGATGCAATTACTGGCCGGTAAAAGAATTTTAGATTATTTGTTATCGCAAAAAGATGCTGATACGAGCCGTGTGGCAATTGTTGGCGGAAGTGGTGGCGGTACGCAAACTGTTTTCATGACAGCGATCGATGATCGTATAAAAGTTTCGGCACCGGTCGTCAATCTCTCATCTTATTTCTATGGAGGTTGCCCCTGTGAGAGTGGCGCTGATGTGCATAGTTGTATCGGTCGCACTGATAATTTGGAATTGGCTGCAATGGCTGCACCGCAACCGCAATTGGTTGTCAGCGACGGTGGCGACTGGACCGATCGAATGCCTGAACATGATTTTCTTTATCTGAAGAAAATGTATAGCTGGTACGGCAAACCTGATAATGTTATCAATGTGCATCTGCCAAATGATAAACATGATTTTGGATTTAACAAACGCAAGCCGGTGTATGAATTCTTTGCAAAATATCTTGGACTGAATTTAAAACCTATTCAAGTTGAAGATGGAACCATCAACGACACAACCATAACACTCGAGCCTGAGAATGCTTTTTATGTATTTGGTGATAAAGGCGAAAAATTGCCGGCACGGGCAGTTAAGGGATTTGAGAACCTGGAAAAACTTTTTGCAGATGAAATCCAAAGGGCAAAAAGCAATCAACGCTACAAAATCGGGTTGATAGACCTGATGCTATTGAAACGACAAAAACTCGGTGCTATTACTTTGACAGGTCAATTAAAAGCAGATGGAGTAGAAGTGGATATGGGTGGATTGGGCACAAGGCCAACATTCGATAATCAACTACTGACTGATTCAGTACGCAATCAATTTTTACAAACAGCCAAAGAAAATAATGTCGAGATATTTTCATTAGCGATGACTGGTTATTATGCTCAATCATTTTGCGGAAGAGAAGAATATAAACGCAGTATTGAAGATTGTATTAGGACAATGCAATTGATGAATGTAAAGACCGCATTCCTGCCGTTGGGTGTGCAATGTGACCTGAGAAAGAAACCGGAGGTGAGAGATTCGGTGGTGGCAAGATTGAAGGTAGCAGGCAGGATGGCCGAAGCAGCCCACGTGGTGATCGGTATTGAAACGGCTTTATCTGCGAAAGAAGAAGTGCAGTTGCTGAAAGAGGTTGGTTCACCTGCAATAAAGATCTATTTCAATTTTTCTAATCCATTAAAGGAAGGAAGAGACCTCATCAGTGAATTAAAAATTTTGGGCAAGGACCGTATTTGCATGATCCATGCCACGAATAAAGACAGTGTTTGGCTGGAGAATGATCCGCAGATCGATCTATACAAAATAAAAAAAACCTTAGATGAAATGGGCTGGAGCGGCTGGCTGGTAATTGAACGCAGCCGTGATGCCAAAAAACCTTCTGATACAAAATATAATTACGGGGCAAATACGGCTTATTTGAAGAAGGTGTTTCAGGAATAATTAATTGATCATTATTCTTTTAAAGAAAACCTGTATTGGCTTGTAGAGACAGGGCATGCCCTGTCTCTACAATGAGGAAAGATTATTCAGAATAAAATTTATCGTCCTTCCAATTTGCCGGATTATTGATGATATAATTCCTGATTGAATAGAATTCATCAGAATTACGAATGATGTGATCATGAAACCGTGTTTGCCATCCAAAACGCATCTTATTTTCATTGCAGCATTTGGTTACAGCAGATTTAAATGAGCCAACCATTGAAGAGATCGTATTTCTTCCTTGATTTCCATATCGTGGATGCCTTGGTTTTTCTTCGACCTCTTTTGTATCTGCTTTGCGTAGAGACAGGGCATGCCCTGTCTCTACAACACGAGGCAGAGAATTATTATCGATATATGGTTTCTCAATCATCACAATTCCATGTACATGATTTGGCATCACAACAAATTCATCCAAATAAAAATGCGGGAAATGATTTGGAATGTTAATCCAACAGGTATTAGCAAATGCGCCGATCTCAGACAATTTCATTTTTGCATTAAGGATCTCTCCAAAATAATGTTCACGGTTTTTTGTACAAATTGTAATAAAATAGGAACCATTGCTGCTGTAATCCCAGGAAGATAGTCGTGCAGATGGAATGCGGTATCGATTCTTGAATTTATCAGGCATGGTTAGATGGTATTGCTAAAGATACAGATTTGATCACGGCTGGCGTATAGGCAGGACGGACCTTGGGTTCATCTTGTTTGGCGTAGAGACAGGGCATGCCCTGTCTCTACAATAATAAAACCATTGCAATGGCGGTCATGAATAGAAAACCTGATTAATTGATTATACATAACCATGGTATCGTGAAATAAATCAATCCAATCTTTGAAAAATATAGCTCGAATTTGTGAAGCGAGGTCATTTTTATATAGTTGTTTGGATGTATATACCGACTTATAAAAGAATAATTTGAATGGGCTATAGAATTTCTTATCTGTGTTTTATATGCTTTTTTTATGGCTGAATAAATATTTGGATAATTATCTTTCTCTGATCATATTCCTAATTATATCTTCTCGTTTACCGGTGGACAGATTATCTCGGTTGCTTTCTTTTATTTTAAAATGCCAATCATATGATTCTCCGTTTGATAATTTGGTAAGCTGATACAGTTTTTTAATAAATAGATCAGCTTCCCAAATTTTTAGATAAATCAGCATTTCTAGTTGAATTGATGCGGTTTCAATTTCAATTAAATCGTTTATTTCTTTGGTTCTCTCTTCTGACCATTTGAGCTTTTCTTTATATTCTTCATAGGTTAATTAGGAGATAGCATTTTGTCTATAATTGTGTATGAATTTATAGTGCCAGAAATCTGAATGGCCTTCTGTATTAGGTCCAAATCTGTAGGGGTTTTTATCTTCGACATTATCCCAATTATGGACTTCAGGATAATAGAATCCATTAATCCTTACTAACAATAGATCTCCATCGTGCGTTTGTTTATCTAGAATATCTTTAAATAGTTTATCGAACTCAGGTTGAAGATCATCTGTTTTTTTTATTTAGAATATCGACAAATAACATTTAGTGGATAGTAATTTTTACAAATTTACTTAACTCTTTAGGGAATGACCGAACAGCGAACAGAACTACAAGAGTGCGTCGCAACGGAAGTTTAATAGTAGCAATTCAGCCGGGCATAACCATTGAACTACTAATACTTGCGCAATGCTTCGACAGGCTCAGCATGACACCCTTCCAAATAGGAAAATCCTCCATCATTATAACAAATACTCACATTTTTGAGGGCAGGTATCAGGGGTAGCTTTAGTCCATAATTGCCTGATTGGCTTTACTTAAATGAGACGATTGCATACCTGCCTCGCCGGTATTTTATTATTGCTTGCTCTTGCCGGCAATGGCGCTGATATCTATATCTCGCCAAAGGGTTCCGATACAAATAATGGATCGAAAGAAAATCCGCTTGCAACAGTGGCGGCAGCATTGCGCAAAGCAAGAGAGCTGCGCCGGCTGAATGATGCGTCAGTGAGCGGCGGCATTCATATCATTCTGCGGGACGGCATGTATATGTTGGATGAAACGATCGTGATGCATGCAGAAGATGCGGGCACTGGCGATAGCCCAACACATATCGAAGCGGCTAAGGGTGAACAACCAATACTGAGTGGTGGCGTGATGATCAATGGTTGGAAGAAATTATTGTCGCCGGTAGCGGGATTGGCTACTATTGCGAAAGGGAACGTGTGGGTGGCTGATGTACCGATGATAAAAGGTGAACTTTTTGAGTTCCGGCAATTATGGGTGAACAATGTGAAAGCAGTGAGAGCAAAGAGTGTGAATGGTGATGCAATGTTGCGCATCTTGAACTGGAGTAAGAAAGATGAGAGTTGCTGGATACCAACACCGCGGTTTGCAATGTTGAGTAACGCATCTGGTATTGAGCTATTCATTCACCAGTGGTGGGCCATTGCAATGCTGCGAATAAAAAAGATGGAAGTGCATGGCGACAGCACTCAATTATTTTTTCATCAGCCGGAGAGCCGCATACAAAATGAACATCCCTGGCCGGCACCATGGCTATCGAAAGAAACGGGCAACTCTGCTTTCTATTTGGTAAATGCTTTACAGTTTTTGGATGAACCGGGCGAATGGTATTTGGATATTGCTGCACATAAAATTTATTACTGGCCCCGCAGTGATGAGAATTTATTGACAGCTTCTGTTGTTGCTCCTTATTTGGAAACATTGGTGAAGATCGAGGGGACAATCGATAGGCCCGTTACCAATATTTATTTTAAAGGCATTTCATTTCAGCATTCGGGTTGGTTACGTCCTTCACAATTTGGTCATGTGCCGCACCAGGCGGGAATGTATATGACAGAAGCATATCGATTGAAACCAGCAGGTACAAAAGAAAAACCGGGATTGGACAACCAGGCATGGATCGGTCGTCCCGCTGCTGCTGTAGAAGTTTCTTTTGCTGATCATACAGGTTTTGAGAATTGCCGTTTTGAACATTTGACTTCAACAGGATTGGACTATCATAAAGCGGTACATAATAATGTGGTGAAAGGAAACTTGTTTAAAGATATTGGAGGCACGGCTTTGTTGGCGGGTGTTTATTCTGATGCCGGGCATGAAATTCATTTGCCCTACAATCCAAAGGATGACAGAGAGGTTTGTGATGGAATGGTGATCAGTAATAATTTAATTACTGATGCAACGAATGAAGATTGGAGTTGTGTGGGAATTGGTTTGGGTTATACTCGCAATAGTATAGTTGAGCATAATGAAGTGGAGAATGTTTCTTACAGTGGCATAAGTATGGGCTGGGGATGGTCGCCAGATGCCAATGCAATGAAGAATAATAAGATCATTGGTAACAAGATCCATCATTATGGTAAACATAATTATGATTGCAGTGGTATTTATACATTGAGTGCACAACCGGGTTCTGTTATCAGTGATAATTATATTGACAGCATTTATAGGGCGCCCTATGCACACCTGCCTTCAAATTGGTTTTATTTATACACCGACGAAGGTTCATCGGGCATCAGTGTAAAAAATAACTGGACAGCATCTCAGAAGTATTTGCAGAATGCAAATGGCCCCGGTAATGAGTGGAGTAATAATGGTCCTGCTGTGGATGAAACTGTGAAGATGAATGCCGGGTTGCAATCTTCTTATCAATGGTTGACGAGAGAAAGAACTACGAATAAACTTTCATTACCAATCAACGAAGAGCATAATGAAGTGATTGAGATGGTGACAAAAGAAGGAAAGCAATTAGACATGGTTAAACTCAAACAAGTCCTTGCGCAAAACAATATCGATAGTGATGCGATTTATCAGTGGCAAAATCATTATGTCATCTTTGCTAAGATCGCTGATGTGGGGGTTATGCAGGGGAGATTGAAAAATAATTTCCCTGATGTTGAAGTGAAAGTTTATTATGATCTATTTTATGAGTACAGCAAAAAGAAACATTGTTCGGATAAAACGGTTGCGAAAGAATGGGATCATGTGTTGCTGACTGCAAACCTGGTTGCAGATAAAAAATTGCAGCAGGAGTATTTGAATTATCACGCTACACAATTTGGGAAATGGCCGGATATAGCCAGGGGTTTTTGTAATGCCAACTTTCAGCAGCTGTTATTGTTTAGAAATGGAAGACAACTAATGTTGGTGATCAGCATTCCAAAAGGAGAGAGTTTGGATAAACTGAATCCAAAGACAGTTGAGAATAATCCGAAGATGGTGGAGTGGAATAAGATAATGGGAAAGTACCAGGAGGGGATTGTGGGAACGAAGCCTAATGAAACATGGGTGTTCTTAAAAAAGTTATGAATAATGAGTGATCAGTGATGAGTAGTGTCCGATTAAAGGTGGTTAACTCATTACTCATCATTCATCGCTCATTCAATAAGAGGAATATGCAAACTATAGGAATATTGGGACTAGGAGAGGGTCGCAGTACAATGTCTGCTGCATTAAATAGTTCAAAGCTTACGCTTAAAACTATTTGCGATGCAAATGAAGAGCTATGCAAACGACGTTGTAGGGAGTTTGATTTTAAGAATTACACAACGAAGTATGATGATATGTTGAAAGATGATGAGATCGATATTCTTGCTATTTATACGCCGGATCATTTGCATGCTGAACATGTAAAGATGGCGTTGGAGCATGGCAAACATGTGGTTTGCACCAAACCATTTATTGATGATCTGGGCAAGGCAAAGGAATTAATAGAGTTACAAAAGAAAACTAACAAGAAAGTTTTTGTGGGACAGAGCTCAAGATTCTTTGAACCCTATAAAAGACAAAGAATGGATTTTGAAGCAGGATTGATCGGTGAACTGATCACGATTGAAAGTCATTACAATGCTGATCATCGCTGGTTTCTCGAAAAGAAATGGGCTTTAGAGAAATCATTCAAATGGTTGTACGGCGGATTAAGTCATACTGTAGATTTTATCAGGTGGTATTTGCCAAATATTGAAGAGCTGATGGGTTATGGAATGATCAGTAGTAATGGCAAGAAAGTAGGATTGAAGAATGAAGACACCATGCATTTTATTTTCAGATCAACCGATGGAAGAGTGGCAAGAGTAAGCGGCAGTTATACCGGGCCAACACAGCCCGTAAAGAGAGATAGCGGCATGACTTGTATACTCAGGGGAACAGAAGGGGCATCACAGGCAGATTATCATGAGCTTCGTTATGCGATCACAGATAAAACAGGTGAAGAAAGAATGATTACATGGGGTGATGCTACTTTGAAATATTATTTCAGGTTTGAAGGACAGAGCCATCATGCAGGAGAATATCAAAACTATCTCGAATATTTTGTTGATTCAATTGAACAAAACTTTACTGCATTTCCTGATATAAAAGAAGGAATCGGAACAATTGCATTATTACAGGCGATGGATAAAAGTTTACAAACGGATACGCCAGTTAAGATTAGAGCAATACTCAATGAGTATGATTTGGATTTATAATTAAAAGCAATTTAATATTCCCCGCCACTGGCGGGGATAGGGGCATGAATAAGATTTACGATAAACTTACATCTCTTGATTTCGCTATCGTGGCGATCTATCTTATCGCCTTGTTGGCGATAGGATACATTGCAAGTTTTAGAAACAAAAAGAAAAACGAAACATTATTTCTCGCGAGTCATTCGCTCAACTGGTACAATATCGGTTTTAATATGTGGGGAACCAATGTAGGTCCTTCATCATTGCTGGCATTCGCAAGCATTGGGTTTTCCGCAGGTATTGTGGGAGGAAATTTTGAATGGTATGCATTTGTGTTTTTATTATTGCTCGCAATGGTCTTTGCACCACGATACATTGCGAGTAAAGTAACCACGATGCCCGAGTTCATGGGCAAACGTTATGGAAAAAGTACACAGGATATTTTAGCTGGCTATGCGCTCATAAAAATTTTGATCAGTTGGCTCAGTTTGGGTTTATTCAGCGGAGGAATTTTGGTGAGACAGATCTTAGGAATACCAATGTGGCAATCGACAATTGTACTGGTAGCTTTTTCGGGTTTGTTTACTTATATGGGCGGCTTAAAAGCAATTGCAAAGGTGAATGTGTTTCAAATGATCTTATTGATCATCGTTTCATTACTGCTTACCTACATAGGCTTGCAAAAAGTTGGTGGATTTACTGCTTTAGCTGATAAAACTCCCGGTCATTTCTGGAACTTAATACATCCTGCATCCGATCCCGGCTATCCATGGCATGCATTATTGTTAGGTTATCCTGTATCAGCTGTTGCATTTTTTTGCACTGATCAAAGTATGGTGCAAAGTGTATTGGGTGCAAAAAATTTAAAACAGGGGCAACTGGGTGTAAATTTTATCGGTTGGCTGAAAGTATTGGCATTACCCATGTTTATTCTTCCCGGCATTTTGTGTTTTGCTTTATTTCCTGATCTGCCAGATGATAAATTGGCATACATGACAATGGTAACAAATTTATTTCCGACAGGTCTAAATGGTCTGGTCATTTGTGTATTGATCGCCGTATTGGTTGCTACGATCGGTTCATCTTTAAATGCGTTGAGTACGGTGTTCACAAAAGATATTTATGTCAATAATATCAACCCCGGTGCTTCTGTCAAACAACAAATAAATGTAGGACGATATACAGTTATTGCAGGTTGCGTGTTAGCCGTACTTATGGCAATCGCATTTGATAATATCAAGGGTAAAAACCTGTTTGATATTTTTCAGTCTATTTTAGGTTATTTGGCTCCTCCGTTGGCAGTTACTTTTTTATTGAGTGTATTCTGGAAACGAACTACTAAACTCGCAGTGAATTTAATTTTATCTGTTGGCTCTGCATTCAGCTTATTGGTAGGAATGCTCAACTTATGGATCTTACCACCCGATGTTAAAGCCAGCGAGAATACCTGGTGGCCACATTATTTCCTGATCTCGTTTTTCATATTTGCAATTTTGTTTTTAGCAGCAATTATAATTTCCCTGGTAGATAAAAACAAAGTAACGGCTGCAATTGAAACATCGCCATTACCAAAAACTGATAAGCAGGTAAAGATCCTGTTTATTTTATTAGGACTTGTTATTCTTTCATTGTACATAATTTTTAACGGACACTAATATGAGGAACAAATTCAAAATTCATCCCGCCTCTGGCGGGACAAAACTCAAAAAGGTTACTCATGAGTGGAATAGAATGCTGTTGAAGAAGGTTGCAATTTTTTACTTTTTAATTTTGGTTTTTGACTTCTCACTCTCTGCCCAGCAGGCTACCTGGATCTGGTATCCCGGCGACTATGAGATTTGGTTAGCCAACAAGATGCAGAACAGGAGAACTGATCGTGGTGCATTCTTCCCGGTATTCTGGAAGATCGATAGTCCTTATCCATTAGTAGATTTTCATAAAGTGTTTGACTTAAAAGAAGCGGAAGAAGTGTTTATATATGCCGAAGGGCAATACAATGTGAAGATAGACGGTAAACTATTTGAAGATATGCCAGTCGAGGGTACACCAACCAGGATAACTATGCCTGCCGGTAAACATAAAATCAATATCAAAGTTTTTTGCCAGGAACGTGTGCCTTCGGTTTATGTCAAAGGAAAGACAATTGTGAGTGATGGATCGTGGCTCACCACCTTTGAAGACAAGGAATGGATCGATGAAACCGGAAAGACATCAGATATTTCGGCTACCAAATGGCTTAATGCCGGCCATTGGAATTTTAATCAATCTGCGACGTCGCCATCTTTATTCCAGTTGCAAACTGCACCACAAAAAGCAGTTAGTAAAGAAGTGAATAATAATTCAACACTGATTGATTTTGGAAAGGAGACTTTTGGATTTATAAAAATACATGGATTAAAAGGCAAAGGCAGTCTCGTCATCTATTATGGTGAAAGCAAAGAAGAAGCATTAAGCGAAGATGGGGCAGTTACCCTCGAAAAATTGACAGTTAATGATACAGTAGCTGCCACACATACCATCTCTTTGTCAAAGGCATTTCGTTATGTCAATATAGTTACAGATGGCACTATTCATTTTGACGATGTTTCGATGCTGTGCGAGTATACGAATATACCAGACAGGGGAAGCTTCAGTTGCAGTGATGATGAAATAAATAAGATATATGATGTAGCTAAATACACTTTGCATTTAAGTACAAGAGAATTTTTTGTTGATGGTATCAAAAGAGATCGCTGGGTTTGGAGCGGCGATGCTTATCAAAGTTATTTGATGAATTATTACCTCATGAATGATAATGGAACTGTTACAAGAACCATGTATGCCTTACGTGGCAAGGACCCGGTCACAGGACATATCAACACCATCATGGATTATACTTTTTACTGGTTCCTTGGCATCTATGATTATTATTTATATAGTGGTGATAAAATTTTTATTCAGCAGAACTATGACCGGATGAAAAGCCTGATGGATTATGTGCTGGGAAGGAGAAATAAAAATGGGTTGCTTGAAGGTTTACCCGGTGATTGGATCTTCATCGATTGGGCAGCAGGATTAAGTAAAAAAGGAGAAGTAAGCTTTGAACAGTTACTATTTGCCAGAAGTTTGGAGACAATGGCTCTCTGCGCAGATATTGTAAATGACAAACAAGGTGCATCACAATACAAATCTTTGGCTGCTGATCTGAAAAAGAAATTATTTTCCATTTACTGGAATCAACAGAAGCAGGCTTTGGTGCATAGCCGTGTAGATGGTAAGCAGACGGATAATGTAACACGGTATTCCAACATGTTTGCCATTTTCTTTGATTACTTTAATGAACAACAAAAACAAGCAGTAAAGAAATCGGTATTGTTGAATAACAATATTCAGAAGATCACAACACCTTATATGCGTTTCTATGAATTGGAAGCTTTATGTGCAATGGGGGAACAAAACTATGTGTTGAAGGAAATGAAAGATTACTGGGGGGGCATGTTGAAATTGGGTGCAACAAGTTTTTGGGAGGAATATGATCCAACGAAAAAAGGAGTGGAGCATTATGCGATGTATGGAAGAGAGTTTGGTAAAAGTTTATGTCATGCCTGGGGTGCCAGCCCGATCTATTTGTTAGGTAAGTACTACCTTGGAGTAAAACCGACATCTGCTGGTTACAACACCTACGTTGTTGAACCAAACCTTGGAGAGCTGCAATGGATGCAGGGGAAAGTGCCAACACCAGACGGCGATATTGAGTTAAGAGTTAGTACAACTGAAATAAAAATTACCGGAGCAGGGGGAACAGGTACCCTTCGTTTTAAAAGCAAGTCAAAACCCGAGACTGATACTGGTGGCTTTGTAAGTAAAGCCAATAATATTTATGAGTTAAAAATTGAAAAAGGGAAATCTTATACAATTAAGTATAATTTGAATTAGTACGTATGAAAAAATATTTAATAATATCTTTTGTCATTCTATTCGCCATTGACTTATCAGCGCAAAATGGGTTGGTAAACACCAATGCGAGTCCACATGCAAAGTTGAGCAGTGTTGGTATGGGTGATGTACAATGGACAAAAGGTTTTTGGGCAGAACGTTTTGCTGTATGCAGAGATGTAATGGTCCCGCAATTGTGGCAAACCTATACGAGTAAAGAGATGTGCTATTCATTTCAGAATTTCAGAATAGCGGCAGGCTTGGACACCGGACGATTTCGTGGACCTTCTTTTCACGATGGGGATTTCTATAAAACACTGGAGGCGGTT
>Ga0105249_10004544_pt1 | contig 11989 bp, 16 predicted proteins | sample KBSS44metaG_FD_81522 | JGI IMG/M metagenome (GOLD analysis project Ga0105249, IMG submission 81522) | Switchgrass rhizosphere microbial communities from Kellogg Biological Station, Michigan, USA - KBS S4-4 metaG | ecosystem: Host-associated > Plants > Roots > Rhizosphere > Soil | place... | reverse complement strand
GCCGCTCGCCAAGCTCGACCAGCCCGACTGGCACCTGGGCGAGGTGCCCGACTCGCTGCAGCGCCTGCTGCTGCGCCTGTGCGCGTTCTATCTGGTCAACGTCAAGCAAGAGGGAGGAGGAAACGCGGAACCGCTCGACGCCGTGGCGCGCTTCCACCTCGGCAACGGCGCCGCGCTCGAGCGCCTGAACTGGATGGGCGACATCTCCGAGACCGGCATGGCGCGCTCCGCCGGCCTGATGGTGAACTACGTGTACCGGCTGAGCGAGGTCGAGCGCAACCACGAGCGCTACTTCCGCGAGCACGCGATCGCCGCGTCCGCGGCGGTGGAAAAGATGGCGCGCGAATGCCTGCTCGCCGCGCCGGCGGAAAAAGGGGCGGCGGCTTGACGACGCAAAAAGGCGCGGCGGCTTGACGGCGCAAGGCAGGCTGCCGGAAAACGTGATGCACTTCGCGCGCCTGCTGCGCGCGGCCGGCCTGCGCGTCGGCTCCGATCGCGTGATCGACTGCGTGCGCGCGCTCGAGATCGCCGGCCAGCACGAGTTCCCGCTGCGGCGCGAGGACTGGTACTGGACCATGTCGGCGGTGCTGCTCTCGCGCCAGGAGCAGCGTCCGATCTTCGACCAGGCCTTCCGCCTGTTCTGGCGCGACCCGAAGCTCGCCGAGCGCATGATGAGCCTGATGCTGCCGCAGGCCTACGGCCGCGCCGGCAAGCCCGAGCAGCAGCAGAGCCAGCGCCTCACCGATGCCCTGTTCTCCAAAAAAGAGGACGCGCCGGAAACCGAAAAGCTCGAGCTCGAAGCGCGCCTCACCTTCTCCTCGCGCGAAGTGCTGTCGCGCATGGACTTCGACACCATGTCGGCGGCCGAGCTGGTCGAAGCGAAGCGCATGCTGTCGCAGCTGCGCCTGCCCTTGCCGCTCATCCGCACGCGCAGATATCGCGTGCATCGCGCCGGGCGGCGGGTCGACCTGCGAAAAACCATGCGGGAAAGCCTGCGCGACGGCGGCGACATCATCCCGCTGGTGCGCTCGGCGCCGGTCGAGCTGCACCCGCCGCTGGTCGTGCTGTGCGACATCTCGGGCTCGATGAACCCGTACTCGCGCATGTTCCTGCACTTCCTGCACGCGATCACCAACGACCGCGACCGCGTGGCGGTGTTCGTGTTCGGCACGCGCCTCACCAACATCACGCGCCAGCTGCGCCACCGCGACGTCGACGTCGCGATGCAGCGCGTGGCCGACGCGATCAAGGACTGGTCGGGCGGCACGCGCATCGGCCACAGCTTGCGCGAGTTCAACTTCAAGTGGGGCCGGCGCGTGCTGGGCCAGAACGCGTGCGTGCTGCTGGTCTCCGACGGCCTCGACCGCGAGGCGGGCGAAGGCCTGGGCGAGGAAATGGAGCGCCTGGCGAAGTCCTGCCACCGCCTGGTGTGGCTCAACCCGCTGCTGCGCTACGACAAGTTCGAGGCGCGGCCGGCCGGCGTGCGCGCCATGCTGCCGCACGTCGACCTCTTCCTGCCAGTGCATAATCTGAAGAGTCTGGTCGATCTGGCGCGCACCCTCAGCCGCCCCTTGAATAAGGAAACCTCGCAGTGGAAATGACTGGTGAACAGCTGATCCCGGCGTCGCAGCAGGACGTCTGGGAAGCGCTCAACGATCCCGATGTGCTCAAGGCCTGCGTGCCGGGCTGCGAGTCGATCACGCTCGTCAACCCGAACGAATACCAGGTGCTGATGACCGCGCGGGTCGGCCCGGTGAGCGCCAAGTTCCGCGGCCGCCTGTCGCTCTCGGACATCAAGCCGCCCACTTCCTACTCGCTCGCCTTCGAAGGCCAGGGCGGCGCGGCCGGCTTCGCGAAGGGCGGCGCCCAGGTCAAGCTCGTTCCCCAGAACGAGCAGACCCGGCTGATCTACGACGTCAAGGCCAACGTCGGCGGCAAGCTCGCGCAGATCGGCTCGCGCCTGGTGGACGCCGCGGCGAAGAAGGTGGCCGACGAGTTCTTCAGGAACTTCAACGACCGGATGTCCTCTTCCGAGGACGAGACCGTCGTCATGCATCCGCTGCCCGAGCACGGGCACGGAGGCCCGGAGACGAGCACGGCGGCGATGCCGACGGTCTCGAACACCACGCTGATTTTTTTTGCCGCGGGCTCGCTGGTGGTTTTCGTGGTCGCGCTGGTGACGCTGCTTGGCTGAGCTGCTGTTCCGCGAAGACCCGTACCTGCGCGCCTGCGAGGCCACCATCGTCTCGGTGCACGAAGGCGCAGTCGAGCTCGACCGCACCGTGTTCTATCCGCTCGGCGGCGGCCAGGCCGGCGACACCGGAAGACTGGGCGACTGGCGCGTGATCGACACGCGCAAGGGTGCTGACACTGTTCTTCATATTCTGGAGCCCGGCGCCGCGCCGCAACCGGGCATGAAGGTGGCAATCGAGATCGACTGGGAGCGGCGCTATCGCCTCATGCGCTACCACACCGCGCTGCATCTCCTCGGCTCGGTGGTGAAGGCGGCGGTGACCGGCGGGCGCATCAATGACGACAAGGCGCACCTGGACTTCGATATCGAAATGGAGAAGCTGGTCAAGGACACGATCGAAGCTCGCCTTAACGAATTGACTTCGACTTCAATCGACACCGAGGCGCGCTGGATCGCCGACGCCGAGCTCGACGCGCGTCCCGATCTCGTGAGAACGATGTCGGTCGCGCCGCCGCGCGGCGAGGGCCGCGTGCGCCTGCTCGAGATCCCGGGCGTCGACCTGCAGGCCTGCGGCGGCACGCACGTGAAGAACACGGCCGAGATCGGCAAGCTGTCGGTGGCGCGCATCCGCTCCGAGGGCAAGAGGAACAAGCGCGTTACGCTGGTTTTCTCATGAGCACCAACCCCGAGCGGCGCCTGGCGGCGGTCATGTACGCCGAGCTGCGCAACTTCACCCGCATGTCCGAGGTGCTGCAGCCCGACAAGGTGCTTGCGCTGGCGAACGAGTTCTTCGCCTTCGCCGCGAAAGCTGCACAGGCCAACGAGGGCATGGTCGTGATGGTGCACAACGACACGGTGCTCGCGGCCTTCGACGCCGGCTCCCCGGTGGAGTTCGCGAACAGCGCCCTGATCGCGGCGCGCGCGATCCAGACCCAGTTCGACCCGATCGGCGAGCGCTGGAAGACGGAATACGGCCTGCCGGCCGCGGTGTCGCTCGGCCTGCACATCGGCGAGACGGTGTTCGGCATGGCCGGGCTGCCGGGCGCGCAGCAGTTCACTGCGCTCGGCGACGCCGTGAGCATCGCCGAGCGCCTGGTGCATCGCGCGCGCAACGGCGAGATCGTGATCTCGCTCGACCTGATGAAGGCGCTGAAAGCCAGGGTGGAAACGCTCGGCGCCGAAGAGCTGCCGGTGCTCGAGCTCGGCGGCAAGCGCCCGGCGCTGCCGATCTACGGCATGGTGCTGGAGACCCGGCTGGACTTTACCTAGGAAAGTACCTAGGCAGCGGTCGCGGTTGCAGCCTGGCGGATGGCATCCGCCAGCGTGGGCGCGGGATACGCGCCCGACACGCCGTGCTTGCGCTCGAAGATGAACGTCGGCACGGCGGAGATCCCCATCTCGCGTACTTCGCCTTCGAGCTCGGATACGTCGGGTGCTTTCTCCGGCCAGCCCTGTACGCCGCATTGCGCGGCAATCTCGGCGAGCACTTTCGGGTCGCCGATGTTCCTGCCCTGCTCGAAGTGCGCGCGGAATAGCGCATCGACGACTGCCGTCTGGTTTCTGGCAAAAGCAATCAATCGGTGAGCCTGCGTGGTATTCGGCTGGATCGCCATGCGATCGAACGCGAAGTCGATGCCCTCGCCCTTGCCCTCTTCGGCCACGCGCGCGTCCATCTGCTTCGAGCGCTCGAGCGAGCCGAACTTGGCCTTGCGGTAGTCGGCGCGCGGGATGCCGCCGGCCGGCAGGTCGGGGTTGAGCTGGAACGGCAGCCAGCGCACCTCGACCTCGAGCTCGCCCTTGAGCAGGTCGAGCGCCTTCTCCAGGCGCCGCTTGCCGATGTAGCACCAGGGGCAGACCACGTCGGAGGCGACTTCGAGACTGAGCTTCTTCATGCGGCGTTTTCTACTTCTTCTTTGGCGGAATGGTCCAGAAGTAGACCGTGCGCCCGTTCGACTGGAGCGTTTTCTCGGGCTTCCAGGTGCCCATGTCGAACTGGTGCGAGACGATGCGCGTGCCGGGCTTCAAGTCCTCCCACAGACGCGGGCGCAGCTTCACGTTGAGGTCGGGCAGCAGGTAGAGCGTCACGACCGTGGCTTCCTTGAAGTCGGCCTTGAACAGGTCCTGCTGGCGGAACTCGACCAGGTTGCTGACGCCGGCCTTCTTCGCGTTCTCGGTCGCCTCGCGGATGCGCTCCGGGTCGATGTCGATGCCGACCGCCTTGATGCCGAATTTCTTCGCCGCCGCGATCGCGATGCGGCCGTCGCCGGAGCCGAGGTCGTAGAGCACGTCGCCCTTTTGCACGTTGGCGAGGCGCAACATATCGTCCACCACCTCGTGCGGCGTGGGCACGTAGATCACATCGGGCTGCTGCGTCGCCTGGCGCGCGGGCGCCTGGGCAAGGAGCGGGTAGGGCGCCAGGGCCAGCAGCACCGCGGCAACGGCCAGGAACATTCGCATGCGGGAAATTATGCCGCAGCCGGCGGCTACGGCGAGAAGCCGGTCGCGAAACGCGTCGAGGTCACCGCGGACTCGAGCTCGCGCTCCTCGGGCAGCTTGGTGTCGGGGCGGAGGACAGCGGCCTCCACCTGCTCCTCGGTCATGAGCGGCTCGAGGATCGCTTCCTCGATGTCATCGGTGCCGTGAACTGCCCAGCGCGCCCATGCAATCAACAGCATGGCGGCGATGATGGCGATCACCGCCAGGACCGCTACGACCGGATGTTCCTTGTTCGGTCCCGGGAACTGCTCGTGGGTACAGGCATGGCCCATGCTAATTAGACGCCTGCCTTCGCGCAGGGTTCTTGCAGCTTACGCCTATGCTTATTCGCCCGCTATGGTCATATTCTCGAGCAGGATCGAGCCGCAGGAGCGGCCGTTGCGCACGATCACGTCGCTGCCGATGGCTGCTATCTGCTTAAACATATGGCTGAGGTTGCCGGCGATGGTGATCTCCTCCACCGGGTAGGCGATTTCGCCGTTTTCCACCCAGTACCCGGCCGCGCCGCGCGAATAGTCCCCGGTCACCAGGTTCACGCCCTGGCCGAGCAATTCCGTCACCAGTAATCCGCGTGCCATGGTTTTCAGCATGCCGACGAAGTCCGGCCCGCGCGACTCGACCACCAGGTTGTGGTGCCCGCCGGCGCTGCCGGTGGACTTCATGCCGAGCTTGCGCGCCGAATAGCTGCCGAGGAAGTAGCCCTCGACCACGCCGCCGCGCACGATCGGGCGCTCGCGCGTCGCCACGCCCTCCTCGTCGAACGGCGTGCTCGCCATGCCCTGCCGCTCGAGCGGGCGCTCGTCGATGCGCACCCTGGGCGCGAAGACCTGCTTGCCGAGACTGTCGAGCAGGAACGAGGTCTTGCGGTACAGGTTGCCGCCGTTCACCGCCGAGACGAAGTGCCCGATCAGGCCGAGCGCGACCGGCGCCTCGAACAGCACCGGCGCCTGGCCGGTGGCGATCTTGCGCGCGCCGAGGCGCGCCGCGGTGCGCTGGCCGGCGTAGCGCCCGAGGGCGCGCGGGTCGGCGAGCTTCGACGGCAGGCGCGAGGCGCTGTACCAGTCGTCGCGCTGCATCAGGCCCTTTTCCTCGGCGATCACCGCACACGACAGGTAGTGGCGCGAGCCCTGGTAGCCGCCGGTGAAGCCCAGGCTGTTGGCGAACACGAACTGGTTCTGCTGCGCCGATACCGTGGCGCCCTCGGAATTGCGGATTTTCTTCGACACCGCGAAGGCCGCCGCCTCGCAGCGCTTGGCGATGTCCACCGCCTCTTCGGTCGACAGCGCCCAGGGGTGGTAGAGGTCGAGGTCGGGCGTCTCGCGCGCGAGCAGCTCGGCATCGGGCAGGCCGGCGCAATCGTCTTCCGCGGTATGGCGCGCAATCGCCACTGCCGCATCCACGGTCTGCTCGAGCGCGGCGCGCGAAAAATCCGAGGTGCTGGCGTGCCCCCGCCTGGCGCGGGGGCGCTCGCCGAGATAGATCGTCACGCCGAGCGAGCGGTCGCGGTTGTGCTCGATGGTGTCGGGCTTGGCCTTGCGCACCGTGACGCTCAGGCCGTAGCCCTCGGACACGTCGCAATCGCAGCCGCTGGCGCCGGCGCGCTTCGCCCGCGCGAGCACGGCGTGCGCAAGCTCGCGCAGCTCGGCCTGGTCGCAGCTGAATCCGTGGCGCTTCGGCATGGGGGCGCTATGATAATCGCGTGGATCCCGGAATTGTCAGCAAGACGCGCCGCAAACGCGAAATGCACGAGCTGCAGGCGCTCGGTGTCGCGCTGGTCGCGCTGCCGGAGGGGATGCTGCAGGCCATGACGCTCGAGCCCAGGCTGCTCGAGGCCGTGCTCGAAGCCAAGCGCATCACCGCGCACGAAGGCAAGCGCCGCCAGATCCAGTACATCGGCCGCCTGATGCGCGACGTCGACCCGGCGCCGATCCGCGCGCGCATCGCCGAGCTCGAGGGCAGCTCGGCGCAGGCCAGCGCGCGCCACCGCCGCCTCGAAGCGTGGCGCGAGCGGCTGATCGGTGACGACGAGGCCCTCACCGCGTTCGCCGCCGAGCATCCGGGCGCCGACCTGCAGGCACTGCGCGCGCTGATCCGCAACGCGCGCAAGGAGGCGAAAGAAGGCAAGCCGCCGCGCGCGTTCCGCGAGCTGTTCCGCGTCCTAAAAGACATTGAACCTTCACCCTCTGTTCAAGGCTGAGATCACCCTCGCTCCGCCGCAGGAGCTGGGCGACACGCCGCAGGGCCGCCGCCGCATCATCGGCATCACCGGCGGGCGCTTCCGCGGCGAACGGCTCGCGGGCCGCGTGCTTCCCGGCGGCGCCGACTGGCAGGTGATCCGCAGCGACGGCGTCGCCGATCTCGATGCGCGCTACACGCTGGAAACGGAAGACGGGGCGCTGATCTACGTGCGCAACCGCGGCTTGCGGCATGGCCCCGCGGAAGTCTTGAGGCAATTATCTCTTGGGCAAAACGTGGATCCGTCCCTGTACTACATGCGCACCACGCCGAGCTTCGAAACCGGCGACACGCGCTACTTGTGGCTCAATCGCATGGTGTGCGTTGCGACCGGCGCGCGGCGCGCCGCCGCCGTCGAGCTCGACGTGTTCGAAATCCAATGATCATCGGCCTGGTCTCGATCAGCGACCGCGCTTCCGCCGGCGTCTACAAGGACGAGGGCATTCCCTCGCTCAAGGAGTGGCTGACGGCGGCGATCGCCGCGCCCGAGTGGCGCGACGAGACGCGCCTGATCGCCGACGAGCAGCCGGTGATCGAGGCCACGCTGAAGGAGCTGGTGGACGAGAAAGGCTGCAGCCTGGTGCTGACCACCGGCGGCACCGGCCCGGCGCCGCGCGACGTGACCCCGGAGGCGACCCTCGCCGTCGCCGACAAGGTGATGCCGGGCTTCGGCGAGCAGATGCGGGCCGTCAGCTTGAAGTACGTGCCGACCGCCATCCTGTCCCGCCAGGTCGCTGTGGTGCGCAAAAAAGCCTTGATCATCAACCTCCCGGGCCAGCCCAAGGCGATCCGCGAGACGCTCGACGGGGTGTTCGCCGCCGTGCCGTATTGCATCGACCTGATCGGCGGCCCCTACATCGAGACCCACGAAGCGGTGGTCAAGGCTTTCCGGCCGAAGTCAGCCCTGCGCAGGAAATAGCGGGCAGTTCGGACTATGTCGTCGATAAAGGGACAGAACACGCTATCCGTACTATGAACGCGACTTCACAGCCGTCCCTACATGCGCAAGCGCATCCTGGTCGCCGACATCCCGGAGAGCGACCGCCGCCTGAGCGAGGTCCTCGATGGACACGAGCTGGCGTTCGCGCGCACTCTCGGCGAAGCGCAGCGCCTGCTGGCGTCGGCCACGTTCGACCTGATCGTCATCGGCGTGCAGTTCGATGACTCGCGCATGTTCGACCTGGTGCGGCATGTGCGCAGCGTCGGTCAGGACAAGCCGCCGGTCGCGTGCGTGCGCTGCCACCGTTTCACTTCGCCCGCACTATCGATCGAAGGCCTCGAGCTCGCGGCGCAGGCGGCAACCTGCAATCTGTTCCTCGACCTCACCAAATATCCCGACGACGCCAGCGGCAACGCCGAGGTACGCCAGCGGCTCGAAGCGCTGCTTACAGCTTGACGTAGCGCTGCAGCGCCGCGCGCAGCGCGTCGTCGCCGCTCTTCTCGTCCTGGAACTGCAGCAGGTCGACGAAGCAGTCGGCCGACAGCGCCCGCACCGCCACCTCGAGCGTGCGCGTGGTGACCGCGGCGAATCCCGGCCCGCCGCGCACGCACACGACCGGCACCTCGTTGTGCAGGTCGTGGCTGCGGATGGCGCGCACCAGGTCGAACATCTGCGAATCGTCGAAGTACACGCCGACCGCGATCGCGGCGTAGCGCGGCGCCTCGAGCGCGGCGCGCGCTTCCTCCATGGTGCGTACGAAAACCAGCGGCCAGCCGGTGAACGCGGCGAAGTAGCGGGCGTCCATCGAAGGAAGATCAGCGACCAGGATCTTGTCCATCGCTCCCGCTGCTAGTTTAATCCGCGTCTACTCAAGGGTGACTGATGGAAGCCATCGAAATTGAAACCGGGCCGAACCCCACCGTAGCGGTGATCTGGCTGCACGGCCTGGGGGCCGACGGCCACGACTTCGAGCCGATCGTGCCCGAGCTGCGCCTCACCAAACCGGTGCGCTTCGTGTTCCCGCACGCGCCGATCCGCCCGGTGACCATCAACCAGGGCATGCGCATGCGGGCGTGGTACGACATCTTCCAGTTCGGCGCCGGGCGGGAAGACGATGCGGGCATCCGGGCTTCGCAAAAGCTGGTGGAGGACCTGATCGCGAAAGAGCGCGGCAGGAAAATCGTGCTGGCCGGCTTCTCTCAGGGCGGCGCCATCGTGCTGCAGACCGCGCTGCGTCATCCCGAGCGGCTTGCCGGGCTGATGGCGTTATCGACTTACCTGCCATTGGCCCCGACGCTGGAGAGCGAACTGAGCAAAACGAATCACGACCTGCCCATCTTCATGGCGCACGGCAAGTTCGACGACATCATCCCGATCGACCGGGCCCGGCAGTCCAGGGATTTCCTGAAAAAACTCAACTACCCGGTCGAGTGGCGCGAGTACCCGATGCCGCACTCGGTCTGCGCCGAAGAGATCGCCGACATCTCGGCGTTCCTGGTCAAGCTTCTCTGACCATCTCCTTGAACTTGACGATCTCGTAGTCGTCGCCGCGCTCGGCGAGGCCTTGCGGCATGTAGATGCGGTGCTTGCCGCCGGCGCTGGTCTCGAGGTTCTCGCCGCGCGCATAGGCGCCCGCGCGCAGCGCGATCGCGGCGTCGCCGTTGCTCGGCGTCACCGGCGGCAGCAGCACGCCTTGCACCTGCTGCAGGTTGGGCAGCGCGAAGCGCGAAGGTGCGGGCGTGCGCGAGAGCGTCTCGACACCGACGCGCAGCTCATCCTTGGAGACCCGTGAAACGCGCCGCACGGTGCCGACCATCCAGTTGGCGCCGCCCTCGGGCCGCGCCGCGATCAGCGCGCCGACCTTGACCCACTCGCTTTTCGCCTGCGGCACGATCGCGCCGAAGCCGCCGGCGCTGACGTTGTCCGCCGCCCACTCGTCTCCGGCGATCTTCGCGCCGAAGTTGAGCGAGTCGTCCGGGTCGCCGCCGAGCGCCTCGATCACGCCGTCGAAGCCGTGCGCCACGGTGAGCTTCGACTGGACGTTGTGGCGCTTGTGCTTGCGCTCGGGCGCCGCCGGCGCCCAGTACATCGAGAGGTGGCGCAGCAGGCCGAGCACGGTCTCGGGATCGTCCTCGGGCTGCGGCTTGAGCTCGGCGGGGACCTCGCGCTTGGCGAGCAGGCGCTCGCTCAGGTTCTGCAGCGTGCCGAGCGCGCCGCCGGCACCGAAGTAGCGTGCGCCGGCGCCCGGCTTGGCGCGCGAGGCGCGCGTCGGCGCCACAGGCTGCGCCAGGTCCACCGCGTAGGGCAGCTCCGGCGACGGCGCGTTCGAGATGGTGAAGGCGCCGGCCAGCTCGCCGATGATGCGCTCGGCGAGCTCGAGCTCGGCGGCCGGGCGCGTATCGGGCGAAGCGGCGCTGAACATAGCGGCCTTGAGGTACTCCGTCTTCGCCTCGGCAATGCCGCGCGTTTCCGCGACCAGGTAGATGCGGTTCATCTGCGCCCACACCGAGGGGTCGATCGGCCCGTAGCGCAGCTGCTGCCACTTGAGCTGCTGGGCGAATGCGCGCAGCGCGCCGAGCACGATGGCGGGCTGCGGCTTGTTGCCGTCGATCGCCTTCGCGAGCGCCTGGGCGGTCAGCCGCCAGTATTCGTGCATCCGGGTCCAGACCATGCCCTCCTGCGCGCGCGAGCCCTTGGCCGAGCGCACCGACGCGAGGTAGTCCTTCGCCACCTTGCGCAACCGCGGCTGCGCCGCTTCGTCCAGCATCGCGAAGCGCTGGGCGCGCTCGTCGGGCTTGAACCCTTCGGCGCTGCTCAGCGACTCGTACCAGTGCGAGAGCTCTTCGAGAGCCTTGTGGTCCGGTGCCGGCAGCTCGCCAAGGACGCGGGTCGCCTCCTTGCGATCGGCCATGGGATGATCTGGCTTGCCAGCGCCGAAGAGCTTCATATGGATTTATCTCCCCGTACTGATCCTACCAGAATGAAATGGCAAAATAGCCCAATGGCGAAGCCGCAGCCCGTGCCGGGCTACAACGTGGTCCACATTATCGGGCAAGGCGGACAGGCGCAGGTATTTCTCGCCGAGCGCGAGCACGACGGGCTGCGCGTGGCGCTGAAAGTCCTCAACAGCGCGCTGCGCAACGACCGCGTGTTCCTCGAGCGCTTCGTGCGCGAGTACAAGCTGGTGGCGAGCCTGGACAGCGCGTTCGTGGCGCGCATCTACGACCAGGGCTTCACCGGCGACTTTCCCTACATCGCGATGGAGTTCCTGCCCTCCGGCACGCTCGCGAGCCGCATCCGCGAGGGCATCACCACGCGCGTCGCGATCCGCCTCGCCGGCCAGATCGCCCAGGCGCTCGACGCGATCCACTCGCGCGGCATCGTGCACCGCGACCTCAAGCCGGCCAACATCCTGTTCCGCGCCGACGGGCGCCCGGTGCTGGTGGACTTCGGCCTGGCGCGCGACCTCACCGTCAGCTCGACCCTCACCATCGCCGGCAACGCGTTCATCGCCACGCCGCGCTACATGAGCCCCGAGCAGTGCATGGGCAAGCCGGTCGACGCGCGCTCCGACCTCTACAGCCTGGGCTGCATCCTCTACGAGATGCTCACCGGCGCCAAGATCTACGACTCGGCGAACGCCGCCGACGTGATCAGCATGCACGTCAAGGCGCCGGTGCCGAAGCTCGCGGTGCTGCTCGCCGACTACCAGCCGATCCTCGACAAGCTGCTCGCCAAGTCGCCCGACGACCGCTACCAGAGCGCGAGCGATCTCCTCCAGGAAATCGGCGCGTGAGCGAAAAACAGTACCTCGACCTCCTGGGCGACGTGCTGCAGAACGGAGCGCGCAAGACCGACCGTACCGGCACCGGCACATTGTCGGTGTTCGGCCGCCAGCTGCGGTTCGGCCTCGCCGACAGCTTCCCGCTCCTCACCACCAAGAAGCTGCACACCAAGTCGATCCTGACCGAATTGCTCTGGTTCCTGCGCGGCGACACCAACGTCAAGTGGCTCCAGGAGCATGGCGTCACCATCTGGGACGAGTGGGCCGACGAGAACGGCAACCTCGGCCCCGTGTACGGCTACCAGTGGCGCCACTGGCGCACGCCCGACGGCAAGGAGAT
>Ga0105249_10004534_pt1 | contig 12006 bp, 6 predicted proteins | sample KBSS44metaG_FD_81522 | JGI IMG/M metagenome (GOLD analysis project Ga0105249, IMG submission 81522) | Switchgrass rhizosphere microbial communities from Kellogg Biological Station, Michigan, USA - KBS S4-4 metaG | ecosystem: Host-associated > Plants > Roots > Rhizosphere > Soil | place... | reverse complement strand
CGGCGGAGGCGCCGTCCGCGCAACGACCATGCGGGAGACGGTGGACGCCGGAGGCCGCGGCGCGGCGGTCGCGTCCTGTCGCGTCGCCACGCGAAGCGACGCGCGGGTGGGAGCGACCGGGATCGGCCCGGCGAGCACCGGCGCGGCGACGATCTGCCGGACGACCGATGAGTCACGCACGATGTTTCCCGAGACGATGCCCCCCGAGACGAAAGCGTTGCGGGGCACGACGGTCATGTAGTTCCGGTTCGTGTACGTGGTGTTGCTGCGATAGTCGCGGTAGTCCCGGCGGGACCGGTCGCCCCACCAGGGAGAGAACGAGTCGCGGGGGCCGAGCGGAAACCACCCGACGAATCCACCGCCGCCGATCGAGATGGAGGCGGACCACCCCGAGCCGCCGCCGGCGAACGCCACGAGGGCCGGCGAGTAGGCGACGGAGCGGACGGAGGGCGCGATCGGCACCCAGTACCAGCGGGAGGACATCCTCGTCCAGCGGCCGTAGTGATACGGAGCCCAGCCCCACGCCTCGGACGAGACCCAGGTCCAGCCCCAGGGGTCCTGCCATACCCAGTGACCCGAGCGGTAGGGAGCCCAATCCGCGGAAACCGACGTCGGAGACCAGGCCCAGCCGTATTCCGGGATCCGATCCCACCGGCCGTACTCGTCGAGGTCTTCCACGCCCGGGATGTCCGCGCTGACGTAGGTGTAGGAACGGGAGCGATTCCGGCGGTCGTCGCGCTGGGCTACCCAGCGATCCCACGAGTCGGCCGGTCCGAGACGCAGGATGTCGTAGCGCGGATCGTCGATCCCGTCGATTTCCATCTCCTCGCCCGCGTTCAGCAGGATCTCTCCGCCTCCCGCGGCCACGGTCGCGTTTCCGGCGCGAACAGCGACGCGGGTGAACCCACTCTCGTCCACGTCGACCCGGTAGTCGCCGGGTCGCTCGAACGTCACGGCGGAATTGGGGGTGTCGACCTCGAAGAGCTCGGAGTCGGAAAGGCGACGGATCCGGATCGAGGCCACGCCGGATCGGAGCGAGAACTGCTTCGTGTCTTCGGTCAGGTCGAGCGCCGTGAGGTCCGTTCGCGAGCCCACGCGGACGAAGTTGCCGCCGCGAACCTGGAGCTCGACGCGGCTGCGGCTTCCGGTGTAGATCCGGTCGCCCCAGGTCATGGGGACGTTTCGGTCGGCGGCCTGCCAGTAATCGGGGTCGTCGCCGCGCGAAAAGGAAACGTCTCCGGAAAGAAACGAGACCCGGGCGACCGTCTGGCGGATGTCCCCGTACTCGTCGCGAACGGAGGGGTCGCGATACTGGGCCGTCGCAACCAGCGAGGAGAAAACGCCGAGGATCACGCACCCGAGCGTGACGAGGGGCCGAAGATTTGTCGATTTGTTCATCATTTCCTTCTCTCTGGCTGTCAACACGTGCAACTCGCGTTCCCGCTCGTATACCCCGAAATTCCGAGGTTTTCGGAGGGCGGCGAATTCGCCGGGCGTCTCCGTGGCGGGAAGGATGTCACCCTCGGGCGCCAACCACTCTCTCTCAGCTCGAGACTCGAGCGACTCCTTCACGTCCGACCGACTTCACGTCCGAGTGCCACTTCCAGAGCAGGTAAATGGCGGGATAGACGAGAAGCTCCATCGCGAACGAGGTGAAGAGGCCGCCGATCATCGGGGCGGCGATGCGCTTCATGACGTCGGCCCCCGTTCCGCTCGACCACATGATCGGTACGAGACCGAAGAAGGCGCACGCGACGGTCATGACCTTCGGACGCACGCGCCGGACGGCTCCGTGCAGGATGGCTTCCTCGAGGTCATGTCTCGTTTTCATGGCGCCCGCCGCCTTCCGCTCTTCGAACGCGAGATCGAGATACAGAAGCATGAAGACGCCGGTCTCCGCGTCGAGGCCGAGGAGAGCGATCAAACCCACCCAGACGCCGATCGACATGTTGTAACCGAGGGCGTACAGGAACCAGACCGCGCCGACCGCGGAGAACGGCACTGCGAGAAGCACGAGCAGAGTTTTCGGAAGCGACTTCGTGTTGGCGTAGAGCAGCGCGAAGACGAGGAAGAGCGTGACGGGAAGGACGACCCTCATCTTCTCGCGAACGCGCTCCATGGCTTCGTACTGGCCGCTCCAGAGGAGCGTGTAGCCCGTCGGGAGTTTCACGCTCCGCAGGACGGCGCGCTTGGCGTCTTGTATGTAGCCGCCGAGGTCGCGCTTCGCCGTATCGACGTCCACGTAGACGTAACCCGAGAGCCTCCCGTTTTCGTCGCGGATCATGGAAGGGCCTTCGACCAGCCGGATGTCCGCGATCTGCGAGAGCGGGATCTGCGCGCCCGACATCGTGGGAACCAGGGTGCGGGCGAGATTGTCCGGCTCGTCGCGGAGCTCGCGGGGGTACCGGACGTTGACCGGATATCGTTCGCGCCCTTCGACCGTGGTCGTGACGTTCTCTCCGCCGATCGCGGCCATGATGACTTCCTGGACCTCTTTGATGGTCAGGCCGTACCGGGCGATCTCGGGGCGCTTCAGGTCGAAGTCCACGAAATATCCGCCCGCAACCCGCTCGCCGTAGACGCTCCGCGTACCCGGGACCTGCTGGAGCACCTGCTCGAGCTCTTTTCCGATCGCCTCGATCTCGGTCAGGTCGGACCCGAAGACCTTGATCCCGACCGGGGTCCGGATGCCCGTTGTCAGCATGTCGATCCGGTTCTTGATCGGCATCGTCCAGGCGTTCGTCTGGCCGGGAAGCTGAAGCTTGGCGTTCATCTCGTTGACCAGCTCGTCCCACGAGATCGTCTCGGGCCAGAGCGGCGTGAGGATCGGCTTGACGAAGCCGGGCAGCCGTCCCGAGTACCAGCGGTCTCTCGTGCGCCACTCGGACTCGGGCTTCAACGTCACGACGGTTTCCATCATCGAGAACGGCGCGGGGTCCGTCGACGTTTCTGCGCGCCCGGCCTTCCCGAACACCCGCTCGACCTCCGGAAAACTTCGGAGGATTCGATCCTGCGTCTGAAGGAGCGACTGCGCCTGCGTGACGGAGATCCCGGGCAACGTCGTCGGCATGTACAGGATGGAACCTTCGTTCAACGGCGGCATGAACTCGGACCCGAGTCGTTTGTAAGCGGGAATCGTCGCGAGCACGACGAGAAGAGCGAGCACGATGACGAGCTTCGGGTGGCGGAGCACGAACCGGGCCGGAGGGTCGTAAAGGCGGAAAAGAACGCGGGAGACGGGGTGCTTCTCCTCCGGATGCATCTTGCCGACGAGGACCGCGTTCGTCGCCCAGCAGAGCCAGCGGGGCCGGAAGTCGTAGTTCTTCAGCCGGGTGAACAGCAGCCGGATGGCGGGATCGAGAGTGATCGCGAGGACCGCCGCGATCGCCATCGCGAAGTTCTTCGTGAAGGCCAGCGGCCGGAACAGCCGACCCTCCTGCGCCTCGAGGGCGAAGATCGGCGTGAAGGAAACCGCGATGACGAGAAGAGAGAAGAAACTCGGACGCCCGACCTCCTGGATCGCCCGGATCAGGATCTCCTTGTAGTCCCCCTTTCGTCCGTCCCGATCCCAGATCTCGAGTTTCTTGTGGGCGTTCTCGACGACGACGACCGCAGCGTCCACGAGCGCCCCGATCGCGACGGCGATGCCCCCGAGAGACATGATGTTGGAGCTGATGCCGAACATCTTCATCGGGATGAAGGAGAGGACCACCGCCGCGGGAATCGTGATGATCGGGATGACCGCGCTCGGGATGTGCCACAGAAAGATCAGGATGATGAGCGAGACGATCAACATCTCGAGGATCAGCTCGTACCGGAGCGTCTTGATCGAACGCGCGATCAGCTCGGAGCGGTCGTAGGTCGTGACGATCTTCACGCCTGCCGGCAGCGTCGGCTCGATGGCCTTCAATCGCTCCTTGACGTGGCGGATGACTTCCATTGCGTTGGCGCCGTGCCGCATGACCACGACCGCGGCGGCGACCTCCCCCCGGCCGTCGAGCTCGGCAATGCCGCGGCGAAGCTCCGGACCGATCTGGATCTGCGCCACGTCCCGCAAGCGGACGGGGGTTCCCTTCTCGTCCGTCTTGACGACGATCTCCTCCAGGTCCGAGATCGAGCGGATGTACCCGCGAGCGCGCACCATGTATTCGGCGCCGCTCCACTCGATCAGCCTTCCTCCCACCTCGTTGTTCGACGCCCGGATCGCCTCGACGAGCGTCATGAGAGGCACTCCGTGGGCCGAGAGGCGATTCGGATCCACCGTGACCTGGTACTGCCGGACGAAACCCCCGACGCTCGCCACCTCCGCCACGCCCGGGACCGACTGAAGGTCGTACCGGATGTTCCAGTCCTGGATCGAACGCAGGTCCGCGAGCGAGTGTCCTCCGGTTTCGTCGACGAGGGCGTACTGGAAAATCCACCCGACGCCCGTCGCGTCGGGCCCGAGCTCCGTGCGGACTCCCTCGGGCAGTCGGGGCTGGATCTTGGAGAGGTACTCGAGCGTGCGGCTTCGCGCCCAGTAGAGGTCGGTTCCCTCGTCGAAGATCACGTAGACGTAGGAAAACCCGAAGTCGGAGAAGCCGCGGATCGCCTTGACCCGCGGCGCGCCCAGCATCGACGTGATGATCGGATAGGTGACCTGGTCCTCGATGATGTCGGGGCTGCGGTCCCAGCGGGAATAGATGATCACCTGCGTGTCGGAGAGGTCGGGCAGAGCGTCCAGGGCGATGTTGCTGATGCTCCAGACGCCGACCAGGATGGCCGCGCCGGTCAGGACGAGGACGACAAAACGGTTGCGGGCGCAGAAGGCGATGATGCGTTCGATCATCTTCGCCTCTCAGTGCTGGTGCGGCGATGCCGCGGGCGTCTTGTCTGGAGCGGCCATTCCGGTGAGCGCCGCCTTCAGCCGGGACTCCGAATCGATGAGGAAGTTCGCCTGTGTGACGACTTCTTCCCCCGCCCGAATCCCTTCGCGGATCTCGGAAACGCCGTCGACTCTGGCCCCCGGAATCACGGCGCGCGGCTCGAACCGGCCGTCCCCCTTCGCCACGAAGACCAGGGATCTCGTCCCGGTCGAGAGCACCGCCCCGTCGGGCACGGTCACGACGCGGCCGAGCGGCCGCTCGAGGACGACGTCCGCGTACATCTCGGGCTTCAGGCTCCCGTCCGCGTTCTCGAGCTGCACGCGGACCTTGACGGTGCGGGTCTTCTCGTCCAGGACCGGCGCGATGAAGGAGACCTTGCCCGTCCAGGTTCGCCCCGGGAGATACGAGAGACTCATTCGCGCCGTCTGCCCGAGGGCGACGAAAGGCATCTCGGACTCGTACACGTCGGCCAGGACCCAGACGCGCCGGATGCCCGCGATCTCGAAGAGCGTGTCCGCCGGCATGACTCGCCCTCCCTGGACGGCGTTCTTGGAGAGCACGACCCCGTCGACCGGTGAGTACAGGGTGAGCGCCTTCCGGGGCTTCCCGGTCCTCTCGAGCTCGGCAATTTCCCGGGGGCTGATGTCCCAGAGCAGAAGTCGCTGGCGCGCGGACTCGTAGAGGTCCACTCCTCCCCGCGCGACCTCGGGATTCGTCGATTTCTGAAGTTGCCGGCGGGCGCGGACCGCGATCAGGTACTCCTCTTGCGTCGCCAGAAGCTCGGGGCTGTAGATGGAGAGCAGCGGCTGCCCCCGGCGAACCGCCTTGCCGGTGTAATCGACGTCGAGGCGCTCGACGTAACCCTCGAACTTCGCGTGCACCTGGGCCTGCAGCGTCTCGTCGAAGGTCACGCGCCCCACCGTCCGGATGGTCTTCGTCAAATCCCGCATTTCCGCCTTTCCGACCCGGACGCCGATCGCCTGCTGCTTCTCCTGCGAGATCCGGATCGTCGAGGAGCCTTCGACGCCGTCGTCGTCCGCGTAGACCGGAACCAGATCCATGTCCATGAAGGGAGACTTGCCCGGCTTGTCCGACCTGTAGCCCGGGGTCATCGGATCGGTCCAGTAGAGGACCTTCTTTTCGCGAGGCGGGATCGGGGACGCGGAGGGCGCCGGTGAGGGCGCGCGGGCGGCCGATTCACTCCTCGAATCGCCTTTCCGCGACACGGCCAGTGCCAGGAAGGCGCCCGCGAAGACGACTGCGAGGATCCAGGGAAGCCCCGAACGAAGGAAGGACTTCATCGTCGTTACCTCATGGGAGAAGAGGAGGTGATGCCGGACACGGCGCCGTCCGGACCCATGGTCGCGGCAGCTGTCGGCGCGGCTTTCATGCCCGCGCCGTCCAGCAGGTCCGCCTCGTCGATCGAGACGCGCCACTTCTCGGCGTCGGCCAGACGCGCCAGCAGGCGTGCCCGGTCGGCGTAAAGCGTGTTCAAGGCTTCCAGCACGGTCAGGAACGGGACCGTTCCGGTGCGATAGCTGGCGATCGCCGACTCGAGAGAGATCTGGTCCACGGGAAGAACTCCGTCGCGATACAGGCGGGCGACCCGGATCGCGGCCGCGAGATTCTCCATTCGCTCTCTCGTCCGGAACTCGAGGTCGAGAGCCGCGGAGGAGGCGCGGGACTCGTCGGCGTGCACGTCGGCCTGTGCCGCGGCGAGCCGGGGGCGTTGCCGCGAACCCGCGTAGACCGGCAGGGTGATTCCGAGCCCGACCTGCCACATCGGGTCGAGCCCGCCGCGATACATGGGGCCGCCGCTCGCGACGAAATCGGGAAGGAGGTCCTTCTTCGCGAGCGAAACTCGTCGGCGGCCGGCCTCGATCGCCCGGCCGATTCCGGCGAGCTCCGGGCTGCGCTCCCGCACCGCCGGCAGGAGAGCTGAAAGTTCCGGGAGCCGGTCGCGGAATTCCAGATGGCCGGCGGTTCGAATCTCGGTCTCCTGCGGGCGGACGAGCAGGCGATTCAGCTCCGCCCGCCGCGCGGCCATCTGCGCGTTCTGGTCGGCCCGCGCCTCGTCGATCCGGATGACCTCGACCTGCGCCCTCAGGAGGTCCTGCTGTACGCCGAGTCCGACGGCGTAGCGCGCGCGGACGATCTCCGAGATTTCCCGCCACGCCCGGCCGCGGTCTTCGATCAGGTCGAGAAGGTCACGAGCCAGGAGGTGATCGATCCACGCCCGCCGGATGCGCGCTTCGATGTCGAGGCGGGCCCGACCGACCCGGGACCGGTCGACCTCTTCGGCACGCTCGGTCGCCTCCTCCCCGGCCAGGCGGAGCTTGCCCGGCCAGGGCAGCGGCTGGGAAAACATGGCTCCGAGAAAGGTCATGTCCCGCCGGCCCAGTGAGAATGCGGTCCCGTCGTTCTGGTAATTGAACGAGAGAAACGGGTCGGGAAGAGTTCGCGCGGGCGCGATTCGCTCGCGCGCCGCGGCCGCCTCGGCCTCGGCGCCCGCGATTTCGGGACTCTTCGAGAGAGCCTCCGCGACCAGCCCGTCGAGCGCCGCGTCGGGCAGCGTCGCGCGCGTGTCCTGCGCGCAAAGCGGCGCCGCGGCCAGCAGGGGGAGAAAGAGTAGCGCTGATTTGTTGATCACCGGTCTGGATCCTCCGAACGGGGGCCGCGCGCGGCCCGGCAAGAAGCGCGGAGTCGTCTCCGCCGTCTCGACTCAGAGGGAGAACGGGATCAGATTTGGAACTGCGAGTGCAGAAGATGGAGGCGGGGAGGGTGCTCCACTGTCGCGCAGGTGGGTGAGAGCGTGGATCCAGACCGCGAGACTCGCGGAGAGAGTGTGAGTGCCGGGGCGGCCGCAAGAACAAACGTCGTGGAAGCGGCGGGGGTCGGGGACACATCTGCAGCAGACTTTTCGAATTTCGGTGCACAACCCGCCGCGCCCCCATCCGGGCAACAATCCATCGCAGGGGCCGAGAAGACAACTGCAGATTTCTCTGCGGGCAGAGTGCAGCAGAAGAGCGGGTCCGCAATGAGGCCACCGGCCAGGAGCAGGACCGCGAGGACGAAGCCGGCCGTTTTCATGTGCTTCGAGTCTAACCTACGGGCCCGGCGTGCCCATTCCTCGATGCAGATGCATCCCTTTCGCAAGCCGTAGCGTTCGACCACCTTCAGGACTCCGCATCCCGGCGCGTTCAGGCCGCCATCCGGATCTCGCTCTCCATTTCGGAGCGCCCGCGCCGCCAGGTGAAGAAACTGGCCAGCGCGAGCAGGAGGCCGGCCGCCGCGATCGTGAAGGCCCCGATGGCCGGATAGGACGAGACCAGGAGCCCGTCGATCGTTTCGTGTCCGAAGAGAGGCGGTACGAAAAGCGCGACGCCTCGGGGCGTCGGAGTCGAGAGATATCGGCCGTAGAAGTCGAGTCGTCCGGCAAAGCTCCACATCGAGAACCCCACGAAGTAGGCGAACAGCGCGGAGACGTCGACGAGGGACATCCCCGTGCCGATTGCCGCGGCGCGGAGCAGGAGCAGCGCCAGGCCGCCGACGACGAATGGCATCCACCGCGAGTCGGGCGAGCCATCGGTCCCGAGCTCGACCGCCTCCGTCGAAGCGCTGACCGATTCGATCCGGCCGACGTGCAGGGCGAGCCCGAAATGCGTCGAGAGCGACGGAGAAACCGCGGTGATCCTCCAGAGGGGCAGGAAATAGCTGGCGATCATCAGGAGAGCGGCCGCGAGCAAGAGTCCGCGGACGACGCGATCGAGCGGGACGTTCAGGTATTGGCGGCGTCTCTCGAGGGGAACGTTCATGGTTCGAGTCCCTCCGCGAGAAACATCTCCCGGCCGCGGCGAGCCGTCCTGATGCAAACGAATCAGCGTTCGCCGCCGCCGGCGGGCGCGTCGCCGAACGGTGGCCATGGTGCAATTGCACCATGTCGCCGGCCGGCTGCGGTCCTACGGTTGGCCCCAGGCCAGGGGGAAATGAAGACACCGAACCGTGCCGGAGCCAGACCGTGACGTCCGAAGGACGGCACATCGAAGTCCGCGGGACGGTCCAGGGCGTCGGATTCCGCCCCTGGATCTGGCGGCTCGCGCTCGAAAGCGGTGTGAACGGCCGGGTGTCGAACGACTCCCGCGGCGTCACCATCGAGGCGTTCGGCACCGAAGGAGCCCTGGACACGTTCCTCCACGGAATGCGGACCGCGCCTCCACCGGCGGCCGAGATCCGCAGCCTTTCGTGGAATGCGATTCCGCCCGAAGACACCGGTGAGTTCGTGATCGTGGCGAGCCGGCTGAGCGAGGGGCTGGAGGTCTCGATTCCGCCGGACCTCGCGACTTGCGGCGAATGCCTCGCGGAGATCCGGGATCCGTCGAACCGCCGATACGGGTACGCGTTCACCAACTGCACGAACTGCGGCCCGCGCTTCACGATCGTGCGCGAGGTCCCGTACGACCGGCCGGCGACGACCATGGCCGCTTTCCCGATGTGTGCACGGTGTCGCGCGGAGTACGAGGACCCCGCCGATCGGCGATTCCACGCCCAGCCCAACGCCTGCCCGGAGTGTGGTCCGCGGCTTCAGGCGCTCTCCGCGGACGGCGAGTTGCTGCTGGGGACCGATCCGGTGCGCTGGGCGGCGCGGGCTCTGGTCGCGGGACTGATCGTCGCCATCAAGGGGCTCGGCGGATTCCACCTGGCCTGCGATGCGACCTCTCCGGATGCGGTCGCGCGTCTGCGGCGGAGGAAGAGGCGGGAGGAAAAGCCCTTCGCGGTGATGGTGCGGGACCTCGACGAGGCCGAGTCCCTCGCGCACGTCTCGCCGGCGGAGCGGGCGCTGCTCGAGTCCACGGAGCGGCCGATCGTGCTGCTCGCGAGAAAGGAGACGTCCGGGATCGCATCCGACGTCGCTCCGGACACCTCGCTCGTGGGACTGATGCTTCCGTACACCCCGCTCCATCATCTCCTGCTCGCGGAGGCCGGCCGGCCGCTCGTGATGACCTCCGGGAACCTCTCCGAGGAGCCGATCGCCTGCGGGAACGCGGAAGCGATCGCCCGCCTCTCCGGCATCGCCGACGGGTTCCTGGTGCACGACCGGGAGATCGAGTCGCGCTGCGACGACTCGGTGGCTCGTCTCATTGCGGGTCGGCCCACGGTGCTGCGCCGATCCCGCGGTTGGGTTCCCCGGTCGATTCCGTTCGACGCCCCTTTCTCCGAGCCGGTGCTCGCCTGCGGGGGGCACCTCAAGAACACGTTCTGCATCGGTCTCGCCGGCGCCGCCTACCTGGGACCGCACATCGGAGACCTCGAGAACCTGGAAACGCTGACGGCTTACGAAGAAGCGATCGATCGCCTCGAGCGCTTCCTCCGGGTTCGACCCGAGGTCATCGCCCACGACATGCACCCGGCCTACGTTTCGACGGTCTATGCGCGCGGCCGCAGCGGACGCAAGGTCGCGGTGCAGCATCACCACGCCCACGTGGCGAGCGCGATGGCCGAACACGGCCTCTCCGGACCGGTCCTCGGAGTCGCCTACGACGGCACGGGATACGGAACCGACGGCTCGGCATGGGGCGGCGAGATCCTGCGGGTGGAGGGCGCAGCTTTCGAACGCCTCGGCACGTTCCGGCCGATCGCTCTGCCCGGTGGCGACGCCGCGATCCGGGAAGTCTGGCGGATCGCGCTCGCGATGCTCTCCGACGCCTACCCGGAAGGTCCGCCTCGGGATCTTTCCCTCTTCTCCGGGATCGACCGGCGCCACCTCGACGGCGTCGATCGGATGATCGCGCAAGGCGTCTCGTGCGCTTGGGCGCGAGGCGTGGGGCGCTACTTCGACGCCTTCGGAGCGCTCTTCCTGGAGCGACCCGTCTCCCGGTACGAGGGGCAGGTTGCTGCGGCGTGGAACTCCATCGCCGACGAGAGCGAGCACGACTCGTATCCGCTCGTCCTGGATCCCTCGCACGATCCGCCGGAGCTCGACCTGCGTCCGGCGGTGCGAGCGGCGGTCTCGGACTACCGGGCCGGTCGCGGGCCGGCCCGGATCTCCGCCCGGTTCCACAACACGATCGCGAGGGGAACCGGAGCGCTCGTGCGCCGCGCATTCGAGGAGTCCGGAGTGGTTCCGGTCGTCCTGACCGGGGGCTGCTTCCAGAACGACCTGTTGACCCGGCGGATCATCGAAGAGCTCGCTCCAGCGTCGGTGTTCCTGCACGGGCGCGTGCCCCCGGGCGACGGAGGGCTCGCGCTCGGACAGGCGTTCGTGGCGTCCGCGATCGTTTCGAGAGGAGGCAACTGATGTGTCTCGGCGTTCCCGGACGCGTGGTTTCGGTCGCCGAGTGGACGGCGGTCGTGGATTTCTGGGGCGTGCGCCGGGAGGTCCGGCTCGACATCGTGGACGAGCCGGTTCAACCGGGCGACTACGTCTTGAACCACGTCGGCTTCGCCATCCGGCGCATTCCGGCGGAGGACATCGAAGGGACGCTCGCGATGTACGAGGATCTGATCCGGCAGGCGCCGGCCGACGACCTGATGGCGCTCGACGTGCGCGGCGAGATCGACGGGACGGGGCGGCGCAGTGGATAGCATCCGGCTCGACGCGGCGCTCCGTCAGCTGAAGTTTCGCGATCCGCTCGTGGCGCGGCGTCTCGCGGAAGCGATCGCGGGAACCGTCGGCGAGATCGGCCGCTCTCCCGTCTCGGTGATGCACGTGTGCGGCAGCCACGAGCAGGCGATCGCGAAGTTCGGCCTCCGGGCGACGTTCCCGAAAGATCTGAACGTGATCATGGGCCCGGGTTGCCCCGTCTGCATCACGGACATGCCCGAGGTGGACGAGGGCGTCGCGCTCGCGCGCCAGGGTGTGATCGTCGCCTCCTACGGGGACATGTTGAGGGTGCGGGGCACCGCCCTGTCGCTGAACGACGCGCAGGCCGAGGGCGCGAGCGTCGAGGTCGTCTACAGCGCCGCGCAGGCTGTCCAGCTCGCGCGGAAGACCGATCGCGAGGTCGTTTTCTTCTCGACCGGGTTCGAGACGACCGCCGTCGCAACGGCCGCGGTGCTCGAGGCGGGCGTGCCGGACAACTTCTCCGTTCTCTCGGCGCACAAGTACATCCCGCCCGTGATGGAGATCGTCGCGGAGATGCCG
>Ga0105249_10004533_pt1 | contig 12007 bp, 17 predicted proteins | sample KBSS44metaG_FD_81522 | JGI IMG/M metagenome (GOLD analysis project Ga0105249, IMG submission 81522) | Switchgrass rhizosphere microbial communities from Kellogg Biological Station, Michigan, USA - KBS S4-4 metaG | ecosystem: Host-associated > Plants > Roots > Rhizosphere > Soil | place... | reverse complement strand
GTTGCGCGGGGTAGGAATGTCGTGGATGACCGCCTGGGCGGTTCCGGTGCTGAGAAACAAGAGTGCGGGTGCCGCCATGGTGGCGGCGACTGCGCCGACGGTGGCGGTGAGGAATTTTGTGCGGGTGTGGGTGGTGGTCATCGTGTGTTCCTGTTCAGTGGTCGCGGCCCCCGATGGGCGCTCTCATGGGTAGGAGCGCCCAGCCCGCGCCAGTCGCACACTTTTTGAGAGACAGGTTCTGGGATCGGCCCGGAGCGACCGGGAGCGTGCGGCTTTGTGTCACCCGGCGTCTCGCCGCCCGGCTGGTCGGGTCGGGGTCACAGCCGGTTGATGCCCCAGTTGCGGAATTTCGTTGCACTGGTGCCGGATTCGAAGATCAAGCGGGCTGGGGCCAGAGTCAGCCGCCGGTGATGACGACCCCCGGGGTGTGGCAGGGATTCAGCGATGGTGATGGCGCACACCCGTCGATGATGATCCCGACCGTGTTACCGGGATCGCGGGTCAACGGCGGGCGGAGGCCGGGAAAGCCGGAGTGATCGGGCTGCGGATTAAGTTCGTCGCACCCGCCACATTCGCGCGGCGTAGGAAGGTCGTGGATGACGGCTTGCGCGGTTCCGGCGCTGAGAAACAGTAGTGCGGGCGCCGCCGTAGTGGCGACGATTGCGCCCACGGCGGCGGTGACGCGCTTCGTACGAGTGTGGGTGGTGGTCATGTCGTGCTCCTGTTCGGCGGTCGCGGCCTCCGTTGGGCCGCTCTCAATAGGTAAGAGCGCCACCCGGGGCCCGTCGCACAGTTTTTGACAGAGAATTTCTGGACATCCGGAGCGAGCGGTAGCGTGCCGCAATGTCTGCTCGAGTTCACTGCCACCGCTACGGTTACGGCGCACCCCAGTAGTCGATGATGATTCCCGCGGTGCTGCCGGGATCGCGGGTCAGCGGCGGGCTGAGGTCGGGATAATCGGGCTTATCGGCCTGCGGATTGAATCCGTCGCACCCGCCACAGTCGCGCGGCGTAGGAATGTCGTGGATGACAGCCTGCGCGGTCCCGGCGCTGAGAAACAGTAGTGCGGGTGCCGCAATGGTGGCGAGGACTGCACCGACGGCGGAGGTGAGGACCTTCTTGTGGGTGTGGGGGGTGGTCATGATGTGCTCCTGTTGAGTGGTCGCGGCCCCTAATGGGCCGCTCTTATAGGTAGGAGCGCCCACCCCGGCCCCGTCGCACACTTTTTGCGAAGCAGTTTCCAGGAGTTGAGGATTGGTCGAAATCTGCTCTGGTTTAAGCACATTCGTACTAGCGCGCCGGCCCTCTCGTCAGCTGGCGCGTGTTATCGACTTGATCTGCGGTCGGGTGGCGGTGGTGATGGACGGTGAGTCACGGTAGTCCGCGACCCCGGAACGACCGCCTTAGTTGTCGGCGCCTTCGAGATCGAGGTGCGCGGCGCCAACGACAGGGTTGGTACCGAGGAAGGTGGCGGCTGAAGCGGAACTCGCGGAACCGCGGACGGCGGAGGTCCCAAATCCGGCGGCGGTCCTGAATCCGGCGGCAGCGCGGGGGCAGCAGGTGGCCCCAGCTCGGGCAGCGGTGCGGGGACACCGGGTGATTGCACCGGCGGAGTATCCACCACCGTGGGTGGAGCCGGCGGCGTGCTCGCGATGGGGGCGGCCGGTGTGGGACTGACTGTTTCGGCTGATGTTCCCGTCACGTCGGCCGGGCTGATAGAGGTGTGCTGCTGGTACTCCCAGGCGATGGCCAGCCCGAGCGAGATGAGCAGGGTGGCGAGGAATAGCGCGATCACCAGCATCACCTTGTGGGGGCGACGGTCGTGGGCGTCGTCGACATGACCGTCCAGGATCGGCGGGGCCTGGCTGAAGGCGACGGCCTCGGCTGTACCGGCCGTAATCGGAGTGTCCAGGCAGACGAGCCGAATGTCGTTGAGGGTGCGGTGGCGTAGCCATGCGGGCGCGGGGATGAACACTGGCACGGCTCCCAGCAACGCCGCGGGATTGACCAGCCGTCGGCGGTCCTCATCGCAGGTGGGGCAAGACTCGATGTGCCGGGCGATGCGTTTGCGCATCAGGATCGTGAAGTGTCCGTCCCAGCCATCGAGGACCGCGGCCAGCTCGGGACATCCGTCGGAGGCATGACGGGCGCGGCGGGCGACGAGCAGCGCGCCGAGGGAACGTTCGACGGTGTCACGCAGCCGGTGGACCATGGTGTTGGCGTTGGTGTGGCTGACTCCGAGGGCCTCGGCGAGGTCTGGGCCGTCCAGTCCGTGGCGGTAGGCCAACTCGAGGACGGAGCGGTCGCGGTCGGACAGCCCGCCGGCGGCCTCGGCGATCAGATCGGCGAGTTCGGTGCGTGCGGCCAGGGTGTCGGGGCCGGGTTCACTAGACATGTCGTCAGGCAATTCGTCCGTTGGTGTTTCGCGGCGACGTTCCCGGAGTCGGCGAAGAGCTTCGTTGCGGACGATGGCATACAGCCACGGGCGCAGCTTGTCGGGTTCCCGCAGTTGCGTTAGGCGGGCCGCGGCGGTGCAGAACGCGTCTTGTACGCAGTCGGCCGCTGCGTCGCGGTCGCGCAGCAAGCCGATGCAGAAGTCGTGTAGCCGGTCGGCGTAGCGGTCATAGATTTCGGCGAACGCGCGACGGTCACCGCCGGCGGCGGCGCGGGCTAGTTCTGCGTCGGTCGGGCCAACGATGTCCCAACTCGGTGCTGCGGTCATGACGTACTTCCCATTACATGGGTAGTTCTGATATTCGAACAGTTTTGCGGGGCACAGACAAGGCCGGCGAATACCCGGCCTAGCCTGTGCCAAGGAGACTCAGTGATGTAGCGGAGGGAGAATAAGGGGATCGCCGAGCCCAGACTCGCTCTCTTCGGCGAGCCCTACCTGGCTGCGAGGATCGCCGTGCCCAGACTCGCTCTCTTCGGCGAACCCAACCTGGCTGCTTCGATCGGGGAACCCCGGCGGGTCTGGCTGCGGATTGAAGGCATGCGCGCTTCCGGCACTGAGAAACAGCAGTGCCGGTGCCGCCATGGTCGCGACGACCGCGGTGCGGAACTTCTTGTGAGTGTGCGTGGTGTTCATGGTGTACTCCTTTGAGTGGTCGCGGCCCCCGGTGGGCTGTTTCATAGGTAAGAGCGCCCGGCCCGCGTCCGGCGCACACTTTTTTCGAGAGAATTTGTTCCGACCTTTTCGGCTAGCGGATCTGTCCCCTGTAGAGCGGTAGGTGGACTGTTCCGATAGATGAACAGCGCGGCTGGGGCACAGGAAAGGCCGGGCATGACCCGGTCCGGCCTGTGCCCAATTCCGTTGGTCGCCCGTGTATTTCACGCGGGCTGGCGACGGATTCATCCGCCGATGATGATGATGCCCACTGTGTCTCCGGGATTCAGCGATGGTGGCGCACCACCCGGGCTGCCAACCCCGAGCTTGGTGTCGGGGCCGCCGAGCCCAACCTTGATGCCGGGATCGGGGTCGCCGGCCGGGTCTGGCTGCGGATTGAATACCTCGCAACCGGCGCATTGGCGCGGCGTAGGAAGATAGTGGATGACGGCTTGAGCGTTTCCCGCGCCGAGAAACAGCAGTGCAGGTGCCGCCATGGTGGCGACGACTGCGCCGACGGCGGCGGTGACGAATTTTGTGCGGGTGGTGGTGGCGGTCATGCTGCGCTCCTTTAGGCGGTCGCTGCCCGGGTTGGGCTGCTCTCATCGGTAGGAGCGCCCAGCGCGCGCCCGTCGCACACTTTTCGTGGAGATTTTTCAGGCCGCACAGGATCTGTCTGTCCAACGTGCTGGGCTCAGGCCGCAACGGTCACGTCAACGGATAACGACTCACCAAGTGCATACGCTGCGGGCCAGTCGCCGGCGCGTACCGCCCGTGCAAGATCCTCAACCAATGGGCTGTCGGCGCCCAACTCCGCTAGCCATGCCGAGACGGTAGTGACAAGTCCATCACTCGGCACATGAACCGTGCGGCCTGGGTGCAGGCAGTCAGTGACCCGGTAAATCGTCGTCACTGCTCGCTGTGGACTGTGATGTCGGCGTGGCGGCGTAAAGGCGCTGCCTTCCTTGTGGAATGAACGCAGAGACCAGCTCGATCGGGAGTCGGCGGCGGCGGAAGATTTGGCCAGCGCGGTCATGATGTGCTCCATTTCGGTGGTCGCGGCCCCTGGTGGGCGGCTCTTATATGTAGGAGCAGCCACCACCCGTCTGAGTCACACTTTTTGGGAAGGTTTTTGGACCGAAGTCGTGATCGAAACATGTGCCGAAGTTCGTCGCGGCGACGACGACCCGCTTCATGTGCGGCGGCTGAGTTCCGGGGCAGGAATGCCCTTGGCGGTGTGGGTTCCCACCGTGTCGCCGGGATCGGGAATCAGCGCCGGGAGAAGGTCAGGATAGGCGGGCGTATCTGACTGCGGATTGAGTCCGTCGCACCCGCTACATCCGCGTGGGGTTTTCAGGTGGTCGATGATGCCGGCCAGGGCCGCTCGCGCTGATGTCTGGTGTTGCTTGGGCGGTTCCGCCACCGAGGGCCAGAAGTGCTGGCGCGGCGATGGTGGCGATGGCTGCGCCGACGGCGGCGGTGAGGGCCTTCGTGCGAGTGTGGGTGGTGGTCATGGTGGTGTGCTCCGTTTCGGTGGCCGCGGCCCGGGGCGCGCGTGGAGAACAGTTGGGCTGCGCACATCGGAACGTCGACCACGCGAGGTCCGAAACTTGCTGTCCACAAAACTGTGACTAGTGGCGCGGGTTGGTGCTCCTACCCGTGAGAGCGGCCCAACTGGGGGCGCGACCACACAAGGGAGCACACTAATGCCCAGCTCATCGAGCACTGGAAACGATGGCATGACTGCACCACCGCCACCGCCCAGGGGTAACCCTCCGGCTCCGCCGGATGCCGCGGGATACCCGCCTGTCCCTCCGCCAGCTTTTGGCTTGTCGAAAGAGGCATACACGCCGTGGATCACCCGTGTCGGCGCGTTCATCATCGACATCACCCCCGCTGCCACAATCCTCGGCATCGGTTGGGTGCTCGGCGAAATTGGCCTCAACTGCTCGGTTATCCGCAATGGCACCACCGGTGTCGGGTACTGCGGGTGGGCCGTCTCGGCGACTGGACAATTCTCGGCGACCGCAAAGCCCCTTCTTACAGCAGCGCTACTGCTGGCGCTGGCCTCCTATGTTCTGGCACCCGGCTACTGGATCTGGAACTTAGGCTACCGACAGGGCAAGACGGGGTCGAGCATCGGCAAGTCGGTGTTCAAGTTCAAGGTCGTTAGCGAGACAAGCTGGCAACCAATCGGTTTCGGGCCGTCTGTGGTGCGCCAGATTGCTCACGTGGTCGACTTGTCCGTCTGCTATATCGGCTACCTGTGGCCGCTGTGGGACCCCAAACGGCAGACGTTGGCCGACATGATCGTGAGGACGGTGTGTGTGCCGTTGAACCCGCCCCGACTCCCACCGGGGCCACCATGGCATCAGTGGTGAGGATCATCGGACGGCGTCGGAACATGAAGGGTACCGCCGTGTATGCGGGGTTACGATCACGAATTCGACTTGGACTGAACAGAATTCGGCTGGGCTGGCCGCGGCGTCGTGCGGATGTACGCCTGCCCGGCTGCATGCTGTCGCTCGCTATCGGGCTCGCCGCGCTCCTCCTGACACTAGCCGCCTGCGGCAGTGTTTCCGGGACCGTCACCTACACGCGGGATACGAGGACGATCACGGTCGAACCGGGCGAGCGTTTCACGATCAAACTCATCGCGAGCCCGGGCATCGGTGACGATTGGCGCATCGTTGGAGGCCTTGAGCGCGGGAGGGTCAAGCTAGTCGACGAGAGCTACCAGGCGGATGATCGCGGCGTCCCGGGCGGTTCGGGCACCGCGTCGTTCTTCTTGGAGGCAATTCGGCCCGGCACGACCGAGCTGACGTTCTTCAACTGCTACCGGTGTGCCGGCGCCGACAAGCCGTCACCCGAGAATGCACAGTTGACGGAGACACTCGTGTTCACTATCACGGTCTCGTAAGCGGTCCACTAGAGATAACTCCTCGGCGATATCGATTGGGAGGAAAGGCTTCCCGGAGGGACGGTTGTTCGGCTCAGAACACTCGTACATCCGCTGAGTTGACAACCATGCCGTGCCCACTGCGTTCGATCGTGAACGTGGTTTCACCGCTGGTCGCGCTGATCGTGCAGCCCTGGGTCCTGTGGGTTTGTAGTCCAACGTGATTCGGCCCTCGAGTGCCCCGAGAGCGCAGCGACCGAGGGCACCGGCAGCGTCGAGGTTGAGATGGGGCCTGTCACGTCGGCGCCGGAACACCCAGCAACAAGGATGACAAGGGCCGCTCTCATAGGTACGAGCGCGCACGCCCCGCCCGTCTGACACTTTCTCGAGGACCCCTTCGCGAGGGCGCAGCACAACGGTTCTTCGGAGGGCGGGCCCGGACCCTCGTTCGGTAAGAGAAGGCCAGCGACCCACGACGCGCGACAGCCCGGCGCGGGTTGGCAGGTGCCGCCCCGCACCGGGCTGTGCTCCAAAAGGGATACGCGCCGGGTTACGCGTATGTCACCTTGTAGGTCCCGTGGACCTTATATACCAGCGGCCCCAATCCAGCGGAGATCGTGAAGTTCTCCGTGAACTGCTCGTCAACGGCGTCCGGCGCAGCGGGCTGTCCCTGGCGGGATGTCGATACCGTGACCTGATCCCCGGTTACCTGCTGGCAGTCCTCGGCCATGCCAGAGGTAATAATCCAGCTCGCGGCCCCGGTGTACGGCGGGTAGCCGGTGCCGGCGGAGCACAGCGAACCCAGGGAGCTGTCGTCGTCGTATCCGAGCGCGCGGATGCGGATCTCGCTCGGGGCGTCGTTGATAGTGAAGCTGACGTTCGGGTGCACGGTCGTGTCGCTGGCGATGCTCTTCTGGTGTTGGAAGTCACCCCAGGGCTTCGGTGTCTCGTCGCCGGCGTTGAACCAGAAGAAGCAGTCGCAGTCGCCCAAGTCGTCGCTGTCGTCGATCATCTGGACTTCGGCAAACGTCACGTCCACCCGCCGGGTCAGCGTTTTGAAGCTGCCCGTTTTGACCTGCTCGTTGCCGTTGGCGTCATGGGCGCGCACGACGTAGTAGTAGGTCGTGTTCGAGTCCAGGTTGGCCAGTGGCGGTGTCCAGTTCTGGGTCGGCAGAATCGTGGCATTGGAGGCCGCCACATCCTTGGGGTTGCTCCACGTGCCATTGGCGTCAGGCTTCGTCTTGCTCGCCTCGAGCGTCATGACCGCCTTCTCATTCGTATCGACGGTGAACCTTGCCCAGCCGCCGTGTGGCTCCGGAACGATGCTCGTGATGCACTGCGCCACGCAGCCGAAGTCGATTTTGATGTCGGGCCGCTCGGGCGGCCGCTCTGTGGTGATCGTGAGCGGCGAACCGATCGGCTGGTTCGTGATCGGAGTCTTGAGCTGAGCGGTGTAGGTCTTGCCGTAGGTGACCGGCAGCTTCACTTGGCCCGAGCCCGGTGGCTGACTCACCGGCACGTCGAGCACCGGCGCGGGCGTAGCGCTCTCCGTGACGGTCAAGTGCGCCAACTGCGGGACGGGTGTCAGGCTCCACGTCAGCGTGGTTTCTCCTGTGGTCTGACCTTCGGGGATGAGCACTGGGTTGTCGCTGGCCGTGACCTCCGGCGGCGCGGCCTGGGCCACCGGCACGCTGGCAGGGGACAAAAGCGCGGCGAGGGCTAGCGCCGAGACGACGAACATTCTGCGGATGCCGCCGCAGTGGCTCAATGCCCGTGGTGCGGTGGATGTTGCGTTGTTGGTATTCATGATTGGTTCCTTTCCTGGTCGCGCGACACCCGATGGGCTGCGTATAGGTAGGAGCCGCCACCGCCCGCGTATCTGACACTTTTTGGTACGCGGCTACCGTCGTGGTCGAAATCCGCTAGCCCGAGCCTCTTTTCAGAGTCGGGGCGATCGGCAAAATTCCCACACATCGCGCATCAACGGTGTGACAGCGAAGCGAGTCGTCTCGGGTTCCTGCACGCATGCCCAGTACTCCACCGTGCCGCGATGCGCTTCAAACGACTCGATCAGGTGACTCCGAAGGCGGGCTGCCACAAGTTCGTCCGGCCCTTGAATGCGCAGGAGCTCATCAAACGACGCGATGATCAACTCCAGTAACCAGTAGCGTTCCTCGGCATCCAGTGGCTGCGCCTCATAGCAGTCCAGGAACTCCGCGGTTCTCTCCCCATCGGCAACTTCGATTGCCCAGTCTTGCCCGCCTTCGGTCACCTGCAACCTCAGCGCCACCGTGAGCCGCACGATTGCGTCAACACCGACGATGTCCCGGTAGAACGCGCGAGCACTCTTTGCGGCCTCTGTTGACTCCTCAAAAATGGCCGCACGCATCTTGTAATAGTTCTCATACCATTCGGAGCTCACTATTTTCCCTCACGGTCTGTTGGACAGCGCCTCACGGTGGGCTTTAGGGTGGCCCAATTACCAGTCACTGGAATCGTTTTCGCGTTCGAAGCAGTACCGTGCTGGGCTCATGCCGCAACGGACACGTCAACGGATAACGACTCGCCAAGGGCATACACAGCGGGCCAGTCGCCGGTGCGCACCGCCCGTGCAAGATCCTCAACCAGTGGGCTATCGGCGCCCAACTCCGCCAACCATGCCGAGACCGTGGTGACAAGCTCATCACACGGGACGAGCACCGTTCGGCCCTGGTGCAGGCAATCAGTGACCCGATAGATCGGCGTCGATGCCATAGCTCGTCCCGCCCTGTGACGCGGTCGCGGGGTAAAGGTGCTGTTGCCCTTGGGGAATGGACGCAGTGACCAGCGCGTGCAGGAGTCGGTGGTGGCAGATGATGCGGCCAGCGCGGTCATGATGTGCTCCATTTCGGTGGTCGCGGCCTCTGATGGGCGGCTCTCATAGGTAGGAGCGGTCGGCGCTAGCGTGAGTCACACTTTTTCGAAAGGATTTTTGGACAGAACGGGCACCCCGATGTTGCCTGTTGAAGTCGGCGGCACAGAATTTGCAACGTCCGTTACGGCGCGGAGCCTGCAGGTGGAGAGCGGCCATCGCGCGAACTGTTTCCACCGCCGGTAGGGGCGGGTGGATCGATCGCATTCGGCGCAGGTGAATACGACCACGGGCTTCTGGTCACCGGTGTCGGTCGGGTCTGCGAAGACGGTGCCAGCCGCGGCGATGACTCGGATGCCGGCGGTGGTGGCGATTCGGATGGAATCAGCTCAGGTGCGTCTGCCGGTGGCATAGGGGCGACGGGCTGCGGGGGTGGTAGCGGCGCGGTGGATTGCAACGTCGGTGCGACGGTGGGGACCGTGGCCTGGCTGGTTGGTGATTGTTCAGTCGTCTCGGTGGGGAGAAGCGAGACCGGTTTTCGGTTCAGCCATCCCAACATCAGTGCGGCGGTGGCCGCCAGCACGATGATCAACAACGCGGCCAGCAGCAGCCGTCTGCGGCCGGCGGTTTCGGACGCGACCACGTTGCTGTCGTCAGCGGTTGGCCGTCCTTCCATGGCACTGGTGTGACAAACGAGTTGAATGTCACCGATTGTCTTGTTGCGCAACCACTTCGGTGCCGGAATGAATGCAGGCGCCGCAGCGAGCAACGCGCTGGGGCTAACAAGCCGGCGCCGTTCCTCGTCGCAGTTCGGGCACGACTCGATATGGCGCGAAACGCGTTTACGCATCAGCACGGTGAACTTTCCGTCCCAGCCCGCAAGGATCTGGCCGAGCTCGTCGCAACCGCCGGCGGCGCATTGTTTGCGACACACCAGCAGGGCCCCCAGCGAGCGTTCGACGGTCTGCCGCAACCGGTGCACCAGGGTGTTGGCGTTGGTATGGCTGACGCCAAGGGCTTCGGCGAGCTCTGGGCCGTCCAAGCCCTGGCGGAAAGCCAAGTCGAAGACCGCGCGGTCGCGGTCCGTCAACCCGCCGGCCGCCTGTGCGATCAGGTCGGCGAGTTCGGTGCGGGCGGCAAGCGTGTCGGGTCCGGCGTCGTCCGACTGGGTATCGGGCAACTCCTCGGACGGTGCTTCACGGCGCAGCTCCCGCAGCCGGCCAAGCGCTTCGTTGCGGGCGATCGAATACAGCCACGGCCGCAGCTTGTCGGGCTCCCGCAACTGCGGCAGGCGGGTCGCGGCCAGGCAGAAAGTCTCCTGGACGCAGTCGGCGGCGGCGTCGTAATCACGCAACATTCCCACGCAGAAGTCGTACAACCGGTCGGCGTAGCGGTCGTAGATCGCAGCGAATGCTGTGCGGTCACCGGCCAAGCTGCCGCGCACCAGGTCCGCGTCAGTGTCGCGCGGGTCGACGGTGTCCAAATTCGGTACCGCAGTCACGACGCCTCCTTACTGCGTCAGCTCTCAATATTGGAGCAACCTGTGAGGTTACTGGCAAGGCCACCTCGTCCTCAGCAAACTTAGACGACGGGTGTCGACGGCGGCAGAATTACGGCACGCTCGGCGGCAGGGGATTGAGTGCGATGTCCGACGGACCACGGAACCGGCTGCCCGGATTCGGGTTGGAGTCGCCTGGATCGCCGCCGGGCAATTGCGGCCACTGCGGCCATTGGGGGAGCGGCGGCAACGGAGGCATCACCGGAGGCACCACCGGAGGCATTGGCGGTGGTGGTGCCGCTGGTGGTTCCGAAACCGGCGGCGGCGCAACGGCTGTCGGCGATGCGGTGGTCGGCGCAGAGGCGGTGGGCCGCGGCGCGGGCGCTGTCGGTGTAGCGGCAGTCGGCTGGACACTCGCCGGTGGCGGCGGTGGTGGAGGTGGAAGTGGTTTAACGCTAGGCGGTGCAATCGGAGGGGGAGCCGATTCGCTGACCTCGATCGGGGCTTGGATCGTCGTCTTCTGCTGATGCACGAAGACGACGGTCAGCCCGAGTGCGGCGAGCAGGGCGACGGCAAATGCGACGACCGGCGCCAGCCAACCATTGTTGTCGGGCTTGGCTTTGTCGGTCTGAACGACGTTGTCACCCGCGGGTGTCGCCGCGCACGTTAACTGAATCTCGTTCAGTGTCCGCTCGCGAAGCCAGGCGGGCGCCGGGATGAATGCCGGAGCGGCCCCCAAAAGCGCGACCGGGCTGACCAGCCGCCGCCGTTCCTCGTCGCAGACGTCACACGACTCGATGTGGCGTGAGATGCGTTTGCGCATAAGGACATTGAAGTGTCCATCCCAGCCGTCGAGCATCGCCGTCAGTTCGGCGCACCCGCCGACGTTTCGGCAACGACGTGACACCAGCAGCGCCCCCAGCGAACGCTGGACGGTTTCGCGCAGTCGATGCACGACCGTGTTCGCATTGCTCGGGCTGATCCCCAGCGCCTCGGCCAGACACGGCCCGTTGAGACCGTGACGGAACGCCAACTCGAGGACGGCACGGTCGCGGTCGGACAGCCCGCCTGCGGCGTCTGCGATCAGATCACCCAATTCCAGGCGGGCGGCCAACGTCTCTGGACCAGGCTCGGCGGACTCAGTCTCGGGCAGCTCCTCGGAGGGAGTTTCGCGGCGGCGCTGGCGGATTCGCCGCAACGCCTCGTTGCGCGCGATCGAATACAGCCAAGGCCGCAGCCGGTCCGGATCTCGCAGCTTGGGCAGCGCGGTCGCGGCGATGCAGAAGGCGTCCTGCACACAGTCCGCGGCGCCGTCGCGGTCGGCGAGCATGCCGGCGCAGAAGTCGTACAGCCGGTCGGCGTAGCGGTCGTAGATCTCGGCGAATGCTCGCTTGTCACCGGCCGCGGAAGCCCTTGCCAGGTCCGCGTCGCTGTTGGGCGGGCGGACGATGTCCCAGTGCGCTACTGCTGTCGTCACGACGACAGCCCGAGCTTTGGAACGAAGTCCGACGGGGGCTCCGGCTTCGGATCGGGCTTCGGCACCGGCGCCTTGGGGAGGTCGGGAAAATCCACCGGCGGCTGTGGCTCGGGCTGTTTGAGGTCGCCAGGTCCGAGCGGTAGGGGTTTCGGAAAAACCGACGTGGGCAGGGGTTC
>Ga0105249_10004532_pt1 | contig 12011 bp, 10 predicted proteins | sample KBSS44metaG_FD_81522 | JGI IMG/M metagenome (GOLD analysis project Ga0105249, IMG submission 81522) | Switchgrass rhizosphere microbial communities from Kellogg Biological Station, Michigan, USA - KBS S4-4 metaG | ecosystem: Host-associated > Plants > Roots > Rhizosphere > Soil | place... | reverse complement strand
CTCGGGCGGCGCCGGATCTTCCTCTTCGGGCTCGTCCTCTTCACGATCGCCTCGCTCGTCTGCGGCTTCGCCAACAGCGCGGGCGTACTGATCGGCGCGCGCGCGGTTCAAGGCCTCGGCGCGGCCATCATCTCCCCTGCCGCGCTCTCGATCGTGACAACCACCTTCCGCGAAGGCGCGGAGCGGAACAAGGCACTCGGCATCTGGGGCGCGCTCGGCGGCTCCGGGGCTGCGGCGGGCGTTCTCTTCGGCGGGATCCTGACCAAGTACCTCGGCTGGGAGTGGATCTTCTGGGTCAACGTCCCCGTCGGCGTGCTCGTCTTGCTCCTGACCACGAGGTTCGTCCCCGAGAGCACCGCCGACCTCGGCCATCACCGCTTCGACGCCGCGGGCGCGGTCACGATCACGAGCAGCCTCGCCCTCTTCGTCTACGCGATCTCGAAGGCGCCCGACGTGGGCTGGGGTTCGGCGCAGACAATCCTGGTGCTGCTCGCCTCCGTAGCGCTCTTCGCCATCTCGATCGTGATCGAGATGCGCTCGACAGCGCCTCTCGTGCCGCTCTCGATCTTCCGGATCCGGTCGCTGCTCGGCGCCAATGTCGCCGGCTTCCTGCTCGGGGCGGTGATCTTCGCCAACTTCTTCGTCCTGACGCTGTACGTGCAGCAGGTGCTGGGCTGGTCGGCGCTGAGGACCGGTGTCACGTTCCTCGCAACGGCGGGGTCTACGGTGATCTGGGCCGGCGTCGCCCAGTCGCTGGCCACCCGTTACAGCCCGATGCCCGTGATCGTGATCGGGATGCTTGTCCTCTTCGGCTCGCTGATCTGGTACACGCAGATCCCCGTCGACGGGCATTTCTGGCCTGACCTCCTGCCTGCGTACATCACGTTCGCACTCGGTCTCGCCTTTGCCTTCGTCCCCGTGACGATCGCCGCGTTAGCACAGGTCGCGCCACGCGAGGCCGGCCTCGCCTCGGGGCTGATCAACACGAACCAGCAGATCGGGGGCGCCATCGGCGTCGCGCTCGCGTCGACGATCTTCACCTCGCAGGCCAAGTCGATGCTGAAGACCGGTCACACACCGGCCCAGGCGTTCACCTCGGGCTACCAGCACGCGTTCTGGGCGCTCGCCGCCATCGCGCTCGTGGGTGCGGTCGTCTCGTTCGTGCTCCTGCGCGGGACCGAGGCTCCCGTCGGCGAGGGCGAGACGGCTCACGCGGCGGCCTAAGCCGGGACAACCGATTACGCTTGACAGCGATGGCGCGCGAGTACCCGACGCTGCTCGAACTGGTCGGCGAGACGCCCCTCGTGCGACTCCAGAACGTCGTTCCGGAGGCTGCTGCGGTGGTTCTCGGGAAGCTCGAGTTCCTCAACCCCGGCGGCTCGATCAAGGACCGGATCGCGATCACCATGCTCGAGGCGGCCGAGCGCGAGGGAAAGCTCAAGCCGGGCGGGACGATCGTCGAGCCCACCTCCGGCAACACCGGCACCGGCCTGGCGATCGTGGCGGCGCTGAAGGGCTACCGCTGCATCTTCACGATGCCCGACAAGATGAGCCGGGAGAAGATCTCGCTGCTGAAGGCCTTCGGCGCCGAGGTGATCGTCTGCCCCTACGCCGTCGAGCCGGAGTCGCCCGAGAGCTACTACTCGGTCTCCGACCGGCTCGCCGAGGAGATCCCCGGGGCGTACAAGCCCGACCAGTACCGCAACCCGAACAACCCGCGGTCCCACTACGAGACGACCGGGCCCGAGATCTGGGAGCAGACCGGTGGTGAGCTCGACGCGCTCGTGATCGCCGTCGGGACGGGTGGAACGGTGACCGGCACGGCGCGCTACCTGAAGGAGCAGGGCCCGGACGTGCTGATCGTCGGCGCCGACCCCGAGGGCTCGATCTACACCTCGGGCCCCGACAAGCAGCACCCGTACCTGGTCGAGGGCATCGGCGAGGACTTCTACCCGGAGACCTTCGACCCGTCGGTGATCGACCGCTGGGTGACGGTCTCCGATCGCGACTCGTTCCTGACCGCACGGCGGCTCGCGCGCGAAGAGGGGCTGCTCGTCGGCGGCTCCGGCGGGACCGCCGCCTGGGCGGCGCTCGAGATCGCGAACGAGCTCGGGCCGGGCAAGACCGTGGTCACGCTCTTCCCCGACGGCGGCCGCTCCTACCTGTCGAAGTTCTACGACGACAACTACCTGATCGAGCTCGGGTTCCTCGAGCGGCACGAGCCGACGCCCAGGGTGGCCGAGGTGCTGTTCTTCAAGCACCAGGACGCGCCGGAGCTGCCGGAGCTCGTCACGATCGAGTCGCACCAGAAGGTCGGCCAGGCGATCGACCTGATGCAGCGGTACTCGATCTCGCAGCTGCCCGTAATGCGCCACGGCTCGGCAGGCTCGCTGGCGGACGTGGTCGGCTCGCTGCAGGAGCGCGGACTCCTCGACCTGATCTTCCGCAACCCGGACTCGCTCAACGAGGAGGTCGCCGCCGCGATGCAGCCCCCGCTCGCGGCCGTCGAGGCGGGAGAGTCGGTGGACGAGGTCTTCAGCGCCATGACCGGCGGCAGCCCGGCGGTCGTGGTCGCGACCGACGGGAAGCCCACCGGAATGCTGACCCGCTCCGACCTGCTCGAGTACCTCGCGCACGGGCGGAGGAACTCCGGATGACCGAGCGGCTCGAGAGCCTCCTCCGCGATGCGTTCCCCGACGCCGAGGAGCTCTCGGTAGCCGACCGGACCGGCAGTGGCGACCACTTCCAGGTCACCCTCGCGAGCAGGCGCTTCGACGGGCTCTCGCTGGTGGATCAGCACCGGCTCGTCTACGACGCCCTCGCAGCCCCACTCGCCGATGGCACCATTCACGAGTTGAGGATCAAGACGAGAGGAGCAGGGTGAGTGATCTCAAGGAACAGATCGAGCAGATCATCGCCACCGAGGATGTGGCGCTGTTCATGAAGGGGACGCCCCAGTTCGCGATGTGCGGCAACTCGCAGCGAGCCCTGGAGGCATTGCGTCGCGCGGGTGCCCCGGTGACGGCGGTCGACATCCTCCCCGACCCGCAGATCCGCCAGGAGCTGTCGGCAGTCTCTGGCTGGCCGACGATCCCGCAGGTCTTCGTGCGCGGGGAGCTGGTGGGCGGGGCCGACATCGTCGAGGAGCTGGCGCAGAGCGGCGAGCTCGAGCAGATGCTGGAGCAGAAGCTCGGATCGGAGTACCGCGGCGCGGGCGAGGAGCGGGTAGTACCCGTCCCCTGACGGCGTAGGTTTACCTCTCCCGAGCGCCTTCAAGTAGCGAAATACCCGTCGTACCGACCTCGTTTGCGTACCTATGCGGACGAGGTCAAATGCACTCGGGGCCCTCTTCGCCACGACTACAGCGGTCGCCTGGGGCGGTCAGTTCGTCGTCGGCAAGTCGGCACTCGGAACCGTCAACGCGTTCCCGCTCACGACGATCCGCTACGCCCTGGCGGCGTCGCTCTGGTTGATCGTCCTGGCGGTGCTGGAAGGCCGGAAGGCGTTCGGTCTCGAAGGCAAGGGCCTCCGCCTCTTCTGGCTCGGCACCATCGGCTTCGCCGGCTTCAACCTGCTCGCCTACACCGGGCTCGAGCATGCGCGGCCGCAGAGCGCCTCGCTGATCGTCGCGCTCGGACCTCTGCTCACGGCGCTCGTCCTCTGGAGGCGGACGCGCGCCCGGCCCTCCGCTGCGACCTTCGTTCTCCTGGGCCTCGCGCTGACCGGCGTCGCGCTCGTCATCAGCGGCGGCAGCCCTGCTTCGATCGTCAACGGCTCCATCGGCTGGGGCGATGCGCTCGTCCTCGGCGCCGTGTTCGGCTTCGTGCTCTACGGCCTCGGCGCCGCGGAGTTTCCGACCTTCTCGCCGCTGCGCTACACCGCGCTCACCGCAGCGCTCGGCTGGGTCTCGATCGCCGCGGCAACCGCGGTCGCGATCGGCTCCGGGCTCGTGTCCGCGCCCTCCGGCCACCAGGTCTGGTCGATCGCGCCGCAGATCGCCTACCTCACCCTCCCGGGCGCCTTCCTCGCAGTCCTCACCTGGAACGCGGCGATCGGGCTGATCGGCCCGCAGAACACCGTGCTCTTCGGGAACTTGATCCCGGTCACGACGTTCGCGATCGAGATCGCACGCGGGTACCGGCCCAACGCGGTCGAGCTCGGCGGCGCGGCGCTGACGATCTCCGCGCTCGTCGCCAGCAACGTGCTCGCACGCCGGTCCCGACCGGCGCACGCCGACAAACCGAGCGCCGACAAGGCCATGCCGGCAGCGGCCTGACAGGCTGTTACTAGAATCGCGCCGTGGACTTCGAGACCCGAGCGATCCATACGGGGCAGGAGCCGGACCCGGCCACCGGCGCCGCCACCGTGCCGATCTACCAGACTTCGACCTTCGTTCAGGAGGCGGTCGGCGAGCACAAGGGCTACGACTACTCGCGCGTCTCGAACCCCACGCGCACTGCGCTGCAGATCTGCCTCGCCTCCCTCGAGGGCGCAGAGCATGGAATCGCGTTCTCGTCCGGCCTGGGCGCGACCACGACCGTCATGCATCTCGTCAACCCAGGCGAGCGGGTGGTCTGCGTCAACGACGTCTACGGCGGCGTCTACCGGATGTTCTCGCAGGTCTACGGGCCGAAGGGCTACGAGTTCGACTTCGTGCCCGGCGCCGAGATCCCGGAGCGGATCGACGAGCGCACCCGGCTGGTCTGGCTCGAGACGCCGACGAACCCGCTCCTGAACCTGGTCGACATCCAGGCGGCCGCGAATGCGGCCCACGCGGTCGGCGCGCTGCTCGTGGTGGACAACACCTTCGCCACGCCCTACCTGCAGCGCCCGTTCGAGCTCGGCGCCGACGTCGTCCTTCATTCGACGACCAAGTACCTGGGCGGCCACTCCGACCTGATCGGCGGCTTCCTGGCCACCAACGACCCGACCGTCGCAGAGCGCCTCTACTTCCTGCAGAAGTCGCTGGGAGCCGTGCCGGGCCCGTTCGACTCGTGGCTCGTGCTGCGCGGGCTGAAGACGCTGGCGGTGCGGATGCAGAAGCACTGCGACAACGCACGGGCGATCGCCGAGTTCCTCGACGGGCATCCCAAGGTAGAGACGGTGCTCTACCCCGGGCTCGCGTCGCATCCCGGTCACGAGCTCGCAGCGAGGCAGATGAGCGACTTCGGCGGCATGATCTCGTTCCTCGCGGAATCGGAAGAGGAGGCGGTCGCGATCTGCGGCCGCACCAAGATCTGGTGGCTCGCGGAGAGCCTCGGCGGCGTCGAGAGCCTGATCGAGCACCCGGCGCGGATGACGCACGCCTCCACTGCCGACGCGCCGTTCGCCGCCCCGGGCAATCTCGTGAGGCTCTCGGTCGGGATCGAGTCGGCGGACGACCTGATCGCCGACCTCGAGGCGGCGCTCGTCCGCTCGGCGGCAACCGCCGGAACCTAGCCCGCCCGGCCGGTGTAGGGACGGCGACCTCTCGAAAGGAGCTCGCCGATGAAACGCCTGTTGTTCGTGCTTGCCGCCGCCGCGCTGCTCGCCCCGGCCGCGCTCGCCAAGGGCCCGTCGCAAGCCTCGATCACCGGCCCGGGGCTGAGCAAGGCGATCGCCTTCAAGAACATGGAGGACTCCAGCTATCTGACCGAGCAAGCCGGCTTCTTCCCGGCCGTGTTCGGCCAGACCCCGAGCCCGATGATCAGCCGCCCGGCCGGGAAGCTCGGCCCGCGGTACACGATTCGCTACCTCGTCCCGGGCCCGTCGTCGAAGCCCGACCGCATCAAGCAGAATCTCTATCCCTACGCGGCGGGCGGAGCCGTGACGTACCTGAAGCCCGGCCAGCGGATCTTCGACTCGAAGACGACCGGCGGCTGGTACTACGCGGGGAGCGCGCTGAAGCAGACGCTCGTCAGGGCGGGCCTGCCGAAGGTCGCGCCGCGCGTCTCCTCGGCTTCCTCGTCCTCCTCGGGCACCAACCTCGCGCTCGTGGCGGGGATCGGGATTCCCGGCGCACTGGCGCTCGCGGGTGCTGCGGTGCTCATCGCGAGGCGTCGCTCCCGCTCGTAGCGGCAACTTCGGTTTGACCCCCGCACGCCGGTGATCTATGAATGCGCCACCGGCGTGCGAGGGGAGAGCAACGTCCGCTGGGACGCGGGCATCCCTCCTACCACTGGCCAGCCGTCGGAGCCGCCGCCGGTCGGTTCCCGGCCAAGGAGGTGTAGTTCTTGTCCACCAGACTCCGCAGGGTCATCCTGCTCGGCCTCGGTGTGCTCGCGCTCACGTTCGCGTGGGCCGGAGCCGCCAGGGCCGTCACGATCGCACCGCCCTGGTGCGGCACGCCCGAGCCCGACGCGGCCGGCGCGCTGCCGGACGGGAGCAATCCGACCGACCCGGCCGGCAGCTTCGCGCACATCCCGTACTACGCGATCGGCTGCACGCTGGATGCCATCCAGGCAGAGAGCCTAGACGGGCGGATGTCGGTGCAGGTCTTCGGCCATTCCGCCGGAGGCCGCCCGATGTACCTGGTCACGATCAACCAGCTGGTCACGCACGACCAGCAGAAGGACTTCCAGAACTGGGAGAAGATCCGGGGGGACGCGCTCACCGACCCGGCCAAGGCCCAGACGCGACTCGGGAAGAAGAGCGACTTCAAGATCCCGATCTACGTCCAGAGCGCGATCCACGGAAACGAGTACGAGGGCGTCGACGCGATGATGCTCCTGATCAACAGGCTCGCGACGACCCCGTACGGGACCGATCCGGAGGTCGATCGCATCCTCGACCACTCGATCGTGGTCTTCAACACCGACCAGAATCCGGACGGCCGAGCCGCGGGCACCCGCACGAACAGCAACGGGTTCGACCTCAACCGTGACTTCCTGACGCAGTCGCAGTCCGAGGTCCAGGCATCGGTCTCCGTGATGCAGAAGTGGCTGTTCCCGGACATGCTCGACCAGCACGGCTACGTCACGCCGACGCTGATCGAGGCGACGACGAAACCGCACAACCCGGGGATCGACTACGACCTCTGGCTGAAGTGGAACCAGCCGCGGACGCTCGCCAACAAGGTCGCGCTCGCGGGGGTCGACATGGGCGCCCAGCGGCCGGTGAACGAGTGGTGCGCGGACGCCGACTTGCCGCCGATCGGCAGCACGACCTGTGCCGACGGCTCGACGCCCGGGCCGGCGGTCGCCGAGGGCTGGGACGACTGGGGCCCGTTCTACACACCGATGTACAACCAGCTCGTCGGCTTGAACGGCTCCACGGTCGAGATGTGCTCGAGCACAGCCACGAACCCGGCGACGCAGCGGGTCTGCGGCGCGCCGGGGTTGACCACGTTCCCGCGCGGCCGGCTCGCGGCGCGGCTGGCGCAGTACGTCGTCACCACCTCGACGCTCGCGTTCGACATCGCCAACCGGGACGACCTGATGCACGACATGCTCGAGATCTACCGGCGCGGAGTCGCGGGCGAGCCGAGGCCGCCGTGCTGCCCGCCGCCCTTCGACGTCGAGAACAACTGGATGCGGGACTACCCGACGGCCTACGTGATCCCGCTCGGAGCGACGCAGCGGAGCGACCCCGAGGCGAACCGCCTCGTGCGGTGGATGCTGACGACCGGGATCGAGGTCTCGCGGTTGGAGAAGGACGCCGTGCTCGGCTCGCAGACCTTCCCGGCCGGCTCGTACGTGGTCTGGATGGACCAACCCCACCGCGGGCTGGCCGAGACCGCGCTCGGGATCGGCGACGACGTCTCCTCCCGGATCAGCGTGCTCTACGCCCCACCCGGGGCCTGGAGTCACGGCTACCTCTGGGGAGCCAGCGTGGTCACGGTCCCGCAGGGAGCGAGCTTCCAGGCGAAGACCAAGGCTGTGAGCGCGCCGCAGGTGCTCGGCGGCGGCGTCGTGGGAACGGGCGACAGCTACGCCCTCGCGGTCGACTCGCCGACCGCGGTGCGGACGCTGAACCAGCTCGTCGCAAACGGCGTGGCCGCGCAGCTCGCGCTGGCCTCGTTCACGAGCGGCGGGGCGACCTACCCGGCCGGGAGCGCGGTCTTCCCGGCGAACGCCGCCACCACTGCGGCGCTCGACGCGGCCGGACGTGCCAACGGAATCGTCTTCCGGGGTGTTACGGCGGCCTCTCTACCGGCGCTCGACCCGGTCGACCGCGTGCCGAGGATCGCCGTGCTGACCGGAGCCCTGAACCAGGACATCTGGGTCCTGCGTAACCTCGGCTTCACTGCCGACCCAATCGCGACCGGCGGAACGAGTGCGCTCAACAACCCGAGCGCCCCGGACCCGCTCGCCGGCTACGACGTGGTGTTCAACACTGCGGGCTGGCCTGCCGGAACGACGGCTAGGGCCCGGCTCACGGCGTTTTTCGCGAGCCATGGCGGCTATATCGGCGCAGGCGCGAACGGCGCCGCCTTCCTGACCAGCGCGGCGCAGGTCGCCGGCCTTACGGCAGCGAGCCGCGGCGGTAACGGCAGGAGTGGAATCGTCTACTGGGACAACCTCGGCGGGGCGAGCAGCCCGGTCGTAGGGACGTACCCGGCCCAGGACACGGCGATCATGGACCCGCCGACCTGGTTCACCTCCACCGGCCCGCTGAGCGTGGACGCCCGGTTCCCGAACTCGGGCTTCTTCGCGGCCGGCCTGTGGCTGCTCGACGCGCAGTCGGCGACCGCCCCGGGCTCGGCGGTGATCGCGCACGGCACGAATACCTCGGGCTCCGCCAGGGTGACCGTCTACGCGATGAACCCGCTCTACCGGGCCGACCCGGAACGTGAGTGGCCGTCGATCTCAACGGCCGCCTACTGGTCGGACCAGTAACGCGGTCCCTTGCGAGGGGCGGGGAGCCCACCCCGCCCCTCGCTACGATCCTCGGGTGCCGCCGGAGCCCCTCGATCTGCGCCATCTCGGCCGTGAGCGCGTGATCGGCTCGTACCTCGTCGAGACCGAAGACGGGCCCGCGCTGTTCGACTGCGGGCCCACCACCTGCGTCGACGAGCTGAAGACGCGCCTGGCCGAGCGCGGTCTCGAGCTGCGCGACCTCCGGCACCTGCTCCTCTCGCACATCCACCTCGACCACGCAGGCGCCGCCGGCGTTCTCGTGCGGGAACACCCGGAGCTGACGGTGCACATCTCCGCCATCGGCGCGCCGCACCTGGTCGATCCCTCGCGGCTCGAAGCGAGCGCGCGGCGTCTCTACGGGGACGAGTTCGACAGGCTGTGGGGCGAGCTCGCGCCCGTGCCGGAGGAGAACGTCGCCGTCGTCGGCGACGAGGTCGTCGGGCTGGAGTGCTTCCCGACCCCCGGCCATGCCTCGCACCACGTCTGCTACCTGAGTCACGACGGAACCCTCTACGCCGGGGACGCGGCCGGCGTTCGGATCCTCCCGAGCACCTTCGTGCTGCCTCCGACGCCGCCGCCCGAGGTCGACCTCGAGGCCTGGGGCTCGACCATCGACGCGATCCTCGAGCGCGCGCCCGAGCGGCTCGCGCTTATCCATTTCGGCGTCGCCGAGGACACGCAACGCCACCTCGAGGAACTGCGAGAGCGCCTCGCGACCTGGTCTGCGCGCGTACGTGAGGGTGCAGGCGAAGCCGAGTTCGAGCAGCTCGCGGAAGCCGACCTCGGCCCCGACCGCGAGGCGTACGAGCAGGCGATGCCGTTCTGGCAGTCGTACGCCGGCCTGAAACGCTACTGGGAAAAGCGCGCTGAAGCTGCGTGACGTCGGGCCGCTCGGGCCGCTCGCCGAGCGCGAGTTCCGGCTTCTGTTCACCGGTCAGCTCGTCTCCCTGCTGGGGACGGCGGTGGCGCCGATAGCACTCGCCTTCGCGGTCCTCGACCTGACCGGCTCGAAGACCGACCTCGGCCTGGTGCTGACCGCGATGTGGGTTCCTCAGCTCCTGCTCGTGCTCTTCGGGGGCGTCTTCGCCGACCGGCTGCCGCGCAACCTGGTGATGGTCGGCTCCAACCTCCTGAGCGGCGCGGCCCAAGGGACGATCGCGCTCCTGATCCTGACCCACCATGCGGAGCTCTGGCAGCTGATCGTGCTCCAGGTCGTCCGCGGGATCTCGATGGCCTTCTTCTTCCCCGCCTCCCAGGGGCTCATCCCGGAGACCGTGCGACCGGGCCTTCTCCAGCAGGCGAACGCGCTGCTCGGGATGACGAAGAACGGCGCGAACATCCTCGGCGCGGGTCTGGGCGGAGTGCTCGTCGCGACCGCCGGGCCGGGGTGGGCGCTCGCGTTCGACGGGGCGACCTACGTCGCGAGCGCGGCAGTCCTCGCCTTCATGCGGCTGCACCGAGCCCACCGCCTCGAGACGCCGAGCGTGCTGCACGAGCTCGCCGAGGGCTGGAGTGAGTTCGCCTCGCGCACGTGGCTCTGGGTGGTCGTCGCCGCAGCCGCCGTCGGCAACACCGTGTGGATGGGAGCGACGATGGTGCTCGGCCCGCTCGTGGCCAAGCAGTACCTCGGCGGCGCGGCGTCCTGGGGCCTGATCATGGCCTCGCAGGGAGCAGGGCTCCTCGCCGGGGGCCTGCTGCTCCTGCGCTTCCGCCCGCAGCGGCTCCTGCTCGTCGGGATGGGCGCGTTTTCGTTGGCGGCGCTGCCGATCGTCTTCCTCGCGAGCATCCGCTCGACGCCCGTGATCGCGCTGGGCTACTTCGTCGCCGGCATGACGCTGGAGATCTTCAGCATCATGTGGGCGATCGCGCTCCAGCAGTACGTCCCGCTCGAGAAGCTCTCGCGGGTGTCGGCTTACGACGCCCTGGGCTCGATCGTCTTCGTCCCGCTGGGGCTCTCGCTCGCGGGCCCCCTTGCCGACGCGATCGGCCTGACGGAGGCGCTGTGGCTGGCCGCCGCCCTTGGCACCGCGTCGACGCTCGCGGCGCTTTGCGTGCGCGATGTGCGCGACCTTCGCCGGCGCGACCAGGCGCCGATCGTGGCCGAGCCGATGCTGGAGGCCGTGCCGTGACGACGCGGGCGGCCGACTAGCGGCAGGGCGTGATTCGGCGCAGGCCGGTTCCGTCTGCCCGGGCCACGAACACGCTCGACGACGCGCACGAACGTCGCTGAACGAACGCGATCCGCGAGCCGTCCGGCGACCACGCCGGGTCGCTGCCTGGGCCGAGCCGGACGACCGAGCTGCCGTCGGCCGCGGCCACATCGAGGCGGCAGGCGCCGAAGGCGCCGCAGACCGTCACCAGCAGCCTCGACCCGTCGGGCGACCAGCGCGGCGCGCGGCTGAAGGCAGCGAACGTCCTCGTCACCGTTCTCACCTGTGCGTCGGCGAAGCGGTACACGGCCAGCACGACTCCCTCTGTGTTCCGCTGCCAGAACGCTAGCGAGCGGCCGTCCGGGGACCAGGAAGGCGACGATCCCTGCGGACCGAGCGCCAGAAGGCCGGTTCCGCCGGCGCCGACGAGGTAGATGCTCTCGACCCCGCCGATCGTGGTCGCGCGGGAGAACGCGATCCGGCTTCCGTCGGGCGACCAGGCCGGCCCGTGGTCGTACCGCCCGCTGGTGAGCTTCCTCCGATTGGTGCCGCTCACGTCGACGCCGACGATCGGCCCTCCCAGCGCGCTCTGGACGACTGCGAGCCTCGCGCCGTCGGGAGACCAGCCGACCTCCACCCCCGGCCCCACCGTATGACGCTGCTTCCCGTCGCTGCGGATCACGAAGACTCGGCTGTGCGAAACGTAGGCGATCCGCAGGCCTCGTGGAGACCAGACGACCTGCGAGAGCGCGTCGGTGCGGGACAGGCTGCGGAGCGAGCCGCCGACGGCGGCTGCGGTGACGACCGCGCCGCGCGCCCCGGTCGCCGAGGCGAAGACGAGCCGCAGTCCGTCCGGCGACCACGAGGGAAGGGCGTAGCTCGGCGGGGACACCCGCGCCGCGGCTCCTCCGGCGCCGAGCGCCAAGGCCGCGACGAGGCCGGCCGCGATCCTCACGCGCCGATGGCCTCCCGGTAGGCGCGCACGTAGTCGCCGACCATCCGCTCGGGCGCGAAGCGCTCCTCG
>Ga0105249_10004531_pt1 | contig 12012 bp, 7 predicted proteins | sample KBSS44metaG_FD_81522 | JGI IMG/M metagenome (GOLD analysis project Ga0105249, IMG submission 81522) | Switchgrass rhizosphere microbial communities from Kellogg Biological Station, Michigan, USA - KBS S4-4 metaG | ecosystem: Host-associated > Plants > Roots > Rhizosphere > Soil | place... | reverse complement strand
GGCCATTGGCCGCCAAAGTCAGACTTGGACAAAATTTCCCGAGGGATGGCGGGTGGTTTCCGCTCACGTTTCGCTTACAAAAGGCGGCGCGTGATGCAAAAGAAGCGATAGTGGCAGCGAGGGTTTAACGTCGAAGACGTTTCCAAGGCAAAGCACCGGAATTCAATCGGATGTGCGGCTAAGCAGGCTTTTGAATCCAGAACTGATACATACTGGAAAATGTGTCCGGATTCTCCTGCTCGAAGATCTGCCACTGGCCAAGATCCGTGGCGGCGGGATCGTTCGGGAAGCGCTGCCTGTAGGCGTGAAGGACGCTGGGGTTAATCTCAAAACCCAGAAGCGTGAGGCCCTTCGCACGCAAATAGTCGTCGATCTCAGCCAGGGTCACATAGAATTCCTGCACATGGAAAAGCAGGTCCCGGCATGTGCTGATGCTGAAGAAATCCGACAGCTTGAGAAGTGATGTAAAATTTTCTACCTTGCTCGAAGCCATGATCTCCTGACGGCATTGGCGGATCTGTTCAGGCACGGGCTCAAATTGCCGCGCCGCGATGAAACGACGGGCCCGCAAGATATCCCGCCGTGCGACTTCGCTATACAAGCCGACCAGCATAAAGCCGCCCGGACGCAACAGAGATAAAAGCGTTCCCCAGGCAGCATAGGGATCGGCCATATGGTGTAAAACGCCCGCGGACTCTATGAGATCGAAGTTGCGCCCCAGCGCGCCCAATTCGAGAATGTCGGCTTGGGCATATTCGATGTTGGTCAATCCCAATTCCTGCGACTTTCGCCTGGCATAGGCAAGGCTGCTCAAGCTCAGATCAATTGCCAGCACTTGCGCATCCCCAAAGCGCCCAGCCACCTCGATCGAGTGCTGTCCTGTGCCGCAACCAGCAATGAGGATATTGGCAGAGGTGACGGCCTGGCGCTGGAAGCGTGCAATAGGAAATTTCCGGTTCAAATAGGCGCCGATACCGTTTTGGGCTTCGCCGCGGGCAGTCCTGACCCAGCGCGGATAGGGGTTTTCTTCATAAAGCTCCCGAACGTTACGTGAAACGCCGTCGGCGATGTCTGTCAGCCGGGGAATCTCTGCACGCGAGAGTGCCTCCGCCTGTGGATGGATGATCTGCTGCGCAAGAAGAGCCGCTGCAGGTTCAGGCAATTGCCGATCCAGCAGCCGCGCAGCCAGCGGCACAGACCCCAGCGATCTATAGGCCGCGATGGCCGTTACCCACAGGGCTGACACAGGCGTGCCGGACTCCAGCGCCGCCGTCAACCGGCCGCACAATTCATTGACCTGCCGGCCTTCCTCCTCGCTTTGCGAAAAAACATATTCATTTATGAAGCACTGGTGGGCTAGCGCACTATAGAAGCCTAAAGCCTCGCCCTCATGGGAGCTGGCGACTGCACCAATAGCCGCTTCAAGCAGGAGGTGCCGCGCCGCAGTCAAAAAACGCTCCATCTCCACATCGGGATTTTGGGCAGCATTCAGAAGGGCACAAAGCACAGGATTGTCCAAGAGCGCTGCGGGTCCGTCTGCCTCATATAACTCCCGCGCGGACGGGACATTTGGCCAAGCGGTGACAGCCTTCGCAATACAAGGACCAATATAGGCGTCCAACTTGAGAAGCTCCGCGCTAACCTGGACCAGATCGCTGGGGCGGCCCCATGGCTCCGTCAAAGCGCGCACCATTAGAGATCGCATAGTGTCATTGTCCTCGATCCAGCGACCGTTGCGCATGACCTCAACAAATGTTCTTTGGGCCTTTTTCGTCTGCTGGAGTTTCAGAGACTGACAAATAACATTCGTTGCCGCGATGACATCCCCCTGCACAGAAAGTAACGAGGCAAGATTGTCTAAGGCCGTGACGTAAGTAGGATGACTCTGAATTATCTGCCTAAAAATCACTTTAGCGTCTTCAAGCTTGCCCTGATTCCACAACACGATAGCGATGTTGTTTTGTGCCTGAACCAAGCCCGGCACGAGCGCCAAAGCTTGCTGATAACAAGCTATAGCCTCCTCCAACCTGCCCAGGTCATTCAGCGCATTGCCGCAATTATTGTGCGCCTCGACGATACTGGGATTCAGCGCCAGGGCGCTGCGATAACAATCAATAGCGCCTTGCAGGTCTCCGCGGTCATTCAAAACATTGCCGAGACCGATATGCGCGCCTAACTCGCCCGCTTGCAACGCAATGGCACGGCGATAACTGGTCTCTGCGGCATCCAGCTTGCCTTGTTCCCGTAGCACATTGCCCAAACCGGTATGGGCCTCCACCAGATTTGGATTGAGCGTAACCGCGTGACGAAAACCGGCTTCTGCCTCACGCAATCTTCCCGATGCCCTGCCGCGCATGGATAGGGCATCGGGATTGCCCGGTTCGATTTCCAGGCCTGCTTCCGTGCTGGCGGCAGCGTTTTCCAGATGATAAAGGCTCTGCAGCGCGATCGCGCGCTGAACGATTGCTGGGACATGATCCGGCCGTATGGCGAGCGCCCTGTCGTAGCTGGCCAACGATTCTGCAAATCGCTTCGACCTAAGCAGGGCATTACCGCGTTCATTCCATGCCACGACAAAATCAGGCGCTAGCGACAAAGCGCGATCGCAAGCGGCTACAGCTTCCTCGAACTGCTCCAAATCTTGCAGCACGCGGGCACGATTGGTCCATACCTGCGCATAGCCAGGTTTCAGCGCCAGCGCCGCGTCGAAACTTTGCAGAGCCTCCGGCCACCGCTTCAGGCTTTGCAATGTAGCGCCGCGATTATTCCAGCATTCCGCAGTCGGCCGGATCGACAAGGCTTTGTCAAAGGACAGCAGGGCTTCGTCGTGACGTGCCACCTCCCCCAACAGCACGCCGCGACTGTACCAAATTTCGACATTTCCAGGATCGCGTGCGGCAGCGGCGGTGAGCTGGGCCAACGCCTCCACAGGCTTTCCCGTCGCATGAAGCAATATGCCATGCAGCAGAAGGGCCTTTGCAACGGTGGGGTCCCGTGAAAGAGCCGCTTCCACCGCTTGCAACGCTTCACCGATGCGACCCTGCTGGTATCGAAGGAAGGCAAGCAAGTATCGCACTTCAGAATCGGCCGGGCTGCTATGCTCGAGCATCCGCAGATAGAGCTGCCCGGCATCTTCAAGTCTTCCCTGCCGATGAAGCGAAACAGCCTGGCTGAACAATTCCGCGGACATACCATTTTCCTCTTTGTCGTCAGAATAGCTGCCGGCCTTGCCAGGCGAAATGGGATTAATAGGACTGTAGTTCTTGCCGCACTGTCTCCAGCGACAGGAATTGCATGTGATCGATCATGAGGTAGATGCAGCCCAGATTCGCAAATAGCCAAAAAAACCCGCCCTGATCTCAGGGCGGGTTTCTTGCGGGACTGGGATACTCCTGGGCAGTCTACATTTTGAAGCGCACACCCACGCGGTAGACGCGCCCAAGGATGTCATAGTTGTAGAGAGGCGCAGGGATTGTCTGCCAGGCGTTATTGCTGGGGCCCGGATAAAAGACCGGCGGATTTACATTAAACAGGTTTTTGACGTTGAAATAGGCATTGACGCCGGTGGTGACGGTGTAGCTGGTATTGAGGTCGAGATACCAGGCGCTGGGAAGTGTGTTATAGTTGGAGGTGATGTTGTTGGCGGTGGAGACCGGACAAGCCGTAGTGCAAGTGATCCAGTTTGAGTTGTACTTCCCCTCGCTCAGGCCGCGCAAAGTCAGACCCAACGATATTGGATCCAGCGTATAACCCGCGGTCATCTGATATTTCCAATGCGGCGGAGCGGACGTTGCGTTCATCCCCGCGACATTTATCGGGGAGACGCCGGGGGCGCCGGGATTTTGGGTGTCCGTCATCGCATGTGTGATATTCACGCCCAAGGAGAGGTCTCCCAACCAACCGTCTTCGATCGCATCCATCGCCATGTGATAGCTGGCGGCGATATCGAATCCCGTCGCCTTTTCGGACGCAAAATTCAACGGGGACGACGTGATTTGAAGGATCGGCAAGCCGTTGGAGGCGGTGCCGACTGTTTGCACGCCGGCACACGCAGTCGCTTGGCCTTGGAAGCACAAATTGAGTATCTGCTGCGCGCTGTATGAGGTGATCGCGTGCGCGATGCTGATATCGTAATAGTCGAACGACGCGCTGAGGCCCGGGATGTAGCTTGGCTGAAAGACGAGCCCCAACCCGAACGTGATCGCGCTTTCCGGCTTCAGTTTAAGGTTGCCCTGCGAATAGCCGAAGTAGGCGACGGTCTGGTTGTTGACGAAGGGATCGGCGACCGTGTTGTTTGAGCTTACAGGGGCGGAATAATAGTCTACCAGCGTCGGCTCGCGCACATCGTTCGAATAGGTGCCGCGGAAGCGGAAGCCGTCGAGGACGCCGCCAAGTTCCGGGGGGGTGTAGTTCAAGCCCAATTTCCAGGTCTCGATCATGCCGAAGGTCGAATAGTTGGTGATGCGTCCCGCAGCGTCGAAGTCCAGGCTTTTCGCCCACGACGTGTTGTCCGCCAGCGGAATATCTGTTTCGAGATAGCCTTCGTCGATCGAGTATTGACCATTGTAAGGCGTGCCGGAGGTGATGAACCAGCTTTGGGCCGCTTCACCGGGATCGGCCTCGGCGCCCAGCGATTCCCTGCGATGCTCGTAGCCGGTCGCGATCGAGATCGGGCCGGCCCACCCGGAGAACGGTGCGCCGCTTACGTTGAAGCCATAGACGGTCTGTATCGTGTGGTTGTGGAAAAAGTGTCCCGTGTCGATTCCGCCCGCCGTGCTGGTGTTACCATCCTGACCGGGCAGAGACGTGACGTAATTGATGGCAGCCACGCTGTTGACGCCGATGCCGAACAGATTGTACGGCACACAGCCATCGTTCGGCGTGGTGAGGGTCGAACGGCAGACGATGTTGCCCGCGGGGCCGCGGACCACGTCAATGGCCTTGGCATACTGGCCAACCGCCAGCGTGTTCTTCGCTTCGCTGCGGCCTCTGTTGTAGCCGTAGGACAGATGTGCGTCCCACTTCCAGGTTGTGTCAAAGAGCCCGAAGGAGCCGTCCGCGCCAATCAGCGTGCGCGTCACGTTGCGGTCATAAAGTGGCGTCGTCCCCCGCACGTCTCCGTTCATTGTGCCCATCTGGAAAGAGGTGATCCCAGCCGCCGCCATAGACTGCTGGACCGCTGTCGGGATAAACGGGTTCTGGTTGGTGACGGTTATATCGCCCAGTCGATAATTGTTGATCGATTGGGATTGTTCGTGGTTGTGGGCCCACTGCGCCGAGGCATAGACCTCGATATTGTCTGTGACATCGAAGCTGACGCGCGCATAGGCGTTCTGGTTGGTTGCCCTGGGAGCTAATGGAACTTGAATACCGCCGCTGAGCCGCTGGCTGGTGGCTTCCCAGCTACCACCCTTCATAAACGGATTGCTGATGAGACTTCCATAGGTAATCGTCGAGACCGAACCACCGGGGCCGAAGATGGTACCCTTGAGCGGACCCGAAGTGATCAAGCCGCCAGCGGAAGCCTGGCTCATCCCGACATGGCTTTGGGCGAGCTGCAGCGGCACGTTTGTGCTTTGGCCGGGCCCCGTCCCGTAGGCCGGGTTGTTCATCGCCTGATAACCCTGTTTATCCCACAAGCGGTTGTTTTCGCCTGCAAGGATGCCATCATTCCCAGCCGCTTCGCCCGAAACCACGATATGGCCGCGGCCGCCCAAGAAGTCCGTGCCGGCGGTGAGGTTGGCTCTCCAGGCGCGATCGTCGCCATATTGCGTTTGGCCGACGGAGAAATCGCCTTTGATGCCGCTGTACTTGTTGTCGAGAACGATGTTCACCACGCCCGTGAGCGCGTCGGAACCATAGACCGCGCTGGCGCCGCCGAACACCGTGTCGACGCGCTGGATCAACTGCTGCGGCAGCTGGCTTACATCCACAATGCCGGTAGCGATGTCGCCGACGACGCGCTGGCCGTTGACCAGCGTCAGGGTGCGTATGGCGCCCAAACCGCGAAGACTGAGGCCGTTGATGGATCCCTGGCTGTTGTTGATACCGGGCGCAGTCGACAATGGCGTCGTGGAACCGGCAAATTGAGGTAGTTCGTTAAGATAGTCTGCGGCGAAGTTGGTCGCTACGCCCTGGATTTGTTCGACCGTGGTGACGGTGACCGGAGTGGGGGCTGCAAACCCGTCACGCGCGATGCGCGATCCGGTGGCGACGACGGTTTCGACTTCCGCCGGAGTGGTGGACGCGGCCTGGGCCAGAGCTGCGCCCGCGCTGCTCCCAAGGATTGCAAGCATCATCGGTGTGGCGCTCAGCGTGCTGAGCAAAGCGTTCTTCAAAAGGCGTCCAGATACCTTTTGCGTCCTGAAATCATTCATTTGGAAGACCCCCATCTACTAACACCGCGCTTCGGTATTCATCGAAACGTCAGTTGACAGGAACCTGCCCTGCATCCGATCACGGCCATATACGCAGTTTGACGTATGCTGCATTGCAGCAGAAGCCGCATAATGTCGCTGTAAATAGGCTGTTTGACGTACGCCGTGGAGCAGCATCAGCGGCAGCTCCGAGGTGCCGCCCTGGAGCCTCCAAGAGTGCTCGGCACCGCCCCGGCGACGCGCCGCCTGTCGCAGGATGAGGCTGACGCCCCAGGTCGCCAGCAGGGTGTCGAGCGGCCGCGACGCCAGCCGGCGGATCACCGCCATATCCAGCCGCGCCCACCAGCGCGGCGCCGGTAAGGGCTACTGGCAAGGCAACGAGATTGTCGCGGCCCCGGGCACCACCAGAAAACACCGAGGCGCGTCCAGCCCGACGGCCGCGACCCGCACCTTGTCGACATCGAAGGACTTGGCCTTCTCGACCGCGGCTTTCCAGACATAAACGTCCAGATAGGCGGTTTCCTCTTCACCAAGCCGCGACGGCACCATCACTACGAGGATCCGACGCCCCTTCAAGAAGGCCGTTGGGATGCCGAACAATCGCACCCGCGTGGCCCATCATGCTCGAAAATGCCGGAACGAGTTCAACATCATGTCCGGCAGCCCCAAGTGCGACTAAGACATCTGGGGCCACGCGATCTTCCAGCTTCAATGTGGCGGTCGCATCGCCCCAGGTACGTCCCAATAACCATCTGGGCGCCGTTATGGACTCTTGCAACGGGGTGTTGAACCAAGCATACCGCGAGAATAATGCCGCTTGCGTCTGGGGCTGCCCTTCCCCACCCATCGTCCCATAAACCATCGATCGCCCATCATCGAAGCGCGCCATCGCGGGATTTAGCGTATGGAAAGGTTTCACGCGCGGACGCATGGTATTTCTTGCGTTTGGATCGAGAGAAAAGGAACAGCCGCGATTTTGCCAGTTAATCCCAGTGTCCCGCAAAACAACCCCTGATCCAAACTCAAAAAAGATACTCTGTATCAGACTTACGGATCGGCCTTCCCGGTCCACCGCGCCAATCCAGACCGTATCTCCAGCAGAGGGAGCCGCCGGCCAAGGCAAGGCAGCGTCCGGGTCGATACGGCCAGCCAGATCGTCGAGAAGTTCTGTGCGAAGAAATTCCGAAGCAGGCATGCGCATGAACTGCGGATCGCAAATCTCTCGATCCCGAACCAGGAAGGCTTGCTTCGTTGCCTCGACCAGCCCGTGAATGTGATCGAAGCCTTCCGGCGCCGTGACGCCCAGACGATCAAAGAGCGCCAGTATCATCAATGACGACAAGCCTTGAGTTGGCGGCGGCATGTTGAACAGCTGTGCGCCAGTGACCCGCACTTTAAGTGGCGTCGGCTGCAGCGGCCGATAATCGTTCAAGTCATCGAGGGTTAAAGGAGCGCCTGCCTCATCGAGATCGGCGGCGACCAATCGGCTCAACGATCCCCTGTAGAAGCTGTCCAACCCCTCCTCAGCCAACTGTCGCAGGGTACGCGCGAGCGGCCTCAAGCGCATGATCGCCCCTTCTGAAGGCACTTTGCCTTCGATGGTGAACGTGTCTGCGAACCCGGTTATTGGCAGCAAGCCCGAAAGCTTTTCGGTCGTAAGCTCTGCCTGACTTCGCGTGACGGGAAAGCCGCCATCCGCATAATCGATGGCGTCACGTAAAATCCGGCTTAATGGCAGGCCCGGTTGCCAGCCATTGCTGATCTTGAGGGCGGCGTCCCAACCGGCGATGGTTCCAGCCACGGTATTGGCCGCCAGCGGCCCCCGCTGGGGGATCGATGCCAACCCGTTCCGCTGATATAAATTTGCATCCACATTGGCGCCCGTTACCCCGCATGCGTCGATTGCAATCGGTTCCGCTTCGTCCTGCGAAATCAGCCAAAAGCTGTCGCCACCGATTCCCGTCATGTGAGGATACAAAACAGTCAGACAGGCTATGCAGGCGACGGCTGCTTCAATTGCCGTGCCGCCGTCCCGCAAAACCTGCAACCCAGCCTGGCTAGCCAGGTGGTGCGGCGACGTCACCATTCCATTAAGTGCCCGGGGTGTGGTCAACATGTCTTAACGTAGTTCTCCCCGCGTTCCTCTGCAGGGAGAATTCGACTCGTGATGCGCACCCAGTCGAGCGGTCAGCCAGGCGTAAATAGGCCCAAGAAAGTTCATCGCCAAGCACGCTATGAGGGCCATGACCGGATTTTTGGGGTCAGGACCAAAGCCCCCGAACAAGGTTGCAAAAAAGCAGGCAAATCCGAAAAACATCCCAGGGACAAATCCTATGGCCGGGATCCTTCCCAGCAACATCATCATCCCGTTAAGGCAGAACAGGATGGCGCATTGCGCAAATAACGCCGCGGCACCGCCAAAGGCCGAGCCAGCCCACTGAAACCCGAGCACAATCAAAAATGCAGCGCCGGCGCCGATCGGCATCGTGATCCAGAACTTTCGCATAATCGAAAGCGTGGGTCCGCCCGCGGCGAAAGTGCCGGCCCAGGCGATGAAGATCGCCCACGGCGGCAGGTTCCAAGGCAGCATGCCAATGAAGATTGTCGTCACCGCAAGCGCAGACGCCACAATTTCCGCAGGAGGCTTTTTCATCCGCCGGTCACCCTTCGCTAATTCAATACTGACAGCGTGCCATGCTCAGCGTGCCCGCAGTCTTTACAGATGGTCGTCGTGACACATGTCCGCGCCACGACACGGCCGCGCTTGAACACCCATGACCGCGCTGGTATGTCGAGAATGGCGTCTCCGACCGAGAGCGCGTCGAGTATCATGAAGTCCGCTTGCTTTCCCACCGCCAACCCGTAATTGCCGTTCAGCCCGACAGCCTTGGCCGCATTCCGCGTGCTCATCTTCAATATTTCCAGCTGTTTCTCCCGCGTTCCGTACTGAATCAAATGCGCAAGAAGATTTCCGATCTGCAAAGGATCCGCCTTGCCGAAGGGTGTGAACGCGTTGCGGATATTGTTGGACGAATAGGCGACATTCACTCCACCGTCGGTCAGCGCCTTGACGGGCGCGATACCGCGACGTTGATTGACCGTGTCTTTCCTTCCGCTCAAGTAAACGTCGGTCGCAGGCAGCGTTACAATGGAAATATCCGCCTCCCTCAGCAAGTCTATGAGTGGTGCGAGACGTTTGGGAGGCAAAGACGCGAGGCTGGTGACATGTCCCAATGCCACCCGTCCTTGATAGTCCAGCTCGATGGTCTTTCGGGCGATATATTCGGCGGCGGCAAAGCGTTGATCGGTTGTATCATCGGAAAAGTCCGCGTGCATATCCACGGCCCGGCCATATTTGATCGCGAGCTCGAAGACCTGATCAATGTGGGCGCGCGTATCATCCCATGTAAACTCGTTATACGGACAACCGCCCACCACGTCGGCACCCAGCTTAAGCGCCTGCTGCATCAATGCCTGGACGCCCTTGCTTTTCAATATTCCTTCTTGCGGAAACGCGACGATCTGAATGTCGATTAGATCGCGATACTCCTCGCGCAACTCCAGTGCCGTCTCCACGCCAATCAACCCCTGTATAGGGTCAACGTCAGGATGGGCGCGGATTAATGTCGTGCCGTTGGCGATGGCCATATCTATGACGCGACGGGACCGTAGAAGTACGTCTGAGCGCGTCTGGCGCCCTTTTAGCACCCCGGTCAGTTTGATCGCTTCATCAAGCGTTCCGACCCGTGCAGGCAGGCGGTTGTGGAAGAACGCCTTGTCGAGATGCAGGTGCGGCTCGATAAAACCCGGCAAGGCAACACGTCCCTCTGCGTCGATTTCGTCACAGCCCTTTCGGTCGAGATGTTCTTCGATCGCGGCGATCCGTCCCCCGCGAATGCCGATGTCGATGCAAGGTTTCTCATCATCGAGCCGGACCCTGCGTACTATCACGTCCATGGTCCACTCCTCAGGCCGCGCGCGCATCTGCCGATCAATGGCGCGCGGCTCGCCCCGGCGGCTTGAACCGCATCAAGCCTATTGCAACGGCTGGGAGCGGCAGCCGATTTAGCGGTAAGTCCGTCACTCTCAGTTGCCCGGCGCGTCAAGGCTGCGCGAGCCCTGCCCCAACAACCGCATCCGCCTCATGCGCGTTTGTGTAGCCGTTCGCCACGCTCGTTAGTTGAAGAAAGGCACCACGTGCCAATAAAATCCCGAGCCGGCAACGCTTCTCACATCGCCGCCCGCCAGCTTCACGCGATCTTCGTTGAAACCGGTTCCATAAACGATTTCATGTAGATTGTTGCCGTAATTGTCACCAAGAACCTTATCCCCCGAATAGGTATATAGCGCGGCGCCCTTATAAGCCCACTGTCGGGTACCGTCGGCCCGCGTGTAGATCTGCCACAGTCCGGTAGGCTGCGCATCGGCGGCCACGGCGACGGGTGTCCATTTCTTCAAGCATTCATCCACGCACCCCTGCGCGCCGATCTCTTTGGACTCGATGTAGCTGTATTGAAATCCACCACGATTCTCGCGTCCTCCGAACTGGTTGTGGTTTCGCACTTGCACGTAAACCGTTTTGCCCTGAGAGGTCGTCATGATCGGCCCCCTGAATGGCAACACTTTGATCGTTAGCGAGGCCGGCATGAAATTCCGAAGCGCTAACGCGACCTGCGCATCGTCCTGCGCCGACAAGCCATTGATGTCGTCGGGCCCGTCATCTTCGTTGAAACTGTAGAGCGGCCGGTGATTAAAGGCCCACTGGCGGCGGCCATCTCCCCGCATGACGATGGAAAAATTGCCCACGCCCTTCGCAAGTTCTGCCGCATAGGCAGGCGTCCAATCCGAGGGACGCTGTGGCCCCGTCTTGAATACATAGAGAATGTGTCCCGTCGCAGGAACAATATAGGCGTACCCGTTCGCCGTAGACACGCTCTTGAGGTCGAACTCCGGCGGCATGGCGGCGCCGTTCGTCACAAGTGCCGCGCGCCTCCAGCCTTTTTTCGGGGAATTACCTTTGCCATCGAGATTCATGATGTCGAGTAAAGCCTGTGGCTTGGCGTCGGCAACAGCATTGCCATATGTCGCAGGGCCCTGGGGAACCGGATCGACACCGGAGTAACGATAAAGAGGGCGGCCCTGATAAGCCCACTGCCTGGCTCCGCCGACGCGACGGATAATTGACCAAGGACCGAATGCCACCGCCTCTTTGGCAACCAGATAAGGGGGGAATTCCTTGGCGCATGCTACAGCACAAGTCGATTTCCCCCCATTACCGTCCTGGTCAAAGGTATAAAGAGGCTTGCCATCCATATCGCCGAGACGACGGTAATACAGTTCAGCGCCGCCGCCGCCGCCACCGCCGCCACCGAATGCGCTGGTCACGTCCACCAAAGTTATGCCTGGCGGCGTGGAATTGGGCACAACCCATGTCTGTACAGCCGGGAAAGCCGCAGTGGTGAGGCCAAGCGCGATCCCCGCGACAGCCAGACCCAGACTCCGACACAGCCCAAGGGCGCCCATAACCTTCTCCTACACTACCTGCCCGATTCTACGCTGCAACTTCGGCGATAACGCTGTTCGCTCGGTTGGATCCCGTACCGAAACTGGCGATCGGAACGCCCATGGCCTGCAT
>Ga0105249_10004530_pt1 | contig 12012 bp, 7 predicted proteins | sample KBSS44metaG_FD_81522 | JGI IMG/M metagenome (GOLD analysis project Ga0105249, IMG submission 81522) | Switchgrass rhizosphere microbial communities from Kellogg Biological Station, Michigan, USA - KBS S4-4 metaG | ecosystem: Host-associated > Plants > Roots > Rhizosphere > Soil | place... | reverse complement strand
TGCGGGAGCTTGCCCCGGTAAGTCGGGGGTTTTATCCTCTTGGCCCTTCCCGAGTAGCTCAGTTGGTAGAGCAGCTGACTGTTAATCAGCGGGTCGCAGGTTCGAGTCCTGCCTCGGGAGCTAGAAGTGCCTCTCCTTGATGTGCTCGTCCAGCTCTTCCAGCGAGCGGGGCCAGTCCTCCTTTAACAAGCGACTCAACGCCCGGTCGGCCAGGAGCCGTCCCTCTGTCTGGCACGTCGGGCAATAGTTGGTCTCGTTGTCGGCGTACCTGATCCGCTGTACCAGGGTGCCGCAGTCGGGGCAGGGCTTACCATAGCGCCCATGGACCGCCATGCCTTCCCGAAAGGCGGTCACCTTTTCCGGCCACCGGTCCCCCGCCTCCTGCTGTAACCTCTTGATCCATTCGATGAGCGTGTCACGACTGGCTTGGTAGAGGCGGCCAATCTCTTCTGCTTCGATCCGGCCGGTCAGCACAAAGGGTGAGAGCCGAGCCCGGTGCAGGATCTCATCGGAATAGGCGTTTCCGATTCCGTCGAAGATTGTGGGATCGGTCAGGGCTCGCTTGAGGGTGTGACTTTGTCTTCTGAGCCGCTCGGCAAATTCGGCGGGCGATGCCGAGAGCACATCCAGCCCTCCGCGACCGAAGTCCTTGAGAGCCTCGCGGCCTATTACCACATGGAGGGAGGCCCGTCGCTTACTTCCTGCTTCGGTGAGTGCGAGGGTTCCCGTTGGGAAATCGAACGCTGCCAGACCGATTCGTCCGGGCAGCTTCGCGCCAGTGTCGAGCCACTTGAGGCGACCCGCGATCATCAGGTGCAGTACCAGGAACCAATCGCCCTCCAGAGCAAACGCTAGCCGCTTCCCGACTCGCTCGATGCCGAGGACTCTCCGGCCCTCGGCTTCCTTGATCGGCGGTTCGACGCTGCGGAGCAGGAAGGGAGACGCCAGCCGAATGCGCTCGATCGTTTGCCCCCGAACCCGCTGCTCGAGGCTGTGCTGGTAAAGCAGGATATCGGGGAGTTCGGGCATGGTTTACGTGAAGCAAACTGATGCGGTGCAAGATGATAGGCGACCAGACGTAAGGGCGACGTTTCATGACAGCAGCCTAGCGTCACCCCGGATCTCCGGGCATACTACACGATCACGTCCTCTTCAGGAATGTCGATGGCTCAGGACCGTTCGTTAACTCCCCCGACCAGCAACCTCCGGATCGAGCGACTCGATCCGCTGGTATCTCCGCGGACGATTCGCGAGGAACTGCCGATGCCCCGCGGCGTCGCCGAGGTAGTCCTCCGGAGCCGCCACGAGGTACAAGCGGTGCTCGCCGGAGAGGATCCTCGCCTCCTGATGGTGGTGGGGCCCTGCTCGATCCACGACATCGATGCCGCGCTCGATTACGCCCGCCTCCTGGCTCCGCTACGTGAGGAGTTGAGCGACTCGCTGGTGATCCTGATGCGAGTCTATTTCGAGAAGCCTCGGACTACGGTTGGCTGGAAGGGGCTGATCAACGACCCGCACTTGGACGGGACGCGAGACATGGAGACCGGACTCCGCCTCGCGAGGAAGTTGCTTCTCGAGGTCAACCAGCTCGGTTTGCCCGCGGCTACGGAGATGCTTGGTCCAGTCGTGCCCCAGTATATGGCCGACCTGGTCTCCTGGACCGCCATCGGTGCCCGCACTGTCCAGTCGCAGACTCATCGTGAGATGGCGAGCGGCCTCTCGATGCCGGTGGGCTTCAAGAACGCGACCGACGGGAGCCTGCAACCCGCGCTCGACGGCATGCACGCCGCCGCGACGCCTCACGCCTTCCTCGGCATGGACGACGATGGGCGATCTGCCATCGTCCATACCACGGGTAATCTCGATCGCCACCTCGTGCTGCGGGGCGGGGGAGGGCACAGCAACTACGACGCGGCGTCGGTCATCCAGGCCGCGGCACTCTGCGCTGAGCAAGGCTTGCCGTCGCGGGTGATGGTGGACTGCAGCCACGGGAACTCCAATAAGGATCACACGCGTCAGCCCGCGGTACTTCTCAATGTGGTGGAACAGGTGGCCGGCGGAAGCCGCAGCATCATGGGCGCGATGCTGGAGAGCCATCTCCACGCAGGAAACCAACGGCTGGGGCACGGCAAGGAGGGACTGCGTTACGGCGTCTCCATCACCGACGCGTGCATCGATTGGCCCACCACCGAGTCTGCGCTGCGCGAGAGCTACGCGACACTGCGGTGGCAAGGACAGCGGCGGAGAAAGGTCGGCAATTGAAGATTGCAGATTGCAGATTGAAGGTTGATTGAAGATTTCAGATTTAAGATGTCAGATTGATGCTTCAGACAGCGCAATCTTCAATCTGAAATCTGAAATCTTCAATCAACCATCAGCCATCAATCTTCAATCTGAAATCTTCAATCTGCAATCGCCCTAAATTCCCGCTACAGCCCTGAACGCCTCTGCGGTCTGCGAGGGTCGTAAGACCTCGCGCAGGTATCGCGCTGTGTGGGAGGCCGCAACCTCGAGGATTGATTCCGGTGTTCCCTGCGCCACCACCAGCCCGCCTTGGTCTCCCGCCTCTGGTCCCAGATCGATAATCCAGTCAGCCCGTTTGATCACGTCGAGGTGGTGCTCGATGACCAGGACGGTGTGACCGGCGTCCACCAGGCGGTCGAGTACCTGAATGAGCACCCGGACATCGTCGAGATGTAATCCCGTCGTCGGCTCGTCCAGGATGTAGAGTTTGCGACCGCCGCGCTTGGCCGATTGGGCCAGCTCGCGCGCGATCTTGAGTCGCTGTGCTTCTCCGCCCGAAAGCGTGGTGGCGGGTTGGCCGAGGCGGAGGTAGCCCAGGCCGACCTGCTGCAGATGCCAGAGGGATTGTCCCAGCTTCGGCTGATGCCGAAACCGCAGAATCGCCTCGTCCACCGTGAATTCGAGCACATCCGCGATGGAATGTCCGCGGATCTTGACCTCGAGCACTTCTCGCTTGAACCGGGTCCCGCCGCACACTTCGCAGGGCATGAAGACATCGGCCAGGAAGACCATCTCCACCTGCACCGCACCGGCACCCTGACATTCCTCGCAGCGTCCACCAGGCATGTTGAACGAGAAGGTTGCCGGCGTGTAGCGACGCATGCGGGACTCGGGCTGGGCCGCGAACAGCTCCCGGATCTCATCGAACGCTCGGATGTAGGTGACCGGGTTGGAGCGCGGGGTGCGGCCGATGGGTGACTGGTCGATCAGTAGCACGTCATCCAGCAGTTCCCACCCGATGAACGATTCGACGCTGCCGACCGGCTCACCGAGGTGTGCCTTGGCCGAATGGCCGCCGCGAAGCCGTCCTTCCAACTGCCGGTACAGTACGTCATGTACCAGGGTGCTCTTGCCGGAGCCGGAGACTCCGGTCACCGCGGTGAGAGTTCCAATCGGAATATCCACGTCAATGCCCTTCAAGTTGTGAAGGGTGGCGCCTCGGACCCGAAGCCAGGAGCCGAAGGGACGTCGCGCGCTGGGAATCCCGATCCGCTTTTGGCCTGACAAATACTGCCCGGTGAGAGATTCGGTGGCGCCTGCCGGTGGTCCGGCATACACGAGCCTTCCACCGTTCTCGCCGGCGCCGGGCCCCAGCTCGAGCATGAAATCGGCCCGGGCAATCGCCGCCGGATCGTGTTCCACCACGATGACGGTGTTGCCGGCGTCCCGGAGCCGCTGCAGCAGTCCGAGCAACCGGTCGATGTCTCGCGGGTGCAAGCCGATCGAGGGTTCATCGAGGACATAGAGCGCGTCCACCAGGTTGGAGCCCAGCGCGTTGGCGAGCGCGATCCGCTGGGCTTCCCCGCCCGAGAGCGTTCGGGTAAGCCGATCGAGGGTCAGGTAGCCGAGTCCTACGTCTAGTAGATAGCCGATCCGTCGCTGCAGCTGGTCCAGAATCAGGTGGGCGATCTCCCGCTCGAAGTCGGAGAGGGACAGGGCTCCGAGCCAGTTGGCAAGCTCGTCCACCGGCTTGGCGCTGACACTGGAGATCACCGCACCGTCTATTTCGACGCTGAGCGCCTGTTCGTTGAGCCGGCTGCCGTGACAGACCGGGCAGGTGTGGGCGAGCTGATACTGCCGGAGGAAGACCCGGATGTACTGCTTATAGCGCTTCTGCTCCAGACCCTTGAGGAAAGAAAAGATCCCGATGTAGCGGCCGTGCTTTCCATAGAGCAGCTCGCGCTTCTGGTTCGGCTTGAGCGAGCGCCACGGTTTGTCGGGGTCGATACCAAGCGAGCGGGCCGTGTTGAGCAAGAGGCGGCGTCGAGTCTCGTAGCGGGGCTTGGTCCACGGATTGATCGCCCCCTGGCTCAAGCTCAGCGACGTATCGGGGACGACCAGCGACGCGTCGTACTCCAGCACCGCGCCGAAGCCGTTGCAGCCACCGCACGCGCCCCGCGGGTTGTTGAAGGAGAAGAGAGCCGGGGTAACCGTGGCGGCCGGCGTATCACAGCGACTGCACGCCGGATGCTCGGTGAAGCGGAGCCGCCCATCCCCGTGGAGAACCAGTGCGATGCCTTCCCCCTCGCCGAAGGCGGTTTCGATGGCACCGGTGAGACGGGCATTCGACGGAGATGAAGTCTCCCCTCCGGATCCCTGCAGCATCAGGCGATCCACCACGATCAGCAACTCGGCGCATTGGGTCAGGTCGACAGTCGGCGGCAGCGCGTCGAGGTGATACTCAACACCGTCCCCCAGGAGACGGATGAAGCCCAGCGCGCGCAGGTTCTCGACGATGGCCGCGTGACTGTGACGAGCCGATTCGGGGAGCGGAAATGCGACCTGTACCGGTTCGCTGATCTGGTTCAGTGTCTCCTCGGTCGCCGACTGCGGCGTGTCGCGGCGGACCGGGGCGCCGCACTTCCGGCAGCGCTGGCGGCCCACCCGGGCCCAGAGGAGGCGCAAGTAATCGTAGATCTCGGTGGCAGTGCCCACGGTCGAACGACTGGAAACCGTCGGATTGCGCTGCTCGATTGCGACCGCAGGTGCCAACCCTTCCAGCCGGTCCACCTGCGGCTTGGGCATCCGCTCCAGGAATTGCTTGGCGTAGGTCGAAAGCGATTCGATGTAGCGGCGCTGTCCTTCGGCGTAGAGCGTGTCGAACGCAAGAGAACTCTTGCCCGAGCCTGACGGCCCGGTAATCACAATCAGTCGTCGCCGTGGCAGATCCACGGTAAGGCCGCGGAGATTGTGCTGTCTGGCGTTGACGATGCGGATGACGGGTTCGGCCATACCTAATAGTAGTCTCCCTTCTCCTGCCCCCCCGGGGTAACTTTCCGGGTCCATGGCCAATGTCCTAGCGCCCCGGATCCTCCTTCGCGGTTTCGTCGTTTTCGTTGGCATATCGCTGCTTGGTTTTGTCGCCGTCCTGATCTACGGCGACAACCTGCCGGCGTTTGTTCACGCACTGGGGGAAGTGCACTGGATCTGGATACTGGTTGGCGTGGGTCTCGCGTCGATGGACTGGATTGGTGGCGGGCTTCGCAATTGGGTCGTGGTCCGTCATGTGCACCCCAACCCCCCGCTCATCGGGATGATTCTCGCCGGCGGAATGGGAGCCTGGGCCGCCTACCTGACCCCGTTCAATTCCGGCGCCGGGCCGATGACGATGTACGCCATGCGTCGGGCCGGAGTGCCGCTGCCGGTGGCCGTCACCTCGACGCTCATGACGTTCATCGCGACGGTGCTCTTCTTCGCGATTGCCGGACCCCTCGCGATCGTGGCCGGTGCCGGCAGATCGCTGGGGCAGCACGGCAACGTCCTGGGCCTCTCGCTCTACCAGATGTTCCTCGGCAGCCTGGGGATGTTCGTGACCATCGGGTGTGTGTTGGTGGCCGCGATCATCTTTCCGCGTTACGTCAGGGATTTCCTCCATTGGGTCTCGGTGAAGATCAGCCGGAAGAGCGAGCGCTTCGCCCACCGGCTCGAGGCGCTGCAGCAGGGCATCGACGACGCCCACCGGAGCGTCCTCGCATTCAACAGCCCCAGCGGATGGCTCTCGCTGTTCTGGGCGGTGCTCCTGTCCGCTCCTTCGCACGCCAACAAGCTGCTGGCCGGTTACGTGGCGCTTCGCGCGGTGGGCGTGCACGCGAACTTCGTGGATGTGCTGCTGGTGCAGACGTTCATCACCTTTCTGCTCTATTTCGCGCCCACGCCGGGGGCCTCCGGTATCGCCGAGATTCTATCGACTGCGGTGATGGCTTCGGTCTATCTGCCCAAGGAACTCACCCCACTGTACACCCTGATCTGGCGCTCGACCCTCAGTTATTACACGCTCGCGTTCGGTTTCGTTGTCTTCTCCAGCTGGGTCCGGCATCGTCTGAAGGGCGCCGATGAACTAGCCGAGGAGGAGGCGCTCGCTGCGGGCGCGGGTTAGACGGGAGCCGTGACCGCAGCACCGGAACTGTTCGAAGAGGCCCAGGAGCGCCACTACGACGCGGCGCTGATGCGGCGGCTGCTGCATTATCTCCGGCCCTATCGCGGTCGCGCACTCGTGGCCGTGCTGATGCTGCTGGCCGGGGCAGTTCTCGCCCTGGTAGGTCCGGCGCTCACCCAGCGCGCGCTCGATGTCGCCGTGCCCCATCGCGATGTGGCGCTGCTGGGCACCCTCGCGGGGACGTTCGTTCTCGCCCTGCTTCTCGAGTTCGCACTGGACTACGGGCAAACGCTGCTCACCGCGTGGATCGGCCAGCGGGTGATGAGCGATCTCCGGCTCGAGCTGTTCACCCACCTACAGGGCCTCAGCATTTCCTACTTCGACCGGAACCCGGTCGGCCGGCTGATGACCCGGATCACCTCCGACGTCGAGACGCTCAACGAGCTGTTCTCCTCCGGACTGGTGACCGTGTTCGGCGACGTGTTCACTCTCATCGCCATCATGACGATGATGCTGGTAGTGGACTGGCGTCTCGCTCTGGTAGCCTTCGCGGTAATCCCGGTCATGCTGCTCGTTGCCGCGGTTTTCCGCCGCAGCGTGCGAGAGGCGTTCCGCGACATCCGAATCCGGGTCGCGCGCATCAACGGCTTCCTGCAGGAGCATCTCTCGGGAATGCGGGTGGTGCAGTTGTTCGGCCGGGAAGAGGTCACCGCGCGCCAGTTCGCCGTCATCAACAAGGAACACCTCTCCGCTCACTTGCGATCGATCACCGTTTACGCTCTGTTCTTTCCGGCGGTGGAGTTTCTCGGCTCGGTGGCGCTCGGCGCGCTGCTCTGGTACGGCGGCCTTCGCGTGCTGGACCAGACTCTGACCGTAGGCATCCTCGCCGCCTTCATCCAGCTCACCCGGCGTTTCTTCCAGCCGCTCCAGGACCTGGCCGAGAAATACAACCTGCTGCAGAGCGCGATGGCGTCGTCTGAGCGGATCTTCCGCCTGATGGACACTCAGCCGACAGTGCTCGAGCCGGCCCATCCGAAGCGGCTTGCTCGTCCGGTGCGCGGCGAGGTGGTGTTCGAAGACGTGTGGTTCCGGTACGGCTCGGAAGCAGTTTCGAGTTCGGAGTTCGGAGCGGACAGCGACACCACCGAACAGCCAGACACGGAACACGGAACTCGGAACCCCTCCGATAACTGGGTCCTCAAGGGCGTCAGCTTCACCGCTCGTCCGGATCAGACGCTCGCCATCGTCGGGCACACCGGGGCGGGGAAGACCACGATCATCAGCTTGCTGCTCCGGTTTTACGATCCGCAGCGGGGGCGGATTACACTCGACGGCGTGGATCTTCGCGAGTTGCCGCTGGCTCAACTGCGGGAGCTGGTGGGATTCGTGCAGCAGGATCTGTTTCTGTTTACCGGCGACATTCTGCACAACCTGACGCTGGATGCGCCGATCTCTGCCGAGCGGGCGCACGAAGCTGCCGCCCGAGTTGGGGCAGACCGGTTCATCAATCGCCTGACGGACACCTACGCTCACATCCTGGGCGAGCGAGGCCGGAACCTGAGCGTCGGTGAACGGCAGCTGCTGAGCTTCGCCCGTGCACTCGCCCGTGACCCGAGGATCCTCGTCCTCGACGAAGCGACGAGCTCGGTGGACGCCGAGGCCGAGGCTCAGATCCAGGCCGCGCTGGCCGAGCTGATGAGAGGCAGGACGACTCTCGTCGTGGCCCACCGGCTCAGCACGATTCTTCATGCCAACGAGATTTTGGTGCTGCACTACGGGGAAGTTGCCGAGCGGGGGTCCCACCGGGAGCTTCTGGCCCGAAAAGGGCTGTACGAACGGCTCTACCGGCTCCAGCTCAGAGGTCCGACTCGCGAACACCGAGTCGGGGTCTAACGTTCGATTGCTTGCGCGGTTACATCGTGCCGGGTAGCTTCACAAACCGCGTTTTTCGACAGGAATCGGTCAATGCTTGAACTCGAGTTCGGTGGGCAGCGATACCCTATCCCCGCCGGAGAGTCGTTCGTTGGTTCCGAGCCTACAGCCGCGCTTTTCCTGTCCGAGGTCCAGCCTCGCCATGTTCTTATTCAAGGCACCCCCGAAGGGGCGGCCTCGGTTCGGCCGGGGTCTCCCGAGGCGGAAGTTCTGTTGAACGGAGTCAAACTGGGAGCCGAGCCGGCTCCCATCCTTCATGGAGACAAGCTCCAGGTCGGTCCCCACGAATTACTGGTGACCGATCCCCGCCGCAGCGGCAGTACCCAGTTCGTCAGTACAAGCGACGTGGCCAAGATGGCGGGGCAGTTCAAGTCGGGCGCCCCAAAACCGGCCACTGCGGCAACCGGCGGGCGTCTCGTCTGTCTGACCGACGGCCGGGAGTACACCATCGGCTCCGCTCCGATGGTTTTTGGTCGTGAGGCAGGCTGCGACATCGTCGTGCCAAATAAGGATGTCTCTCGCCGCCACGCCGAGATCATGGCGACTCCTCAGGGCTATGTAGTGGTGGACAGCAGCACCAACGGGACCTTCGTCAACGGAGAGCGTATCGAGATGCAGCGGGTTCTCGCCCGGGCGGATGTGGTGCGGGTTGGAGATCATGAGTTTCGGTTCTATGCCGATCTCGTGGCGGAGAAGCCGGAGGAGGGCAGGGCTCCAAGGGAAGCTCCACCGTTACCGGCGGCCCAGGCTGAACCTCCAGTGATCGCGCGTACGCCGATATTGCCCGCACCGGCGCAGCCTCCGCCACCGGCTGCATCTCCTGCTCCTGCTGCAGCCGCGCCGGCTCCGCCACCTGCGCGACTCCCGCCGGCTCCCGCTGCCGTAGCGCCGCCCGCACCGGCTCCCGTGGCGTCGCCCGCACCGGCTCCTGTAGCGCCGCCGCCCGCGCAGGCCCTCGCGCCCGACAGCGCGATGCATCGGCTATCCGAAACCATGCACGGGATCCCGGTTACGCCGATGCCCAATATTCCGCGGGCGGCTCCCGTACCGAGGACTGCCCCCGGATCTGTCCTCGCCACCTTCCTGGTGCGGAGCGGTTCGCTCAAGGGAAACCGGCTTCAGGTGAAGGTGCCGGTCGTCAACATCGGGCGGGCGGAGTACAACGACATCGTCATCCCCGACGAGAGCGTGAGCACCATGCACGCCAAGCTGCAACGGCGCGAAGAAATCTGGGTGCTGTCCGACAACGGCTCGACCAACGGCACCTTCGTGGATGGAGAGCGGCTCTCGGGTGAGATCGTCCTGAGTCCCGGCGCGCTCATCCGTTTCGGGGAGACCGCCGTAATGTTCGAGCCGACCGACTCGGGCGATGTGAAGAAAGGATCAGGAACCAAGATCATGGGCGCGATCCAGGTTCCGGCGATCCAGGCTCCGGCCGCCCCGCCTCCTGTGCCGCAGATGGCTCCCGAGCGCTCCGCCCCGGCCGAGCCGCTGGTCCCGGCTTCCAAGCCGCCGCTGCGGCGACCGGTAGTGGTGTCCTCTCATCGATCGAGTGACTTCCCTGGGTGGCTCGTTCCCGTGGCCATCGTGGTTATCCTGGCGGCTGTAGCTGCCTTCCTCCTGCTCAAGTAACGACCCGACGTGCGTTTCACTTGCGCTGCGCGCACCGACACCGGAATCGTCCGCTCCGGCAACGAGGATAACTACCTCATGCTTTCCGACCGCGGGGTATTCATCGTGGCGGACGGGATGGGGGGCCACGCCGCGGGCGAAGTCGCCAGCGAGATGGCGGTACGGATCATCTCCCGCGAGCTGGGTAGCCTTCGCGGACTCAGCGACGAGCAGGCTGGCGAGCGGATGCGCACGGCGATAATCAACGCCAACAGCGCGATCTTCGACCGCACGCTTACCGAGCACGACAAGCGGGGAATGGGCACCACAACCACGGCGCTCATACTCCTACCCCGGCGATTTCTCATCGGACAGGTAGGCGACTCCCGGGCCTACATGCTTCGCAATGACCACTTTCTCCAAGTCACCAAGGATCATTCCTACGTCCAGGAGCAGGTGGACCTCGGCCTGCTGACTCAGGAGCAAGCCCGGGTACATCCCTATAGCAACGTGATTACCCGTTGCATCGGCGCGAACGCGGACGTGGTACCCGACGTGTATTTCGGGGGACTGCGGGTGGGAGACGTGCTGCTACTGGCGTCGGATGGTCTCACCGGCATGCTGGAAGACGAACAGCTTCACGCCATTCTCTCCGGCGAGGGCGGGCCCCAGCTTTGGGTGGATCGGATGATTAGCGAGGCCAACCGCCGGGGAGGGCTCGACAACATCACGGCCATCGTGATCCGGATCGAACCAGACGGGACCCCGGATGCCGACGTCACCCAGCCGACCAAGGCCATCCGTCCTGGCTCCTAGCCAGGCCACCCACCTCCAGACAGCCATTTCTCGACATCGCTGACCGGCGCGGCCACCAGGCTGCTCACCCGGTCGAAGCCCCCGGCAGGTGGGCGGGCGGTGAACACCCTGAGTCGCCGGGCACTGCGATACAATTCGTCCGCGACGCGCGGTAACCCGAATTGTCCCTCTCTCCCCACTCCAGTGAGTCGTTCCACGGCACCGTTGCGGTTCCGCAGTGGAAGGTCTATCGCCAGCATGGAAGGGTTGCTGGGGAAATCGAGCAGGAGTTCTCCGGGAGCGAGGCCGGTCTCTTTCGCGAGCCGATTCTCGACCTGCTCGAGCAGGTCCGGCCGCTCCCGAATCCAGGGCTCGGCTTCGACGGGCACCTCGCTCGCGGGAATGTCGAGCGAACGCTTGTAGAGTCGCCGCCGGTGCACAGCGCGCGCGAGACCGGTCGGGTCGGTTGCCAGTAGCTTCTCGGTGAGGCCATCGTCAGTAGCCTCGGCGATGGTGTCGCGGCTGAGTCCGCCGCTGCATTCGGCGGCCCGTACCGCCCGCTTGAACATGCAGGTGGCACTCCGCACCGCGTGGTGCCAGTAGACGTTGCGGTACATCTGGTACTTGGCGAAGAGCAGCGACTCCACCGCACTGATCCCTTTTTCCAGCACTCCCACTTCGATTCGTCCCCGCTCGGTCTCCACCAGCGCGAGTGAGGCCAGCAGCCGGTCCACGTCCACCGCGCCGTACGGCACGCCGCACATCCGCGCATCGCGACTGAGATAGTCGATCTTGTCGAGGTCCAACGATCCGGAAATGAGTCCTTTGAGCGGCGACTGGCTCTGCCCCGTGATCAGCTGTCCGATGGCGCTCACCAGTTCGTTGCCACCCAGCCGCTGCAGCAGCACGCCCAACTCGCCGTGGCCCAGCTTGGCGACACCCAGCTGCTCGTGCTTGGGGAATCCCGCCTCCTCGAGCGTGTGGGAGAAGGGATAGTGGCCGATGTCGTGGGTGAGTGCCGCCAGGCGCGCCGCCATGCGCTGCGACTCATCCAGCTGGGCCAGTTCCCCTCGCTCGTTCAGGTTGGCAAGAGCCCGGCGGGTGAGGTGGTAGGCGCCTAACGCGTGTTCGAATCGGGTGTGGGTAGCGCCGGGGTAGACCAGGAAGGCATGACCGAGTTGCCTGACGTAGCGCAACCGCTGCATCGCCGGGGTGTCGAGGACATCCAGCGCGGCGGCGTCGATGCGGATGTTGTCCCAGAGAGGGTCGCGGAC
>Ga0105249_10004527_pt1 | contig 12012 bp, 9 predicted proteins | sample KBSS44metaG_FD_81522 | JGI IMG/M metagenome (GOLD analysis project Ga0105249, IMG submission 81522) | Switchgrass rhizosphere microbial communities from Kellogg Biological Station, Michigan, USA - KBS S4-4 metaG | ecosystem: Host-associated > Plants > Roots > Rhizosphere > Soil | place... | reverse complement strand
CGGGCGAACTATCTCGCCTCGCCGCCACTGGTCGTCGCCTACGCGCTGGCGGGATGGATCACGACGGACATCACGACCGAGCCGCTCGGCGAGGACGCAGCCGGCAAGCCGGTCTACCTGGTCGATATCTGGCCGAGCGAACAGGAGGTCCAGCAGACGATGCTCAAAGCCGTGACGGCGGACATGTTCCGGCGCAGCTACGCCGACGTGTTCCGCGGCGATGAGCGATGGCAGAAGCTGGAGGTCGCAGAGGGCAATCGCTTCGAATGGGATCCCGATTCCACCTACGTGCGCAAGCCGACGTTCCTCGAAGGCATGACGATGGAGGCGACGCCGCCGCGAGATATCGTCGGCGCACGGGTGCTCGCCATTCTCGGCGACAGCGTCACGACCGATCACATTTCACCAGCAGGATCGATCAAGGCTGACAGCCCGGCGGGGAAGTATCTGATCGAGAAGGGCGTCACGCCCGCGGACTTCAACTCCTACGGCGCGCGTCGCGGCAATCACGAGGTCATGATGCGCGGCACGTTCGCCAACGTGCGGCTGCGCAACCAGATGGCTCCTGGCACCGAGGGCGGGTGGACACGGTACCAGCCCAGCGGCGAGCAGATGACGATCTACGAGGCCTCGGTGAAGTATCAGCAGGCCGGTGTGCCGCTCTTCGTCATCGCGGGGAAGGAGTACGGATCAGGGTCGTCGCGCGACTGGGCGGCGAAAGGGACGTATCTGCTTGGCGTGAAGGCGGTGATCGCTGAATCGTTCGAGCGCATCCATCGCAGCAACCTCGTAAACATGGGTGTGTTGCCGCTGCAGTTCAAGACAGGTGAGACGGCTGCGTCACTGAAGCTGACAGGGACAGAGGAATTGCTGTTGCACGGCGTCGCCGATGGTTTGAAGCCGCGCGGCGACGTTCGGGTCGTCGCGAAAAGCGCCGACGGAACAACGCACGAGTTCATCGCCACGTGCCGCATCGATACGCCCGAAGAACTCGTCGCCTTCAGGCACGGCGGGATTCTGCCTTATGTTGTGAGGCAGTTGGTCGGTCGGCAATAGGTCAAAGGTCAAAGGTCAAAAGTCAGGGCAAAGGCATAACGTACAAGGAGGTTCACGATGATTCGGTGGACGGGTGCCTTGGCATTGATCGTGGCGTCGAGCGGTATGCCTGCTGTCGCTCAGTACCGCAACGGGCAGGCGCCCCCGCCGTCCGTTACGACGAGGCCTGGTCCTGCGCCAGCACCTGCCGGTGGGAGTTCTTTTCGAAATGGAGCGACGCTCAGGCCGAGGCCAATCAGTCCGTCGGTTGGAATACCGCTGCGACGGCTGTACTTCCCGGTCTTCCCACTGATGTGGGGATGGGGGGCGCTGCCCTTCTACTTCGACAGCGTGAATGGGCCTTATGCGTTGCAGGACGGTCCCACTGGTGGCTTACAGCTGGACGTGCAGCCATGGCGTGCGTCTGTGTTCGTCGACGGTACGTATGCCGGCCTTGTCAGCGACTTCAATGGCTACTACAAGCATCTCGATGTCGTCGCCGGACCGCATCAGATCGTGATCGTCGAACCCAACTATCAGCCGCTCGTGGTCGACGCCGTGATCGTGCCCGGGCGAACGGACACGTATCGCGGCACGATGAAACACTGACGCATTTCGAGAACGAACGTAGAGCTGGGGCTTTCTCGTCCGCCGTAGCCACGGCGAAGGTGGAAGCCCCGCGTCGCGATGGCGGCGCCGGCTAAAGCCTGCGCTCTCTGTAACGTGAGAGAGCCGTCAATCCGCTCTCAGCACCACGCTCGGGTCGACACGCGCCGCGCGCCAGGCAGGAAGCCAGCACGCGAAAGCGGCGACCGCCAGAATCGCGGCGACAACACTGGCCAGCGTTGCCGGGTCGGTTGGCTGTATCCCGAAGAGCAGTGACGTGATCAGCCGGTTCACGCCGAGAGCGCCGGCGAGGCCGAGGGCGATGCCGGCGCCCGTCAACGCGAGTCCCTGCTTCATCACTTGCGCGAGCACCGTGGACTGATGCGCGCCGAGGGCCATGCGGATCCCGATCTCGCGTTGCCGCTCGGCCACCATGTATGACAGCACACCGTACGTGCCAATCGTCGCGAGCAGCAGCGCCAGACCTGCAAAGGCCGTCAGCAGCTGCGCGAGCAGTCGCGGCCGCCGGATCGATTCAGTGAAGACGCCCTCCATTTCGCGAAGCCGCACGACCGGCACGGCAGGATCGGCGTCGTGGACGAGCCGCTCGATGGTTTGTGACAGAGCTGCGGGCGGCAGCGTGGTCCGCAGCACGACGTTCATTGTCAACGGCGCCTGCGCACGCGGAGGTCCCAGCGCCGCGGTTTGTTCCACGAAGAAATAGAATTCGGTGCCAGTCTCCTGATCGATGCCCCCCTGCTTTACATCCTTGGCCACGCCGATCACCGTGAACCAGGGGACCTGGTCACCGCAGCATGGACGCAGGCGCTGTCCGACCGGGTTCAGGTCTTTCCAGAACGTCTTGACCAGGCGCTCGTTGACCACCGCCACCATGCCCGAAGAGGCGGCATCGGCGGGTTGAAAGCTGCGACCCTGCACGATCGGGATGCCCATCGTCTCGAAGTAGTCGGACATCACGTTCTGGTAGTAGTCGACGTTCTCGAACGGTCCTTCCGGCGGGGCGGTGTAATTGTCGATATCCGTGTCGTTGGCATTGAGCGGGCGATTGGGTGGCAACCCGGACATCGCGCTTGCGGCCTGAATGCCGGGAACGGCACGCAGCGTTTCGAGGATGTTCCGGTATGTCTGGCCGCGGCCGGTCGGTTCGGACGTCGCTTGTGGCAACGTGATCGCGAACGTGACGACGCGCGAAGGATCGAAGCCGGCATCGACCTTCATGAGGTTATAGACCGTGCGGACCAGCAGTCCGGCCCCGATGACGACCATGACCGCGAGTGCGACCTCCGCGGCGACCAGCGAGCGTCGAATGTAGTGCCGCGCAGAGCCGGTCGCGCCCTTCGCTCCGCCTTCCTTGAGCGCCGTGACCAGGCCGCCGACGCGAGTGAGTGCGATCGGCGCAAGTCCGAAGATGATGCCACTGGCAACGGCAATGCCCAGCGTGAACAGCAGGACCATCGGGTCGACGGCGACGTCGCTGGTTCGCGGCAGGCTGGTTGGATACGCGCTCACGAGCGCGCGCACCCCGACGCGCGCGAGCAGCACACCGAGGACGCCGCCGACGAGCGACAGCAGCAGGCTTTCGGTCATGAACTTGCGCACGAGCCTGCCGCGGCTGGCGCCCAGCGCGGTGAGCACGGCGAACTCACGCTGACGTGTCTCGGCGCGTGCGAGCAGGAGATTGGCGAGGTTCGCGCATGCGATGAGCAGCACGAGCCCGACCGCCGCCTGCAGCACCCAGATCGAGCGGCTGGCGGCGCCGAGCATCTCGTCGCCCAGCGGCTTCATCTGCAGGATGTGGCCACTGTTGCCCTTCAAGGGCGTGAAGATGTGACCGCCGACGCTCGGAGCCGGTTTTATCCCGACACGGTCGCCCCACGTCGCGATCAGCGTATCGAGTTCAGCCTGCGCCGCCGCCGGAGTGATGCCATCTTTCAGACGTCCGATCAGATAGAGCGAGTGGTTGCCGCGGTTCTGACGGTTGGCGGGATTGAGCCCCAGTGGCATCCAGATCTCGGTGCGGTTGTCCATCACATCGGCGCCGCGCGGCATGATGCCGATGATTTCGATCCGCCGCCCGTCGACTTCGACCATCTGTCCGACGAGTGGCTTTCCTCCGAATGCCGTTTGCCATAACTCGTATGACAGGATGGCGATCGGTGGCGGCACCAGCGCGCGCTGTCCGGGGCCTGGCAGTGGACCACTCACGTCGGTTTCTCCCCTGGCGAACAGGCGCCCTTGGACTGGCTGCAGGCCAAGGGCATTCAGCAGATGCTCGTCGACAGCAGCGGAGCGCGCGCGCACCGGTCGATCGCCGGCGGTCAAGTTCACTTCACCAGTCGAGAACGCACCTACCGCCGCAAACGACTGGTTGAGTTCCCGGAATTCCATGTACTCTGGCGGCGAAACCCAGAACTGCAGGAACCCGAGCGACGGGAACTGAGTGGTCAGGTACATCAACTGTTCCGGCTTCGGGTATCCGAGCGGCCGGAGCAGTACCCCATTTACAATCGAGAAGATTGCTGTGTTGGCGCCGATGCCAAGCGCGAGTGTCAGCAGCGCGACGGCGGTGAAGCCTGGCGTGCGCCGCAGCGACCGCACGGCGAGGCGAAGATCCTGCCGGATTGTCTCGAACATACTCTTCTATCCGTGACTTTTGACGTGAACGATCGTGCTGAAGTTCGTTCCGCGACGCATCTCAGGCCGTGGGGGTGTTCGCCCCGACTGGATGTGGCTGGATCGATGCCTCACGCATCTTACGCACCGAGCCGTACGCCTGAACCGTCAGCGCTGCGAGCACGATGACGGCAATTGCGGCCACGACGAATGACGCATCGACGCCGCTGTCCCACACGCGTCGTGGTGGCGTCACAGCGACTTGCCACTCCGGCCGTCCGGTCAGCCACCATCGAGTGAGCACGACGATGTCACCGGCGCAATGCAACACAAGCGCCGGCAAGATGGAATCGGCAGCCCAGGTGAGGCCTCCGTACACGGCCGATACGGCAATGTAGTAGGGGAGCATGAGCAGGACGTCGCTGGGATGATTGCCGAAGTGCAGCAGGCCGAACAGCGTACCGTTCGCGAGAATAGCGACCGTGACGCCGTAATGACGCTCGATCATGCTTTGCATGTATCCGCGGAACGCGGCTTCCTCGGTGACCCCGGCAACAACCGATGCCATGGCGAGCAGTAAAAAGGCCGTGACAAGCGGCATCTCAGGTGGGCTCGTGATCGGCGTCGACGACGGAAGCGACACCAGGCGAGCCATGAACCCGAGGAACGCGAGCAGGGCGCCAAATCCGAGCAGACCAGCGGCCAACGAAGCACTCCATACGCCTGGCGGAAGCCTGTTGGCTCGGAGGTTCGCACGACGGCTAGCGCTGGAAGAGGATGAGCCCCAGTGGCCACCGATGAACTGCCAATAGGCGAATAAGTAGATCGCCATCGGCACGAGTGCCCACGGAACGGCCGTGCCGACGCGGAGATTCCAGGTGCCGAGGCCGGCCCAAGGCAGGTTACCGCCGAGCAGCACGGCGACCGCCGTCGCGGCTGCGGCAAGAATCGTCATCACGCTCGCAGTGGATGGTATTTCACGATGAGAGGGCGTGCCAATCAACTCCCAACTTCCAACTCCCAAGGTTTTTGTTTACCGTGACTGATCCTTGGCCACGAAGATCACGAAGGGCACGAAGCTCACGAAGCGGCGACTTTCTACGGAAGCGCGAAGGCACCTAATCAATCTCGATGGGGCGACCAGAGCGCCACGCCGGGGCCGCCCGATCGGGCGGCCAATGGATCGCGCGACCGGCCAAGCGCAAGCCACGACCATTTCTCAATGGCTTGTGCTTGGGACGCCGCGCGACCCATCTGAGGCGAAGCCTCGCCGGCGTGGCGCCTCCGCATCGTCGCATGTCTCCGCGGTACGGTGCTTCGTGTTCTTCGGGTTCTTCGTGGCTTTAATCTTCGTGGGTAAGTCAGTCACAGTGTCAGCCGTTGGCGTGTGACTGACGCAAAGGGGCTTCTGTTGCTCGGCGCTGAATCTGCAACAGCTCCTGCGCGGGAACCGGTGGTTGCATCGGAGGACTCGTGGCCCTCGACGAGCGGCGGCCGAACTCGCTCAGGATCGTTTCGAGCACCGGCAGCATCATGCCCGCTCGCTTCGCGCGAATGACGAAATCCCAGAGCGGCTCGAACTTCTTCCATCCCGCCGCGTAGGCGAAATGCCGCAGCCCGGCGAGCCACTCGTCGTGTGCCGACGCGCCCCGTGCGATCGATGGCCATCGATAGAACTCTTTGTAGGCCCATCGATAACCATGTTCGAGTTGAGCAGCCGAAAGTTGAGCCGGGCGAAAGACGGTGTGCCGCGTGTCGTAGAGGTCCCAGTCATGCACGATCAGACGGTGCTGTTCAGCCATCCGGCGATGGAGCGCCGTTCCCGGATAAGGCGTCAGGATGTGAAAGGTTGCAGTCTCGATCCCGTGCTGGATCGCCCATCCAACCGTACGCTCGAAGACCGATCCATCGTCACCGTCCATTCCGAACACGAAGCTGCCGTTGATCATCACGCCGAGATCGTGCAGGCGGCGAATCGCCGCGGCGTAGTCGCGCTTGAGATTCTGATACTTTCGCTGCTCCGTGAGGTTGGCAGGGTTGAGCGTCTCGAAGCCGACGAACAGGCTGCGCAGCCCGGAATCTACGGCCTTCTCGAGTAGGCCGGGCGCGAGCACGGCGTTGACCGTGCCGGCCGCCTGCCATAGCCGGCCCATCCCGCGCATGCCGTCGAAAAGCGCAGAAGCGAATCGCCGATCGCCGAAGAGGTGATCGTCGAGAAAGTACAGGTGGCGGCCCGGCAGCCGCTCGATCTCGGCGAGCGCATCGTCGACACCTTGCGTGTAGAAGGATCGACCGCCTTCGAAGAAGGCTTCCTTGTAACAGAAGTCGCATACGTGCGGGCAGCCGCGCGACACGACGATCGAGTTGGGAACCAGGTAAAGCCGCCGCTTGATCAGATCGCGGCGAATGGGCGGGAGCCCGTTCAGCGTCCGGACCTGCGATCGATAGATGCGCTCTGGCTGGCCGCGGCGGAAATCGAGGAGAAAGGTCGGCCAGGTATCCTCGCCAGGGCCGATGAAGATCGTGTCCGCATGTGCGGCCGCTTCATCCGGCAACGATGTGACATGCAGGCCGCCGAGCGCAACGTACGCACCACGCGCGCGATAGTGATCGGCAAGTTCGTACGCGCGATATGCCGAGGTGATGTAGACCTGGATCACCACGAGGTCAGGGCAATCGTGGAGATCCAGCGTCTCGACATGCTCGTCCTGGAGTTCGACCTCGTCGTCATCGCTCAAGTACGCTGCTAGCGTGGCCAGACCCAGCGGCGGAAACAACGAGTACTTGATCGGCCGCCAGAACGGACTCGTGGCTTCCGTCAGCGCCGGGAGAATCATCTTGACCTTCACTGGGCGGCCTCTCCGATCAGGAGCACGGAGATGTCGCGAGGGCGTGGACCGTCGAGCTCGGCGAGGAAGACACGCTGCCAGCGTCCCAGCAGCAACCGCCCGTCCACGACGTTGAGACATGCCGACGAGCTGAGCAAGAGTGCCTTGCAGTGCGACGACCCGTTCGGGCGTTCGCCCGGATTGAGATTGACCGTACGAATCGTCTCATCGTCATGGCGGTAGGCCGCGTCGTCCGGCGCGAGCTTTCGCAGAGTGCATTCAAAGTCTTTCAGGAGCAGCGGCTCGCCCTCGTTGACGACGATGGCGGCGGTGGTGTGGAGGCTTTGCACGTTGACAAAGCCCGTCAGGACGCGGGACTCGGCTACGAGCTCCTCGAGACTTTCCGTCAGATCGATGAACTCCGTGTGCCGTTCGGTAACGATCCGAACCTTGGTGTGCCGGTAGATGAACGCAGGCGCGAAGGTTTCCATCGATAGCCTCCGTCAGGAAGCATCGACGTTCAGGGGCGGAAAGTCCTCAGCGGTCAGTGAGCATTCAGTGAGATTCAGTTGATCAGGCGCGCCGCGCAAGACCGAGCGACAGGCCAATTCCAAAAAGCGCCCCCTCGCCCGTTCCGATAAGCGCCGCCGTCAGCGGACCGAACTCTGTTTCACCGATGAGCCGGGCGATAGGAGTCAGGGCCGCTTGTGACCCTCTGGATACCTGGGCAATGGCGTGAATCGTCCCCCCGACGAGGGGACGCCCGCCGAGCGTCAGAGTCAATGCGGCAAGAGCGCACGCGATCGCCGTCAGAGCGACCACACTCGCTCGCTTCCGCCCACGGGGAGCCGCGAGTCCGCCTTGCGACCCCAGAGTGCTCACGCTGTAGCCCAATCCCGCGGCGGCACCGATGACCAGTCCTTCGAGGCCTCCGCCGATCTCGACATTCACTCCTACGAGCGTGGACAGGCTCCATCGACCCAGCCACTGCGCAACGAGACCCACGAGGCCGCCACCCAGCGCGGCACCGCAGGTCAGCGCCAGAACGCGACGCGATCGTGCGATCGATTCGGCGACTGACAATCCCGCACCTACCCCCGCACCGCCGGCGGCTCCACAGCATCCCCCGATGAGAGCGAGAACTGGGACGAGATCGATCGTCGCATTGCTCGCTGGCGCGGCCGCGAGAATCAGCCCGCCGGCCGCGCCCGCCGTGATTCCGGCGAGTCCGCCGCCCACGGCCGCGCCAATCCATCGAGCCGCGGCGAACATGGCCGCTCGACGCAGCCTCAAACCGACGAGTTCACGCGCCGTGGTTAGCGCCGCCGGTTCGCCGAGGATCGGGACGGGGCCGGCTTGCGGCGTATCCCAGCGTGTATCCCGCAGGAGCGCCCGCGCAAATGCGTGACGCGGCCGCGTACCGAGGCGTTTCATCGCCTCGGATGTTCCGAGGGCATGGAGCAATTCGGCGGCTTCCCGTTGATCCTCTTCGTCGGCCGGACTGGTCGATGCGCGTGTGACTCTCTCGAGGAGAGGCTCGAAGGGATCGACGACCGTCGCGGGGACTGGTGTCGTGGCAGGGAGACCAGGCGGTACGTTCTCCCAATCGCCATCGTCCTCTTCCTCCACGACCTCTCCGAAGACGAAGCGGTAACCATGGCGGGAGATCGTGCGCACGAAGCGGGGTTCGCGCGAGTCATCATCGAGGACGCGGCGGATCGTGCGGATCGCCTGGCTCAGTGCGCTATCAGAGACGATGACGTCGCTCCAGATGCGCTCGAAGATCTCTCGACGATGGACGGCCTCGCTGCGCCGCTCGATGAGGAATACGAGCAAGTCGAAGTAGCGGGGAATCAGCGGAAGCTCGCGGCCGTTGCGAACGAGGATACGGCGGCGTGGCGACAGGACGAATTCGCTGAAACGATAGCGGGGCACTCCCAATAGCTTAGGTCAAAGGTCAAAGGTCAAAAGTCAGGTCAAAGGTAATACTAGGCAAAGGTACTAAGTACAAGGTCTGAATAGTCGATCGCAAGAAACATCAAGTTACTCGCAGGCGTGCCCGGCTATGATCGCGGAAGCGATGCCTTCGGCACTGGATCTGCTGCAGGTCGTTCGACAGATTCGCCGTCGACGTGCCGGCACTACGCTCGATGAACTGGCGGCCCGAGCGGGGTGGTCGTCGTTCCACCTGCATCGTGCATTCCGCGCGCTGATCCGCGAAACGCCCAAGCAGTACACCCTTCGGCTGCAGATGCATTTGGCAGCGACCAGGCTGGTATCGTCCGACGACTCGATACTCGACATCGCCCTTGGCGTCGGCTTCAACAGTCACGAGGTTTTCACCCGGGCATTCCGCCGGCACTTCGGCGTCACGCCCGGCAGCTACCGGGCGCGCGCGCTCGAGGGTGCATCGGTAGAGACGCGCAGGCGCCACGTCGCGCTCATTCGGACTTCCGGGCCGTGCTTCGGCCTCTTTCACGTCTCCATGTCCACCACTCGGAGAGCATCGATGCCCACGTTGTCGATCGAGCGTCGCGAGGTCGCGCCGCAGCACATCCTGTTCGTCCGCCTGAAAGTCGCGCGCCACGAGCTTGCGTCCGCAATTGGAGAAGGCCTGGGCCAGGCGTTCCCGTACTCACAACGAGTCGGCGTTGCGATCGCCGGCCGGCCGTTCACTCGATATCAGTCGACCGGGCCGGGGCTCTATCGCATTGACGTGGGTCTGCCGGTGGCCACGGCGACGGGCGGCGAAAGCCGCGTCGAATCGGGCACACTGCCTGGCGGCCCGGTTGCGGTTGCTGTACACGCCGGTTCCTACGACACGCTGACTGACACCTACGCGGCGCTCGAGCGCTGGATCGAGGCCAATGGTTATCGCACCGGCGGAGCGCCGTGGGAGTCTTACATCACCGATCCTGCTGACTTGCCCGATCCTGCTGACTGGAGGACGGAGGTGTATTGGCCTCTGGAACAGTAGGTCAAAGGTCAAAAGTCAAAAGTCAGGTCAAAGACTTCAGCGATAGGCACTAGGTACGAGGTACGAGGTGCAAGGCACTAGGTATGAGCATCAGGCATCAGGTTGCAGATCCTGCCTCGTTCTCCGCGTCTCGTTGTTTCGACGTGACGATGATTCGACCCAGGATGCGTGCTTCTTGACGTGCCTCGTCGAGAAGGACGATGCACTGCTTCTGGGAGCCGAAACGTTTCGTCGCACAGGCGCGCAGCCAGCGCACTGATTCGTTGGCGCTTCGTAGTGCGATTTCGTTGTAGCGGATAAACTCTTTCCGCGTTGAGGCACCCCGGGCCTCTTCGCGATTGGCTCCTATCGAACCGGCGGCATCGACCAGCTGCTCGATGATGTCCTTTGTCTTCGGCGCTACTGGTATCGTCTCGACGAACGTCAGGACGTCTTTGAAGAACTGAAAGGAACGCTCATCGATACCGTTTGGGTCATTGCGGTCCATAGAACAAACGAGGTGCATCGTCGGTGCCGCTCGCGCCGCGCATGCAAAACACGTCAAAATTAGAAGATCCTCGCGCCAGGACGAGGAAAGCGTTGGACAAAGCGACCGCCCTAATGGGTCGCGAGTACGCAGGAACTTGACAGGCCGTATCTGGGACCTAAGACGTAGAAACTGGCACCTGGTACCTGCTACCGAGTACCGAGGACCTAGTACTTTTAGTACCTTTGACTTAACTTTTGACCTTTGACTTTTGACCTTTGACCTGCGTGCTGTCCCCAGAAATCATTAAAGAAAAAGCCAGAGAGTTGGGCTTTGATTTGTGTGGCGTCGCTGCAGCGGAAGCATACCCAGAGCTGTCCTTCTTGGAAGAGTGGCTCGACCGAGGGTACGCAGGCGAGATGACGTGGATGTCGCGTACTGGCGACCGTCGCGCTGATGTTCGCAACGTTGTGCCAGGTGCCCGCAGCGTCATCGTGACCGCGACGCTGTACAACACCGATCGCCCGTACGCCAACGAACTGCCACCTGAGATTGCACGCGTCTCCCGATATGCGTGGGGTGATGACTATCACACGGTGATCAAGTCGAGACTCGATGCCCTGCTCGATTGGATGCACGCGACGACCGACGTGCCATTCGACGCGCGAGCCTACGTCGACACGGGTCCCGTTCAAGAGCGCGTCTACGCGCAATACGCCGGAATCGGATGGATCGGAAAGAACACGTGCCTGAACAATCGCGAGATCGGATCGTGGCTGTTCCTTGGCGAGATCATTTGCACCTTGCCGCTCGAGCCTGATGCGCAAGGGCTCGAGCAGTGCGGCAGTTGCACGCGTTGCCTCGAGGCGTGTCCGACCGGCGCGCTGGTCGAGCCCGCTGTGCTCGATTCCAATCGCTGCCTTTCGTACCTGACCATCGAGCTGCGATCGTCGATTCCCGAGGCGGATCGCGCATCAATTGGTGGCCATGTGTACGGGTGTGACATCTGCCAGGAGGTCTGTCCGTACAACCAGCCTGCGCCCACGTCGTCCGATGCGCCATGGCAACCGCGCGAGGGTCTCGACCTGCCTCGCCTCGTCGACCTCTGGCGACAGTCGGACGCCGGCCTTCGGCGCATGGTGAAGGGAAGCGCGATGACACGCGCGAAGCTGGCCGGCCTCCGGCGGAATATCGCGGTCGCAATCGGCAACAGCGCCGATCCGCAGGCGATTACGGCTCTGCAAGAAGAGGGAGACGATCGAGCCTCGACGCAGGACCCGCTCGTGCGTGAACATATCGCGTGGGCCATCGAGCGGCGTCGAACCACAGAGTAGGGTGCCGCGGAGTAGCACGAGCTCTACGCGGGCGGTAGCCCGCAGGCCGCAGCCCGTATATCATCAGATCGACATTTTTGGAGGAGGACATGGCCCGACGCACAGGAATGTGGTCCATTGCGGTCGTGATCG
>Ga0105249_10004522_pt1 | contig 12016 bp, 4 predicted proteins | sample KBSS44metaG_FD_81522 | JGI IMG/M metagenome (GOLD analysis project Ga0105249, IMG submission 81522) | Switchgrass rhizosphere microbial communities from Kellogg Biological Station, Michigan, USA - KBS S4-4 metaG | ecosystem: Host-associated > Plants > Roots > Rhizosphere > Soil | place... | reverse complement strand
GCCAGCTGATGTTCGAACTGGACATTGGCGGTGTAGATGCGAGGATTCGCATAGTCCTTACTGAAGACACGTACAGACGCGCCAAATGGAATACCTCCTCCAGGCGCTACCGGCACTATGTTGGGCCATGTTGGAGGTCGCGTTGATGCCCCAAAACAAGTAAATGCGAATGAGGTTGCACAGGTGACACCAAACTGCTGTGCGCCATTGTCGGTTAGAGAACCAACCTGGGAGAGCATGTTTTGGCGGCCGTAGAAGATCCCGTAACTCGCGCGTAGAACTGACGTTCCTTGCTTTGAGAGATCCCATGCGAAGCCCACACGCGGTTGAAACTCTTTCTTAGGGCTATGTAACGTGCCATCCGAAGGAAAGTTTGGATTGTTAAGTAGCGAGGCATACGCTGTTTGGGTCGGAGGGATCACTGGATCAGGAAGAATTTGCGCTTCCCAACGTAAACCATAGTTGAGGGTTAAGTAAGGAGTAGCGCGCCACGAATCTTGTACGAACAATCCGTAGTCATCATTCTTTGCAATGTTCTTTCCTGGAGGTGGAACACCCGAAATGCCTGTTGAAATGCCATTCTGTAAATAGAGTAGGAGCGGACCACCTGCGCTTGATCCTGCCGGGCAGGTTTCGCCGAGGGCCTGGGTTCTCCAGCCTGTAAACGCACCCGCACCGTTGAAGCACTCAAGAACTGATGGACCGAACCCGCCCGCTGCCTGTGGTGATGCATAACGCAGGAAGCCGGTCGCCGAGTCGAAGAGATAGCGTCCAGTGAAAAATCCCCTGAATGTTTGATCATTCAGAGTGTGAATCCATTCACCCCCAAATTTGACGGTGTGGTTACCCGAAATCCACGAGAAGTTATCCTTGGCGTGTGTGCGCCACAACAATTCATCAACGTTCGGCTGCAAGAAAAACGGAAAACCGAAACGGAAACTGGGCGAGAAGCCAATGCCTGTGTCGGCCGGAACGTTGGACTGCACCGTACTTCGTGGCCGGAGTTCGCGGGAGTAAGAGAAGTGTGCTTCGTTTACTTTTGAAGGTGACAATGTGGTGAACAGGTTGACGTTAATGACATTGATCTTTGATGGGCCTTCAATGCCATTCGCGGAGTTGCCATAGGTCGCGACGTCAAACGTTTGATTTGTATTTTTTGAGTGGTCGAAGTTGTACGAGACGGCTAGTTTGTTGGCGCTGTTTAGATCCCAATCGACCTTCGATAACAACGCGTAGTTCTCGACCGGGTGATCCACCGGCAATGCTTCTTCCTGGTTGCGGGTGGTCCTGATGAAATTGGTGAGCGCCAAACGTTGACAATCGGCATTGGAGTTGATGAGCGCTTCGTTTGCTCCGATTGTTGGAGCAGTAACGGGACAAGGAGTATCGCCAATTGGCGCGCTCAGGTTATCTCGAAACAGGTTTTCGCGAATGCCTTCAAACGCGAAAAAGTAAAACGCCTTGTCTTTCTTAATTGGTCCGCCAATGGTTCCCCCAAACTGTTCACGGTGGAAATCCGTCAGGGGTTTTCCGTCCGAAGTGTTGGCAGTAAGCGCTTCCATTCGTTGGAAATGAAAAGCACTTCCGTGAACCCCATTTGTGCCCGATTTCGTAATCACGTTGATAACGCCGCCGGCGGTTCTGCCAAACTCTGCGTTAGCCCCTGTAGCTACGACCTGAAATTCTTTAACTGCTTCCAACGTGATGTCGATTGCTGCTCGTTGGCCACCTAGTTGTTCACCGAAGAAGCCGTTGTTGTAGTCGCCGCCATCGAGACTCACGTTGTTGAAGACGCCTCGTTGTCCGGCGAATGTGATCTCATCGCCATCAGGCCCTTGAACGACGCTTACTCCAGGAGTAAGCGTGAGCAAGTCTTCAAACTTGCGACCCAAAATCGGAGTGGTGCTTACGGCTAACTCGCCTAGTGTGGTGCTGGATTCGGTCTTCGTAGTGTCGACGGTAGGCGTCGCAGTTATGGTCACTGTTTCCTGTACTTGCGAAACCTTCATCGTGAGCCGCAGCGTCAAAGTTTGCCCAACCGTTAAGTCGACCTTTTCCACAACCAAGGTTGCAAATCCAGATTTAGTAACCGTGAGAGTGTAGCGGCCCGGAGGAATCTGAAGCGCAATGAATCTTCCCTCCTCATCGGTTGCTGTACTTCTGCTGTAGTTAGTGTCGTCGTTTTTCATTTCGACGTTAGCATCGGGAAGAGCAGCGCCGTTTGCGTCGAAGAGGGTGCCTTGAATCGTTCCAGTTGTAATTTGAGTTTGAGCCTGGACGCAGATAGTGAGCGTTAGAAATACGAGCGACAAAAATAATCCCCGGCCAGCGCGTGGGGAACAAAACAACTGCTTACTCATGATCGGTCTCCTCTGGTTGAGGTCGTAGTAGTCGAATCATAGAGTCGACTTTGTAGTGGTTGGGGAGTTTCTCAAAGTGACGTGATCTTAAGTATCGCTTTGCGAATGTGTCAATGAAATGTTTGGACCAAAGGAGTGTTAACTTAACTGGAGATTCAGACTTGCTTCGGGCTTGATAACTGCGTCTTCCAACTGGTTTATGAAACGACCAACATGAAAGCCATCCATGAGTGCATGGTGAACCTCAACCGACATTGGCAAAAGCGTGCGTCCATCCATTTCAGTGAACCTGCCAAACGCAATCTTGGGTACTGAATCATCGCGACCCCAATTTCTTGCATGAGAAAAACTTGTGAAGGAAATCCAGGGGAGCGTTGTGAAATGAATCAAAGCATCGTGATCATCCCTGGGAAGAAATGCTCCATCTCCAGTCCTGACTTCCTTGATCGCGCGATCTGTTTCAGTGGCGAAGGTTTTGAAATCGTCGTAATAATCGAAGTAGACAAATGAGAACGTCTCGTTTGGAAGCAATAGCGTGCTACCACCGTGAATACGCGGGTGAATCAAGACGCGATCGTCGCGAAGTCGATAGTGAAACTCCTGGATTTCGTTGGCGACGCGTAGAGCAAGATAGTGATAGGCCAGAAATGAACTCAACCGTTCGCGCCTGCAAACCGTTACTAGCCGGCTAACGTTGAGCTGAATGCAGACGTTGAAGTAGGGCTTATCAAAGTGGCGAAAGAATTCGTAGGTGTCACGCCGCGGCCACTTGTCCAGGTCGAGATAATCCGGCATGGATGGATTGTAAGCGATCTATAGATTGCTTACGGAACTCGGATTACTGTCGGTTCTTGTTCGTGTTAGTTCGTGTGATTTCGTGAATCGGAGTATTACGCCCCACAAAAGAACGATCCACGAAATTACACGAACTAACACTAACGAAACCCCTTGGCACACTCGAGTCTGTACGCAGTCTCTGCCGTTGATGGGATTAAACTAAAAACCGCCGGAACAGTTTCCCGTTCCGGCGGCCTCTGTTCATAGCTGCTATTCAAACTACGGCAGGGCTTCAATGTTTACATAGTACTTGAAGTTGCCAGTCTGCTGAATTCCGAGCAGGAAGCGAACGTTAATGGAAGCACCGTTGGCCAACGGCGTACCCAGCGTGACTGTTCCCGCTGAGTAAGTTGACCCAAAGGCACCACCGTTTGGTTGCGATGGTGGTTGCTCAAGCGTTGTTCCCTGCACGTTTATGGTGCAAGGAGTTGTAGCGACGCCATTAGACGCCAAACAGGTTGCCGCGTCGTTGATACCACTCACGACTACCAGCGTCGATGTCCTGGTTCGTAAATCTGCGATACCAGATGGTGCTGGGAAGGTCGTGATATCGATGACACGGAACCTCAGACGAGTAACCGAGGCACCCGTATTGTTCACCACTCGACGACGAATATCCAAAGTACCGAACGTCGAATTGTTCGGTGGGTCTGAGGTGAAATTCCTGACCCGGTTAGGTGGCGACGCCGCTGAAATGGTCGAATCGAGCAACAACAGACCAAATGATGCCGTTCGATTGATCGGTGACGCGAGGTTTTCAGGTCCAGGCGCTCCCAAGCGTTGACCCGCCCCGGCACTCGTTCCGTTTGTATCAACGAAATAGAAGTCCGAAGCATTGTTGTTCGTATCAACCACAGCCCCGCCGGACGGGCAGTTGCCCATAATTGTAATCGAGCCCTGTTTGCCGCAGTCATCTCGACGGAAGGAATAGTCGATCGAGAACGGCGTCAAAGCAGGATAGCCAGTGCCTTCCTTGTAGAGCGTGTTGGCTTCACTCGTTGACCCAACCGCATCAAGTCGATTGGCCAGGTTAAAGTTTGCCGGGACCGACGTGTTGAAGAGCGCAATACCTGCGTTGTCAGGAATGTCGGTCGTGTAAGTGGCATTGCCGGTAGCGTTACCACCGAGCGAGTACGCGACGCTGTTCGTGCACAGATAGTGACCCTTGTTTGGAATCACTGTTCCGTTTGGAATAACGCAGCGTGCGACACCGTTCGATGCGGCCACGGCGTATCCAGTGCCAGCGCCGGAATCGGATACCGTGTGGTCGGCTCCGCTCTTATTGTAGATCTCGACGAATTCGTCGTTCGCTCCATTTGGACCACGAACTCGGAACTCGCTGATCACTAGTTGTCCGGCCGTTGCTGATGCGCCGCCAAAAGGAGTACAGGCGAAGGCGCGGGGTGTAACGATCAACGACCAGCTATTGAGCGTACCGGTATCAACGTTTGCCTGGTCAGAAGCAAGCACTCGCCAGGTTCCTTGGGTGCTCGCTCCGTTCATTTTAGTAAGTTCACCGTCCGGTTCCTGAGGCCCAAAGCCCAGGGAGGGCCAGCTTGGTGAATTAGCTATCGGTAACCAGCTACCTGTGTATGGTGCTTGAGCATTAGTGGCTAGAAGCATGTCGCCGACCGCCGCATTGTCGAGCACCATGTTGGTAATGTTATCGCCATCACCGCCACCTGCCACTGCGCCACCGATGAAGGTCACGAGGTCGACGCCATAACCATTCGGAGCTTTAAAGCCGAAAGTTATGTCGCCTGGAAATGTGTGCGGTAGGCTGTCAATTCTGACGTTGAGGTCTGCGATCACAAAGTCATCGGTAATTGTTTGAGAGTCGACAACACCACGCGGCCTGTTGTCTAAGATGGCCAAAGGAGCACCAGGCGTCCGCGTGTAAGTTACTTGTGCAGCAGTGCCGCTGGGAGCTCCCACACGGAACGTGAAATCAACTGCATGCGATCCGAGTGAGCTGGTTGGTGTGATTGTGAAATGAATTGAACTGCCACAAGAGGCAGCTAGCGGAACCGTGAACTGGAAGATATCACCGGCCGCACTACCTTGAGCAGCAATCGCCGGGTAAGTGGAGTTTGCATCGGTAATTGTAATTCCAGCAGTAGCGGTAGTAAGTGTCGCCGTTGCTGACGCAACATTCTTCGAAGCGCTTCTCCACGGGTTCTTCAGCGTGACGGTTAACTTAATTGGTTCACCTGGATCGATCGCGCCATTGTTGTTACCGAGGCTGTCGTCGATCGAAGTTGAAGCAACATCAAGGAACGGCTGAGAGAACGACTCCACAATTCCCTGGTGGGTGGCGACGGGCGCGAAACCGTAAGCGGTAGAAACGCGAGCACCGTAACCCAATCCGCGATCGGCGAATCCATCCCAAATCGACACTTCGTTAGCACACGCATTCGTGACGCAGTCTGCGTCGACAATTGCATCGCGGGCATCTGTGTAGTTCGGATTGATTGGCGTCATCTTGAGGGCGTCAGTTACCAATTGGAGCATCTTTTGATTTCCAGTTGGAACACTGCCCGCGTTCGCTGCGATAATGCGGCTGCGAACTTCCCACAACGTTAAGCACCAAATCTCGCCAGTGTTGTGAACTTCCTGGGCCCCGCCAAAGTTGAATCCAAGTGGATCGGGTGCGATACCACCGGAAAGATTATTGGTGTAGTCGTCAACGTCAGCCCACGTCATTGGGTTAACTGTGTTGTCTGTCGTGTAGGGGAACCGGCGGATCCCATACGCGTAGTTATCCGTATACGAAACAACACCGAACGCCTTGAAGGTAATGTAACCACCCGAGACGTATTTCCCGTTTGGATCATCCGCAGCAGTGTTGTTCAGAAGTGAAAGAGCATAAAAATCGCTCCAACCCTCGCCCATGCCTGAGCCTGGATCCCAGTTCAATCCCGCCCCGTTTCCGATTAGTCGATTTGAAGTTCCATGCGTAAGTTCATGCATCAGGACTTCTGAGTCTAGCGAACCGTCACGGTCAATAGTCGGACCGGTAAAGCGAAACATCTGTGCTCGACCCGATTGGCCATCTGGTGGAGTCGAGAAGTTTGCGTTGTCAGTACTGGTATTGTCCTGACCTTCGGCCAAGACACGGTCGTTACCAAGACCCATGGCACTGAAGTTTACCTGTTGGAAATTGCCGGCTGCTTCGTCGAATCCCAACAAGAACAGTTTGTCGTGATACCAATTCGTGACGTAGAAAAGCTGCGTCAGCATTCCGCGCCGAAACTGGTCGATAGGCAACGTTCCGGCATTGCCATTGCCGGTTGAAGTTTGACCAGCTTCAGGATTTCCTCCCTGCGGCGGAGGCAGGTAATTTGTCTCAAAGTCGCGAGGTGCTATGCCAAGGAAATCTCGGTTGCGAGCGTTCAGGTCGGGATTGCCAGTCGGCTTGCCATTGCCATCGATTACTGAGGATGCAGCGGTGTCGGGAATGTTATTGTCGGCACCACCGATACGATCCATATAAGCGTGGACGTTGTTGCCGATGGTTTGTGTTTGTGCAGCTGTACAAACGCCACCCGGGCAGTCATCAATCCAACCATTCGGGCTTGCTGTGAGGCTTTGCGCCGTCAACATGCTGACGATAGTTGGCGAGATTGCAGTTCCCTGAAGTCCTGAGCCAGGCGTCGCAGTTGTGGGTGACAGAGGCGCAGGACTATCGGCAGGAGTCGTACCGTCAGCCTGAACATAAACTCTGAAACGAGCATCATGCGTTGATACGTTGGCACGCATGTTCTTCCGCCAGAGCAGCTTTCCGCTAGTAGCATCAACCAGGGTATACCAATCACTATCTCCATCAGTGAAAGTTGTCTGCGACCACGCCAGTTTGAGCATGCCTGGGGCGACTGGAAAGTAGACGAGCTTGCTGCGAACAGTTCCAGAGATGCCGGCGGTGTTCGCGTTAAGGTCAAGGTCACCTCCGACGACGTTTGCCTTCTCTTCGGTTACCGAACGGGGATCGACTTGGATGTCGACCGAAAACATCGCGCGGCTCAGGGCCTCGGCGGCTGAGATCGCAGGGAATTCTTCTTTAGGTGCAGTTGCGGTCGCATCGGGAATAATCAATCCGGTAGAGCGATAGATACGACCATCGCGATCGAGAATGAAGCGCGTTTCGCTCTGAAACACTGCATGGCCATTGACGACCTGTTCGACGCGCACCATGCGCATTCCATTTCCGCTGTTAATGCTCTCGCCAATAAATCTCAAGGTGAAAATATCTTCATCGGCAAGACCATAGATCGCGGCGTTCTCGGTGACGAATCTCCTTACAATGTCCGCGCCCGATCCAGATGCCGGACCAGAGAGTGCGCCAGTAGTATTGCGCAACACTTCGACTGCACCTGTTAGTGACGACGCTTTGGCGTTCAAGCCAGGAGCTGAAGTTTGCAATTTGGTAAGAGCCTTAGCAGCAGCGTTGCTGTATTCCTGGGCACGTCTTAAAACACCAGATGTACTCACCCCTAACATCTTCACAAGCTCGCCAGGTTCTGTAACTCGTACATCGAGGCTCGGAAAGTTCTTGGCTTTCGTTTGCTGAGATTGACCGAGACTGATCCTCTTTCCTTTTGTCGTCGGATCAGAAGCGTCGCGTTGACGGACAATGCCGCCCGCGCCAACTGAACGTGAAAGTGGGATTGCAGTAAACGTTGCAATTGCTGCGATCAAAAGTCCTAAGATCAATTTTCTTCGAGATGGGATCCGAAGGTAATGCGACTTCATCAGGGGGTTGCTCCTTGGTTGCTTTTACGAAAGTTAATATTTCAGCTCTAGACCGCGGATCATTCGGCATCGGGTCCGGACAGTTTGCCAGCCAACAAAAGCGTCGTTCTACTTAGATATCGAAGGGAAAGACAGGAAAGCGTCCGAAACAGGGGCCACTGTTATTTGATAAGTCATGCGGTTTACCCGGGCTTGGCGCAAAACCAGCATTCGGGAAGTTAGAGACTTCCACTAATTTTCGCGCCTTGAGTAACGGTGACTTTGCGATCGACTTTTTGAACACTGACCTGTTCAGATAATCCGTTTGGCCATTCTATCTCAAGTCTGTCGATTCTCGTCGCGTTTCCTAAACCAAAATGTACTGTCAGATCATTTTGAGATGCGTAGCTTGTCCCGCTCACAAGGTCCTGACGCTGCCTGATCTTGTTTGCCGTTACGTAAACTACCGCTCCAACAGCATCTCGCGGACTCCGCCTTCCTACATCCCCGACGAGTTTTAATTCAAGCCAGTGACCAGCTTGTTGCGTCACATTCTTCAATAGGACTGGACTCGAATCGATGTTGTTTAGAACCAGGTCAACTCGACCGTCTAGATCAAAATCCGCTGATGCCATTCCACGCGAACACCACGCTTCGGCCAGCCCACTTCCGGGCGCGGCGCCGACTCTTGCGAACTTTCCATTTCGAAGGTTGCGAAACAGGAGAGGTTGTTGCGCGTAACTGGTGCCCCATTGATGTTGATCGACGATTGGGTAGACGTGCCCGTTTGCCACCATGATGTCTTTCCATCCATCGTTGTCGTAGTCAATGAACGACGTGCCCCAACCCAGGAATGGCAAAGTTACTTCACCAAGACCAGATGAATAGGTGACGTCGGAAAAATTTCCGGCCCCATCGTTGTGATAAAGGATATTTGAGTCGTCTGAAAAGTTTGTGATGTGAAAATCAACTCTTCCGTCGTTATCGTAGTCGCCGACCGCTAACCCCATACCCGCTTGTTCGCGGCCATTCTCATTCAGGGCAACACCCGATTGGTAGCCTGTCTCTTCAAATGTGCCATTTCCCCGGTTGATGTACATCTGTTTTGGATTGGAATCGTTAACGACGATCAGGTCGAGAAGATTGTCGTCGTTGATGTGAACGAACGATGAAGTAAAGCCATAATATTTTTGAGGATCGTTGACGCCTGCTTTAACACTGACGTCTTCAAATGTCCCATCACTCTTCTGGTGATAGAGAGTGTCTCCTTCCCCGTTCAAACCCCGGGGGCCGCACATCGTCGGAATGCCTCGAAACTGACATAAACTTTGCGCACTCGCGTCGGCTGGAGTTGGCGGCAATTTGTTGAGATCGATATCGACGTACCCGGGCACGAATAAGTCCAATTTTCCGTCGCGATCATAATCACCCCAGGTTGCCCCGGTGCTCCAACCTTTGCGGGCAACTTTCAGCTGCATTGCGACGTCGGTGAATGTGCCGTTGCCGTTGTTGTGGTAAAGACGCGAGACTCCCCAGTTACTGACGAACATGTCTGGATAGCCGTCGTTGTCGTAATCACCTACAGCCACTCCCATCCCCCAACGCTCATTCGCGACGTTGGCCTTTTCAGTCACGTCTTCAAATTTCCAGTTGCCGAGATTGTGGAAGAGAGCGGCGCGTGGTGGTTTCTCGTTGCCTTGAAGAGCGGCGAGTGTCGATCCGTTCAGGAGGTAGATATCCGGCAAGCTATCGTTGTCGTAATCAAGAACCGCAACACCACCTGACGGCACGTCGAAAATGTAATTCTTGTCAGCGGAACCGCTTCGATGTTTGAAACTAGACAACGGAGTTAGACTGCTCACGTCTTCGAAGACTACCGGTGCTTTTGGATCGGTGGTGTCGATGGTGCGTTTCGATTTGTATTCGATTGCTGGTCCAGTTGAGACAGTTTGAGCTGAAACAGAGACAGGGTGGATGGCCCCAATGAGTAGAAAAGAAGTTACGAGGAGGAAATAGTGATTCATCAAAGTAACCGCAGCCTGGTCAATACACAGAGGCGTCCTAGCCACCCACCATTCCCAACTGCGCTAACTAATGTCCGTTTTTGATCTCTGTGCGAAATGCTTTTTCGCTTCATCGATTCGGGTGTTGTTCGTTTCGTATGAAGGCGGCTCGTTGCTCAACAATGGTGGATACTGATGCGCCTTGTAGGTTGGATAAGCTTCGCTCCGTAGATGAGACAGCATGTGATGTCCACGCCTTGATTCCCGTTCATGACGCAACGCAGATATGTCGACAGGCGCAACTACGATTCTTTCGCCGGGTCCCGGTGACGCCTGCGCCAAAAGTCGTCCGTCAAAATCCACAACTTGACTACCACCGGGCCACGAATACGGCGGATAGAATTTCAGGCTGGCTCCCTGGTTCGACGCTACTACATAGGCCATGTTCTCAATCGCTCGAGCCCGATTGATAACTGTCCACCAGTCCATCGGATCAGTTGCGCCCCACGGATCCATGTATGCCGAAACCCTGATCAAGATCTCCGCGCCATTCATTGCGAGTTGGCGCATAGCTTCCGGAAAAAGCCAGTCATAACAGATCGCACATCCGAGACGACCGATCGGTGTGTCAGCAACAGGAAACAATGGTTCGTTGTAATCGGGCAGATCATGCGGGCTGGTGTGAACCTCGTAAGGGATCCACGTATTCACCTTTCGATACTTGTAGAGAACGCCCGAGGGCCCAATCAAACACGTTGCATTAAAGACGTGTCCGGGATACTTCGGATCACTTTCGAGCATCGAGCCCGACTGGATATAGACGTCGTGTTCGCGAGCTTTCTGTTGTAGTCGCTCAGTGTGTTCGTTCGGAATCGTGATTGCCAGCTTCTCAAGCAGCTCCGCCGCTGTTGGAAAAACTGGAGCCGCGTGAGCAAACTCTGGAAACACGAGCAATCGAACAGGAAGAAAGGGGGCCGCGCCAGCAACTGCGGAATCGATCATCGACAGCATGCGATCAGTGTTCGACCGCATGCTCTTTCGATCGATTGGGTTTGGCATGTCGGTTTGACAAGCCGCGACTGAGTATCTGATGTGTTCCATAATAATGATGTCCGATAAGCTTTACTGGCTCATGCAAAACGCATCTCATTCTCCCCGAGCTTCAGCTCGGGGTCACGGTGGCTTCGGTTTAGAGAAACCGTTTCAACGGTTTACCCCTTGCGAGGCAAGAAAGAACTGGGACCGAGCGCCACAGTGAAATCGAAATCTCGGACTGTTGTTCCCCTGGCATTCAGCAATCGCGGAATCTATGAGACGTAACTTAGACCTGCGGCAGAAAAACCGTTAAAACGGTTACGAATACAAACCGCTCCGTGACCCGGAGCTGAAGCTCGGGGAGAATGAGACGCGTTTTGCAAGAACTCTATAGCATGTCGGACCTTACTGGCCGAGAGTATAGAGTGCCGTCTGCTCGTGGTAGTTCTTCCAGTCGAACCAGTAATCCATCAACACCGGAATCTTCTTCAGCTGACGTCCAGTGGATAGACCACTGAATGCCTTACCGCTGAAATCCCATTCACTTTGCGTCTCAGCATCAACCAGCGATACTTCAGTCGTACCTGTCTTACTGAACATCTCGAGCTTTCGACCATCCACGATTCTTTCAAATGCCCTCACTGACTTACCGTCCTTACCCACGACAACGACAACGGAAACTCCGCCAACTTCATCAATGATCGGACTCTGCTTGACCAACGATTCAAACGGATAAGCTTTTGAAGCGTTACCAACCGTTAAACCGACTACAAGAGTGCGCGGCGGAATCGTTTGGTCGACGTGCAACGAAGCGACGCGGGCTCGCGCCATTCTCACTTCCCAATCGGAAGGTACGTAATCGTTGGCTGCAACAGTTGGATCCGGTTTTAGCACGCGACCGTTTGGTTCTTCTTTCTTCCACTCTGCGAACGTGAGTTCATCTTGATCGATCGAGCGAAGCTTCGTTCCTTTTAATGGACCGCTGATCGCTTCTCCGGAAACCTGTTGCCACCATGATCCGGTTTCGTCATCTCGCATAATAAAGTTCTGGTT
>Ga0105249_10004521_pt1 | contig 12016 bp, 5 predicted proteins | sample KBSS44metaG_FD_81522 | JGI IMG/M metagenome (GOLD analysis project Ga0105249, IMG submission 81522) | Switchgrass rhizosphere microbial communities from Kellogg Biological Station, Michigan, USA - KBS S4-4 metaG | ecosystem: Host-associated > Plants > Roots > Rhizosphere > Soil | place... | reverse complement strand
GCCACGACCCCGCTCGGCAGTTCCATTGCCCATGCACAATCCGCCGCGAAGGAATCGGGGAACCTGCCTTCGATCAAGCCAGCAACGAATACGTCCTTTGCCTCGCTGAAACAGATCGAGGCAGGCGTATTGAATGTTGGATACGCCGAAGTCGGTCCCGCTACGGGCACCCCGGTGATTCTTCTGCATGGCTGGCCTTACGACATTCACAGCTTTGCCGAAGTCGCGCCATTGCTCGCGGCCACCGGCTACCGGGTGATTGTTCCGTATTTGCGGGGCTATGGCACCACGCGCTTTCTTTCCAATGAAACGCCTCGCAATGGCCAGCAATCGGTCGTCGCTGCCGACATCATCGCCTTGATGGACGCACTGCGGATCGAAAAGGCGGTCGTCGCGGGTTTTGATTGGGGAGCACGCACGGCCAACATCGTGGCAGCGCTCTGGCCTGAGCGTTGCAAGGCCATGGTTACCGTAAGCGGTTATCTGATCGGCAGCCAGCAAGCGGGCAAGAAACCGTTGCCACCCAAGGCTGAGCTGCAATGGTGGTACCAGTACTATTTTGCCACCGAGCGCGGCCAGGCGGGTTACCAGGAATACCGGAGAGATTTTGCGAAGCTCATCTGGCAGCTTGCCTCGCCAAAGTGGCACTTCGACGATGCGACCTTCGCTCGTAGCGCACAGGCTTTGGACAATCCGGACCATGTCAGCATTGTCATCCATAACTATCGTTGGCGGCTCGGTCTGGCTGAAGGCGAGCCGAAATACGCCGAGATGGAAACGCGGCTTGCTCAAGCTCCGGTTATCACGGTACCCACGATCGCCCTTGAAGGTGATGCCAATGGAGCCCCGCATCCCGATCCGCAAGCCTACGCTGGAAAGTTTTCCGGCAAGTATGCCTTCCGGCTGATCGAAGGCGGGATCGGGCACAACCTGCCGCAAGAGGCCCCGCAGGCGTTTACAAAAGCGGTCGTGGATGTCGACCGGCTGTGATCGCTCTCGCGGACGCTACGCTCGCGCCTCGACTCGCGCAGCCTCGAGCTGTTCGGCGAGGCGCTTGTCCGAAACCTTCATCGGGGTTTTCAGCTCCTGCGCAAACAGCGAGACGCGATATTCCTCGATCATCCAACGCAGCTGCGCGAGATTGGGCGGAGCTGTGGGTCTGATCAACTGCGCGGTCAGATCCTGCATGCCGGTGACGAACGGTTTCACCTTCGCGGCCAACTCAGCGTCGCGCCGTGCATTTGCGGGTAAACGCTCTATGCGCCGCCCGATTGCCTTCAGGTAGCGTGGCAAATAGTCCAGCCAGGGGCGCGGCAGCGACTCAATGAAATCGGAGGGCAACAGAGCCCCTAGCTGCGAGTTGATGTCCTTGACCGCCTCCGCGAAGGACGGTGACTTGAGTTTCTCGAGACCGGTACGGACCGCGCGCCATTCCTTGAATGTTGAAGTCACGCTCGCCGCCAGGCGATCTGCAACTTCATTCAACTGCGAGCGGCGGCTATCGAGCAGACTTGAGAATACCCGCTCGCTGCGCGGCAAAGGTTGGTCGGCGGGGAGAAAACATTCCCTGAATGCGCGCCGAGACAATGCGTCAGCGACCGAGCCATCGAGCGGGAGGCCGCGGCTGAGCAACACCAGCTCGCGGTCATCGGCCATGCGTTTGGCCACATACTTCGCCTGCTGAGGCAACAACAGCATGGCAAGACGCGTCAGTCCGGTACGCGAAATGGACTCCGCATCACCGGGACTGCGAGCTTCAATGAGTGCCACGCCGACGGTGCGGTCCTCGACGGCGGGATAGACAGCCAGTCGCAATCGGTTGCGCTCGACCTCTGCTGTCTCGGCAAGCTCGCCGAAATCCCACTGACGATGAAGACGTGACGCCTCCGGCGGGGCCGACTGCGAACCGATGCCGCCCCTGCTGCTGCCGTCCGCTTTTCCGGCGCCCGAGCCGGCGCTACGAACATCCCCTCGCCCTACTCCAGTACCGTGCAATTTCCTTCTAATTGCCGCGAGATCGCGCCCCTCAGCGACCACGCGATCCTGCGCATCAACGACGCGAATGTTCATTCGCAGATGATCGGGCAGCACCAACGCGGCAAGGTCCGCAGCGGTGACCGGCGCCCCCGCGCGTTGCGTCACCCATTGCGCCAGCCACTCGTAGAACCCAGGCAGATTGCTTTCGAGACGCGCATCGCCGCGACCCGGCGCTGGACCGCCAAAGCGCGTGCCCTCCCCAAAGTCCCCGCCGATCTGTGCAAGTGCCTCACGAGCGTGATCCGGCACCGGCACCAACGGCTTACGCAGCGCCTTTGGGAGTGCCCGGAATACTGCGGTGACCTTCTCCAACCGCATACCCGGAACGAGCCACGCTAGCCGGTCCGGCTGAAGCATGTCCACCAACGGTTCCGGGATGACCAACGTCACACCGTCGTCAGGTTCGGCTGGCTCAAACTTATATTGCAGCGGCAAGCGATTGGCGCCAACTGGCAACTCATTCGGGAACCGTTCGGTCGAGGCGTCGGGGGCCTCGCGCTGCATGAGGTCCGCGTGCGACATGTACAACACGCGAGGGTTCTCGCGCTCGGCTCCAGCGCGCCAATGCTCAAAAGCCGACACCGAGCTCACGCGTTCGGGAATCCGCTTCGCGTAAAACTCCATTTGCGCCTGCTCATCCACGAGGATGTCACGGCGGCGAATCTTCGCCTCCAGCGCCTCGATTTCGTCGCGGAGCTTGCGATTCGCATGGAGGAAGTCACCGCGAATCGCACCATTCGCACCGCCGCGGTGGCGTCGGTGGACGGCACGGTGCGATGTGTCGCTCCCGCTGGCGCCGCGCCCCGAGTCACGGCCCGAGTCGCGCTCCTCTGCTCCTATGAGCGCTTCCCGAATGAAGATCTCCCGTGCCTCAATCGGCGCAATCGCGCCGTAGTTCACACGTCGCTGGGAGGCAAGCGTCAACCCATACAGCGAAATGGACTCAAAAGCCGCAACAAACCCGCGCCCCTCAATCCAATGTGGCTCGCTATAGGTACGCTTGAGCAAATGCGCGCCAGCCGACTCAATCCAACTCGAGTCAACCGCAGCCACCATACGCGCGTACAGCCGCGTGGTCTCCAACAGGCTACCCGCGACCACCCATTTCGGTGGTTTGGAGGCCAGCGGAGTTCCCGGCGCAATTACGAAGCGCATGCCGCGCGGTCCGTCATATTCGCGCTTCTCATCCAGGTTGCCGATCGAACCCAGGAAGCCCGTCAGGATCGCCTGGTGTAAGTCAGCGTAACTGGCCGCAGCCTGGTTAGGCCGTAGCTCCAACTCACGGACACTCTGCGAGAGCTGTGAATGCAGCTCCTGCCACTCGCGCATGCGCACGAACGACAGGAAATGCTCGCGGCACCATTTGCGCAATTGGCTACCGGACAGAGCGGCCGATTGTTCCTTGAATGCTCGCCAGAGATTCAGCACCGTAATGAAATCTGAGCGGGCATCGGCGAACAGCGCGTGCTTCTCCGCGGACTGCTGTTGGGCATCCGAAGGCCGCTCGCGGGGGTCCTGGGCCTCCAGGAATGCCGTGATCGCCAACATTTCGGTCACGCAATTGTGATGCGAGGCGGCCAGCAGCATCCGGCCTAGCCGAGGGTCAACAGGCAGGCCGGCAATCTTTGCGCCGAGGCTGGTGACCCGGCGTTGATCATCCATGGCCTTCAGCTCTTGCAGCAGCCGCACGCCGTCATTGACGAGCCGGGTATCCGGTGGATCGAGAAACGGGAAGCTCTCAGGCTCGCCCAAGCCGAGCGTTGCCATCCGCAGGATCACGCTGGCGAGGTTGGTACGCAGGACCTCGGGCGCGGTGAAGTCCTCCTGGCGCGAGAAGTCCTCTTCGGAATAAAGCCGGATGCAGATGCCCTCCGCTTCACGGCCGCAACGGCCTTTGCGCTGGTCTGCGCTCGCCTTCGAGATGCGCTCGATCGGCAGCCGTTGAACTTTGCCGCGCACGCTGTAGCGACTGATCCGTGCCAGACCCGAATCAACGACAAAGCGAATGCCCGGCACCGTGAGGGAGGTTTCGGCAACGTTGGTGGCGAGAACGACACGACGACCTGTATGCGATGCAAAGATTCGTTCCTGGTCACGAGCCGACAACCGCGCAAACAGGGGCAGTACCTCGGTGTGGCGCAGTTGTGCCTTGCCGAGCGCCTCGCTGGCCTCGCGAATGTGCTTCTCACCCGGCAGGAATACCAACGTGTCGCCGCGCACGCCACTGCCATTGCGGTCGAGCTCACGCACGGCTGCGACGATGCCTTCCGGCAAGGACAACTCGACGTCTTCGTCCTCTGCGATCAGCGGTCGATAGCGGATCTCGACAGGATAACTTCGACCGGAGACTTCGATCACCGGCGCGCCGCCGAAGAAGTTGGAGAATTTGCCGGGATCGATCGTAGCGGAGGTCACGATGATGCGCAGATCGGGCCGCCGTGGGGACAATATCTTGAGCACGCCCAACAGCAGATCGATGTTGAGACTGCGCTCGTGAGCCTCGTCGATGATCAGGGTATCGTAACGGCGCAGGCTGCGATCGCTCTCCAGCTCCTTGAGCAGGATGCCATCGGTCATCAGCTTGACGCGCGTGTTAGGGCCAGTGCGATCGTTGAAACGGACCTTGTACCCGACCAATCCAACGGAGTTGGCAGGACTCACAAGGGCAGGTTCGCCAGCCAGGGGCAAAGCCAGCGCGCCCGCGCCACCCCGTCCCTTTCGCTTCCCCGGCACATCGACAGTAGTGGCTAACTCCTCGGCAAGCCGGGCCGCCAGCGCCCGCGCGGCGATACGCCGAGGTTGAGTGTGCCCAATCAGCCCGTTGGCGCCCCGCCCCGCCTCCAGGCAGAACTTCGGTAACTGGGTCGTCTTGCCCGACCCGGTCGCCCCACAGACGACGATGACCGGGTGACGTGCGAGAGCCTCGAGAATCTCAACTCGATGTGCAGTGATCGGTAAAGCGGGATCGTACTCGAGCCTCAAGTTGCCTACAGCACTCCGCGGCGCATCTGGTCCAGCTCGATCGACTCGAACAGGGCGCGGAAATTGCCCTCGCCGAAGCCCTCGTTGCCCTTGCGCTGGATGATCTCGAAGAAAATCGGGCCGATGACATTTTGCGTGAAAATCTGCAGCAGCACACCCTCGCCCTTGCTCGGATTGCCGTCGATCAGAATGGCGCGCTCCTTGAGCGCCGCCAGCTGCTCGCCATGTCCCTGAACGCGCGCATCGACACCCTCGTAGTAACTGTCGGGCGCACTTTGGAACGCCACGCCATGGCGGCGCAGTACGTCGACCGTCCGATAAATGTCATTCGTTCCGAGTGCGATGTGCTGAATGCCCTCGCCATGATACTCGCGCAGGTATTCCTCGATCTGGCTCTTGTCATCCTGTGATTCGTTGATCGGAATCCGAATCTTCCCGCAGGGACTCGTCATCGCCCGCGACAGCAGGCCCGTCTGCTTGCCCTCGATGTCGAAATAGCGGATCTCCCGAAAGTTGAATAGCTTCTCGTAGAACCCCGCCCATACATCCATTCTCCCGCGCATGACGTTGTGGGTCAGGTGATCGATGCACGCAAGGCCGGCCGTCTCGGTAGCCGGGGCCGATGTTTCGGGCCGAAAGTCCACGTCGTAGATCGAAGGGGACGCCCCAGCCCGCCCGCCATACAGGTCCACGAGATAGATCAGAGAGCCGCCAATCCCCACGATACTCGGAATGTTGAGTTCCATCGGCCCCGCACTCTGCGGCCCGGGCTTCGCGCCCAGCTCCAGGGCGCGACGGTACGCAAACGCAGCATCCTTCACGCGAAAAGCCATGGCACACGCCGAAGGACCGTGCTCGCGCGCAAAAGCCTGCGCAAACGAGTCCTGCTCCGCGTTGATGATGAAATTGACATCGCCCTGGGAATGCAGAGTCACATTCTTCGATCGATGCCGCGCGACCACGGGAAAACCCAGCCGCTCGAACAGAGTGCGTAACAATTGCGGATCCGGAGCCGTGTACTCCACGAACTCGAAGCCGTCCGTGCCCATCGGATTCGACACTGAATCATTCATGTGCTCACCAAATCAGTCACAATTGCCACCATTATACCGCCCCAAAACGGGGCACCAACGTCCTCTCAATGTATAATCCAGCCGCCGTAAATGGGCCTACCGGGGCGGCCGTGTCCGCCCCGCCAGTGGCTTGCAGGGGGCATTTTTGACGACAGTCGCGCAGTTCGAGATCAAGCATCACCAGTTTCTGGATCCTGCAGGTAGGTTGCGCGAGCCCGCGCCCGCCCTGGCCCACGACAGTGCCGAGCTCATCAAGATGTACCGCCTCATGACCTTGGTGCGGACGTTCGACACCAAGGCCGTGAACCTGCAACGCACGGGCAAGCTCGGCACATATGCCTCTTGTTTAGGTCATGAAGCCACCCACGTCGCTGTCGGCGCCGCCATGCGCCCGGAAGACGTCCTGGCACCGGTCTACCGCGAGTTCGGCACCCAGCTTTGGCGCGGCGTAAAGCTCTCCGAGATCCTCATCTATTGGGGCGGCGACGAGCGCGGCTGCGATTTCAGCGTTCCGCGACAGGACTTTCCCTGGTGCATACCCATCGCTTCCCAGATGTTGCATGGTGCGGGCGCTGCGATGGCTTTCAAGATCCGAGGCGAGCCCAGGTGCTCCGTTACTTACATTGGTGACGGCGGCACCTCCGAAGGTGCCTTTTACGAAGGTATCAACCTTGCCGGCGCTCGCGCCCTGCCAGCGGTCTTTGTCGTAGTTAACAACCGCTGGGCCATTTCCGTGCCCATCGAAAGTCAGACAGCGACGCGCACCCTTGCACAGAAGGCAATCGCTGCAGGTATCCCGGGCGTGCAAGTCGATGGGAACGACGTCATCGCCGTCCGTCATGTTGTCGGAGAGGCTCTGGAGAGAGCACGCAGCGGTGGCGGCCCAACAGTCGTGGAAGCCCTGACATATCGATTGAGCGATCACACCACGGCAGACGATGCGAGCCGTTATCGTCCCGCCGACGAAGTGAGCGAAGCCTGGCAACGCGAGCCCCTACTGCGCATCCGGGCATTTCTCAAGAAGAAAGGCGCGTGGGACGATCGCCAAGAGCAGGAATTGAAATCTGAATGTGCGCGCCAGGTCGAAGCGGCCGTGGATGAGTATCTGAGCGCTCCTAAAGCGACTACGGATGCAATGTTCGAGCATCTGTTCGCCAAGCCGCCCAAGAGCCTCCTGCAGCAACGCGAAGTGGCTCGCCGCTACGCGAACAAGAAAGAACCCTGATCAGTCCATGGCAAAGATCACGATGTTGGAAGCTATCACCCGCGCACACGCGTGGGAGATGAGTCACGACTCTTCCGTAGTCGTCCTCGGCGAGGACGTTGGCGTCAATGGCGGCGTATTCCGGGCGACGGCCGGGCTGCAGGAGCAGTTCGGCAAGGACCGCGTACAGGACACGCCTCTTGCCGAAGGTATGATTGCCGGAATGTCGATCGGGATGGCCACACAGGGATTGCGCCCGGTAGCCGAAATCCAGTTCATGGGCTTTATCTATCCAGCCATGGACCAGATCGCCAACCACCTGGCACGCCTGCGGAACAGAACCCGCGGCCGGCTGACTTGCCCGGTCGTCATACGCATGCCCCATGGTGGCGGTATTCACGCCCCCGAACATCACTCCGAGTGCCTCGAGGCAATGTTGGCGCATCACGCAGGCCTGCGCGTGGTTTGCCCGTCCTCCCCTGCTCGAGCGTACGGATTGCTGCTGGCGGCGATTCGCGATCCGGACCCAGTCATATTTCTCGAGCCCGTGCGCCTGTATCGGCTGACACGCCAGGAAGTCGCTGACGATGGTCAGGCCATGAAACTGGACGTGTGTTACAAATTGCGCGAGGGCACGGATGTCACGATCGTGACCTGGGGAGCAATGACAGTAGAGACGCTGAAGGTTGCCCAGGAACTGGAACGGGATAATGTCAGCTGCGAAGTCATTGACCTTGCAACACTGTCACCGATTGACCACGATACTATCCTCGAGTCCGTGGCAAAGACCGGTCGGCTCGTAATCGTTCACGAAGCCCCGCGAAACTGCGGCATAGGCGCGGAAATCGCTGCCACCGTGGCCGAGCACGGCCTCTACGACCTGCACGCCCCCATCAAGCGGGTCACCGGTTACGACACCATCGTTCCACTTTCGCGCCTCGAATACGACTACATCCCCAGCACCGCCCGAATTGCCGACGCCGTGCGCGCAACACTTGCCGAATAGCCCCTGCTCCATGAAAACTTTCAATCTTCCGGACCTGGGCGAGGGACTCGCCGAAGCCGAAATCGTCCGCTGGCACGTCAACGCCGGTGACCACATCAAAGTTGACGACCCCATGCTGGCAGTGGAGACGGCCAAGGCGATAGTTGAAGTACCGGCTCCGTTTTCCGGTGTCATCAAGGCGACTCACGGCAAACCGGGCGACATGGTGGCCACCGGCGCACTGCTCGTGGAGTTCGAAACAGACTCGCCTGCGGATTCCGGCACGGTAGTGGGCCGCATGCCCACGAGTGACGAAGACTTCTTCGTTGAACACAGTCCCAACAGCGACGGCGCTATCACTACCAGTGATGCGTCGCAGCAAACAGGTCACGTGAGAGCTGTACCGGCAGCGCGCGCGTTGGCCAAGCGCCTGGGTATCGATCTGACAAAGGTTCAAGGCACGGGCCGCGGCCAGTTGGTAACGGTCGATGACATACTGCAGGCGCCGCAGGTGCCCGCCGCGCCCCTGGCAACCGCAGCGACACGCGCGACCAACGCACCGACGTCAGCCCCATCGGCCGGCCCGCAGCACAAGCTCGCGGACGACGCCGAACAACTTCGCGGGCCCCGGCGCGCCATGGCCCAAAGCATGGCTCTGTCACGCGACAACGTGATGGCATGCACCCTGTTCGATGATGCCGACCTGCACGAATGGCACGACGGCCAGGACATCACAAGCCGCCTGCTCCGCGCAGTCGGTGCTGGATGCGCCGCGGAACCCGGCCTGAATGCCTGGTTCGACGGCACCGCACAAACCCGCAAAACCCACAGCCACATCGATGTCGCGATCGCGGTCGACACGCCCGAGGGCCTGATCGCCCCCGTAATCCGCAACATCGCCGGACGGCCCGTTGCGGAATTGCGACGCGATGTTGACAAATTGAAACGCAACACTCTCGAACGGACCGTTACGCCGGAAGAGCTGCGCAACTTCACCTTCATGCTATCCAACTTCGGTATGATTGCCGGCCGTTACGCGACGCCTGTCGTGGTGCCGCCGGCCGTCGCCATTTTGGGCTCCGGCCGCCTCAGTCACGACGTCGTCGCAACCAAAGGCGGCAGCATCGAGGCGCACCTTCGGATGCCGCTATCACTCACGTTCGATCACCGCTGCGTCACGGGCGGTGAGGCCGCGCGCTTCATGGCGGCGGTCATTCGAGACCTTCAGAAAGGCAGTTGATTATGCACGCGCAGGTAACTCCCGAAGACAGCCGTCTTCTGCACAGCATTCCTCCGGCGCGGGTGGCGCTGATCGAGCGGATCGCACAGGCGACACCCAAGGGCGCCAAGGCTCAAAACAGCCTACAACAACGTTTTATCCGTTCCTATTTCCGCGGAGTGGGCGAAGAAGACCTCGCGGAGCGCACACCCGCGGTGCTCGCCAAGGCGGCGATGGATCATCTCGCCTTCGGCTCCGAGCGCCGGCCCGCCGGACAATCGCTGGTACGGGTGTTCAACCCCGATCCGCAGCGCGATGGATTCGAGTCACCGCATACCGTGGTCATGCTCGTCACCGATGATGCGCCGTTCCTCGTTGATTCAGTCGGCATCGTCTTCCGGCGCGCCGAAGTTGCAGTCCACCTGATTGTTCACCCAGTGCTGGATGTCCGCCGTGACGGCCGCGGCCGCCTCGCCGAATTGGGCGCCAATGGCTCGGACAAGACGCATGCCGAGTCCTGGCAGCTCTATGAAGTTGACCGCCAGACCGACCCCGCCCAACTGGAAAAGCTGGAACGCGAGATCGAGTCGACACTCGCCGACGTTCACGTTGCCGTTGAAGACTGGGTGCGCATGCGCGACAAGGTCAAAGGGATCATCGCCCATCTCGAATCCAACCCACCACCACTGCCGGCCGATGAAATCAGTGAAGGCCGCCGCCTCCTCGAGTGGATGGAAGGCCGCCACTTCGTATTTCTCGGCTACCGGCACTACAACCTGGAGCGCGGCTCGAGCGAGGACAAACTGATCCCCGACACTCGCACCGGACTCGGTATTCTGCGCAATGGCAACCGCGGCACACACCGCTCCGGAACAACGACGCTCCGTGGCGATGTGCGCGCCCGGGCGCGCGAGAACGAGCTCCTGATCCTGACCAAAGCCAACTCGACGGCAACGGTGCATCGAGGCGAATACCTCGACTACATCGGCGTCAAAACCTTCGACGAGCGCGGCAAAGTCAACGGCGAGCACCGGTTTCTCGGTCTATGGACCTCCACGGCCTACCACCGCAGCCCCCGTGACATCCCGGTCCTGCGAAGAAAGGTTGAGCGAGTCATAGAGTATTTCGGCCTCGACCCCGCAAGCCACGACGGCAAGGCAGTGCTGAACGTCCTCGAGACCTATCCGCGGGACGAGTTGTTTCAGGCCAGTGTTGATGACCTGATCCGCATCGCGCGTGGCGTGGTCAATCTCTACGAGCGCCGCACTGTCCGCATGTTAGTGCGCCGCGACCCGTATCACCGCTTCTACTCGTGCCTCATCTATGTGCCGCGTGATCGGTACAACACGGAAGTGCGCCAGCGCATCGAGAAGATAGTCCTCGAGGGCTTCGCCGCGAAGAGCGTCGAAACCCAGGTGCAGATATCCGGCTCCAACCATGCCCGCGTGCATGTAGTCGTCCATACGGATGCCGATGCCCGCCCCAAGGTTGATCTGGCGGCGATCGAGGCGAGGATTGCCGAAGCGGCGCTGACATGGGCAGACCGTTTGCGCGACGTAGTCGTGCAGAACAAGGGCGAGGCCCCCGGAATAGCCCTTGCCAATCGGTATCGCCGCGCCTTCCCGATGGCATACGAGGAAGATGTCGATCCTCGCGACGCACTCGACGATCTCGCCGACCTGGAAGCTCTCAGAGAGCAATCCGCGCAACTTCCAGATGCCGCCAAGACCGGCGCCTTGCGTTTGAGCCTGCACCGTCCGCCGGCGCAAAAACCGGAGCGCGTGCACCTGAAGATCGTCAAGCTCGGCGAGCCCGTGCCGATTTCCGACCTGTTGCCCATGTTGGAGAACTTCGGGCTGCGGGTTATCTCCGAGCGTCCCTACGAGCTTGCCTGGCCTGAAGGCGGCGCCGCCTGGATCCAGGACTTTGAGCTCGAGCATCGCGATCGCCTGCGCGTCGAGATCGCAAAGGTTGAGACGGACTTCACCGAGGCTTTCCTGGCAGGCTGGCGCGGCGATATCGAGAACGACGGCTTCAATCGCTTGTTGCTGGTTGCAGGTCTGAAGGCACGCGAGATCGTAGTGCTGCGGGCGTACTGCCGTTACCTGCTGCAGACCGGTGTGCCGTTCAGTCAGGTATACATGGAACGCACGCTGGCTGCCAATCCGGCCATCGCCCGAAACCTCGTCCGGCTGTTCGAACGGCGCTTTGATCCCGATGCGGCAATTTCCAACAAAGGCGCTGCCAAGGGCACCCAGCGCGACGGCGACAAGCTGGTCGCACAGCTGCGCACCGATCTCGATGCGGTTGTAAGCCTCGATGAAGACCGCATCCTGCGCGGTTACCTGAATGTCGTCGAGGCCACGCTGCGGACCAACTTCTATCAGGTGCAGGATGGCCAGGCGCAGAACGGCCGCCCGAAGAGCTATGTAGCCTTCAAACTCGATCCGTCCAAAATTCCCGATCTGCCCCTGCCCCGTCCCAAGTTCGAGGTGTTTGTCTACAGCCCGCGCGTC
>Ga0105249_10004520_pt1 | contig 12016 bp, 9 predicted proteins | sample KBSS44metaG_FD_81522 | JGI IMG/M metagenome (GOLD analysis project Ga0105249, IMG submission 81522) | Switchgrass rhizosphere microbial communities from Kellogg Biological Station, Michigan, USA - KBS S4-4 metaG | ecosystem: Host-associated > Plants > Roots > Rhizosphere > Soil | place... | reverse complement strand
GGGCCTCCGCGGAGGCGCGCCTCCGGGCCAGCGCGGTTACGTTGCGCTGCAACGTTGCGAGACCACCCTGAGCCCACACAGGGACCCCGTTCGCTTCGCTCGTGGCCGGGCCTCCGCGGAGGCACGCCTCCGGGCCAGCTCGCTTGCGTCGCGCTTGAACGTTACGAGCGGGGTAAGCCCAGGCGGGAACCCACTTTGCCTCGGTCTAGAGCGCGAGAAGGGCCGGCGCGAGTTCGCGCCACTGCCTGCGCGGAAGGCCTCGGCGGTCGTAGTCGAGTACCTGGACGGCGACCTGGTCGGCGCCCGCGTCGAGGTGCTCGGCGACCCGGCGGGCGAGCACCTCGGGGTCGCCATGTGGCACGATCATGTCGACCAGCCGGTCGGAGCCGGCGTTCGCGAAGTCCTCGTCGCCGTACCCGTAGCGACGCAGATTGTTGGTGTAGTTCGGCAGCCGCAGGTAGGAACCGGTGTGTCTGCGGGCAAGCTCCCTGGCTCGCTCGGCGTCGGTGTCCAGGACGAAGGCCTGCTCGGGGACGAGCAGCTTGCCCGAACCGAGCGCCTTGCGGGCGGTGGCGGTGTGCTCGGGCGGGACGAAGTAGGTGTGCGCACCGTCGGCGCGGTCCCGGGCGAGTTCGAGCATCTTCGGCCCGAGCGCCGCCAGTACCCGGATCGGTGTGCCCTCCGGGGGCACCGCCCGGTACTGCTCGGTGGCCATCCGATCCATCTCGTCGAGATAGGCCGCCATCTGGCCGAGCGGCTTCGTGTAGGCCGCTCCGCGGATCTGCATCAGCTCGGCGTGCGAGACGCCGAGACCGAGCAGGAACCGCCCGGGGTGTGCCTCGGCCAGCGCGAGCTGGCCGGCCGCCATGGTCAGCGGGTTGCGGGCAAGGATCTGCGCGATGCCCGTCGCCACGGTGATCCGACTGGTGGCGGCGAGCATCAGCCCGGCTGTCACCAGCACCTCGCGGCCCTTGACCTCGCCGGTCCAGATCGTCGGATAGCCGAGCTCGTCGAGTTCCGCCACCGCCTCCCGGACGACGTCGGCCGGCGAGAAGTCGAACTGTCCGCTCCAGATTCCCACCCGGCCCAGCGCCGCCCCGCCGACCAGCGGCCGCGCCGCCGAACCGGCGGGACCGGGGGTGGCCGTAGCGGGCACGGCCGTGCCGGGCGTGGGCGTGCCGGGCGTGGGCGTGCCGGGCGTGGGCGTGGGCGTGCCGGGCGTGGTAGCCGGCACCGTCGTGCCGTCGGTCGACGACCTGGACGTGTGGGTGGGCGAGGCGGCCTCGAACGATGCGCTCACGCCGGTCACCGTACCGAAACGCCCAGCGTCCATCGCCCGCAGACCCGGCGACGCCCCGTTTGCCCGCCGGAGCAGCCGCGTTGGGCCATCGAGCTACCCGCCCAGCCCGGGGCGGGGCGGCGCTAGCCGGACACGAGGCGAGTCGCCAGCCAGCGTCAGCACTTTCCGAAGCAGAATGACTACAAGTTGCCGGCTTGCCGGCACGCGTACACGGTCTATCGTTGGCCAGCGTGACGGAGCTGATGCAGCTGCTCACTCCGAGCGGACAAAGGGTGACAGCGACCGGACCTGAGATCAGCGCGCAGGAGATCGAGGCGCAGGTCGCGGACGTGGCGCTCGCCGACCTGCTGGCCATGTACACCGACATGACCATCGTTCGTCGCCTCGACGAGGAAGCCACCGCGCTGCAACGCCAGGGCGAGCTCGGACTGTGGGCGCCGCTGCGGGGCCAGGAGGCGGCCCAGGTCGGCTCCGCCCGGGCGCTCGCGCCGGACGACATGGCCTTCCCGTCCTACCGGGAGCACGGCGTCGCCTACTGCCGGGGCGTCGACCCGGTCGCGGTCCTCGGGCTCTTCCGCGGCACGACGCACGGCGGCTGGGACCCGAACGAGCATGGCTTCGCGCTCTACGCGATCGTCGTCGGCTCGCAGACGTTGCACGCGACGGGCTATGCCATGGGTGTCAGCCGCGATGCCAGTAGCTGCGCGACGATCACGTACTTCGGCGACGGCGCCTCCAGCCAGGGGGACGTGGGCGAGGCGTTCGGCTGGGCGGCGGTCTTCAACGCGCCGGTCGTCTTCTTCTGCCAGAACAACCAGTACGCGATCTCCGAGCCGACCACTCGGCAGTCACGCATCCCGATCTGCCAGCGCGCCGCCGGCTACGGCTTCCCCGGCGTGCAGGTCGACGGCAACGACGTGCTCGCCACACTGGCGGTCACCCGCTGGGCGCTGGCCCGAGCCCGCGCCGGCGCGGGGCCGACGCTGATCGAGGCGGTCACCTACCGCATGGGCGCGCACACCACCGCCGACGACCCGTCCCGGTACCGGGACGCCGACGAGGTCGCCCAGTGGGCATCGCGCGACCCGCTGGCCCGGGTGCGCACATATCTGGTCGCCCAGAACGCCCTCGACGACTCGGTGGACGCCGCGATCGCCGCGCGGGCCGACGAGGCGGCCGCGGACATGCGCCGCCGCTGTCTCACGCTGCCTGACCCGGAACCCCTGTCGATGTTCGACCACGTCACCGTGGTCGAGAGCGCGCATCTCGCGAACGAGCGCGCCGACCTCGCCGAGCTGCTCGGCGTTGACGACGACCCGCCGCCAGCCCAGGCAGCGTCGGCGTCGGCGTCGGCGTCGCGCACGAACAGGGCGCCGCTGGGCAGGTCTCCTGCAGACCGGTCTCCTGCGGACAGAGCGGCCACGGATCTGGCAGCCACCGTCTCGACCGCGCGAACATCGCCGTCAGCCGACGCGCCGTCACCCAGTTCCCCGCGGCCGGCCACCAGCCTCGCCGGCGCGGGAGCCCCCGTGCCACCCCCGCAAACCCCCGGACAGGAGGCGTCGTGCCCACGCTGACCATGGCAGGCGCCCTCAACAGCGGCCTGCGCGCGGCGATGGAGGCCGACCCGAAGGTCGTCGTCATGGGCGAGGACGTCGGCAGGCTCGGCGGCGTGTTCCGGGTCACCGATGGGCTGCGGGACCGGTTCGGCGAGGATCGGGTGATCGACACGCCGCTGGCCGAATCGGCGATCATCGGCACCGCCATCGGGTTGGCGATGCGCGGCTTCCGGCCCGTCTGCGAGATCCAGTTCGACGGCTTCGTCTACCCGGCGTTCGACCAGATCGTGAGCAACCTCGCCAAGCTGCACTACCGGTCGGCCGGGCGGGTGCGGATGCCGGTGACGATCAGGATCCCGGTCGGCGGCGGCATCGGCGCGGTGGAGCACCACAGCGAGTCGCCGGAGGCGTACTTCTGCCACACCGCCGGCCTGCGGGTGGTCACCTGCTCGAGTCCCGCCGACGCGCAGATCATGATCCAGCAGGCGGTCGCGGCGGACGACCCCGTCGTCTTCCTCGAGCCGAAACGGCGTTACTGGGAGAAGGGCGAGGTCAACCCCCTCGACCTCGCCAACCTGAACGGCCACGCCAGCAGGGCCAGCCAGGCCGGTACGGACACGAGTACCGGTACGACATCCGACGCGCCGGCCCCGCTGTTCGCGAGCCGGGTGGTGCGGACCGGACAGGACGTGACCCTGGTCGGCTACGGGCCGATGGTGCGCACCTGCCTGGACGCGGCGCTGGTCGCCGAGGCGGAGGACGGCCGCTCGATCGAGGTCATCGACCTGCGCTCGCTGTCCCCGCTCGACCTGGAACCGGTCGTCTCATCGGTCCGCCGGACCGGACGGCTGATCGTCGTCCACGAGGCTCCGTCGAACGTGTCGCTGTCGGCGGAAGTGGCCGCGCGGGTGACCGAGCAGGCCTTCTACTGCCTGGAGGCGCCGGTCCTGCGAGTCACCGGCTTCGACATTCCGTACCCGCCTTCCCGGCTGGAGGAAAGCTACCTCCCCGGTGTCGACCGCATCCTCGACGCCGTCGACCGTTCCTTCACCTACTAGTGATCTGGCAATCCTGGGGACGACGCCCGGCGACGGAACGAGGACGGAACGAGGAGGAACGGTGGCGCGACGAGAGTTCCGGCTTCCCGACCTCGGTGAGGGGCTCACGGAGGCCGAGATCGTCCGCTGGCTGGTCGCGGCCGGCGACGTGGTGCGAGTCAACCAACCGCTGGCCGAGGTGGAGACGGCCAAGGCCCTGGTCGAGCTGCCGAGCCCGTTCGCCGGCCGGCTCGTCGCGACGCACGGCGCCGAAGGCGACACGATCGCGGTCGGCACGGTGCTCGTCACCATCGAGGACGAGGACGATGAACCGGCTGGCGCGGACGGCGGGACACCAGCGCCGTCCCGGACCGGTGAGGCGGGCGGGCCAGGGTCACACCTTCCAGACCTGTCTGCGCACCGCGACCGCGACTCCTCGCTGGTCCGGGAAGCGGGCGGTCGAGGAGGCCCGGGCGGCCCGGATCGCGAGCCCGTGCTCGTCGGCTACGGCCCGCGGGCCTCGGCCGCAGGCGCCGACATCGGCCGGACACGCCGGCGCCGCCGACAGCCGCCCGGGGCACCGCCGGCACCGGTCTCCCGAACCGGCGCCCCATCGGCACCGATGAACGCCTTCGCCGCAAGTGCCGCAAACGCGGCGAACGCCACGAATGCGCCTATGGGTAGGCGACCGTCAGGCGACCCGACCGGCCAGGCCGACTGGGCGGACATCCCCCAGGCCACGCGGGAGGCGGCCCCGGCCCGGGGCACGCGGGCGCTGGCCAAGCCACCAGTGCGCAAGCTTGCCCGCGATCTGGGTGTCGACCTCAGCCGGCTGTCCGGCACCGGTCCCGCTGGCACGATCAGCCGGGCTGACGTCGAGAGCGCGGCTGGGGTCCTGGCGGCCGGGCCCCCGAGCGGCGCCTTCCGGCACTCCTTGCCCTCCCGGCCGGCCGAGCCGGAATCCTGGGCGTCGGAATCCCGGTCGCCGCAGACCTGGGCACCACCGGCCGGGGCTCTTGCCCCTCCAGGACCGGCTGCCCCGGCTGCCTCACCTGGCGGCTGGGCAGCCGGGGAGGCGATGACGCCGGCTGAGCGCCCCGTGCTGGCGGGCCCGGCGGCACGGGTAGGCCAGATCCCAGCCGAGGCCGCATTCGAGGCGGCCAGCAGGACCTGGCGCGTCCCGGTCGCCGGCGTGCGCCGGGCGACCGCACGGGCCATGGTCAGCAGCGCCTTCACCGCGCCCCACGTCACCGAGTTCGTAGCCGCCGACCTGACCGAGACGATGGCCGCGCGCGACCGGCTCGCCGCACTGCCGGAGTTCGCCGGCGTCAAGGTCACACCCCTGCTGTTCGCGGCGCGAGCCTTCCTCATCGCGGTCCGACGACACCCCATGATCAATTCCAGCTGGGTCGAGCGTGACCAGGGCGAGGCCGAGATCGTCGTGTCGGAGGCCGTGAACCTGGGCATCGCGGTGGCCTCGCCCCGCGGGCTGCTGGTGCCGAACATCCCCAGCGCCGACCGGCTCGACATGGCAGGCCTCGCCCGCGGACTGGCCGACCTCACCGCGCGGACCAGGGCTGGTCAGGCCAGGCCCGCGGACCTCGCCGGCGGCACGATCACCATCACCAACATCGGCGTGTTCGGAGTCGACACCGGCACGCCCGTGCTGAACCCCGGCGAGGCCGCGATCCTCGCCCTCGGCGCGGTCCGGCCGGCACCCTGGGTCCACGAGGGCCAGCTCGCCGTCCGTACCGTCGCGCAGCTGGCACTCTCGTTCGACCACCGCCTCGTCGACGGCGAACTGGGCTCCGCGGTCCTCGCCGACGTCGCCGCCATGCTCACCGACCCCACACTCCTGTTCGCCTGGTCTTAACACGGCCCCCAACGGATGGCGCCAAGAAGGCCAAGAGTGGTAGATAGCAGCAAAGGCCACAGGTGGGGTGAACAACAGGCGCAGGAGACGACCTGGTAGCGTTGCGCACGCGCCCAGCTATCGGCACGACTCCGACTTCCCGCACGACTCCGACTTCCCGGACAAAGAGGTGAACCTCATGACGCGCGTGGAGGCTCTGCTGGCCGCGGACGAGTTCGTCGCCAAGGTGCTCACCTCCGCCTCGTCCACGGGCGCGACCGGCGGCCGCTTCACCGGCGCCCTCAACCTGGCCGAACGGGTGGACCTCACCCTGCGCGTCGCCCGCTTCCTCCTCGAGGGCCAGCCCTCCTCCGAAAGCGACGACCTCCTCAAGCGCGACATGCGCAACGAGCTGGACCAGGCGTTCCCCCCGCTCCGGACTTCTTGATCTGGTCCGGTCCGCCCCGCCCCGTGCTCGCTGCGCTACCGGGGCGGAACAGCGCTGGGCAAAGCACTAGCCGGGCACGCCTCTAGGCGGCCTCAGCGGCGGACGCTCGGGTCGGCCTCGCGGATCGGCGGAGTGACAGGCGGGGTGAGCGGGGCTGTCGGCTCGACGAGGATGATGCCGTCGTCGGGCGGCAGCGGCGGCAAAGCGCCCTGCTCGAGGGACTCCTCGAACACCTGCCGGCGCCACCGCTCGCGGTAGACCGCGGCCGCGAGGCCCGCGAGGCTGACCAACATCACGATGACCCCCACCGCGGTGAGGTCGATACCGGATGGCTCGGCGCGAATGGCAAACGCCAAGATCGCGCCAAATGCGAAGAACCCGAGGCTCGCCATGATTCCCATGGCTGATCGGTACCCAGCAAACACCCAGGCGGAAACAACCGTTCTATCGGACAGTCCCCTTCTTCCCGTCTTCGCCGCCGACCAGCACCGACATGCGGACATCCGCCCAGGCAGAGCTCCCGCGAGCACCTGCTTGCCCCACAGGCGTACCCCCGCAGCCCCGGCCCACGAGCGAAGTGAAGTGGCCAGGCCGAGTCGGGGCAGGCCGAGTCGGGGCAGAAACAACCTTCCACCCCGAGCTAACTGCCCTGCTCCCACGCCCGGACGGAGCGGACCAGCAGACACAGCTAGAAGGCTTCCTCAGGGACGTCCATGAGGTCGAGGGTGGTGGCCTCGAGCATTGCGCGCCGAGCGTGCAGTTCGGGCAGGACGTTCGCGGCGAACCACTTCGCGGCGGCGATCTTGCCCTGGTAGAACGCGACGTCCCGGGGAACGGGCGAGCCGGTGAGCGCTGTCAGGGCGACTTCGGCGCCGCGCAGCAGCAGCCAGGCGATGATCAGGTCGCCGAGGCTCATGAGCAGCCGGGTGGAGTTGAGGCCGACCTTGTAGACCTCGCGCTTGTTGTCGGCGGCCGAGGTCAGGAATCCGACCATGCCGCCGACCATCGACTGGACGTTTTCGAGCGCGGCGGCGAGCTGGTCACGTTCCCGGGCGAGTGCGCCGTTGCCGGCCTCGCCCTTCGCGAACGTCTGGATGTCGATGAACAGCGCCGTGAGGGCCTGACCCTTGTCTCGTACGATCTTGCGGAAGAAGAGGTCCTGGCCCTGGATGGACGTCGTTCCCTCGTACAGGGTGTCGATCTTGGCGTCGCGGATGTACTGCTCGATCGGATAGTCCTGCAGGTAGCCGGACCCGCCGAAGACCTGCAGCGAGCTGGCCAGCAGCTCGTACGACCGTTCCGAGCCGAAGCCCTTGACGATGGGCAGCAGCAGGTCGTTCATCCGCGCCGCTCGTTCGGCGTCCGACCCGGCACCGCCGGACAGGGCGTCGTGCGTTCCGGGAACGCCCGCCTCGGATTCGGCCATGGCGACCGTGTCCTGGAAGGACGCGGTGTACAGGATGAGGGCTCGCATGCCTTCCGCGTAGGCCTTCTGCGCCATCAGCATTCGTCGGACGTCCGGGTGGCTGATGATCGTCACTCGTGGCGCCTTCTTGTCAGCAGCCTCGGTGAGGTCGGCGCCCTGCACCCGGGTGCGGGCGAACTCGAGAGCGTTGAGGTAGCCCGTAGAAAGGGTGGCGATGGCCTTGGTGCCGACCATCATCCGGGCGTGCTCGATCACCTGGAACATCTGGGCTATGCCCTCGTGTACGTCGCCGACCAGCCAGCCGACGGCCGGGGCCCGCTCGCCGAAGCGCATTTCGCAGGTCGCGGAGACCTTCAACCCCATCTTGTGCTCGAGGCCGGTGACGTAGACGCCGTTGCGGGTGCCCGGCGCGCCCGTGTTCGGGTCGGGCATGAACTTCGGAACGACGAACATCGACAGGCCCTTGGTGCCCGGGCCGTGGCCTTCCGGCCGGGCCAGCACCATGTGGAAGATGTTCTCCGGAACGTCCCAGTCACCGCTGGTGATGAACCGCTTGACGCCCTCGATGTGCCAGGTGCCGTCCGGCTGCGCGATGGCCCTGGTCCGGCCGGCGCCGACGTCGGAACCGGCGTCCGGCTCGGTGAGGACCATCGTGGCGCCCCACTGACGCTCGATGGCCCAGGCGGCGATCTGCTTCTGCCAGTCGTTGCCCAGACGGTCGAGGATGCCGGCGAACGTCGGGCCGGCCATGTACATGAACACGGCCGGGTTCGAGCCGAGGATCAGCTCGGACGCCGCCCAGGCGACCGTGGGCGGAGCGCCGAGCCCGCCGAGGTGCGCCGGCACGAACAGCCGCCACCACTCGCCCTCCTGCAACGACGCGAAGGACTTCTTGAACGACTCGGGCATCCGGACCGAACCGGTGGCCGGGTCGAACTCGGGCGGGTTGCGGTCGGCGTCCGCAAACGATTCGCCCAGCGGGCCGGTGGCCAACCGGTCCAGCTCCGCCAGCACCTCGTAAGCGGTCGCGCGGTCCATCTCCGCGAAGGGTCCGGTGCCTAGGATCCTGTCGGCTCCCAGCATCTCGAACAGGTTGAACTCGATGTCCCGAAGGTTGCTCCGGTAGTGCCCCATGGCCGCCCCCATGTCTGATCGGGCTGTGTTCTTCTCGGGCCGCCGGCCACGGTCGCACCGTGATCATGTTCGGCCGCCGGTCCGCCCTGCGGTCGTCGAGGCCCCACCACGGCGCCATCGTCGACTTAGTTACTGGCGAGTACGTCTTACCCATGCTACTCGCGAGTAACCAAGACGCAAATGCGATTCCACGGCGAACATCGGGCACCAGGCCCGCCAGTCGGACCGACGTCTACCCACAAACGGCGACAGATGGCCATCCAACGATCAATGGCTTATCTAAGCTGAGTGGTGGGTACCCGACGGAAAAAGACAGGCGCGGTCGCCAGCGGGCGGCGCTCCGCTACGGAGCGCGATAGCTTGGATAGCGCACCGTCACCGGGCGGTCGGCCGCTGCCCCCAGCGGCGAGTCCGCGCGCCCGCGGTCCGCCGGATGGGAGGAGGTTGGCCGTGGCCGGGTGGGTGAACGCTCGCCGGCGGAACCGGCGGCTTGATCCTTGCCGCCGCGTCGCCGTGGCGGGCGTGCTGCCGATACTGATCGCTGCCGCGCTGGCCGGGTGCGGGCAGAGCTCGGACGACGCTCTCAGCTCGTCCGCCGCCGAGGGCGCCACGACGGCAGCACCTGATCCCGGCGGACAGGCGACCGCGACCAACCCCCTGCCGACGCCGACCGCGGATGGCGCGACCGGCGATGGTGGTGCAGCTGGCAGTGGAACGGACAGTGGCGGCGAGGCCGGCGGCACGGGCGGCACAGGCGGCTCCGACGGAGCGGGAGGTGCCGGTGCCAGCGGCACGCCGGGCGCTGACGGCACTGACAGTGCCGGCCGCACGGGTCCCTCCACCTCCGACGCATCCGCCGCGCCGACCCCGATCGCGTCGCCCGTCTTCGTCGGCGAGCCCTGCGCCCCGGACCAGGACACCGCGCCTGCCACAGCGATCAACGGCCTCACGCTCTACTGCGCCGCATCGAGCCCAGGTTCGAACGGCCAGGGCAGTTGGTCCGATGTCCCGTCGCAACAGCAGCAGCAAGGGCCGACACCAGGCGCCGAGTGTGACAGCTCCGACCTGGGCCACGTCCAGCAGGATTCCTCCGGCCGGCCGGTCGCCTGCCTGCGCGAGCCGAGCGGCGAGTTTCGCTGGGCGGACATCTCCTGACCATCCCGCTCGGGGGCGCTGGCTATGGTGGACGTGGTAAGTCCGACGCGGGCCTGTGGAGGCACGGCTTCGCGGCCGTCGTGGCCTCATGGCCATCGTGGCTTCGCGGCCATCGTGCGCCCATCCGCCACAGCGGCACCTGAGAACAGAGCAGCACCTGAGAACCGCCACCGGACGCGTGCGGCCACCCCAGAGCGCGTGTCCTTCAACTCGTAGGCACCGAACAGCTGGTAGCACCGAACACGGCCTCCGGGCCGGCACCGTCGGCACTCGCGGGAGGCCCGCCGTCAGCCCAATCGTCTCCGTAATGAACCTGACGAAACGGTACCGACGCGTGCACGCGGTGACCGACGTCAGCTTCGCGGTGCGGCGCGGCTCGGTCACGGGCTTCCTCGGGCCGAACGGGTCGGGCAAGACCACCACTCTGCGCGTCCTGCTCGGGCTGGTCACCCCGACGAGCGGCCACGCATTGATCGACGGCCGTCGTTACCGCGAGCTCGCCAACCCGGCGCGCCACGTCGGCGCCGTGCTGGAGCCAGCCGCCTATCCGACGCGCGCCGCCGTCGACCACCTGCACGCGTTGGCGCTCCCGCTACGGGTCGGCAGGGACCGGGTGGACGAGGTGCTCGGCCTCGTCGGGCTCGAGGACGCGGCCGGACGTGCCGTCGGCTCCTTCTCCCTCGGGATGCGCCAGCGGCTCGCGCTCGCGGGCGCCCTGCTCGGCGACCCGGAGCTGCTGGTCCTCGACGAGCCCGCGAACGGTCTGGACCCGGAAGGCATCCGCTGGCTGCGTGACTTCCTGCGTTCCTGGGCTGCCGAGGGCCGTACCGCCCTGCTGTCCAGCCACGTGCTGGCCGAAGTCACCCAGACCGTCGACCACGTCGTCATCATCGACCGCGGCCGGGTGGCCCTGGACGCCCCGATGCCGGAGATCGGCAGCGGCTCGGTGACCGTCAGGACCCCGCACGCCGACCTGTTGGCCGACCTGTTGGCAGCCGACGACGGCGCCGGCGCCGGCATGGGCACGGGCACGGGCACGGGCACGGGCGTGGATATCGGCGGTCCCCACCCGCTGCGCGCCGCGGACGGTCCGGCTCCGGCCCGCAGAGTGGGCCCCGACGAGCTGCGGCTGCCGTATGGGTGGGCGGCCCGGGTCGGCCAGCTGGCCGCCGAGCATCGCATCCCCCTGGTCGAGCTGCACACCACCGGGCCAGACCTGGAGGGCGTCTTCTTCGCCCTGACCCGCGGCGGCGCGGACGGTCGAGACACCGCCGCCGAGCCCGTCCGGCGCCCTCGGATGGCCCGCCGATGACCACCTCGTTCACCGGTGGCTCGCCCGGCGGCCGGCCGGCCGATGCCCAGCCGGCCGATGCCCAGCGGGCCGATGCCCAGCGGGCCTCCCACCGCCGCGGCGCCGTCGCCTCCCGGTCTGACACCCACACGCGAGCGGGGCGGCCAGCCGGGATCGGCCTCCTGGTGCGCACCGAGTTGTTCAAGCTCTCGACCAGCCGCGGCCAGCGGGCCGCGGTCGCACTGTTCCTGCTCGTCCAGATCCCGATGCTGGCCTTCTGGGGCCGGGGCACGCTGCCGGAGTCCACCTGGGACGGCTTGCGCTCCCGGTCGGGCCTGCTGCTCGGCTACCTGCTGATGGCGCTCGGTGTCCAGATCGCCGCGAGCGAGTTCCGCTGGCGTACGGCGACCCTCACCTGGCTCGTCACGCCGGCGCGCCACCGGGTCCTGGGCGCGCAGCTGCTGACGGTGGTCGTGCTGGGGACGGTCCTGTCCGCGCTGACGTTCACCGCCTGGGTCGTGTGCGGCGTCGCTCGCCAGGATGGGCCGACGATGCGGCTGGACCGGCCGGGCGAGCTCGCGGCCGCGTTCGCCGTCGTCGCGGTCACGGTCTGCGCCGCCGGCGTCGTCGGCGTGTCGGCCGGGGCGCTCACCCGGGGGCCGAGCGCAGCCCTGCTCGGTCTCGTCGGGGTCGGCCTGCTCGAACTGATCGGCGACTCCACCCGGTTTCGCGGGCCGGTCACCAGCCCACTCGGCGTGCTCGGCTGGCCGACCTCGGAACTGAGCACGGTCTCGCTGTGGGCCTCGGTCGGCTG